>LSQX01372400.1_pt1 | contig 11494 bp, 11 predicted proteins | sample 654561 | NCBI WGS metagenome assembly LSQX01 (sample SAMN04489861, study PRJNA283612) | anaerobic digester metagenome | isolation source: 4 biogas reactors fed with cattle manure at either 37C or 55C with and... | place: Denmark: Kongens Lyngby | collected 2014 | reverse complement strand
GTTTTGTTCTGTCTAACAGTAGGATTATAAATTTTTAAAGGTCAATTTACATGCGTAAACATTTTTCTCGCCTTATAGCCGCTTTGACTATCGTCATTTCGACGTTTGTTACGCTCGGTTTTACTATCGATGATGCTGAGGCGCGTCGTATGGGCGGTGGTTCGAGTTTTGGTCGTCAGTCTTCTAATGTGATGCAGAAGCGGGCTCCGGCTCAGGCACCTAGCGCTCAGCAAAATGCCACACCAAATGCTAGTCAAGCAACTGCTAATCGTGGTGCAGCGGCAGGGGCTACGGCACAACGCTCTGGTTTTTCTCGCTTCTTAGGTCCTCTTGCAGGTATTGCCGCTGGTCTAGGTATTATGGCATTGCTATCTAGCTTGGGTTTAAGTGGTGCATTTTTAGAATTCCTATCCAGTGCCATTTTAATTGCTATCGTGATCTTCGGTATCATGTTTATTGTACGTCGCCTACGTGGTGGGCAGGCTAAGCCAGCAACTCAAGGTGCCTTTGGTGGTCAGAATCGTCAGGCGCAGGACTTCTTCACTAACCGTCAGGGTAATGACTATAGTCAGTCACAAGCGCCGGCTCAACCAGCTGAATCTATTCAAGGTCGTGTAGCAAGCGTCTTTAATCGCAATCCAGCGTCAGCTTCTCAACAGCCTTTTGCTGCTGATGCTACGGCGACACAAGCTACAGCGGCTCAGCCTTTAGACCCGTCTTGGTATGTGCCAGAGGGTTTTGATATAACGACTTTCCTAACAGTTGCTAAGCAGCAGTTTGTGAGCATTCAAGGCTTGTGGGACAAAGGAGATGTTGAGCAGCTTAAAGACTATTTAACGGATGATTTGGTCAGTGAGTTAAGTCCACAGATTCTTGAGCAGGCTAATCAAGGTGGTCATTCGACTGAGGTGGTGTTGTTAAATGCTGAGTTGCTTGGCATGGAGCAGGTTGCCGGCGGTCATCTAGCAAGCATACGCTTTTCTGGTATGCTGCGCGAGGAGGCTGGTCAAGAGGCATTCCGCTTTGAAGAGGTTTGGAATCTCTACAAAACAGCAGATAGTGGTTGGTTATTAGCAGGGATTCAGCAGATTCCTGAGGGGTATCAATCCTAACTCAGTTTTTCACTGAGGCTAATCAGTTAAAGGCTCCTTTTTTAAGGAGCCTTTTCCATTTTTATGGGCTAATAAGCTAAACTATCTTTTTTGTAATCCTACAGGGATTTTTATGTTGTCTTCCCTTTTTTCTCCAAAACTGGTTGTTGTTCGTCTTTTAAACTCTCTTCTCAAGCAGGAGCCTTGGGCGAGAGAGCGTACGCAGCAATTCGCCGGTAAAATCGTTAAGTTTCAACTGCCGATGACTTCATTGGCTTTAGTCCTTAATCAAAATGGCACTATGGAGTTGGGTGACCCGAGTGCTGTGTCTAATGTCACCGTTACCCTAGCGTCTGAGCAAATACCGGCCATTGTCAAGGAATTGAGCAATAGCGGGATAGGTACTGATGGCTTAGATGTTAAGCGGTTTATGTCCTATGTGCATATTGAAGGTGAGGCAGGCTTAGCTAATTTAGTGTCTGATTTAGCCAGAGAGTTACGCTGGGATAGACATTATTATTTAGCCAATCTTTTTGGTCCGGTTATTACTGCTCACCTGCTAAGAACGGAGCGCTTTGTCGTCGAAAAGGGGCGCGAAAATGCTGAAAATATTTTACGAGCGGGTGTGGATATTTTGAGTCATGAGCAGGAGGTACTGATTGCCAAGGTTCACTTCAATGACGTAAATCGTATGCTTAGTGACTTAGACAGCCGTATGGCCCAATTAGAAAAAGCGGCTAGCTTATTGGCTAAACAAGCTCCTCTTGGAGCTAAAAATGTTTAGGTTTAGAGTTTTTATTGTGCTCTTTGTCATGTATAAGCATGGCTTAGAGGAGTTGTTGATTAATGCGATTCCTCAGCGTCCGTTTTTACGTCGTATCTTAAGTATTTTTGCACGTAAAAGTAGGTATCAAGAGCCGCGAGGGGTACGCCTTAGAAGGGCTTTAGAAAGTTTAGGGCCGATTTATGTGAAGTTTGGTCAGGTGCTGTCGACGCGGCCTGATATCGTGCCTGTCGATATTGCCCAAGAGCTTGTGTATCTGCAGGATCGTGTGCCACCTTTTGCGTCTGAAGAAGCGGTTGCAATTGTTGAGAAGAGTTTACGTAAGCCCGTCTCTGAATTATATGCTGAGTTTGAGCTTGAGCCGGTTGCTTCAGCCTCTGTCGCACAAGTCCATCGAGCGGTATCTCACGATGGTAAAGAGCTCGCGGTTAAGATTCTCCGTCCTAATATCATCAAGACGATTGAGAGTGATTTGGCCTTAATGCGCTCGGCAGCTTCTGTGGTTCATTGGCTCTTACCAGATGGTAAGCGTTTGCGCCCCAAAGAGGTAGTGGCTGAGTTTGATAAGTATTTACATGATGAGTTAGATCTGCAAATTGAGGCAGCTAACTGCAGTCAGTTACGACGTAACTTTGAGTTAGAGGGGCGTGAGAGTTTACTTAAGGTGCCAGAGGTCTACTGGTCTTTAAGTAGTAGTCAGGTCTTTACGATGGAGTGGATTGACGGCGTACCGATTAATCAGATGGATCGTCTTGATGAGCTTGGGATGGATATTAAGAAGCTGGCTCGTGAGGGCGTGGAGATCTTCTTTACCCAGGTCTTTGATGATGGTTTTTTCCATGCGGATATGCATCCGGGAAATATCCTAGTCACTCAAGATATTGATGCTCGGGGGCGCTATGCTGCCTTAGATTTCGGTATTGTCGGCACCTTATCCGAGTTTGATAAAAACTACTTAGCACAAAACTTTTTAGCCTTTTTTAGACGAGATTATCGCCGTGTGGCGCAGTTGCATATTGAGTCGGGTTGGGTGCCTCAAGAAACGCGTGAAGAGGAGTTGGAAGCAGCGGTGCGCGCAGTGTGTGAGCCTTATTTTGACTTGCCGTTGTCAGAGATTTCCTTAGGTGCTGTCTTGATGCGTTTATTCCAGACCTCAAGGCGTTTTAATGTTGAGATTCAACCGCAATTAGTACTGCTACAAAAGACCTTATTAAATGTTGAGGGAATGGGGCGCCAGCTCGATCCGGATCTTGATTTATGGAAGACCGCAAAGCCGTTTTTAGAGCGTTGGATGTATCAACGAATCGGCCCTCAAGGAGTGATAGAAAAGCTTAAAAAGGAGTCTGTGCATTGGGCGCAAATTCTCCCGGAGATTCCTCGCTTGGCTCACAGTTCGCTGCAGCAGCAAAGTAACTTGCATTTAATTTCCAAAGAGCTTAAGGAGCTTCGACGCTCCCAGAGAAGAAGTCGTTCTTTACTTTATGTGATGGCGATTTCTCAAGTAATTGTTGCTCTTGTAGCACTGATTTATTGGAGATAAGTTGCGATGACAATCCGCTTCGAGAATAAAATCCTGACAGTTGAGGATTGCTTGGCTTTGCTACAACGTGGTGAGATTAAGCGACCTTTGGTCTTTACTAATGGGGTCTTTGATATTTTGCATCGTGGTCATGCCAGTTACTTAGATCAGGCCGCTCAATTAGGTGCAAGTTTGATCGTTGCGGTCAATACTGACGAGTCGGTTAAGCGCCTTGGCAAGGGTGATGATAGGCCGTTAAATCGATGTGAGGATAGGCAGGCTGTCTTAGCTGCTTTGTCCAGTACCACAGCGGTAACGAGCTTTGCAGAAGATACTCCGTATGAGATTATTGAGCTACTAAAGCCTGATTTGATTGTGAAGGGTGGGGATTATCAGATGCATCTACTACCCGAGACCACCTTAGTAGAAAGTTGGGGGGGTAAGGCGGTTGCTATACCCTTTGAGTATGAGCGATCGACAACTGCACTAGTCAACAAAATTCGTAGCTAAAAGTAATATGCCGGTTCTAATAAACCGGCATATTTGTGTGTTGATGCTGTAACGCTACTAGAACTTAAAGTTAGAAGCGATTGCGCCATGTAGCGGCTTAATGTAGGTCTCGGTGACAACCTTTTCTTCGAACGTAGCAGCGTCAGTACGCGTGATACAGTAAACTCGCATCATAGGTGCTTGACCTACCGTAATGACTAAGCGACCACCAATGGCTAATTGGTACTTTAAAGAATCCTCTACACTTGGTACAGAGCCAGTCACTACGATGGCGTTGTACTCATTGCTACCCCAGCCAGAGCGACCGTCACCCACTTCAACCTGTACATTGTTAATGCCGGCTTGGCGTAGGTTTTTTTGTGCTTGTGCAGCGATTTTAGAGTTAAGCTCAATACTTTTTACCTGAGCACAGAGATTGCTCAAAATAGCGGCTTGGAAGCCACTACCGGTACCGATTTCTAAGACAGAGTCTTCAGGCTTAAGATCAAGCTCCTGAGCAAAGAGCGCCTCAAACTTAGGGCAGAGCATGGTTTCACCAGTCTTCTGACCGTCAATCTCGATCGGCACCTCAAGATCGGCAAAAGCGATGTTGTGATAGGTGGGACTCATAAAACGCGTACGATCCAGCTTAAGTAAAACGTCGAGAACTCTTTTGTCTAAAACACCACAAGGGCGGATCTGCTGCTCAACCATATTGAAGCGGCTAAGCTCAAGTGAACTGATAGGCTTATTCATGCTGACTCTCTATCTTAAAAAATTTTAAATATAACCCTAATTTTAACTCTTATAAACGATTTAAACTTAAGTTTTAATCCCAAGGGTGGAAATGATGTAAGGGACCGTGTCCAGAACCTACTCCCATCTCACCAGATCGCTCAATTGCCTTGAGTAAATAGGCTTTAGCGTCTTTGGTGGCTTTGACGATATCATTATCGCGAGTAACTAGTGCACAAATAGCAGCAGAGTAGGTGCAACCTGTGCCATGGGTGTTTTTAGTATCGATGCGAGGGTTAGGTAGCTCAATCATTTGGTCCCCATTAAATAGCAAATCGACTAGCTCCCGATTGGGCAGATGGCCGCCTTTAAGTAGTACCCAGCGCTCATCGGTGCAGTTAAATAGTGTATGCAGCCTTTCTGCCATAGGGTACATTTGTTTCACTGTCTCAGCCGGCGATTGCTCAATTAAAATTGCCGCTTCCGGAAGATTGGGGGTGATCATATTGGCTTGGGGGATCAATGCCTCAATTAATGTAGGAATTGAGGAGTCGGGTAGTAATGGGCTACCACCTTTGGCAACCATGACGGGGTCTAAAATACAATGACGATGACCCTTGTAATTACTGAGCTCTTCAGCAACAGCCTCAATGACAGGACTTTCGCCCAGCATACCTAACTTGATCGCATCAATTTGTACGTCAGCAAATAGTGTTTTTAGCTGTAGGCGAATAAATTCCGGTGTTATCGGCATTACCCCTGTAACGCCTTGGGTACTTTGTGCGGTTAAAGCAGCAATGACGCCGCAAGCGTAGGTGCCAAGTACCGTCATGGTTTTTACATCGGCCAAAACGCCGGCACCACCAGATGGATCAACTCCGGCAATGGATAAAGTACGTTGAGTCATATAGCGTAATTTTCTTGTCTTATATAAAATGATTCAATGGTTGTCTCAATAGCAGCCTAGTATAAGCTAAAATATTGTATTAATCTAAATCTTATAACGTCATATCACTTCGGAGGCTAGCACCGAGATGAGTAAAAATAAATTACAGGAAAGCCTTGATGAGTTAGATAAGCTTATTGAGGTGATGCAAGGTGATGCTATTTTTGCAGAGAGCTTAGCTGAGGCTCGTGAGCTATATGTCGAGGAACGAATTGACGCTAAGTTCGATCAAAAAACGCTAATTATTGCTGAGTTAATAGCTAAAAGTCTGTCTGCCCCAAAGCAGACTCAGCAAGAGGTTTTAAGTACGTTGTTTGAGGAATTGTCTGACGAGTTGTCGGACGATGAGCGCCATAATTTATTACACATGATGCGCTTAGAAAGGCATCGTATCGAAGCGCATAAATTATCCTTATACGATAAGGTGTTAGCTGAGAATTATAAGCACGCGGGGGCTTATCCTTATAAGTACCTGATGTCACACCGTAACTATGAGTATCAAAAGTACGATCTGCAGGTAGAGCTATTAAAGTTGCAGTCGTGGGTACAGGAAACGGGCCAGCGTGTTGTCATTGTTTTTGAGGGGCGTGATGCCGCAGGTAAGGGCGGCGCAATTAAGCGCTTTCTAGAGCATTTGAATCCACATTATGCCCGTGTTGTGGCACTCCCAAAGCCAACAGAAAGAGAGAATGAGGAGTGTTACTTTCAACGCTATCTGGCGCATTTGCCAAGCGAGGGTGAGATAGTGCTGTTTGACCGTTCTTGGTACAATCGCGCCGGCATTGAACGCGTGATGGGTTTTTGTAGTGAACAGGAGTTTGGGGACCTTATCCGTCAGGTGCCTGCATTTGAGCGTGACTTGGTAAAAAGCGGGATTCATTTGATTAAGTTCTGGTTTTCAGTTACTCGGGACGAGCAGTTGCGACGCTTTAAGAGTCGTCAATCACACCCACTTAAGCAGTGGAAGCTATCGGCTATTGATATGGCTGTGTTAGATAAGTGGGATGACTTTACCCAAGCTAAGGAGCTGATGTTTCATCACACAGATACTGACGAAGCGCCATGGGCTATAGTTAAGTCGAATTGTAAAAAGCGTGCTCGCTTAGAGGCGATGCGCTATGTGTTAAGTCGTTTTGATTATGTAAACAAAGACAGTCAAACTGTCGGTACAATAGACCCCCTTTTGGTGGGTCGTGCTAATGTGACGACAAAGTAATAAGTAATTAGGAGTTTTTATGGAATATCAATATGATCTTTTTGTGATTGGCGCAGGTAGTGGTGGTGTTAGGGCGTCGCGCTTTGCCGCCCAAGCTGGTGCTAAAGTCGCTGTTGCCGAGACTAAGGATTTAGGCGGTACGTGTGTCAACGTCGGTTGTATTCCTAAAAAGTTATATAGCTATGCTGCTCAGTTTAATGAGGCTTTTAGTGATGCCGCAGGTTACGGCTGGTCGGTTGGCGAGACTACGTTAGACTGGGATACACTTAAAAAGAATCGCGCCCAAGAAATTTCTCGTTTAAATGGTATTTACGATGGCTTAATTAAAAATTCCGGTGCAGATCTGATTCGCGGTTGGGCCAGCATTGTGGATGCCAATACAGTAGAGGTTGATGGACAGCAGTACACTGCTAAGTATATTTTGGTGGCTCCAGGCGGTTGGCCGAGTGTACCGGATGTGCCGGGTAAGGAGTTCATCATTACGTCAAATGAGGTTTTTGACTTAGATCCTTTTCCTAAGCGCTTCCTAATTGTTGGTGGTGGCTATATTGCATGTGAGTTTGCTTCTATTTTTAATAGTCTAGGCTCTGAGGTCACGCAGCTATATCGCGGTGAGCAGGTGTTGCGAGGTTTTGATCAGGACGTACGAGAGCATATCAGTGCTGAGATGCTCAAAGCGGGTGTTGATTTACGAGTCCAAACAGAGGTCACTGCAATTGAGAAGATTGGTGAGAGCTATCAGGTTCAATTGAATAACGGTGAGTCAGTTGAGGTAGACGCAGTGATGTATGCGACAGGTCGCTCACCTAGAACTGAGGGTTTAGGCCTAGAAAATGCCGGTGTTGAACTGGGCGACAGGGGTGAGATCAAGGTCGATAAAGATTATCGCACTAACGTTTCTTCCATCTTTGCTTTAGGTGATGTGACTGACCGCGTTCAGCTAACGCCAGTAGCAACAGGTGAAGCGATGGTGCTGGTGGACCATTTGTTTGGTCAAGGCGCACGCAAACTAAGCTATGACTATATTCCAACGGCGGTCTTTACTCACCCTAATATCGGTACTGTAGGTTATACCGAGGAGGAAGCTCGTACCAAGTTTGGTGAGGTGGTGATTTACCGTTCAGAGTTTAGATCATTAAAGCATACTCTCAGTGGTAATACGGCTCGTACCTTGATGAAGTTGATCGTCGATAAGGCGAGTGACAGAGTAGTCGGTCTGCATATGGTTGGAGATGACGCTGGAGAAATTACGCAAGGCTTTGCAGTAGCGATTAAGGCGGGTGCTACCAAAGCAGACTTTGATAGTACCATCGGTATTCACCCGACGGCTGCTGAAGAGTTTGTCACTATGCGTCAGCCTGTGAATAGTTAATACTGACTATAAAAAGGGTTTTTGAATGAGAGAAGATGCTCTAGAGGTACTAGAAAGTTTGGGCCTTGCTGGTAATCCATTAGTAGTAAAAATTATCATTATTTCGTGGATTTTATTCTTAACGACGGTTTATTATTTTTTTATTAAAACGGTTGTTGATCGTGGTTTTAGACGTCTTTTACAAAAATTTAAAGGTTCTTTTTTCCCTATTCTAGGACAGTCCAACACGCTCTACTATTTTTATCTGATGACTGTGGTGATAGTCTTCAGGGAGCTTGTTGAGATTTTATTGACAGTTGATGATAAGTTACAAAGCCTTAGCGAGACTGCGACCAGTATTTTTATACTGATCTTCTTTGCTTTTTCTTTCTCATCTTTTATTGATGTGCTTGGACGCTTAGCGCAGCGCAATAAGAAGCTATCAGAGCTACCGATTCAAGGCTTTCAGCAGTCACTTAAATTGCTCTTGTCTGTGATCTTCATTATCTTGATCATTTCGATCATGTTGGGGCAGTCACCAGGTATCGTGATTAGTGGTTTTGGTGCGATGACTGCCGTGTTGATGTTGGTGTTCCAAGCACCTATTATGGGCTTTGTGGCAGGTATTCAATTATCAGCTAACCGCATGCTGAAAGTCGGTGATTGGTTAGAGATGCCAAAGTATGGCGCCAATGGTGATGTGATCGAGATGGGTATTACCACCGTTAAGGTTCAAAACTTTGATAAAACAGTGACGACCATTCCTACCTCAGCCTTGATTACGGATTCCTTCATTAACTGGGGAGGTATGATCGATTCTGGTAGTCGTCGTATTAAGCGCCAGATTTTTATTGATATTAACAGTATCCGTTTTGTTACTGAGAAAGAAATTCACGAGGCGAGCATGAGTCGTCGATTAAGTGATTATTTGATTAGTAAAAATAAGGAAATCTATGAACATAACAAATCTATTCAGATAGAGGGGCCAGCAGGCTTTTTGGACCAACGCAGAATGACGAATATTGGTACGTTCAGAGCATATATTGTGGCCTACTTAAAGCAGCATCCTCGTATTAATACGAGTATGAGCTTAATGGTACGTCAAATGGAGGCGACTTCTCAAGGTGTACCATTAGAGATTTATTGCTTTACGGATACCACAGTTTGGGCAGAGTATGAGGGTATACAAAGTGATATTTTTGATCATATTTTTGCTATAGCGCATTTTTTTGATTTGCGTATTTTTCAGGCGCCTTCAGGTCATGACTGGCGTTACGCTGCTGAAAAGACATTTAAGCAGGCCCCTACTGATAGTGATAGAGAATCCGCTTAGTATCTGATTTGACCGTTTTTTATCTTTTTAAAAGCTCGCCGACTTATTGGTGGGCTTTTTTTATGACTATTTTTAGTCCACTCTCCATAAACTAGGATAAATCCTAGCTTGTGACAAAAGTAAGTGGTCGGTACAGTGGTACTTCATAAAGTAATAAAAAAACCACCAGAGGAGACTCATGATTATACGAATAATAGATTCGATAAATGAAGTCATAGGTAGAGTGATTTGTTGCATAGCGGTTGTTTTTGCACTAATTATTATCTATGAAGTCTTTATGCGGTACGCATTGCATCAACCCACTCGCTGGGCATTTGACGTCAGTAAGCAGCTTTATGGTTTTTATTTTATAATGCTCGGCGCCTATGCTCTTAAATATCAAGCCCATGTACGGGTAGACTTAGTAACTCAGCACTTGTCTCCAAAGACATTAAAGTGGGTAGAGCTAGTTGGCTATATTGTCTTTTTCTTTCCTTTTAGTTGGGTGTTTTTGACTCGTAGTTATGAGTTTGCTATGCGCTCTTTAGCACAAGCAGAAACAACATACGGTGCTGTACAGTTGCCGGTTTACCCATTAAAAATTTCGATGGTTGTTGCTGCGGCTCTTTTGTTCTTGCAAGGAGTAGTCGAGGTGCTTCGTATTCTTTTCAGAGATACAAAGGAAAGTCCAAACCATGTCAGCTGAGTATATTGCATTAATTATGGGTGGCCTATTAGTAATAGGCCTGTTTATGGGGCATCCCCTTGCCTTTGTGCTCGGTGGGGTCGCTGTATTAGGTGCCTTAATCGCTGGCAAACCGATGGTCCTAGGTATTGTGATTAATCGTATTTATGGTGATGTATTAGATAACTACACCTTAATTGCGATACCACTCTTTATTTTAATGGCGAGGTTTTTGTCAGACTCTGAGGTCACGGATAAGATGTTTGAGGCACTGCGGCATTTAATGTCAAATGTGCGTGGTGGCTTGGCACTTGCGGTCGTTTTTTTATCTATCTTGCTAGCAGCAACGACTGGTATTATCGGTGCTTCTATTACAGTTACCGGTATGATGGCGCTCAGACCGATGCTTAATTATGGCTATAGTCCAAGGCTGACGACAGGGGTGATTGCTGCCTCAGGTTGCTTGGGGATTTTAATTCCGCCGTCAATTATGCTAATTTTGATGTCGAGCTACTCACCGTTATCCATTGGTGAACTGTTTGCCGGCGCCTTAATTCCTGGTGTTTTACTTGGTTTACTGTATGCCGTTTGGGTCGTATTTGTAGCTTGGCGTGACCCTGAGGCTGCACCGTCGGTACAACCTGAGGAGCAGATTTCCAAGGCTGCTTTAGCTAAGATGTTGATAGTTGAGGCAGTGCCGCCGATTTTATTGATTCTTGGTATTTTAGGATCGATGCTCGTGGGTATTGCAACAGCAACAGAGGCCTCAGCGATTGGTTGTTTGCTGTCTTTTATCTTCGTAGTCCTTCGTGGTAAGTTCCGTTGGAAGATGTTCTTTAGCGCGCTGTATGAGACAGGTCGAACCTCTGCCATGATTCTATACATTGTTGTGGGGGCGACGGCTTTTACCGGTGTGTTTAATATTACTGGTGGGCTAGGTGCCGTTCAGGACTTGATGCGTAGTTTAGACATGGCACCGTGGCTATTGATTATCGTAATGTTATTTATCGTGTTTATCCTTGGTTGTTTCTTGGATTGGACCGGTATTGTCTTGCTTTCTTTCCCAATTCTATTGCCTCTTGTATCTGAGATGGGGATTAGCTTGTTGTGGTTTGTGGTGTTGGTTGCGGTGCTTTTACAGACCTCCTTCCTGACTCCTCCATTCGGCTATGCCTTATTCTATTTGAGGGCAATTACACCTAAATCTGTTCCAACCATTGAGATTATTAAGGGAGTCATTCCTTTTATTTTCATAGTTGTTTTTATGTGCATTTTAATTGCAATCTTCCCGGGGCTAATCACTTGGTTACCTGAGGTGCTGTACGGGGCTAATTAACGAGGAGACGTTATGTCATTATTAAAAAAA
>LSQX01237369.1_pt1 | contig 11495 bp, 9 predicted proteins | sample 654561 | NCBI WGS metagenome assembly LSQX01 (sample SAMN04489861, study PRJNA283612) | anaerobic digester metagenome | isolation source: 4 biogas reactors fed with cattle manure at either 37C or 55C with and... | place: Denmark: Kongens Lyngby | collected 2014 | reverse complement strand
AGATACAGGCCCTCGGGATCAAGTTCTTCTCTGAGAATAGTAAGCTCTTCCTTGTTGGGAGGCCCTGTTTCTTTTAGATGAGGAGATACTTTAAGTTCCCAGCCTGTATTTTGCTGCACTTTTTCCACTGTGACGCCGGGGTGGAGGTGGGTGAGCACCATCTCACCTGTTTCATCAAACTCCAGCACGCCCAGGTCAGTGATCACTTTTTCCGGGCCTGCTCCAGGGTAGCCTTGGCGCAATCTTTCTGCCCGCCCCTGCAAAAAGCCTGGGCTTGTGTTAAAGTCGACCCGTTCCGGAAAGCGCCGTTTGTTGTGGGGTATTATTACCAGCACTTTTTTGGCAAAGGTGGCTATTTCGCAGCCGGTGCCGCTACCGGCCAGACGGACCTTGGGGTTATCGTAGCTGCCGATTACTGTAGTATTTAAGTTGCCAAAGCGGTCTATCTGGGCACCTCCCAGGAAGCCTACGTCGATCAGCCCTCTCTGCAGGTAAAAAGCAAAAATGCTGTAAAAAGAACAGACGGAGAGGGCGCCAGTTACCAGGCAGGGATCACCGATGGAAAGTGGGAGCCGCAGAGGTTCTGCTCCAATCACCCCCGCCTCGTAAATGAGGACAATATCCGGCGCATGCAGCCGGCGGGCCAGGTTAGCAGATAAATTGGGCATGCCAATGCCTACAAAAACGCGGCTTTTGTTTTCCAAATTTCTGGCGGCAACAACCGTCATCATTTCTGAAGGGCTGTACTTCACTTTATTCACTCCTCTAGAGATAAACTCCGTAGTTTACGGGATAGCTGAAAGAATTGCGGGGTGTAAGGCTTAATATCCTGGATGCGCCCAGCTTGCTGCAATACTGCTGGCGGTTTTCAACACCATAAACCCATTCTTCCAGCCATGCTCGCGCTCTTTTTAAATCCTTGGAAATTTCGTCCCACTCAACGTAAAATTTGTTGTCCCGGTCATAGTAGCCCTGTGCGTAGGAGGGGTGCGCGCCCCAGGGGACTTCAACCACCGCATCGACCAGGAAACCGGGAATGACGGTGCGGTCCGGATCGCTTCGGATGACGCTTTCCGGCACTATCTCCTCAACAGTAACAATAACCTTTTTGCTGGCAAAGGCTACCTCCTGCTGTTCGCCAACGATGCCCCACAGGTGGACATTGCCGTTTTTGTCTGCGCGCTGGCCGTGAATAATGCCGACGTCAGGCGTAAGCGGCGGAACTACTGTTATCTCTTCCCCTGTATAAGGGCAGGTGACAGTTTTAATTTTATCGTTGTATTTGACCAGGTCAGTTCCTTTCATGCTCTTTAAAGGGTAGAAAGAAAGCCCCTGGGCTCCTGCTAAAAGTCTTGAGGCCATACCAAAATGAGTATACTCTTCTATTTCCACCTCTTTTGCTTCCACAGCATGGCGGAAGCACCTTAAAAGGCCAACCCCGGGGTTCCCTGCCCAGCTGAATATCAGCTTCCGGGCACAGCCAGCCAGGATCATCTGGTCATAGATCAGGTCCGGCGTGGCGCGGCAGAGGGTGAGGTTTTTTTTGTTTTGGCGTATGATTTCATGCCCGGCAGCAAAAGGGATCAGATGGGTAAAGCCGGCTAAATAGACGCTATCACCATCGCGGACATATTTTTCAATAGCTTGCTGTAGGGAGACCACTTTATCGCTCACTTTATCTACCCCTTTTCTTTAAATCTCTAAAAAAAGCCTGACAAACTTCATTTTGAAGAAGTGCCAGGCTTTTCTGTTCGTATGGTAAAGCTGTTAACTTTACCAACACAGAGAAACCACACAATCTTTCTCATTTTGTTATTTTGTAAAGTAAATGATGGGGATGTAGAACAAACAACAGGTTGTATTTTAAATATTAGCAATTAAGCATTAATTTGTCAATACATCATCTTTATACAATTTTTTAAACATAAAAAAGTTACACATTAGAGGGATTTATGCAAAAAGATAGCTGCTTGCTGTATGGAATTGTTAGAAGCAGAAGAGAAGAGTATAATAACAATGATAGATAGACTTTTTACAAGTAAACCGCGATATTGACTTTTGGACGGATGGAAAAAATCAGAAGAGAAAATTAGAAGGGAGTAAAAAAATGGCTTACGATTTTGACAGCATCATTGAGAGACGGCGCACGAAGTCTATGAAATGGGATGCTTTAGAGGAGCTGTTTGGCCAGAAGGACTTAATACCCCTCTGGGTGGCTGATATGGACTTTAAATCTCCCCCCGAGGTAATTGAGGCTGTTATAAATAGAGCAGAGCACGGCATTTTTGGCTATGCCGGCAGCTATGATTCGTATTTTACGGCGGTTGTTAACTGGCTGAAGAGGCGTTTCCAGTGGGAGGTGGAAAAAGAATGGATAGTGCCCTGTCCGGGAGTTATCCCCGCCTTAAACTTGCTGGTGCGGACTTTTACAAACCCCGGCGATAAGGTTATAATCCAGCCACCTGTTTACCACCCCTTTTATAAAGCTATTAGAAATAACGGCTGCCATGTGCTGCAGAACCCTTTAAAGTTAGAGGGCGGAAGATACCATATGGACTTTAACGACCTGGAAAAGAAGATTGATGACAGGACCAGGATGCTTATTTTGTGCAGCCCGCATAATCCCGTTGGCAGGGTCTGGCGCAGGGAGGAGCTGGTTGAGCTTGCTGAAATATGCCTGAAATATGATATTCTGGTTGTTTCCGATGAAATTCATGCCGACCTGGTTTACAAAAATTTCAGGCACGTCCCTTTTCCGATTATTTCCCGGGAAATTTCTACAAATTGTATTGTTTTAACTGCGCCGAGCAAAACTTTTAACCTGGCGGGCCTGCAAACCTCCAATACGATTATACCCGACGCCCTTTTAAGAAAAATATTCAAGGCTGCTCTGGAAAGCATTGGCTTTAGCAGGCCTAATATTTTTGGCCTGGAGGCCCTGGAAGCGGCTTATACATATGGTGAGCCCTGGTTGGAGGCTCTGCTCTCTTACCTGGAAGGCAATCTGGAATTTCTGACCAACTACATAGAAGAAAAAATTCCTCCGCTGAAAGTAATCCGCCCCGAGGGCACATACCTGGTTTGGCTGGACTGCCGGGAGCTGGGCATGACAGCGGCGGAGCTGGAGAACTTTATGCGCACGAAGGTCGGCCTGGCCTTGAACGAAGGATACATTTTCGGCAGCGGCGGTGAAGGTTTTGAGAGGATTAACATTGCCTGCCCCAGATCCCTCTTAAAAACAGCCCTGCAAAAATTAGAAAAGGCTGTCAGGGAGCTGTAGCGGGAGCAAGTATTTCTTCCAGCTGTTCCGGATCAGCAATGGGTTCAAGGCAGGTATAATTCCGGCAGAGATATACGGCAGCTTCCTCTTTTAGGGGTGGATACCGGTTGATCCAGGGGGCTATGCTTTGCAGGATCTGCCTGTCATGTTCTTCACCGCAGGGGATGAAAAGGACTGTTTTGTGTGGTAGAAATTTACTTTTAATAATTTTAAGGAACTTTTTGGTAACAGTGCTTTGAGCTTTTCCTACAATGATAAACTCCTCTACGGGAGCAGAATAAAAAAGAAATGCTGACAGCAGCGAGCCGGCATAAACCGCGTTATTTCTCATGCTGCTGCCGTAAAGCTTGAATATTTTTCCTGCGCTTTCCCTTAAGTTTTCTTGCCTGAGCATTTGCCCCGGCCGCAGCATATTGAGGGTGGCGACAGCAGTTCCCGAGGGGAGGGAGGCGTCAAGGGCTTCTTTGGGGTTTAAGGGAAGGGGTTCTGCCCCCCTTGGTGAATAATAGAAGCCGCTGTTAGCTTCGTCCCAGAACAGTTCTTTGGTTTTATGGGCAAGCTCCAGCGCTTTTTGTAAAAAGCGGGCCTGGAAAGTGGCCTCGTACAGGTCCAGCAGGGCTGCTGTAAAAAAGGCATAATCATCCAGGAAGCCCGGAGAAGTTGCAGAGCCGTCAATATAGCTGTGAAAAAGGCTGCCCTTGTTGCCGGCTGACGCCTTGAGGAAAAAGTCGGCCGCCCTGATAGCCCGCTCTTTGTAACTGCTGTTNNTGGTAAGCCTTGACCAGTGCGCTGATCATCAGCCCGTTCCAGGAAGTAAGTATTTTTTCGTCCCGGGAGGGCCTAACTCTTTGTTGACGAACAGCCAAAAGTTTTTGGCGGCAGTCCTCCAGCATGCCGAGCAATTTGGCCGGCGCAAGCTTTTTCTCCCCGGCAAAATCGCTCAGCTCATGGGGGAGATGTAAAATTGAAGTATTATCTTCAAAATTGCCTTTTGCTGTTACACCGTAGTACTCTTGGAAGAGCTTTGCCTGCTCGGCAGGCAGTACACTTTCAATCTCTTCTTGGTGCCAAATGTAAAATTTACCTTCTACGCCCTCACTCTCTGCATTTTCGGCGGCATAGAAAACGCCTTCGGGAGAAGACAGATCGCGCAGGACATAGGTAATAATTTCTTCTACCGTCTGCTGCCAGAGGGGCTCCCCTGTTAGCTGGAAGCTTTCCGCATAGAGCCGGCAAAGAAGGGCCTGGTCATAGAGCATCTTCTCGAAATGGGGGACAAGCCAGCGCCGATCCACGGCGTAGCGGTGGAAGCCAAAGCCCAGCTGGTCGTAAATGCCGCCCCTGCGCATGCTGTGCAATGTCTGTGCAACCATCTCCAGCGCGCTTTCTTCTCCTGAATAGTGATGCCAGCGCAAGAGGTAAAGGAAGGCAGTGGCTGTGGGGAATTTTGGCCTCTTGCCCAGTCCTCCATGTGCGCTGTCATACACTTCTTCCAGTTGCCGCGCTGCATAGGGCAAAGTTTCCTTTGCAGGAGGGGCATCCTTCCCGCTTTCCCGGGGAGATGACCGACGAAGTGCCTCTATAATCCTGTTACCGGATTCCAATAAATCATCCCGCCTGCTTTGCCACCAGGACAGGGTCTGCTTCAGGATCTCTATCAGCCCCGGCAGGCCCATTTTGCTCTTTTTGGGAAAGTAGGTGCCGGCAAAAAATGGTTTTTTGTGGGCATCCATAATAATGGTCAGCGGCCAGCCACCCCGGCCGGTCATGGCCTGGCAGACCTCCATATAGATATGATCAATATCCGGCCTTTCTTCGCGGTCAACCTTGATAGATATAAAATGCTTGTTGAGTATGGCCGCTACTTCTTCATCCTCAAACCTTTCCCGGGCCATGACATGACACCAGTGGCAGCTGGAATAGCCGATGCTTAAAAAGATAGGCCTATCCAAAGCTTGAGCCTTGTCGAAGGCTTCTTTGCCCCAGGGGTACCAGTGCACGGGATTGTAGGCATGCTGGAGAAGATAGGGGGATTTCTCCCTTATCAATCTGTTGGGCACAGCATTTTTGTTAGTCATTTTACCAGCTTCCTTCATAAGTTTAGTAGACCTTAAAAATAAAGGATACTGCGCAACTGCAGTATCCTTTATTTTGCCTATAATTTAAAGTTATATATCAAATTGCAATCTGGCATTTACTTGTTAGATAGTTTTTGCTATCCAGCTGGCAGTATGGCCCACCACTTTCTCCGCAATTGATTTGTCCTTTTCCAGGACATTAAAAGTATGATCCGCTTGCTCGATGATGAGTGCTTCGGCAAGTCTGCTTTTCCTGCAGGCCTGGGCAATTTCCCTGGCATGTGCGTAGGGCACCAGGATATCCTTCGTGCCGGATACCGCCAGCATCGCCCCTTCATATTGAGAGAGGCTGTCCAGCGGTGAAGAATCTCGAATTTCATCAAACCATTTTTTAGGCAGTATTAAGTCTAAATGGCTGCGCCAGGGGATTGGTATCTGGGCATAACCTTTGTTACATGCTTCATCGTAGTACTTGAACCAACCCACAAAAACGCCAATACCGTTGTGGCAGGCCCCGGACCAACTGACTGCTGTCTTGATCTCCTTGGGGTGTCTTCCTAAAAATTCTGCCATGACGCGCGCGCCCTGGCTAAAGCCTAAGATACCGATTCTGCCTGCATCGACTTTTTCGTGCTGGCAGAGATAGACGTAGACCTTTTCCGTATCGTCAACTTCTCTGTAAAATGTAAAATCTTGCTGCCTTGCAGTGCTCTCACCGCAACCAGCAAAATCAAAGCGAATGGAAGCAATCCCTTTTTCTGCAAGGGATCTTGCCAGGTGTATAAATAAATTGCCAACTTCATTTTTGCAGGAAGCCGTCCCGTGACATAGGATAACAGCAGGAAGCAATCCATCGGTATCTGGCTGACAAAATACAGCAGGAATATCATACAATTCACTTTTTATTGTAAAATTGATTTCCATTATATCCATTTTACAATCCCTTTTTCAAATGCCTATTTATGCTGTTAAATTTTGCAACCTATAATAATATAATACAAAACCTGCTGGCAAGTCTAATTCTCCATCTGAGATATTAAAGTGATTTTTTCGTCCATGAAACCAGCCTGGAGGCGAAAAGCACAGATATAATTAAAATGGCAGCTGTGCCCAGCAGCAGGGGGGCTAAATAGCCCAGGTTTCTTATAAACTTGCCCTGGAGCCTATCCAGCAAGGTAATTTTCTCTTTGCTATAAAGGGTAAAAAAGAGGTCAGCCTGTGGTAGATCTGCCAGGGTTGCCGTGTAAGTATTGCTGCCCGGCTTTTTAGCAAAGTCTATATTGCTGTCGACAAGATAAGGGGTCTGCTCCGGGGCAATGATCTCAATATGTAGATTGTTGAAGCTGCTCCAGTTTTGAGCGGGATTTAAAATGTAGTCGAAGGTATAAAGAGGGGAAGCAGTTTTGGTCATATCCATGGTGCCAAGGGTATGGTAACTGACGCTTACTTCCTTCTGGCTGTGGGCGGGGAAATCAACCTGGTAGACGAGGGTTATGATCCGCTGGTAATGTTCCTGCCCGGTAAGGTCGTGCTTGGAGCTGAAGCCCATATTTTGTGTAAAGCTTTTATCCAGGGATTTGGCATAGAGGTTATATAATTGGCTATCGGAAATCATGCCGCTAGCTGCAGAGGTGTGGTTTTTAATATAATTCATGAAATATGGTTTAAATGCCACCTCTTCTGACAAGATCTGGCAGCTATATAAATTTGTTTTTTCTCCAAGCTCACCGTCGGCGTAAGCGCTTGTGTTTAGAGCAATATCATTGCCTAAAACAAGTAATTCCAATGTTTTTGGCTCATAGCACCAGGCAGCGATTCTTGTTTCTGACTCATTGCGCTCATAGCGGTCAAAACCGCTGGACAGGATTTTTGTTTGGGCGCTGTCAAAAGCAAAATCAACTGCGAAATTGATTCTCTCTGCTCCAGTTGGCCTTACCTTCAGGGTATAAAGCTTACCCTTTTCATCGGCGGCAAAGTTTTGCGCCTCATATAGATCCTCAGTTATGGTATTGACGATGTTAGCAAAAGCAAAGCCGGCTTCCTTTTCCTTTACCCCCGGATGACCGTAGTTGTTTACCACATCTCCAGGATAGATCTCATAGGGAACAGTCTTGCCGTCGGCAGTTATCTCGATCTCTACGGAGGGGAGATCACCCAGCCTTCCCACAAAGGGAAAGGCCATCTGCACCTGCTGGGGCCGGTTGGTGGGGTTTAGCATTTCATAACTGGCTGTAACCCTGCCGCCTAAAGTGTAATCGGAGTCAATTTGTTCAGAAAAATCGAAGATAAGATCTTCCCTTTCCACGCTGATAGGAGAATGAGCATCAACTGACATGATAGTGGCGGAAGGGTGGCCTGGCCAATAGGTAGGGCCCGCGTTGGCCGCAGCTGCTGCAGGAAGGATAAAAAGCAGGGCAGCGGCTAAAAAAACAGTTTCCGGCCTGTTCATGAAGAGCCCCCCTATTGTTGTTCCCAGGTTATTTTTTATGTTATTTGGTGTGTTTATTATATGGAAATTGCCTGCCTGTTTGGCCTAGATCATCAACAGGCAAAATAATTATAACATATTTTATACAGCCTATACCCCTCAGCAAGGTTTTTATAAATATAACTTTACTAAAAAAGCAATTGACTTATCAAGTTTAAAAGATTTATAATAGTTGCTAAGTCAACTAAGGAGGAGGAGCTTTGAAGAAAAGTATTGGACGCATGGTATCTATTTTACATCGGCATGCGCAGGTGTATATCAACTATTCTTTAAAAGAATACAATATAACTTCGGCGGAATACGCCTTCTTGCTCTATTTATACGGGCAGGAGGGGGTTACGCAGGATGAATTGTCATCGTACCTGTATATAGATAAATCTGCAACGGCGCGAGCCATAAAATCGCTGGAGGAAAAGGGTTATGTCAGAAAGCATAAGGATGATAGCGATAAGAGGTGCAATAGAATATACCTTACAGAAAAAGCAAAGCGCTGCCGGGAAGAGATAAGACTGAGGGTCAGGCGCTGGAGCGAATTTTTGTCCGAGGGTATTGATGAAGAAGCCATGGAAAAGGTCCTCACTGTTCTGGAAAAGATGGCAGAGAAGGTGGAGCGCAGCAATTTAAAAAAGGTATGGGAGGAGCTATGATGGAACGCGCGAATCCTCTGGGGGAAGAAAAAGTATCAAATCTGCTGGTGAAATATTCTGTGCCCGCTACTGTAGGCATGTTAGTGAACTCCTTATACAATGTGGTCGATAGAATCTTTATCGGAAACGGTGTGGGCTATAACGGTTTAGCGGGAATCACTATAGGTTTCCCTATTATGATCATCCTGATGGCCATTGGCATTTTATTTGGTATAGGTGGAGCCACTTTATTTTCTATTAGGCTTGGGGAAGAAAAAGAAGAAGAAGCGGAGCTGGCGCTGGGCAACGCACTTAGTTTATTGGTTTTAGCAGGCATTGTTTTTATGGTTTTGGGCCAGGTTTTTTTAAGGCCCCTTTTATCCTTTTTTGGGGCCAGTGAAGCGGTATTGCCTTATTCCATGGAATATATGAGGGTAATTTTCTTCGGCGCTGTTTTTCAAGTGGTAAGCATGGGCATGAATAACTTTATACGCGCTGACGGCAACCCCAAGATAGCGATGATGACTATGTTCATAGGTGCAGGTTTAAATATACTTTTAGATCCATTGTTTATATTTGTTCTGGACATGGGCATGATGGGGGCTGCCCTGGCCACTATTTTAGCCCAAGGTGTTTCCGCTACCTGGGTAGTGGCGTATTTTCTGGGGCGCAGCAGCCACAATAAACTAAGGCCTAAATATTTGAAGCTAGATCTTCGGGTTGCCTCCAAGATTACTTCTCTGGGGATGCCGGGTTTTGCCCTGCAACTGGCCAGTAGCCTTTTAAATGTCATACTAAACAAGGGCCTCATTTTTTATGGAGGCGATATAGCTGTCTCTGGGATGGGAATCATACACAGCCTCATGACCATTCTCATCATGCCTATCATTGGTATACAGCAAGGGCTTCAGCCTATTATAAGCTTCAATTTTGGAGCAAGAAAATTTGAGAGGGTAAAAGCTGCCACCAGCCTTGCTATTATAACTTCTACTGTTATTGTGGTAATCGGATACTTTGCAACCAGGCTATTCCCGGTGCAGATGGTATCTCTATTCAACCGCGAAGCTGTGCTGGTGGAATTTGCCAGTGATGCGCTCATTAAATGGTCTTTATGCCTGCCCGTTGTTGGTTTCCAGATAATAGCCTCCAATTATTTTCAGGCTATCGGCAGGTCTCTCTCGGCTATGTTTTTAACCCTCACCAGACAGGTAATTTTTCTTATCCCGGCGGTTATTATCTTCCCAAAATTTTGGGGTATCGATGGTATCTTGTATGCAGCGCCCTTTGCAGACTTTTTTTCAGCCCTTTTAACAGGTATATGCTTTTATATCGGTATAAAAAATTTAGAAAAAGATGCAGCGAAGCTAGCTTTTAAAAAGTTATTATCTGAAAGCGCAGACGTATCATAAGGTTGGCATAAGGTGCCAGCCAAATCTTTGAAGCACCTTATTTTTTAATTTTTAGGTGCAGGCAGGCAAAGGCGAAGCAAATACAGTTTATAATAAGAGAGGAAACAAATAATAGCTGAAATGATTCCAGGGGATAAATTTTAGCACCTGCAGCTAAAACGCCATCCCACTTTAGATCGAGAATATAACCCATAAAGGGTTGCAGGAAAGCCATGCCAGCAAAGGCACCTATATTAACCACGCTAATAGCCAGCCCTGAGAACTGCAGATCGTTTGTTTCTTTGGCCAGGGTTGGCATCAGCACCTGCAAACCGGAGCTAAAACCCATTAAGAAGAAAATAATATACAAGGCATCCGCTGGAGCTTTGCCTCCATGCCAAAAAAGTAGCACAGACCAGGAGGTAATATAAAAGGCAAAGAGGAAAAATAAAGGTTTTTTACGCCCTATTTTATCGGCAATAATACCTGTTAGAGGGAAGCCCGCAAGTTTCCCCACTGATAGCGTCATCATATAGAGGGAGGCCTGGTTTCGTGAGAAGCCATATACCTGCATCAGGTACGTAATACTCCAGGTTCCCGCAAAAGCGAGAACCGTGCCGCCGACAGCAAAAGCACTAAATAAAAGGGCCCAGGTGTTGGAGTTTTTAATTACCTCCTGCAGCCCAGCAAGTTCTTTTAGAAAAGATTGTCGCAGTTTGGTTCCAATATTTTTGCCTTGCTTCCTGGCCGGTAACGGTTCTTTGTCTTTGTTTACCAATAATGGGCTGCCTGTGCCGGGGTTATCTCTTACCAGCAGCCAGCAGATAATAGCTATGAGGAAGGTAATGGCCCCGATTACAAAAAAAGAGGCGCGCCAGCCGAATTCCGTTACCAGCAGGGCCAGGGGGGTAGTTCCCAGGAGGCTCCCCAAATTTCCGGCAAATATAGTAAAACCAGACACCGTGGCAAACAGGCAGGGTTTAAACCAGTTGATCTGGAATTTCATAATGGATACAAAAATGACGGAAACTCCCAGGCCTACCAACCCTCTTCCTATGAATAAATAATTCCAAATCTAAATTAGTATAGAAAATTTAAGTAATGCGTTGTTTAGTCAATAAGAACTTTTTCTTTTCCGCAACGGTCATTATAATAGATAAATAGTTGAAGGCATCTATTTGCCGACATGTTGGGTAAATGCAGGAGGAGTCCTATGAAGAGATGGAGATGCGCCTTTGTTATTTTTGCAGTAATACTTGTCTTATCAGGAGCTGCCTATGGTTTTTCTGTTTATAAAAAGTACCGCGATACCTTGAAAGAAATGAGCGCTGCAGGTGTTAGTGATCAAGAAGATAGCTTGCCCGAGGCTGATGAAGGGGATGATAAAGAACTGGATCCTTTTGCGCTCCTATTATTCGGTGTTAGCGAAAGAGAATTTTTAAATGATGCTGGCTGTTCAGATGCGATTATGCTTGCTATGGTAAACCCCTAAGAAAAAAAGATACATTTAATTTCTATCCCCCGGGATGCCCGTGTAAATATTCCAGGTTATGGCTACGGTAAAATTAATGCAGCGTATCCGCGGGGAGGAGCAAAGTTATTGATAAACACTGTTGAAGAATGGCTGGGGATAGA
>LSQX01116588.1_pt1 | contig 11496 bp, 8 predicted proteins | sample 654561 | NCBI WGS metagenome assembly LSQX01 (sample SAMN04489861, study PRJNA283612) | anaerobic digester metagenome | isolation source: 4 biogas reactors fed with cattle manure at either 37C or 55C with and... | place: Denmark: Kongens Lyngby | collected 2014 | reverse complement strand
TCCGTTTCCGGAATTTCCTCATCTTCATTCAGGAATTCAAAAACACGCTCAGCAGCCGCGGCTGTTTGCTGCAAAACATTCGAGATATTGGCAATATTCTGCAATGGCATGTTGAAGTTCCGAACATACTGGATAAACGCTTGAATGTCACCGACGCTGATGGTTTCGGTAATTGCCAGATAACCTCCGAGGATAGCTACCGCCACATAACCGAGATTACTGATAAAGCGCATTAACGGCATCATCATGTGCGATAGAAATTGTGCCAGCCAGGCAGAATTGAACAAAATTTCATTTAAATTATTGAATGTTTGGACTGATTTCTCTTCGGCATTGAAGGCTTTAATGACGATGTGACCGCCAAACATCTCTTCAACATGACCATTCACGTGCCCAAGATATTCTTGCTGGCGTCTGAAATATTTTTGTGAAGTGTTTACGACAAACCTGATTACGAGGATCGACAAGGGTATCGTCAGTGTGGCAACAATTGTCATCGACCAGCTAATAGACAGCATCATGATAAAAACACCAATCACCGTTGCAGTGGAGGTGATGATCTGAGTCATGCTCTGGTTGAGTGTCTGGCTGACTGTATCCACGTCGTTGGTAACCCTGGAAAGAACTTCTCCCTGGCTGATCCTGTCGAAATATTGAAGTGGGAGGCGATTGATCTTTGTGGCGATATCCTGCCTTAAGCGATAGGTGATGTCCATGGATACGCCGGACATGATATAACCCTGGATAAAGCTGAGAAAAGCAGAAATGACGTACAGGATCAGGACCTGGACCAGAATGGCGCTGATCGCCGCGAAATCGATCCCTGATCCATCACCTGAAATTCTGTTTGCCACACCTTCGAAAATGAGGGTGGTTGCTTTTCCTTGAAGTTTTGGTCCAATGATTGTGAAGACTGTAGAGGCTGCCGCAAGCAGCATCACCACCAGAATAACCCAGTTATATTTTCCCAGATAACCAACCAGCTGTTTTATGGTACCTTTGAAGTTGCGGGCTTTTTCGCCGGGCATCATGACGCCGGGACCGCCGCCCCTGCCCAATCTGATGGGGGGTTGGCTTTGAGATGGTTGTTTTTCGATCTTTGAATTTGAATTTTGATGATTGTTACTCATGCCAGTTCCTCCATGCTGAGCTGTGATGTGGCAATTTCCTGATAGGTTTGGCAAGTTTTCATCAATTCACGATGCGTGCCTTTGCCTACAATTTCTCCATCGTCCAGCACAATAATCTGATCGGCACCGATGACTGTTGCAACTCGCTGTGTGACCATCAGCACTGTGCTCTCACCTGTTTTTTCTTTAAGCGCACGGCGTAGTGCTGCATCTGTTTTGAAGTCGAGCGCAGAAAAGCTGTCATCAAAGATCAAAATCGGCGGTTGTTTAACCAACGATCTGGCAATGCTGAGACGTTGTTTTTGCCCACCTGAGACATTCGACCCGCCCTGCGAAATCTCAGTTTGCATTCCTTCAGGGTTTGAAAAAACAAAATCACTTGCCTGTGAAATTTCAATAGATTCGAGCAAGGTCTCTTCCGTTGCGTTTTGATCAGCAAAACGCAGGTTTGATTCTACGGTACCGGTGAAAAGAATACCGCGTTGAGGGGTGTACCCAATATTATCCCGCAAATCCTTTTGCCTGACATCGCGCACGTCAATGCTATCGATCAGAACAGCGCCTTCGTTGACGTCAAAAAAGCGCGGGATGAGGTTAACCACAGTCGATTTGCCACATCCGGTTGAACCAATAATTGCCGTGACTTCACCCGGCTGGGTGGTAAAGGAAATGTCTTTGAGGACATACTCCTCTGCATCGGGATAGCGGAAATAGACGTTTTTGAATTCGATCTGCCCTTTGACAGGGTTTTTGAAAGCTTTGGGTTCTTCAGGGTCCTTGATGACATTTTCGGTTTCCAATACTTCGGCAATCCGATCGCCAGAAACAAAAGCGCGCGGCATGAAAATGAACAACATGGACAGGTGCAGAAACGAGAACATGATGTGCATGCTGTACTGCAGAAAAGCCATCATATCGCCCACCTGGAGTGTTGATTGTGAAATTTGTCTTGCACCCACCCAGATGATCAAAACTTGCAGCCCGCTCATCACCAGGGACATAAGCGGCATCATTGTGGACATAACGCGGTTGATGAAAAGTCCGACGTCCGCCAGTTCACGGTTGGCCTGATCAAAGCGTGCCTCTTCAAAAGCTTGTTTATTAAAGGCACGGATGACCATCATTCCCGAAAGGCCTTCACGGGTGACCAGGTTGAGACGGTCAACCAGCTGTTGGATGATTTTGAATTTCGGTGTTGTCACCAGGAAGATGATGGTGATCAGGATGAGTAAAAGCAGAACAGCCAGGGCAATGATCCACCACATATTGGGACTTTTATCCACCGCGCGGATCACGCTGCCAATGCCCATCAGAGGAGCAAAGACTGCCATTCGCATCGTCATAAAAACAACTTGCTGAATTTGGGTTACATCATTGGTTGCACGCGTGATCAAGGAAGCGGATGAAAAATTGTTGAATTCCTGACTGGAAAAGGATTCAACCTTTGTAAATACGTCCTTGCGAATATCGCGCGCAACGCTGGCAGAGGTTCGCGATGCTAAAAAACTGGCGGAGATATTGGCGATGCTTGCCGCTGTGGTCAACAACACCATGGTCCCACCTATTTTAAGGATATAACCCGTTTGGATTTTGCTCAAATCCATCCCAATTGCCTGGTATTCTTCCCTGATCGCTGCGGCAGTCATTTGTTCAAGGAGGGTTTCTGGCATATCTCCAATCGTTTGAGAAACTCGATCCACGATCTGACTAATTTGAGCTTCTGGCGCCATTTGTAGAAGGCTAAAAACATCTGTCCCTTCAGGTAGTTGCGACAGATCGATCGGCATCTCGCCCATCAATTGGCCTGCCTGTTCCGGGTTTTCAATCATCTGATTGACACCGTGAAGGGCAACCAAACCTTTCATTAAAATTGGTTCGAGATTTTTGATTTCATCTTTTGACAGATCTTTAAGGATGTAAACTGGCTGATCAGCGAGAGCCGGATAGGTGCCTGACAAATTGTCGAAATCTGTTGAATCACGATCCACCAGTTGATAGGCGTCGAATATCAGCGCCTGTTCCTGAGGGTCGAGGAAAAGAGATATTTTATCGAGTTCACTTTTTCGAACAGCGAGCGGCACAGATGACTCAATTCCGTTGCGTTGAATACCGATGTTGACAATGCGGGAAAGATAATCGGGGAGCGCCAGGTCTGCATTTGCCAAAAGGAAAAGCAAGACAATGGAGGCGATCACCAAAAATATGTAAGGTTTGAGATATTTAATTAATCGCGACATATTAATCTATTTTTGTAAATAATCCTTTCATTAATGTGGTCTTAGTCGGAATAATAGACCGATTTAAATCCGTACAACCGGCAGATATTATTCCCGACAAAATTTCTTAACTTTTGAATCCCAATGGTTAGCATCTTTTTCACGAAAAAGTTCCTGGGTGTGGTTATTCAATAACTCCAAACAGGGATAAATCTGATCCCTTTCCTGGGATGTAAATGATTTTGCGAGATCGTCCACCCAAAAATGCCTGGCTCGAATACTTTCTTTTACTGTCCGGATCCCATGTTCAGTTAATTCGATGACTTTCACCCGTCGATCTGAAGCCCTGATTGACCTGAGAATCAAACCAGCGTCGATAAGTTGGTTAAGCAGCTGGCTTACCGCAGCGGTGGTGATTCCAAGATGCTCTGCCAGATCATTGACCGGGCTGGGGCCATGGTGATAAAGACGAAAAAGCGTATTCACCTGGGAAAAAGAGAGCTTACTTTTTCGGTTGTGCCGAATAAAGGACTGAATTGATCGATGGGTTGACGTCTCTATCAGTTCATGAAGTAAATTGAGGAAGGTATCTTTATCTACGATTGTTAACCTCGCTTAATAGTTAAACGGGCTTAAATATATAACTTCGAAATGAATTTGTCAAGAGGAAGAGCCTTTTCAAAATTTCCTTACAGGTAAAGAATCTGCGTTTCATTATGATGAAAGGTTTTTTGATAGACTATTTGTGTTTTGACCTGAATATTTAAGAGGAAAAACATATCATGTTGTTGACAATTCCCTCGTATAATATGTCATTTGTGTGTTACGGGATGATGGAGTTGTGGTATCATTTTTTTGGCTATCGTAGTGTATACGGTTGTTTTTTTATCGCTGATTCTTGAGAGCTCCCTACCGTATGCCATCCTCAAGAATCGAGCAAGCATTTGAGATTTTCTCGGGTTGGCCTGCCCATGTTTTTTTTTGATTAATTTGTAGATTACAGGAGTATTTATGATTGGACTTATTCAAATTTTAGGTGGGTTGGCTTTATTTCTTTATGGGATTCAGATGCTGAGTGCGGGCATCGAAAAACTGGCCGGGGAGCAGATCCAAAAATGGCTGGACAGGGCAACCAGCAATCGGTTTAAGGGTGCGACTTTTGGGGCAGTTGCAACTGCCCTTGTCCAAAGCAGTACATTGATCATGGTCACCATGATTGGCCTCATCAATGCCAATATGATGACTGTGGAGCAAGCGATCAGCGTAATGCTGGGGCAGGAAATCGGCACCACTATAACCGGACAGCTTGTGGCTTTTAACTTAGGTGATTTCCAGCTGATCCTGGTTGTGGTCGGACTGGTGTTTATGGAGTTTTTCCCAAAGCGCGATTGGAAAAAATACGGGGAAATATTTTTAGGGCTCGGTATTCTGTTTATAGGAATGAATTTTATGTCCGGCGCATTGGGTGCGCTGATGGAGATACCATGGGTAAGCAAAGGAATTGTTGTGTTGGGCCAAAATACCTGGCTTGGGGTTCTGGGTGGGGTTATATTGGCTGCGGTCGTTCATAGCAGTGCGGCAGTGACGAGCCTGGTGATTGCCATGGGGATGAGCAATGTGATCACATTACAGGGTGCAATCGGCATTATTTTGGGTGCCAATATTGGCACATGTTTTACCGGATTGGTCGCTTCTTTGCGTCTTTCACCCACAGCACGACAGGCGTCGTTTGCACAAATTATCATCAATAGTTTTGGGGTATTTGTTTTTCTCCCCTTTATCCCACAATTTACCAATCTTATTCAATTTACAGCAAGTTCATTGCCGCGTCAAATTGCGAATGCGCATACCGTATTTAATTTGACGGTCAGTATTCTTTTATTCCCCTTTGTAAAACAAATTGCAAGCCTGGTAGAAAAAATGTCCCCCATGAAGCCGGAGGAAGAAAAGAAGCAGGTTACCATTTATATTGATGAACAACAATTTGCGGTGCCTTCCGTCGCTATCAAACAGGCAAGACGTGAGTTCTTCCGTTTGGGTGGTATCACATCAGAGATGATTGCACTCAGTTGTCAGGCGTTGATAGATAAAAATTTAGCGGATGCAGATCGAGTCATCCTGATGGAAGATGAGCAGGTGGATAGGATCACCGATGCGTTGGAAAATTTCCTGATTGCCGTTATGCAAAGGGATTTAAGCTTCGACCAGCAACGGCGGACATTTCAGGTGAAGAGTCTGCTTGTGGATCTGGAGCGAGTTGGAGATATTGCCGAAGATATTGCCCAGAATGCACAGGAGCGGATTAAGGCAGGGATGCCCTTTTCTGATGAATCGCTGCGAGAATTCGAGGCGCTTTGGAAACATGTTTATAACACCTATGTTAATGCCCTGAACGCGTTTCGAGATAGCGATCGCACGCTGGCAGAAAAAGTGCGAGCAGATGAAAGTGAGTTTGATACACTGTATCTTGAAGCCAGACAGCGCCACATCAAGCGCTTAGAAGAAGCTACCTGTTCGGCAGAAGCGGACGTGATCTTCACGGAAACCCTCCGCTCCCTTGAACGGATCAGCGACCACGCTGATAATATTGCTGTGAGTGTGTTGAAAAGTTAGAGGGATATCCAACAACCTAAAACAACGCCATATCGTTGCATTGCTTTACAGATAGGGAAAAGATCACGCAGGTTTTAGCAATTTTTTTGTATTTTCTTCCCACTTTGGTTTAAATTAAACATCGAAAATGGTACGTTTCTTGCTATTAATAATCTCGTAGCAGTCTGGTCAGGAGAATCCGGGTGCGGAATAACGACGCAAAGAAGATTATAAATTATGCAGGCCTGATCGGGATGGGAATCATAGCTCTCGTCCTGGGTTTTTTGTTTGGGTTTCGTGTGTTCCAGCCAACTGCAAGCGCAAAAATGATGAAATCTTTACCAAAATATGGATGGACGGTCCGAGAAGATCTTGGTGTTGGGCAGGTTCCCAATGGCCCTATTGCCCACAGGTTTATCATGTGGCACTCCGCTGGGTGGCGCATCACCGTTTATTGCCTGGATCAGACTCTCAGACCGCCTGCAGTTGGGACGATTTGCAATATGATCGATAAGGATACGTTTTGGTGTGGTGATGAAGTCCAACCTTTGCGTAAATATGAAATCCGACAAACACCCCCACCGCCCCCAACAAGGACTCCTACTGCAACATCAACAACGACCTATACACCAACTGCAACGTCCACCAATACGCCAACAGCAACGCAGACACTCACAGCAACATGGACACCCGAGCCCACAGTAACATTCACACCGCCTGTCGCGACCCCGACTCCACGTCCAAAAATGGGCGGTGAGGGGAACCTCAAACCAGGAGATATCTTACGTGGGATCATCGGACTTTCTCTGATTGCTCTGGGAGGCATTCTTGTTATTATTGAACGGTCCAGAAGGTCAGTAAGGCATAAAAAATAATTAGCGTGGATCAGTTTTGCTCCTTTTCCTTTTTATGAACAGGATTTTTGTCGGGAAAAAGTAAATATCAAAGACTCTTTATGAAACAGAAATTCAGCCTTTCAATTTCGAAAAAAACCTGGCTCCTTATGTTCGTCAGCCTTTGTTTGATCGTAGGGGGGATATTGATCTTAACGGTCAGTCATATTTACCCTGTAATGCTCATGCAGCTCAAAGCGGTTGTTTTTGACGCAAGGGATTCTAAAAAACCACCTCATCCTGCTTTCTCAATCGAAGATCGATCACCGGAGATAATTCAGTATTTCATGCCAATTTTCACATATGATGAAATTGAAGAAAGCCATCAAAAACTAGAAGTAAAACCGGATTGGAATTTGGATAGCATTGATTTTTCACCTGGGTCAGAGCCTATCAATGTCGTGTTGATTCCAAATTCTGCAAAGATTGATCAGAAAAGGAAGACTGAAATCCGCATGTTACCGGATTTGGAATGTGCGTTTGGTGAGGGTAAAGCCTGTGTTTATTCTTTTCTGACTTCCACTGGCAGCAACGTTCTCTTTACGAGCGTTCATTCAGGCGTTGGCGGTGAGGCAGACGCCTTTCGAGATCTGATTGAAGGGACCGGGATTAACCAGGGATTGTTCAACGTTTATGATGTTGACATCAGGATGGAAGCTCTGAGAGGGGCGGAAATGACGGTCAGACAGGGGGATCAAATCGTCACCGGCTTGGAATTGGTGGGCCTTGTGAGGATTCCTCCTGAAGAGTTACCAACCTATATGAGCTTCCCGGTTGAAAAAGTGCTTGATTTTGCTGTACAATCTGCCGGGCTTGACCCTGCTTTGCTTGAGCAAGATTTGCTGGTTCTGGAGACCTGTGGCTGGCACCTGCCTGGTGAAGATCCCCATGGGCTTGAAAACACATCCAGCTCGATCTATCTGGCGTTGGCGGCAAAAAGCCAGGACTGACTTTCGTGAAAGCAGGTTATTTGTTTCAGGCAACCCTCATTTTTGGGGATGTTGTGAAAATCAAATGAGGGATGACAAATCGCTAATACATCGAAAATCGTGGGACGATCATCAGCGGGGAAGCGTTCACGATTATCAATTGGTTTTTTTAATAACAAACAGGTATTAATTTTAAATTTCCGGGCGTAAAAACAAAACAACATAATCCGATTTTGAACCATTAGTTTTCAATGCATTCTTTCGCAAAAAATAGTGGTGGCAAGCGGTTTTAATCATTAATTCAAACGGGTATTCGATGGACTGATTTGACCCAATCCAATGACCGGGTAAAAAACCATGGATCAAATTCTGCTGAAGAATCAAATTTGATGTATGATATTAAAACAAAGGAAGGAAAAAAGTCTTGATTTGTTTGATAACGGATCAAAACTGATATTTTGCAAGAAATGTGGATTTTGGTTAGGATATCAGAGAGCAGGGCGTTAGATTTCAATTGGTAAATAAATCAAAATTTGCAATCTCTATTTTCGGTGTGATTCGCCGTGGATGAAATTGAAGAGCATGGAACCATCTAAAAATTCGTTGTTAAAGTTGTTAAAAGATCGACGTGAGGAGATTTTTTTGAACCTTGGGTTGATCGCCTTATTCTCCGTCGGACTTGTCTTTGGAATCAGAGCTTTATCCGGGTTGACCCTGTTCACTTTCGTAGACGAAGTTGAAAAATTCGTCGCGGCAAAGATGATCAACGAAGGGATGCATTTATACAAGGATATCTTCGCGCACCACGGCTTGTTACCCTATTTTCTTGCTCATCTGTATACAAAGGTGGTCAGCCCCACCAATTTTTCTTTTGCTCGGGTCATCAATCTCATCTTTGCCCTGTTTTCTGCCTTAGCAATCTTTACCAGCCCAATTCTTGATACTTTTTCTAAAAAAGTGTGGGGGGTTGCATTCTTTATCGCAGGGCTGTCACCTGTCTGGTTGATCCAGGGATTGCATTTTGTCCTGCATCATTCCCTGGGTGGACTTTTATTCGTCATCCCTGTGATGCATCTGGTCTTGCCGGCGATGTTTCTTGGGGAAGTCTCCAAAAGGGGTGTGTTTATCTCAGGCGCCTTCATTGTGTTGATGTGCTTCACCTCGTATCCTTTGGGCGTTCCTGCCATTTTGCTTACACTCAGCGCGCTGTTGTCGATCCGGGTTTCGGCTCAAATGCGCAAACAAATTTTTTTATATTTTTTGCTTGGTGTATTGATAACGACAGGTTTGCTCTTGTTGTGGCTGTGGGTCTTCGGCGACCTGGTTGGTTATTATGTGTACCATTTCTATTTCAACCAGACGGTTTATAAGGATATCATTCGTTTCGATTTAACCCATGTATTTAAAAACTTCCGTCTTTGGACATCGCCTAAAAAACTTGTTCATCTGACTTCGTTTGTTCAAATGGTGATCTGGTTTTTATTGTCTTCGCCACTTTTACTGATCAAAAGAAACAATCACAAAGTCGCAAAACTGGGCTCGTTGTTTCTTTTACTGTTTGGCGTACTCATGCTCAACTCGCGCGGGAATCAGGGGATTGATAATGCGGGCTTTGTAATCGCCAACATTGCGATTCTGTCTGCGGTCATCGTTGCCCTGTTTGGCGGTATGAAAGATAAACGCTACCAATGGCTGATTGTTCTGTTGTTCATCATCACCGTGACAACCATCGAATTCATCGGCGGCGTTTCGAAATCTGCTCCCCACGAGGTGATGAGAAAAGATTTTGATCAGTACCATTTTGCGCATGAGCCATCTATGGAGGAGCCCTACGAACTTATTAGAAGGTTTGTGGAGAAGGATGAAAAAATCCAGGTTCTGGTTTTTGATCCTGTTGTTTATATTAAAGCCAATCGGCTGCCTGCATCAGGAAATATATATTATTTACCATGGCAGGCGACTTACAATAGACAACCTTTGCTGAATTATCGGATAGATTTGTGTGCTGACATTCTCGACAGCCAACCCAAGATAATTTGGTTTGACCATTGGGTCGTCTACGGCCGGTATTCAATTGATGATTATGAACCATGCTTCACTGAAATCCTTGAAAGGGATTATTTGAAATTAAAGGATGACGAAAATATCTATGTGCAAACTCGTTTTGCTGAGGAAGCAGGCTTTACAGATTTGCTTCCATAAACGGGGTGGTATTTTGATATAATTTAGAAAAAGACAGATCAAAACCATAGTATAATAATTCTGTGAAATGAAAGACGAATTAAAAACCTTATTGGGAATACTGTTTCAATTAGGGAGAGGTGTATAAGTATAATATTCAAATATTCCCTTTGTAGGAATCTGAAAATCAGTGTACAATATTAATTAAATATTAATGGTAGAGGGCGTCAAAAGGAGTGACTAAGCGTGCGAAAAACCTTCAAACTTCTTTTAATTATTCTGGGTGTGATTGTGATTGCCTATGGCGTGTATTTTATTTTTGGCAGACCGGCGATCCCTTTGCCAGTTTATCGTTTTACAGTACTTAAAGGTAATCAGCTATACGACTTTATCAAGGCTATCGAGTCTGATGAATTGGTAGTCCGGCTTTCCACCAATGGGGAAATTGAAACCATTGCTGATAATACAAACCTTTTTGATATTCGCTATACGCCCAAATCGCTCAACAGTACCGTGTCGCTTGCTGCGAAATATCTTCTTCCTGATGAAACCCAGCAAACGATCACCAAAATCGGCAAATGGTGTCCTTGTGTTCGCATTCTGCCAAAACTGATGGAAAGCTTTTTTTATCACATTATTCGTTTCCGACTGACATTCGTGTTTTCTGCCCAATAAAGGATTATTTTATTTATTATAGATCCACAAGATTTGCAAAGGAGTAAAAATGAAAGTAAACCAAAACCTTATCATCAAAATATTTGCACTACTGATACTTTTTAGTCTGGCTATACCTCAAGATTCCCTGAAAGAGGTCTTTGCCCAATCTGACATTGCGCACTCGAACAGGATTTATCTTGATGTTACTTTTGATCCAGCCAGCAAAACATACAGCCTGATTGGCTTATCTGATGAACAATTGAAGGCATTTGGGGCACCAGAATTAACCGATGCGATTTGGAATATTCTGGCGAGGTTTGAAAGCCTGAGTTTGGCGATCAACAATTCACAGCTGAATTTGAACACGAACAATTTACAGCTGGCAACCATCAAATGGGACGAAGAATCGCGGAATCTTTTGTATGGTTTGATCGATAGCTATGGCATGGAACTCTCCGATCAATCCAAAGAACGGCTTGCGCTTTGGTTGGATGAAGCTGATGTTGTGTTGAATATCAGAAACAGTCCCAGCCTCAGCGACCCCTTGGTTTTGAGGTTGGATACATTGTTCATGGTGGATGTGACCGATCAGGGTAAAGTCGTTGTTGAAGGATTTGACACCGGTTTTTCGTTGACTTCAGAAGTGATCGACATGGTTGAAGTTGGTGGTATCGAACAAGCCGCGCTGTGCTGGAGTGATGGCGTGGTCAATACGAAAATCAACGGCGCAACACTTCCACAATTCATCGTTCACCAGGATGGGCTTGAGGTTATCAATAACGCTCTGGGCCTGGGGCTCGGCGATATGACGCAATATTTTGGGTCTCAGCTGGGCGCGACGGTCTCATTTGGTGGCGCCGAACACGATACGATCGAGTGCGGTCAATAGAAGATAAGG
>LSQX01379315.1_pt2 | contig 11497 bp, 11 predicted proteins | sample 654561 | NCBI WGS metagenome assembly LSQX01 (sample SAMN04489861, study PRJNA283612) | anaerobic digester metagenome | isolation source: 4 biogas reactors fed with cattle manure at either 37C or 55C with and... | place: Denmark: Kongens Lyngby | collected 2014 | reverse complement strand
GGTCGGGACAGGCTCTTTTGTTGGCTGAGTTGTTGTAACAGATGGTGTCGTCGTTGTGCCGGTTTCCGTCAGTTCGGTCTGCTGACCGCTCAGCCACTGCATCAGAGCTGGCATTTTTCGCTGAACAATCAGATTTCTTACAATCATAATTCCGAAAAAGATCGCTAAAACCGCAACCAGAACCCCGGTCAGCAAAATCCATCCGATCCATATTTTCGTCCGTTGTCTCAAAAAAAGACCTCCCATTCTGGAAAGGTACATTCATTTTAATCAATAAAAATGAATGGTCTATGAACAGAACAGAGCAATCCGGCTGCCGGTACAGCTGTGTTCTAGGGTGTACTCAATGTGAAAATGAATCGGGCACCACCCAGATCACTTTTTGATACACTGATTCTCTGTCCATGTGCAGCGAGAATCGTCCGGCAAATATACAACCCAAGTCCGGAGCCTTTGGCCGTTCGCGACTTATCAACTTTGTAAAAACGGTCGAAGATGTACGCCTGTTCTTGTTCCGGTATGCCGGGTCCGTTGTCATCGATCATCACTTCGATCTCTTTGGGTCTGCCGGATTTCCGGGTCGTCAGCGCTATGATCCCGTCCTGCGGCGTAAAGCGAATGGCATTGGATACGATATTATAGACCACGCGGTTGATCGCCTCACGATCGCCGATGACCAGCAGACGACCTTCCCCGTCCTTGAGAAAGTCAGTCTGGACATCAAGATTCTTAGTGGACAGAAGTGATTCCAGCCCGATAATATCTTCGCGGATCACCTGATTGATATCAAAAACTGTCTGATTCAACGATTTTTCTGATTCCATCACAGATCCTTCAAACATTGTGTTAATGAGTGTCTGAAGTCTTAAAACCTCCTGTTTCACTATTTCCAGATAATGTCCGTATTTATCTTCCGGTATCGTACCGTCAAGCATGCCTTCAACAAAGCCCCGGATCGATGTAATCGGTGTACGTAAATCATGAGATACGCTGGATATAAAATCCTTTCGATCACGTTCCTGATTCGCAAGTTTATCAATCATATCGTTCATCGTCTGCACCAGGACAGTCAAATCGTCTGTGATGAAACTGTGAAACAGGGTCCTGTTGTCAGACCGCTCACTGGTTATTGGCTGCACGCGTGCTGTCAAGTCGCCGCGGGCAACCTTATCGGCTGCTTCAGACAGCAACTGAATCGGCCGTGTGATATTCCGGGACAAAATGCCATTGAATAGCAAGGCAAACGCAAACGCGATGACAAAGGACATGATCAGGCCGCTGGTTGTTAAAAAATTTGCGAAACTCGGTGTCTTCTGCGCATAATGAAACTGAATTTCGCCACGGTACCCCAGATTACCTGAAGGAATCGGATAAGATGCTGAAAGCCAGTATTCGTTGGTTTTCTCAAAAAGCCCATCGAAATCTCCAGTCTGACTGATGCCGGACGTCCCTGCGCGGCGGCCAATTCTATGGTCATCATCCAGTTGATAGAAACCGCGTTCAGAAAGCTCCAGTTGGTTGATTACAGAGGCCGGAATACCGGTTTGCATGATGATCTCACCCTGATAGTTGATAATCCAGACAAGGGCTCCTGTAGATCGTGCTGAAAAGTTGACATAACTGGAAACCTGACGATTATCAATATCTCCATAATCATCAAGGTTAATGGCAACTGTGCTGGATATCGCCTGAGCGGCGTTGAGCAGCTTATCCGCCTGTTGACGAAGTGTTAATTTTGATACAATCGAATAATTAACCAGACCTAAAACCAGAAAAACAGCCAGAATAACCATCGTCAGTTGAAGGACTGTCCTGATGTAAAGTGATCGGTTGAATATCCTCTGAGTTCTGGCCATTCGCTAAACCGTTTCGAATTTGTATCCGACTCCCCAGACCGTCTTAATCATCCAGGACGGGTGGTCGCCGGCATCGTCCAGTTTTTCCCGGATTCTCTTGATGTGAACATCAACCGTCCTGGATTCGCCGTAAAAGTCGTAACCCCACACATTTTCAAGCAGTTGTTCTCGTGTAAACACCCGATTCGGATGCATTGCCAGAAAGAAAAGCAACTCCAGTTCCTTGGGCGGCATCTCAATTTCCCGTTCGTTGACAATCACAGAATAGCGAGATTTGTCAACAATCAAATTCGGGTATTCGGCTACTTCACTGCGGGCAGAACGCGGCTGGCTGAGCTGTGCGCCTGATGTATTGGCTTCGGTCCGTCTCAGTACCGCCTTGACCCGCGCCATCAGCTCCTTGGGTTCAAATGGTTTCTGTACGTAATCATCAGCACCCAGTTCGAGGCCGACCACTTTGTCAAGGGTGTCTCCCCGCGCTGTGAGCATGACAATCGGAACCTGCGATATGCGCCGGATTTCCCGCATGATGTCAAAACCGTCTTTGCCGGGCAGCATCAAATCCAGAATCACGACATCCGGCTCTGAACTTCTGAATGTCTCAAACGCGGAATCACCATCCAGACAGCTAATAACTGCAAAACCATCTTTATCAAAATACAGACGGAGCAGTTCACTGATATTCGGGTCGTCGTCGATGATGAGTGCTTTTTTCATGACTCCCGCTCCTCCTGTTTCTTGAGAATTTTATTCAGCTCATTTAGAAATGAACTGACGTCTTTAAACTGGCGATACACCGAAGCGAAGCGGACATAAGCCACCTCGTCGATCGACTTCAGTTCGTCCATCACGGATTCGCCAATATCCCTTGATGATACTTCTCTTTTCAGGCTGTTTTGATATTTACTTTCAATATCGTCAACCAGTGCCTCTATCTGTTCAGTCGAGACAGGTCGCTTCTCGCAGCTTTTCTGAATGCCGGCAATCAGCTTATCCCGATTGAACGGCTGGCGGGAACCATCTTTTTTGATGACCATCAGAGGCAGGTTTTCAACCTTTTCGTAGGTCGTAAAACGGCTTCCACAGTGAATGCATTCACGTCTGCGACGGATCGCTGCGCCCTCATCAGCCGGTCTTGAATCGATTACTTTATCTTCGTCATGACCACAAAATGGGCAACGCACATGAATCCTCCTATTCCACCACAGGCTGACTAATCCTGATTTCGACCGCTATCCTGTAAAAACCAGGGAAGAATTTTTCCGGCTCGTTTTTCGTGCTGACGGCGCTCTCTGCTTTCAACCTCCGGTAGTTCATCGATTTCTTCCGGCTCATAGACATGCTGTGTATCAGAATCCTGACTGACTGCTGACTGATCCGGTTTCGGAGCCTTTATCTGAGCATTCGTCTGAAACGAATCATCTTCGGCTGTCACATCTGCCGAATCTGACTGGCTACCAACCGTGTGAAAACCAAACGATTCCGACTTGGACGGTGTTCTTGTTTGTGGCAGATCATTGGGTCGGGACAGAAAATCCGGAACATCTGAAACTGAAGAATCAACCGCCGGAGCGGCAGCGGATACGCCCTGCACCGGTTCTTTCTCTGCATCATACCCGGTTTTGACTTCAGGCTTCATGGAGGCAAAGCGAACGGGTCTTGTATCTTGATCGACCGCTCCGGTCTTACCTGCTTTTACTGCAGGCATATCGCGGTCAAAACCGCTTGCTATGACGGTAATCATGATATCGTCAGCCATCTCCGGATCAATGACCGCGCCGAAAATGATATCAGCGTCCGGTGATACGGCATCTCGAACGATAGAAGCAGCCTCATCCACTTCACGGATGCGCATGTCCCGGCCACCGGTGAAATTAATAATGACTCCGCGTGCACCGTCGATTGTTGTATCAAGCAGCGGGCTGTTGATGGCCTGGCGGATTGCGTGGGACGACCGTCCTTCACCAGATGCCCTGCCGATACCCATGTGGCAGACGCCGGCCGATGTCATTACACGCCGCACATCAGCGAGGTCAAGGTTGATCAGACCCGGCACAGCCACCAGATCGGAAATACCCGAAACACCATATTTCAAAACCTGATCCGCCAGCGTAAAAGCTTCATCGAGCGTCGTCTCTTCAGCGGCGATTTCCAGAAGTTTGTCGTTTGGAACGACGATGAGTGAATCGACAAATTTCTCCATTTCGCGAATGCCCCGTTCAGCATTCTGCATACGGCGGGACCCCTCAAAACGGAAAGGTCTCGTCACAACACCAACCGTCAGGATGTTCAGCTCTCTGGCAATCTGTGCAATGACCGGTGCACCACCTGTTCCGGTACCACCGCCCATCCCGGCTGTGATAAAAAGCATATCAGTACCACGTATCAGCTGCGCAATTTCATCTTTCGATTCAGACGCAGCTTTTTCTCCAAGTTCCGGATTAGCGCCGGCTCCGAGGCCGCGCGTTATCTTTTCACCGATTTGAATCCGGTTGCTGGCTTTCGTACGCATCAGCGCCTGATTATCGGTATTGACCGATATAAATTCGATCCCCTGTATATCACCATCGATCATGCGGTCTACAGCGTTACAGCCGCCTCCGCCAATCCCAATGACTTTTATTGTCGCAAAATGATCATTTTCCATGCCAAATCCCATTTTAAATTCAGACAATTCAACATCCCCTCTCCGTTTCCGTCTTGTCCATTCAAGCTGTAACGGAACAACAATGGATTTTTAGATAATCTGCTTTTCACAAGCTATCCTGTCACAATTTTACACTAAGATGACAGACGGTACAACAATATTTAGTATCATTTTAAGTTTTTATTACAAGATCTTGACATCATCCGATTCAGCTGTCTGAACAGCTTTTATACGTCTGTTGTCCCATCGTTCGAGCAGTAACCGGCGGATTGTCGAGAAGTTGATGAATATCCTGTTACCAAAAGCAAAGACAGCTGCCAGGCTCAGCTGGATATTCAGCTGGTCACCAAGGGCTGCCAGAGCAACAGCAATCGCTGAATTGCCCAAAAAGCCGGTTATGAAAAGGCGGACACGGAATCTGTTTTGCAGGTTGGCGGTGATCGCTCCGATAACCGAATCAAGCACGGCCAGAATTCCAACCGCTACATAGGATGAATAAGCTGCAGGTATGTCAATATCAACCAGCAGGCCGACGAGAAGGCCAATTAACAGGCCAATGAGTGGAAACATGAAAATCCTCCTTTTTCAGCCATCTGGCAAAAATGTTTTTCGGTCACCGGTCAGGTCAAGGACGCCTTTGCCCAGATCACTCAACACGTGCTGATCCATCGCAAACCGCAGCCAGAGCATATCATCGACCTGATCCGAACCTGTCTCCGACAAAACAGTCAGCATATCTCCTGAGTCCGGCAGCGAAAGCGTCAGATAAAGCTGTCGGCCGCTGACAGGCCTGATAGATTTGACCTGACTCAGGAGCCCTGTGTCAGGACGCTGATCCTGATCTGCCTCAATTATAGCACCGAGTAAACTGATTGCGCGAGAGAGTGCATCCGGGACGTCAACCGTCAGCTGACTGCCCAGCATCATTGACTGTACAAGAAGTCCTTCGATGACCGGAATCTCATCAGGTTCCTGAGTCCATATTTCGATCGCGATGCCCTCCTTGTCAATCATGACATAGCCGTCCGGAACCGATAGCCAGGCGACCTCTATCCGTTCAACAATTTCACATTGTATGGTACCCGGCCAGTCCATACGGACCACTGCATTTTTTACCACGGGAAAAGCCTTCAGGATGCGATCCTCCACAGGGCCATAGCGAAGTGAAAACAAATGAGACACTGATCCGCCCAAATCTTGAAACAGGTGCTGACCCACTCGCAGTTGACTGGCGGCTTCAAGCTGCTCTGGGTTGATTTTCCTCAATTCGTCAGGTAAGCTGACCGTTTGCAAGCGAAAGGCGGGGGCAAAGGCAATCAGCAGACCCAGTAGCAGAAAAACAAAAATCGCAGCCGCTGTACGTCGTACTGACCGGCCGGTTTTGTCCCGATAAATTGTCTTACGTTCCGATTGATGTGTCATAACGGTGTCAAACGCATCAGGCACCGGATAATCTCACGCGTTGCTTCCGGCTTTGCCAAACTGGATGCCCGCTCACTCATCTGCTTTAAAACAGACGGATGATCAATCAGCTGATTCAGGTTCTCAGCCAGCCAGGCTGCGTCGAACTGATCATCCCTGCACATCAGGGCAGCACCTGCATCGACAAGAACACGGGCATTAAAGGTCTGATGATCACCGGCTGCATATGGATAAGGCACCAGGACAGAAGGCCGTCCCAAAGCCGCAATCTCCGAACAGGTTAATGCGCCGGCTCGCGAAATAATCAAATCTGCCGCAGCCATCATCTCGGGCATATTGTGAATGTATTCAATGACTGTGAGCCAGTCGCCTTCTGTTGAAACTGCCGACTGAACAGTTGAAAAATGCTGTTTACCAGCTGACAATACAATGCGCGGAACAGACTGGTCCCGGTTCCTGCGCTGACTGATCCATGCGTCCAGATGACAGATCGCCTCGTTGATTGTCCGTGCGCCAAGACTGCCGCCCATCGCCAGAATCAGTGGTCTCTGGTCCTCTGGAAACAATTTTTTCCGGGCAGCCATGTGATCCTGTAAAAAAAATGCCTGTCGCACCGGGTTACCTGTGACAGTTACGCGATCAGGGAACGGAAAATAGTGCTCGGTGCCCGGAAAGGCTACACATACAGCCTGGCTCTTACGGGCCATCAACCGATTGCTTCTCCCGGGATATGCATTCTGTTCGTGCAATAACACGGGGATTTTCAGGGAAGCGGCAGCTGAGACGACCGGGCTGCAGACATAGCCACCTGTTCCGATTACGGCGAGTGGTCTTCTTTTCTTCATCAGTTGCCGACTCTGATGACGCCCGCGTAAAAATGTTGCGACTGCGCGGATCATAGCCGGCGATGGACGCATCGGAAGCGGTGCCGCCTCAACGCTTTCAAAGGCATAACCAGCTCGTTTCACCAGATCGGCCTCGATGCCCTGCTTTTTACCGACAAACAACAGATCCAAAGCCGGATCGCTCTGCTGCAGATCATCCGCGATGGCTAAAGCTGGATTGACATGTCCGCTGGTCCCGCCTCCAGAGAGAATGATCAACCGATCCGACATCATCAACCCTCCCGACCCGACACACGGATTGGAGCCTGATAAATCTGCTGGTTATGCGTATCAGTCTGTTGGGCAGACTGTTTCACGGGTCTGTTCACCGGCTGTGTCAGTCTGTTTGCCTGACTGGATTCAACCGGTCTTCTCTGGCCTGATCTGGATACAGCCAGCAGCAGTCCGATGGCCATCAGGAAGAACAGGTTAGACGTCCCTCCGTAACTGAAAAACGGCAGTGAAACGCCTGTTGACGGTAAAGTATGCGTGGCAACACCAAAATTAAGAAAAGCCTGAATACTGATCAGCATGGTATACCCGCCAGCCAGCAGTGCGGTAAACTGGCTCGATGCTTTTCGTGTGACACCTACGCCCATATACATGAACAGGAAAAACAAAAGTACCACCATTACGGTTCCGGCGAAACCAAGCTCTTCACCGATAATCGCAAAGACGTAGTCATTATGTGCTTCAGGCAGATAATTGTATTTCTGCCGGCCTTCTCCCAGCCCGATGCCATTCAGCCCGCCGGAGCCCATGGCAATGATCGCCTGATTGATTTGATACATGTCGTCGTCCGTCGCTTCCTCCGGTTCCAGAAATGAATTCATCCGTTTGCTGACATGTTCAAAGTTATCTACCACTTTCTCCTGGAGTATCTGCTTCAATTCACCACTTGGTGTGACAGACAGTAAGACAGCGATGATCAGTCCAAGAATCAGGACAACAACAAGAAGCTGCACGATTGCGCTCACCCAGGATCGCAGCGATATTCCAGCTGTCAAATACAAAACCGCTGCAATAAAACAGAGAATCAGAGCGCCGGAAAGGTGTGGCTGCCAGGCGATCAGCCCGATCCAGATCAGTATTGCAAAGCCGGGGATCAGAACATCGACCCAGCCATCGGCAATGAACTGCCTGACCGGCGTTTTAAACCGCAGGCGTTTTGCTTTTCTCTTACGCGATATCATCGACACATATCCTGCAAAGCAGAAAACGATCGAGATTTTCGCCAGTTCAGATGGCTGAAAAGTAGTGCCGCCCAGACTGATCCATCGTCTGGCGCTGTTGATTACCAGTCCATTGATTTTTACAAGAACCAGCAAGCCGGTGGTGACGCTGTACAGAATAAGTGACAACCAGAAATGATCAAAAAGAGTCACGGGGATGATCAAGGCAACAAAAAGAGCCAGTACCAGTCCGATTAGCGTGATACCAGATTGTTTGAGAACAAAATATAACGCATCGCCTTCTGACGAATATCCAAATGTCATGCTGGCGCTGAAAAGCATGACCAGGCCGAAACAGATCAGGATCAGCGTGACGATCAACAAACCGGCATGGATCTGACGGGGCGGTTCAATGCGCAGACGATCAGCCTGGACTCGTGTAACGTCCCGGTTACGGATTTCATCCGGCTGAAAGAATTTTTTCTGTCTCATGTGTTCACACCTCGCCTGATAGTGTACCAGAACATCGCACTCACAGCATCAGTAAACCGATCACGCTGCCGATCAGTGTTACAAGGCAAAAAACAGACACAATTCTGTTCTCTGACCAGCCGCCCAGTTCATAGTGATGATGGATCGGTGACATTCTAAAAATTCTCCTGCCGCCTGTCCGTTTGAAATAAATAACCTGAATGATTACGGATAGCGACTCAGCCACGTAAATGACACCGACCAGCAAAATCAGCCAGGGCACACCGTAAAACAGTGCTATTCCTGTGAATCCGGCACCCAGCGCCTGAGAACCGGTGTCTCCCATGAAGACTCTTGCCGGGTGATGATTAAAAATGAGGAATCCCAGACATCCGCCACTGATGGAAAAGGCGACAAGCGCAGATCCTGTGACTGCATCCGTCTGTGGCAGGATCGCCAAACCGGCGATGCCGAGGGAAAGGCAACTGATGACCGTGACAGATGCTGCCAGTCCATCAACACCATCTGTCAGATTCACCGAATTGCTGGTAAAAAACAAAACCAGAATGATGAAGACAGCATATGGGATTCGCAGCCAGCCCGTGATCTCCCAAACGGGTCCATTCAGGGGCATTCTGAAGACAGCTGCATCGGGTGACGCATAGAGATAGTAGTAACTGAAGGCAATGCTGATCAATAAGAGCAGAATGGTTTTCTGTTTGACAGACAGACCTTTTTTCGAAATTCTCACTTTGATCCAGTCATCAAGAAAGCCTACACCGCCAAAAGCCAGCATCAACAGAATCAGGATCCCTGTCTGGTCGGGAATCTCATCAGATAGAAATGAAACCAACCCCAGGAAGAACAGAGGAATCAGAAAGAAGAAACCGCCGAATGTCGGCGTGCCTGATTTGCTGAAATGCGAACGAGGTCCATCGTCGCGAACCGTCTGTCCAACGCGCAGACGTCTCAGGACAGGGATTCCGATCATACCGAGCAGGACCGTCAGGCCACAAACTACGATCACGATCATGATTGACTGAATACTTAACGAAGTCGATACCATCGCTGCCACCATCATTGATCGCCTCCGTTTTCGAACCGCAGATTCAACCGTTTGAGAAGCAGCTCTGTTACTTTTTCCATGGTGTATCCGCGTGAACCTTTAATCAGGATAAAATCACCAGGGCGGATAAATGAAATCAATCTCGCGGTTATCTCGTCATGATCCAAACAGACGCAGGAAGGGATTTCAGAGTTGACCTGACGAGCACCAATCAGATAGTCTTCCGCTTCAGGCCCATAGGCTAGAAGCAGGCTATAACCATGCTGGGCGACTTGTTCTCCCACCCATCGATGAACATCCGGAGTAAATGCTCCCAGCTCCAGCATACAACCAAGAACGGCGATTTTCCGATTCGAACCGGCGATCAACGACAACGATTCAAGTGCAGCCTCCATCGATTCCGGTGCAGCATTATAGGAATCGTCCATGATTGTAATCTGCTGTTGCTCGATGATTCGCTGACGGTTTCCAACCGCCTGGTAGCGAGCAGCACCAGTCGCAGAACGTGTTAGATTCAAATTCATGGCAGCAGCCACTGTCAATCCGAACAAGGCATTCTGGATATGGTGTGATCCGGGATAAGGTAAAAGGACAGCAGTTTGACTGGTCTGTCCATCTTGCTCAATCACAGCGTCAAATGAAGTCTGTTCAGATTCGATCTCAATGTGCTTCGCTGCAGCCAGAAGACAGACTCGCTCTCTAATGAGATCTGCCTGCTTGAAACCCTCATCTGTTGTACAGACCAATGCGAGACGGATCGATGTATCAAGGGTTCTGGATGCATCAATCAACAGCGGATCCTCCGCATTGAGAATCAGCAAACTGCCTGGTTTCAGTGACTCAGCGAGCTCCCATTTTGCTGCCAGAATGGCTTTCTGACTACCTAACTCGCCGATGTGTGACCATCCGATACACGTTATGATGCCGATATCCGGAGATGCGATTCTGCTCAACTGTCTGATTTCACCTGAATGGCGCATGCCCATTTCGACAACAATAGCTTCATCATCCGGCTGAGCTGCCAGAATGGTCTGTGACAAGCCGATTTCGTTATTCAGGTTTGCCTCAGTCTGATGAACGGATAAAGACGGTTCAAGGCAAGCTGCAATCATACGGCGGGTTGATGTTTTTCCGACACTTCCCGTTACGGCAATCACTGTGCTTTTCAGTTGATGGCGGTATCCTGAGGCAATATCCTGGAGTGCTGCCCGCGTTTCCTCCACCAGATAAACGCAGATACTTTCCCGGATTCCAAGTTCCTTGCTAACGTTGGACCAGGCATCCGCCTGATCGATAATCACAGCAGAAGCGCCCGCCTCAACAGCCTCTTTTAGAAAATCATGCCCGTCAAAAAGTTCCCCGCGCAGTGCGATAAAGAGATCGCCTGGCTGTAAAAAACGGGTGTCACTGCATAAACGTTCAAAAAACAAATCACCTGCAGGTTCTCCGCTTATGATGGATGCGTTAGCCCACTGTTGAATTTGATTACAGGAGATCTGGCGCATTCTTACTTACCTCACGTTCTTTTATGTGCTTTTCAGCAATCTCTGCATCATCGAAATGAATGGTCCGGTCACGAAAAATCTGATAATTTTCATGACCTTTTCCAGCGATGACCACCATGTCTCCGGCTGCAGCATGAAAGATAGCCCATTTGATGGCTTCTTCCCGATCAACTACGACATGGTAATCACCGCCGCTTGGCTCAATTCCGGTGATGATGTCCCGGATAATCGCTTCAGGATCCTCACTGCGCGGATTATCCGAGGTTATGACGGTCAAGTCAGCCAGCTGGCCAGAGACTGCACCCATTTCAAATCGTCTGGATCGTGCCCGGTCACCGCCGTTGCCAAAGACGACGATCAATCTGCCAGATACGTAAGTTCTCAGCGTCTTCAATAAATGATCCAGACTGGCTGCATTGTGCGCATAGTCGACAACAACCTGAAACGGAAGATCTGACGGTATAAGCTGAACCC
>LSQX01189613.1_pt1 | contig 11497 bp, 9 predicted proteins | sample 654561 | NCBI WGS metagenome assembly LSQX01 (sample SAMN04489861, study PRJNA283612) | anaerobic digester metagenome | isolation source: 4 biogas reactors fed with cattle manure at either 37C or 55C with and... | place: Denmark: Kongens Lyngby | collected 2014 | reverse complement strand
GATGTGCAGCGTGGACGTGACGCCCTGCTCCCAGTTCCACGCTGCGTCCGGCTCCACGACATAGGCGACGCGCTGAGAGTCCGGCGCCCAGGCGACGTCCCGCGCACCGACGAGCCCGCGCGACCGGTCGTCATGGCCTACCGGCTGGAGCACTACCTGGGGTGCCTCCGCCGGGCGCGGCTGCACCTCACCCGGCGCCGGCTCGATGTACCCGGGAGATTCGGCGGGGGCGTAGGAGACCCAACGCCCGTCCGGCGAGACCTGTGGGCGGAAGCGGATGAGGATTTGGAGCCAGTCGACGCCCGGCACCTGCCAGTTGAGGGCTCCGCCTGTAGTAATCGCTTCGACGCGCGAGCCGTCGAGATCCGCCCGCCACAGGTCGTCGTCGCGGATGTAGAGGATGGCGCGCCCCTCGGCGGTGACCTCGGGCACGACGGCGGTGATACGGGCCGGGTCGTCGGAGGTGTCGGCGGGGTCATAGTACTCGAGGGTCTCCTCGTCGCGCCAGCGGGGCCAAAAGCGGCGCGCCTCGGAGATGGCCACCACGTCGTTCTGCCCCGTTTCCAGGTCCAGGACGTAGAGCGTCACCGGGCGACGGCTGGCGACGAACTCCTCATGGGAGAACTCGTCCAGGATGGCCGGCATGTCGCTGTAAGCGAGGCGCCCGGTCGTAGGCTCGAGGGCCGACTCGAAACCGGCGCCCAGGCCACTCACGTCATAGTGCTCGACGTGCCAGTCGCCGGCCGAAAGCCTCAGGAAGCCGATCAGCTGAACGCCGGGGTGGAACTCGAGCCACAAGTGCTCGCCGTCTGCGGACCAGCCCGCCGGGCGGTAGAACGGGGAGGGATCCAACGTCCGGTAAAAGTCCCGGGCCATTCGGTCGCCGGCGAGTTCCAGCACGTCGCGTTCCGCCGTCACTTGGCCCTGCCCATCGAGGATCACCAGGGCCCGTTCGTGGTCGCGCACGGCGATCCACCGCTCATCGGGGGATACGCGGAAATCGAGCCCCTGGAGACGGTACAACAAGTCGCCCTGCCCATCTCGATCATAGCGCCACAGTTCGTCGGTCCAGTCCTCGTCAGGATAGCCGTCGTACCCCAGGCGCTTGAGGACATAGAGGCGTCCGTCGTGGTACTCGACGTTGTGGTAGTGCGTCACATTGACGTCCGGCACCGACCAGGCGCCGAGCGCCTCGCCCGTCACGAGGTCCGTCACCTCGATGTCGGTCAGCGCCGGGTCCGAGGGGTTGGCGCTCAAGAGAAAGCGGAGCCGGCCCTGGTGCCGCTCGGTCGGGCGCGCCTCGTAGGTCCCTTCGGGCGCGGGCGTGGGACCCTCGGGCGCTGCGGTGGGGGTGGGCAGCGCGGTGGGAGCAGCCTCCGGCGTCGCTTCCGGGGTGCCGTGCGACGCGCCGGCCGGTAGCGCGGCCGTGGGAGACGGCGCGGGGGCGCCTTCCGTGCTCACCATGGCCCGCACCGCCAGGGCGATGCCCACGCAGAGCGCCGCCACCCACACCACCTCGGCCACCCCGCGCAGCCGACCCTGCCACGACCGCGGCGCCCGATCCTGTGGCTCGGGGACGCGGGGCGCAACGGCCGCACGGATCGCCGGCCATAGGTCCACGCTCCCCGCGGGCACGTCGCGGGCCGCGGCCTCGGCAAGTGCTCGGCGCACGTCGTTCATCGCCCACCTCCTACGCTGCGCTCGTTCGCGGGCTCCTGCTCCCCCGCGCCGCCATCCTCCGGCGAGACCCACCCGCGGAGCCACCCCTGCAGGCGCTTGCGCGCGGCGTGGAGGCGCCAGCGAACCGTCGGCGCCGGGTCCCCCACCCGGCCGGCGACCTCGGCCGTGGAGAGCCCGGCGTAATAGTGGAGCACCACGGCGGCGCGCTGCGCGGCGGGGAGCCGCTGGACGGCGCGCCAGACGGCCTCGGCGCGCTCGGCCTCCTCGAGGCGCTCGGCCGGGCCGGCAGCGGGATCGGCGAGGAGATCGGCCAGGGCGGCGACGCCGGCGGCCTCATCGGAGGCGTCGAGGGAGACGGTGCGGCGGCCGCGCTCCACGGCCTTGAGGGCATCGTTGGCCACGATGCGGAGGAACCAGGGGGCAAAGGGGCGGGAGGCGTCGAACTGGTCGATCCGCTGGTAGGCGCGGAGAAAGGCCTGCTGGGCAATGTCCTCGGCGACGGAGCGGTCGCCGACGATCAGGTAGGCCGTGCGCACGGCCCGCAACTGGTGCGCCCGCACGAGGGCCTCCAAGCCCGCGATATCGCCCCGTTTGGCCCGGGCGACGGCCTCCTCTTCGCGCACGGCTCGCTCCTTCCCCTCGTGCCGGGGGCTCCGTCGCGCCCCACTACCCTATCTATCCGCCGGGGCGGCGGATTGTTTGCCGCGCGCGGATCAGGCTTCGGGGAAGCGTCCGCCGAGGGAATCGCGGATCTCGCGCAAGAGGTCCTCGATGCGTTGAGGCTTGATGTAGAACAGGACGACGATGCCGATAAAGATGGCCGGCACGACGATCAAGATGAACAGGTTGGCTATCTGCCAAAGTGCACTCATGTCTGGCACGACTCCTCCTGGCTGTGGGCAAAATGCAGTTCTCTATGGGGGCTTGTATCCGTGACGCGTTGGGGCAGCGAAAGGTTCCCCGCACCTCCTAACCGCGCAGCGCATCCGCTATGCGCATGTCATGCCGATGTACGCTCCGGGAGGGCACGGCAGCAAAGGCGCGGCACGATGCCGGGCCTACTTGAGCAGGCCCTTGTCCATGCGCACGACGCGGTCGGCGACCTCGGCGACGCCCTGGTCGCGGGTAGCCAGGATGACGGAGAGATCGTACTCGCGGTTCAGCCGGTCCAGAAGGTTCAACACCGCGCCGTCCGCTCCGCGGCCCAGGGAGGCGGCAGGCTCGTCGAGGAGCAGGAGCGGCGGATGGTTGATGAGCGCCCGGGCGATGGCGGCGCGCTCAAGGTCGCCTGAGGCGAGGGCCGAAGGGGACTGGGCCTCGCGGCCGCCGAGGTCCAGGGCGACGAGGAGTTCGCGAGCACGGGCCTCCAGGTCGAAATCGATCTGCCGGCGGTGGGGCACGAGCGGCAGGGTGACGTTGCGCAGCACAGAGAAGGACGGCACCATGCGCGGCGCCTGCGGCACGTGCCCCACGCGCTCCCGGCGATAGTCGGCCAGTTCGTTGCCCCGGAGGTTCGTGACGCTGACCCCATCCACGACCATCCGGCCGAGGGAGGGCGGGTCCTGGGCCCCGAGGAGGTTCAGGAGCGTGGTTTTGCCCGCGCCGGCGGGCCCGAGGATCGCCACGATCTCGCCGCGGCGCACCGTCAGGTCGATCTCGTTCACCGCCCACACCTCGACCTCGCCGAGGAAAACGCGGGCCAGGCCATAGGCCTCGACGACGTTCACGGTTGGCACGATCCACCTCCTCCGGGCACGCTACTGGGGCCGGGCCGACTCTGCGGGCGCCACGCGCGTGGCGAGAAACGCTGCATAGCCGCCCGCCAACGCCGCGGCAAGGACCTGGGCCCCCACGGCAAAGGCCGCCGGCCACACGAGGCTCTCGGGCGCCGCGCCGTACGCTCGCACGGCGAGGGTGCCGCCGAGTAGCGCGCCGAGCAGGCCGCCGACGAAGGCTAGGAGCACGTGCTCGAGGCCCACGCGCAGGGCGATCGCCTCGGTGCGCCAGCCCAGCGCAGCCAGCAGGCCGACCTCCGCCCGGCGCGCCAGGGCTCGCCCTACAGACGCGCCGGCCACGCCGAGCCCCGCCGCGGCCAGCGAAGTGGCCAGCACCACGTCCCGCGGGACGCTCAGGTGGGTGGCGACAAAATCGCCCAGGTCGCTGCCGCGCAGGCGCGCCGACAGGCCCGCCGTGGCCCCTTGCATCCCCACCACGAGCGCCGCCCCGGCCAGGGCAGTCACGAGGGTCAGCGTCGCCCCCCACGTGGGCGCCCACCAGACGGGCGCGCCCGAGCGCTCTCTATGCGATTGCCGGGCCGGTCGAACGCCCCACAGGACCCGCGCCGCGGTGTACAGCCCACCCAACAGGCCGACCCCCGTAGCGAGGGGAATGGTGAACCAGGCTCGCTCGGCCAGCCGGCCGAGGTCATAGCGTCCAGCGAGGGCCGAGGCGAGCCCAAAGCCGACCAAGCCGGAGAAGAGGCCGCCGGCTGCGGCCTCGAGCAGGGCATAGCGCACCACCGCCCAGCGCCGCCAGCCGAGGGCCAGCAAGAGGCGGAGGTCTGCGACCCTGCCCGCCAGACGGGCCGGCAGCGCGCCGAGCGCCAGCAGCCCATAGCGCGCCGCAAGGGGTCCGGCCCAGCGTCCGGCCACCACCNNGTTCCGTCCAAGTCTCCTCGAGGTACCCGACGGGTAGCGTATCGCCATAGTCCGGGATGCGCACGGTTACCCGGCGTGGGGAGGCGCCGGCGACCACATCCACGTCAAGCCCGGTACGCCGGTGGATCTCGGCGGCCACCGCATCGATCCGCGCCAGCCCCTCGGGCGACAGGGTCTCCACGCCGCCGACGCGAACGCGGATGGCGCCGATGGCCGCCTCGCCCCCAATCGCCCGGGCCGCCTCTAGCGTGGTGAGCACCGTGGGCGGCCCCTGGAGGTAGGTGCCGGGCTCCAGGCCGGCGCTGAGGGCCTCGGGCTCCATCGGTTGCCCCTGGGCATCGTAGCGCCAGACCGCCTCGGGCGGGGCATAGACCGACAGCGGGGGTAGCGGCGCATCGGGCATGCCGGGGAGCAGCGCCGGGTCATAGGTGCCCACCAGGCGGTACAGGATACCGCTCTCCAGGCGCTCGGGCTCTGCCGGGCGAAAGACGGGCACGCGGTCCTCGGGATCGCCCGCGCCGGCGGCGCCCACCGGTCCCGCCTCCACCAGCGGCGCCGGCAGGTCGAGGTCGGTGGCCTCGTAGGTGCGGTAGGCAACGGTGGCTGGCCGCGCCCAACGGCTGAACTGCGGCAGGTTGAACCGCCTGCCCCCGCGCCCCACCAGCCCGGAGAGGAGCATCCGGTAGCCCGCGGCGCCATCCAGCGTCTGCGAGGCGATGGCCTCCTGCCGGGGGAGGGCTTCCGGGCCGTTCCCGTCGAGCGTCTCGCGCAGGCGGCCATCCTCCGATGGCCACCCGAGGGGGACCAACTCGCTGGTAAAGGTCGCCGAGACGTCCTGGGCGGCGCGGATCAACGCGGGGATGGCGTACAGCACCTCCTGCCCGGAGGACATTTGGTACGCCTGCCGCTCGACGCGCAGGTCCCGCGACAAATACTCGTCCGAAACCGCCTCCTCGAGGCCCACCAGGGCGGACTCTTGCTCCGGATCGATGGCCACCACGGAAAAGGCATAGACATAGGCGCACACCGGGGAGAGGAGATCGGGCTCGATGCCCAGTTCGCGGAGGGCCTCCTGCTCCGGAGGCTCGGCGGCCGCGCCGACCGACCGGTAGGTGATCTCTTCCTCGCTCCGGAGGCGGGGCCCAAAGGGCTCTTCGGTGCGGCAGGAGATGGCGTACACCCCAAGCCCGTCATAGTCGCCGAACCAGGTGTACAGCGGCTGGCGGTAGTAGCCGAGGTTGGCGATGGGCGCGGCGATCTCGACGCCCGGGAGGTCGCGAATCGTGGCGTACTGGTCAAAGGTGATCCCCCCGGGGATGCCGAGGAGGTGGTGGGGCTCCAGGAGGCCGAGGGTGCTCTGGATGTCGGTGCGCGTTCCGGCGGGGCGCACGAGAATGTCATAGCCGGAAAGGTGCTGGAGGTCGAGGGCCCGGGCCACGGTGGAGGTGGTGGCTTGGGCGGCCGAGAGATGCAGGCCGAGACCGCCGGCCACCCCGAGCAGCGTGGCCAGCGCGACGATCAGGCGCAGGGCCCGCCCGCGCAGGGATTCGTACAGCATCTGGAACATCGGGTCCGCTCCCTCATCAGGACGGGCCGATTGTAAGCCGGGGCAGCGGGTCGTCAAACGGGGCGCGCGTGCGCCCCCACTATAGCAGGAGTGGGCGCCCCTGTCTTGCCGGACGCGGACGGATCGCTTGCCGGCTTGGGCAACCCCCGCGGCGGGGCAGTGAGGATGCCGGGCGCAGCGGGATCAGGGCGCGGTCACCTGCGCCCCACCACCGTTGACGGCGGAGGCACTCGGGACTACAATCGCCTCATACACTGTGCTTTGCTTCCCTCCACCACGAACCGTGACCACCTCTGCCCAGCAGTTGCGACTGCATACAAGGGAGGGTTTGGATGGCCTGGCTTCCGGATGGAACGCCCCTTCCCGGCAAGTTGTTCATCGTCGAGGGCATCGACGGATCGGGCAAGAGCACGCAGTTGGACCTCCTCCACAAGTGGCTCATTGCCTCCGATTACCTGGTGTCGTTCAGCGAGTGGAACTCTTCGCCGCTGGTGCGCCGCACCACCAAGCGCGCCAAAAAGAAGCATCTCCTCACGCCGACGACCTTTAGCCTCATCCACGCCGTGGACTTTTGCCATCGCTACCAGCAGCAGATCCTGCCGGCCCTCAAGGCCGGCGCGATCGTTCTGGCCGATCGCTACATCTATACCGCCTTTGCCCGCGACGGCGCACGAGGCGTGAACTCTGAGTGGGTGCGAGACCTGTACTCTTTTGCCGTCAAGCCGACCGTTGCGTTCTACTTTCGTGTGCCACTAGAGGAATCGCTCCGGCGCATCATCGTCGGGCGGCCCCAGCTCAAGTTCTACGAGGCTGGCCTCGACCTCGGGCTGAGTGACGACCCCTATGAGTGCTACCGCATCTTTCAGGGGCGCATCCTGCGCGAGTACGAGACGATCGTAGGCGAGTTCGGCCTGCACGCCGTGGATGCGTCCGACACCATCGTCCACCAGCAAGAGTTGGTGCGCTTGGTGGTGGAACCGCTCCTGGATGGGGCGCTGCGGGCGGAAAAGAACCCGTACCAGCGGACCCTGGCCGCGGAGCAGCTATCCGGCCACTACCTGGACCAACCGGGACGGGAGGCGCGCGCATGACCAGCCTGACCTTCTTTGGGCACGGCCTGCCGGGGATGGACGACGAGGATCTGGCGGGCAAGCTGATCGCCGTCGAGGGCCCCGACGCCGTGGGCCGTTCGACGCAGGTGGCCCTGCTCCGCGAGTGGCTGGAGGCCGGCGGCTATGCGGTGTCTTCCAGCGGGCTCAAGCGCTCGGATCTGGCCGGCACGGGGATCGCTGCGGCCAAGCGCGGCCACACCCTCGGCGAGCTCACCATGGCCCTCTTTTACGCTGCCGACCTGGCCGATCGCCTGGAGCGGGAGATCATCCCGGCGTTGCGGGCGGGGTTCGTGGTGCTCACCGACCGCTACATGTACTCGCTCATCGCCCGATGGGTGGTGCGCGGGGTAGACGCCCAGTGGATCCGCTCTGCGCTCGGCTTTGCCCTGGTGCCCGATGCCGTCTTTTACCTCCGTTGCCCGGTGGAGACCCTGGTGCCCCGGGCCCTACGCTCGGGTGGGTTCGATTACTGGGAATCGGGCATGGACTTTTCCCCCGACAGCGACTATTACCGCTCGTACCTGGCCTACCAGTCGCGCATGCTAGAGCAGTTCGATAGCCTGGCCGCCGAGTACGACTTTCACTGCATCGACGCCACGCAGTCCATCGAGGCCGTGTTCGCCGAGTTGCGCGACGCCGTGGGCGAGGTGGTGGCCGAGCTCAAGCCCGAGCGCACGGCCGCAACCGGTACACGCGCCGAGTCGCCGCCGATGTTCTGAGCGCCAGTAGCCTGCGCTCCACACCACCCACCCCTGCCTTCTGCTCGCGCACCCATTGACGCCGCGGTTATCGTCTAGTATGATGGGGACGCGGGGCCCCCCGTTCCTCGCGCGGGCCCCGGGCGGGGGTGACAGATGAGCCTACTCGGCGTGGAGGTGGACAGCAGGCGGTGTCTCGTGGCGGCGTACGCCGCGGACGGCACCCGGTTGGCCCAAGCGGCACGCGGCTACCGACCGGAGGTCCGGGCGTCTGCGGCCATCGAGATCGACGTCCCGGAAGTCTGGCAGGCCGTCTCTGAGGCTGCCCGCCAGGTGACGGCCCAGTGCGAGGCGGACCCCGTGACGGCGGTGGCGGTCTGCGGCACAGGCGACGGGATCGTGGCGCTGGACGCCCAGGGCACCCCGTTGGGGCCCTGCCTGCTCGGCGTGGCAGACGACACCGCCCTCGGCCATGAAGCCGAACAGCGTCTCGGGGTGCAGCGCTACTTTGAGATCACCGGCCGGCTGGCGGGTCGCGGCGACGCGCTGGGCCTGCTCTGCTGGCTTCGCCGCGAGCGCCCCCAGATCCTCCAGCGCGCCTGGCGCGTGGCGCCCCTCGGCGTGGTGATCGGCGCACTCCTTGGCGGCTCTGCCGTGTGCGACTATACCCAGGCAGGGCGCGCCTTTCCCCTCGCCGTCATGCAGCGGACGTGGTCGCGAGAACTCGCGGAGGCCTGTGGCCTGCCCCGCCGGATGCTGCCCGAACTGATGCCGGCGGGCACCCCCATCGGCGCCCCCACGGCCCGCGCCATGCAGGATTGGGGCCTGCCACGGGGGGCGCGCCTGGTGCTGGGCGGCGACGAAGGGGCCTGCCGGGCCCTGGGGGCCGGTGTGGTGCAGGCGGGTCAGGCCCTCTACGAGTTGGGCGCCACCCTCCGCCTGTCGCCGGCCTTCCAGGCCATCCCGCTCACCGCGCTGATGCTCTCCCAGGGGCTGGGCATCGCCCACCACGTGGTTCCCGGCCTCTTTCTCAGCGAGTGGGAGGGCGCCTACGGCGAGCGCACCCTGCGCTGGTACCGCGACAACCTGGCCCCTCTGGAAAAGCGCGAGGCCCAGCGTGGCGGCGTCGGCGTGTACGACCTGCTCATCTCCGAGATGCCCGACGAGCCCACGGACCTGTTGGCGCTGCCCGAGGTGAGCCTCGGCAACCCGGTGGCAGACGGCGAACCGCAGGCCGCCCTCCTGGGCGTCACCCATGCCACCTCCCGGGGGGAGATCATCCGCGCCATCCTCGAGGGGCTCACCTATCGGGTGGCCGAGGCGCTGGCCCGCTGCGAACGGGCGGGGCTGGGGGTGGAGGTGCTGCGGGCGGTGGGCGGCGGGGCGGCCTCCGAGCGCTGGCTGGCGTTGACGGCCGACGTCCTCGGGTTGCCCATCGAGCGCCCCCAGGTCGCCGACACCGGACCCCTCGGCGCCGCGCTCCTGGCCGGCGTCGGCACGGGACTGTACCCCTCGGCAGAGGCCGCGGTGGAGGCGGCCGTCCACGTATCGCTCCACCTGGAACCGGATGCCGAACGCCACGCCGCCTACGTCGAACGCGCCGAACTCGCCGAGGCGCTCCGAGCGGCCCTCCAGGATGCCGCCGGGACGGCCGCCGCCGAGCAGACGCTGCGCAGCGTGATGCAGTCGCGTTGAGCCGGCGCCCGCCGCCAAAGCCCCCGCGTACGGTCTCCCCAGGGCTAGGCGCCACCCACTTGGTGCTGCCGCCCGACCGTGCTATCCTCTGGCCGCCGAAAACAGAGCGGCTCCCGCGCGGCCCGGCAGCCGGCAGGAGCCTGTTCGGCAGGTGGTGCCCCAGGAGGGAGTCGAACCCCCGGCACAAGGTTTAGGAAACCTCTGCTCTATCCTCTGAGCTACTGGGGCGCTAACGAACCGAGTATATCACAACCCCTGGAGGGCGACAAAAGCATCGTGCCCCGTTGGCTGGCTCTCGTACGTCGCACGATCGCCATGCTGCCCCTGCGGCCGGTTGCCCGGCTGTCGGTCATCGGCCTGGCGCTCTATACCTTCAGCGCCCCACCCCAGCGCCTCGTGGTGATGGGGCCCGCGCAGACCGTCGTCACCCGCAACCCACTCATCGGCGTGCACACCCGCCTCACCGACGAGGTGGAAGAGTGGAAGGTCCAGCGCACCCTGGAGATGGTCCGCGAGATGGGCAGCCCCTGGATCGTCGAGTATTTCCCCTGGGGCTACTATGAGTCGGTCCAGGGCCGCTACGACTGGACCCATCCCGACATGGTCATCGAGCACGCCCTGAACCAGGGGCTGCGGGTGATCGCCCGGATCGACTTTGTCCCCCAGTGGGCCCGTCCCGAGGAGACCACCTACCGCTACCTGGATCGCGACCATTTCGCCGATTACGCGGCGTTCGTCGGCGCCTTTGTGGCCCGCTACCGCGGCCGAGTAGAGCACGTGGTCATCTGGAACGAGCCAAACCTGGCCTTCGAATGGGGCTACCGCACCCCTGATCCCGAGGCCTACACCGAGCTCCTCCGCCTCGCCTACGAGGCCGCCAAGGAGGCCGATCCCGACGTGCAGGTGCTGGCCGCCGGCCTGGCCCCCACCCTGGCGCCCCCGGGCAGCGAGTGGGGCATGGATGACCTCTTGTTCCTCCAGGCGATGTACGACGCCGGCGCAGCGCCCTACTTTGACGGACTGGCAATCCACGCCTACGGGCTCACCTTCCCGCCCGACGATCCGCCGGACCCCGAGCAGATCAACTACTCCCGGGCCGAACTCCTCCGCGAGGTCATGGTGCGCAACGGCGATGAGCACAAGCCCGCCTACATCACCGAGGGGGGCTGGAACGACCACCCCCGCTGGACCAAGGCGGTGCGTCCCTACCAGCGCATCGCCTACACGGTACGCGCCTTTGAAAAGGCCCGGGAGGAGTGGCCCTGGTGTGAGGCGGTGGCGTTGTGGGCGTTTCGCTACCCCTGGCCCCAGCACACCTACCAGGACTATTACACCTTTGTCTCCCCCGAGTTCGTGGCCAAGCCCGTCTACCAGGACGTCCGCCACTATGCCGCGGGCGAACCCTACGAATACCTGGAGGAGATGCCGTGAGCCGGCGGATCGGGTGGTGGGCGCTCGCTGCGGCGGTCGTGGGGGCGGTCGCTTGGGTGCTCCTGGGGCACGGCGGGCTCTTGGGCGAGGCGGACCGCACCTGGGCGCGCATCCAGCGCGATGGCCTGCTGCGCGTGGGGATGGACGCCTCTTACCCGCCCTTTGAGGTGGTGGACGACGCAGGGGTCTTTTCCGGGTACGACGTGGACCTCGCCCGGGCCCTGGGCGAGCGCTGGGGGGTGCAGGTGCAGTTCGTCAACGTCCATTTCGACGGCCTGTACGACGCCCTCCGCGCGGACAAGTTTGACCTCATCGTCTCCGCCCTGCCCTACGACCGCACGCTGACCCGCGATCTGCGCTACTCCCAGTCGTACCTGAACGCCGGGCAGGTGCTCCTCGTGCGCGCGGACGACCCCGCAGAGGAGATCGCCGACCTGGGGGATGGCCGCCTGGCCGTGGAGCTGGGCGCCGAGGGGCACCAGTTGGCCCGCCGCCTGGCCCGCGACCGGGCGCTGGAGATCGAGATCGCGCCGGGCCGGGAGCCCGCCGACGTCCTGGCCCTCATGGCCGATCCCGCCACCGGCGGGGTACTCTGCGACCGGGTACAGGCCTACACGTACCTTGCCGAGGCCCAGGCACACGGCGCGCCCTGGCGCG
>LSQX01097460.1_pt1 | contig 11497 bp, 12 predicted proteins | sample 654561 | NCBI WGS metagenome assembly LSQX01 (sample SAMN04489861, study PRJNA283612) | anaerobic digester metagenome | isolation source: 4 biogas reactors fed with cattle manure at either 37C or 55C with and... | place: Denmark: Kongens Lyngby | collected 2014 | reverse complement strand
GATATATTTTTCAGGGGTGTCAGATATTATTATCGCTGATTCCTTATCTCCAGCCATTTATTTCAGGAGGGCGTATATCACGGGGACGGTTCTGCTATATCACGGGGACGGTTCTGCTGATATATTGTAAGATTATTGCTCTGTTGTAACCTGTCATGGCAAAAGGGTCCAGTTAGCCATCCTGATTGGACCTCCTCATAGGGCGATGAGCCAAATAGGCCGGGGCATAGACCAACTACGGGGCGGAGGGTTTGGTGGTCAGGGGGACCTATCGGTCATGGGTCGGGGGTTTGGCCGATCACCAATTCGGGTCAAAGGGTTGGCACCTGGGCACGCCCGATCGCTATCTCACCTGACGCCGGCAAGACTTTCCGGGAGGTTTCGCTGCCTGTCTTTATACGTACCGAATGGCCCGAAAGAACCCCCTGCCCGGCAGTCTTATGGATCTCTGCGCCAGGGTATGGTAAATTATAATTGATTTAACCCTTGCCGAAGATCGGCCGGGTTGACGTAGAAATAATCAAACCATACCCTGGAGGCAATTGAAGATGAAGATACTGGTTAGTGATCCTCTATCACAAAAAGGGCTGGAGCTGCTGCGGCAGCATGCCCGGGTTGATCAACAGCTCGATCATTCTCCCGGGGAGCTGCAACGGATCATCGGGGACTACGATGCCCTGATCGTGCGCAGCAGCACCCGGGTGACCAGGGAGATCATCGAGGCGGGCCGCTCTCTTAAAGTGATCGGGCGGGCCGGCGTGGGGGTTGATAATATCGATCTGCCCGCAGCTACCGAGAAGGGGATCATCGTGGTCAATGTTCCCGAGGCCAATACTGTCTCTGCGGCGGAGCTGACCCTGGCGCTGCTTGTTTCGCTGGCTCGAAATATCCCCGGCGCAAATTATTCGGTCAAGCAGGGCGCCTGGGCTCGGGAACATTTTCTGGGGATAGAGTTGAATCGGAAGACGCTCGGTATCATCGGGCTGGGACATGTCGGCAGCGAGGTTGGCCGCCGTGCCCGGGCTCTGGGGATGCATCTGCTGTGCTCCGATCCCTACATCTCGGCGGAGCATGCCGCCAAGATCGGGGTGGAGATAGTAACCCTGGACTACCTGTTGCAGCACTCGGATTTTATCTCTCTGCATGTACCCCTGATGCCGGCAACGCGCTACCTCATCGGAGCGGCGGAGCTGGCGCTGATGAAACCCGGGGCCATGCTGATCAACTGTGCCCGGGGCGGCATCGTCGATGAGGCTGCTCTCCACAGCGCTCTTGCGGAGAAAAGGATCGCCGGGGCGGCGCTCGATGTTTTTGAAGATGAGCCGCCGCAAGACAGCCCGCTGCTGGAGCTGGAAAACGTTATCGCCACGCCTCATCTGGGGTCTTTGACCAGGGAGGCCCAGACCAATGTTGCCCTGCAGGTGGCGGAGCAGGTGCTCAAGGCTCTTTCGGGAGAAGCGCTCGCCTCGGCGGTGAACCTGCCGGCGCTGATGCCGGAGACGGCGGCAGCGCTGGAGCCGTACCTGCCCCTGATGCGGCTGCTCGGTGATTTCTATATGCAATTTTACGGCGGCTCCATTGATCAGATCGAGGTGGTCTACTCCGGAGAGATCGCCGCCCTGCCCCTGGCGCCGCTGACCGCTTCCTGCCTGGCCGGGCTGCTTCAGGGGATTGTCAGCAATCCCGTAACCCCGGTCAACGCCTTTCTGATGGCCCAGCGCCGGGGGATCAGGGTTCGCGAAAGTGCCACTGCAGAGATCAAAAGTTACAGCAGCCTCGTGCAGATCAACGTCCAGGAAGGAAAGACGGTGAAATCTCTCGCCGGAACCCTGCTGGCTCATGATGATATCCGGCTGACCCGGATCGGCGATTACCGCATCGAGGTAGTCCCGGCCCGTTTCATGCTGATCACCACCCACCACGACCGGCCCGGTGTGGTCGGTAAGGTCGGCACCCTGCTCGGTGTTGAAAATGTCAATATTGCCAGCATGCAGCTGGGCCGGCAGACTGTCGGGGGAGAAGCGATGATGGTTTTGCAGGTTGACGAGCGTATCACGCCCGGGGTGATGGCCAAACTTGAACAGCACGATGTGATCGCTTCGGCCCGTTTCGTGGAGCTGACCGGCTGGGGGACCCCGGGGGATAGTTGAAGATGAAGGGCGGAACCGGTTAAAAATACGAGGAGGTTTGCCGATGAGTGTTTATTCGATGATCGACCAACAGCCGATGCTGCTGCGGTTTCTTTTTTACCCGCGTAAATGGAACCTGCCTGCTCCCGCGGGGGCAGAGGATTTCATGGTCCCGGTGGAGGGCGATCTTGCCGTCGGCTGCCGGCTGTACGAGAGCGAGGCCGGACGTCCCTGGATCTTGCTGTTTCATGGAAATGGTGAGATCGCGGCGGACTACGACCAGATTGCGCCGCTCTACCGTCAGAAAAGGATCAACCTGGTTGTGGCCGATTACCGGGGTTACGGTAACAGCGGCGGTCAGCCTACTTTTACCGGTATGGTCCGCGATGCCCCGCTGATCTTTGAAGCAGTCAGGAAAAGGCTGGACGAAAGGGGCTTGCAGGAAAAACTCTTCGTCATGGGCCGCTCCCTGGGCAGCATCTCCGCCCTTGAGCTGGCGGGGCAGTACGGCGAGATCATCCCGGGGCTGATCATCGAAAGCGGTTTTATCAGCGTCATCGGGTTGATCCGCCATCTGGGCCTGCCTTCCATGGGCCTTGATCTGGGCAGCATTGACCGGGAAAGCCGGGATAAAGCCGCTCTCATCGAAACCCCGGCCCTGATCATCCACGGACGTGCGGACAGCCTTGTTCCGTTCAGCCAGGCCGAGGATCTGTACAGTTCTCTGGGTAGCAAGTCCAGGCAGCTTGTGCCGATCCCCGGGGCGGAGCACAATGATGTCATCTTTGTAGATCGGGAGCGCTATTTTTCGGCCATCGCCGCTTTTGTAGACCAACCGGATCGCCCCGCCGGTCGAGCAGATCAACCGGAAAGGAAATAGGCGCCGATGGATTTTCATCAGTTAAAAGTGTTTATCGAGGTGGCCCGGGAGAAGAGTTTTTCCCGGGCCGCGGAAAATATTTTCCTGACCCAGCCCACGGTGAGCGTCCATATCAAGGCCCTGGAGGACGAAATGGGCACCCAACTGCTGGACCGCAGCCAGCGGGAGCTCCAATTGACCGCTGCAGGGAAGGTGCTGGTCCGGTATGCCAAACAGCTGCTGGATATCAAGGAGGAGGCTCTTTTTGCCATTCAAAAGGAGCGGCGGATGATCAAGGGTCATCTGGAGATAGCCTCCAGCAGTGTTCCGGGAGCCTATCTTCTTCCGGAGCTGATGAGAAGTTTTCTTGAAAGTTATCCTGCCGTCACCTTTGCAGTGATGCTCCGGGACAGCCGGCAGGTTTTTGAATATGTCAGGGACTACAGTTACGATCTAGGGTTTGTGGGGGAACCGGCTCCTCCTGACGGGCTGGGGCAGATCAAATTGCAGCAAGATGAACTGGTCCTGATCGCTGCCCCCGGAACCTGCTTGCCGGGAGAGAAAGCGGTCCCCCCGCTCTTTGAGCTCGATCTGAAGGATGGCCAGAATGCGGCGGAGCTTCTGAAAATCCCCTTTGTGATGAGAGAGCCGGGCTCCGCCACCCGGGTGCTCTTCGAGAGCGCCCTTGAGGAGTTTTTCGGTCGGAACAGGGTGGTGCTGCAGGTGGCCGCCTACCTGGAAAGCCAGGAGGCGATCAAGGAAGCGGTCAAGGCCGGGCTTGGGGTAACGGCCATCTCCCGTCGCGCTGTCAGCGAGGAGCTGGCTGCCGGGTTGATCAAGGGCTATCGGCTGGCCGGGCTCCGGTTGGAGCGCAATTTCTATCTGATCTACCATCGGGACCGGGTCTTGTCGCCCCTCAGCCAGGCTTTTCTCGATCACTGCGCGGGCTTTTATCAGTCCGCGGATGAAGATTAAAAGTCGTAAGCGGAGGCAAGGGGAAATATCCGCTGCTCCGCTGCGGGTAAGAGACTCGAGCGCTACACGGCCCATGCCGCAGCGTTTAACCGCAGCAGATCGTTCCCGGTAAAGCTTTCACGACCTCACCGATAACAGCGGCCGAAGGGGTCTTGTTCTCGATAAGCTTCTGTACCAGGGCGGCAACTTTATTTCTGGGGACAGATATCAGCAGGCCTCCCGATGTTTGCGGATCGAAAAGAACGTCCAGCAGGATCGGATCAACCGAGGGATCGATCTTCAGCTCCGCGGAACAGAATTTTTGGTTGATATAGCTTCCCCCGGGAACCAACCCGATGGAGCAAAAAGTGAGCGTATCGGCAATAATCGGCACTTTTCCGGTGTCGATCTTCAGGCCAACCCTGCTGGCCCGGGCCAGCTCCAGACAATGACCCAACAGCCCGAAACCGGTAATATCAGTACAGGCGTTTGCTCCAATCTCGACCGCTGCTTCAGCAGCGCTCCGGTTAAGGGTAGTCATCAGCCTGGTGAGCTCCCTGGTGGATTTTTCGTTCAGCTGACCTGCTTTGAGGGCAGTGGCCAGGATTCCCGTTCCCAGCGGTTTGGTCAGAACCAGCAGATCTCCCGGCTTTGCTCCGGCATTGGTCAAAAAAGCTTCCGGGTGGACCACTCCCGTTACCGACAGTCCATACTTGAGTTCCGGATCTTCAACACTGTGGCCCCCGACCATGGTTGCATTGGCCTCGTGGATCACTTCCAGACCGCCTCGTAAAATGGAACGGATGATCGTTTTATCCAGATCTCTGATCGGAAAACAGACAATATTCATTGCTGTGAGCGGTCTGCCGCCCATGGCATAAACGTCGCTTAAAGCATTTGCCGCGGCAATCCGGCCGAAATCAAAAGGATCATTGACGATGGGAGTGAAAAAGTCCAGGGTCTGGACCAAAGCGATCTCGTCGGTCAGCCGGTATATCCCGGCATCATCGGATAGTTCGGCCCCTACAAGAAGATCTGGATCTTTTTTCAGGTTCAGATCCTGCAATACTTCCATCAGGTCCCCCGGACCTATTTTGGAAGCTCAGCCAGCGGCCCGGGTATTCCTGGTTAATTGAAACTGATCCATCATCGATTCAGCTCCCTTCGCTATCCCGAAAGGTTTCCTCAAGTGCACGGGGGATCTTTTTGATCAGATCATCGATCTGGGTTGCCGGGGTCGGTCTGGCGTAAAGGCCGGCCAACCGGTTAACCCTGGCCGCCTGGATGGCGGCAGCGTCCACGGCCATTCCCCGGGCGATGAGGGCGGAGACTATTCCGGTCAGGGTATCCCCGGTGCCGCCGATCGCTTCGAGCACCGCCTCGCTGGGTTGGTCAACCTTTTCCAGGATGCCCTCCCTGCTGGCAATATAGTCGCTGGCTCCCTTGACCAGCAGGTAAGTGGCGGCATTGTTGTGGCGGTACGCTCTCGCGATAAGATCCGGCACCAGATTCTCATCGTGCAGAATAAACCCCCGGGTATAGAAGGGGTGGGGGGCCTTTTCATCGGCCAGGTAGGCCAGCTCACCGGCATCGGGGGTAAACAGATCGAACTGCGCCGCATCGCCGCCCATTTTGGCCACGTACATGAATCCGGCATCGGCGATCAGGGTTGGATGAACCGGCAGCGCCATGATCGCCGCAAGCATCTCCTTGAACAGGGTGACATCGGGCTGGAAATAATGCAGGGCCAGTGTTTTGAAAGAGTGCTCCCCGATGCTGCGGGTCAGATATCTGTACAGTTGTCGGCACCCTTCCCCGCTGCCGATATCGCCAACCAGATAGCAGTACGGGCCGGGGCACCCCAGATAGCTCAAGGTTTCGGCAGCCGCAGCGATCAGGGCCGGGGTCCCCCGGTTGATCGCGATACGGCTGCCGCCCAGATAGATATTCTCCCCTTCAAGGGTGACCGGACCGTGAACAAGTGGAAAATCCTTTTCCGGGATGGTGCCGACTAGGCCGAGCATAGTTCCACCACCCGTTCAAAAGCGATCTGCAGGGCATAGGCGCAGAGGGTGTAGCCCACCTCCCGGGGCTGGGGGGTCTCACTCAGGGAGCGGTTCACCATCTGCTCGGCCAGGTACGGAACATCGGGGCAGCCCCCTCCGGATAGATTGACGATCAAGTGTGTCTCACGATCGACCGTGATCTTCATATTCGCCGCCCTGACCATGATATATTTTCCATACTCTTTCACCTGAAGGAGATCGACCGGTTCCAGCAGAACACTGTTGACCGGGACAACCTGGATCGGTTCGATAGCGACTTCGGAAAGCTTTCTGATGATCGACAGCTCCTCGATGAGGGGAAACTCGATCACCAGATCGCAGCCGCTTCGCAGACCCGGGGGGGGGCCTTTCACCCGGATCTCCCAGCCCCCCGACCGCAATACCTTCTCCGCCTGGATCACGGTGGTGGTATTTTCAAATACCAGGATGCCCCGTTCATGGTCAGCCGAACCGGGTTTATCTTTCTTCTTTCGGAAAAATTTCAGCATCTCAGTTTTCCTTTCTGATGGTGATCCGGTAACCGTCATCCTCCGGTTGAATGCTCGCAACCGCCCAGCCCTGGGCTTTCGAGGCACGGCTGACATTCTCCCTGGCTGTATCTGTATCCACCATGATCACGATCTCGTCTTCTTTGGACTTTTTGATCTTATCCAGAGTCATGATCACCGGCTGGGGGCACGAAAAACCCCTGGCATCAACGATATTTTTCATTCCTATATTCCCCCTATGTTTTCTCGCATGGTCAATCCGATCAGCAGGCAGGCGGCCAACCCGACAGCAACAGAGATCATCCCCGCCGGGGTGGCTCCCGCAGCGGAGCTGGCCAGTCCGAAGTTGTGGGCGAAGGCCGCGCCGGCGACCATCCCGACCACAAAGATGGCGGCATCGCCATCACCCTCGCCGGAAAGGAAAAGCTGCCGCCCGGGGCAGCCGCCGGCCAGGGTAAACGCAATTCCGGCAAGGGCCATCCCGGCGAAATTCCAGAAATGCATGGTATGAGCGACAGGCTGTCCGGCAAAGCCAGGGTTGAACTGGTGGAGCACCAGATTCGTGACAAAAGCGGCGGCAGCCAGGCTGACGATTCCCGTAAACAGGTGGCCCTGTTTGAACAAAATGAGGTCGCGAATGGCACCCATGGTGCAGAACCGACTTTTCTGGGCCAGAAAACCGATGGCCAGGCCGACGACGAGGGAGATGATCAGGGGAGCATGCAGGGAGCCCGGACCTTCCACACTGTAAAATAGAATACCGCTCAGGGGCTCGCCCGGGATCTGTGGATAAAGCAGCATCAGGAGAAGTAAACCGGCCATGATGATGGGGAAGATCCAACCCGCAGCCTTGTATGTCTTGCGGGTGGCCCCAAGATTGTAGCCCCTCCTCAGGAAACCGGTTCCGGCCCAGATTCCCGCACCGAGTCCGAGCAGACCTGGAATGGAGTTCCAGTCACCGCCGGCAAGGCGCAGCAGCGCCCGCCAGGGACAGCCGAGGAAGATGAGGGCTCCGATCATGGCAAAAGCGCCGAGGACAAATCTGACCACAGGGGCAGAGCCCAACCGGGGCCTGAACTCCTTGAAAGCGTACGCTGCAGCAAAAGATCCCAGCACAAAACCGATAATCTCCGGGCGCAGATACTGGACCACCGGAACCCTGTGCAAACCGAGCGCACCGGTAATATCACGGACAAAACAGGCTACACAGATACCCATATTTGCGGGGTTACCCCACAGCTGCAACAGTGAAGCGAGAATACCGATGACTATACCGACGACAATGATTCCCCATCTGGACGCGAAAATGTTTTTCATTGATTAACTCCTTTTTCATCCAGTCGTGAAATTTTATTAAGTATGCATGCTTATAGCATAATCGTATTAATTGAATAATGAAAATAGATCTTTTCTATGAAGTGTTGAGTCCGGATAGATTTTTGCTATAGCGGGGACACACCTGCGGTGTCAGGCTTGCTTCGGGGGTGAGCATCCTGCCGCAGCCGGGATCCGCCTTGTAGCAGGGGGAATTTTCGGGAGCGGTCTTTGCTGCCGGTATGCAGAAAATCCGGGTAGCTGTGACCGGCACCCCCGGATTTTTCAAGGCCATAAAACTGAAAGATCCGGCGAAAGCCCTTTGAAACCGTGTGAGCTCGATGACCTCGCTGCCCATGCCGGAGGCCGGCAGGGCGTAAAGACCCTTCCGGAGGCAGTCGGGAAAAGGGTCACCAGAAGGACGGGGATGATCTCAGGGTAGTTTGAGAATGACCAGACGCTGCTGCAGCCCGAACTTGATCGCTTCTTCCTTGGTGGCTACGGCCAGATCGATATCGTTGGGGCCGATCGCCCCGCCGCGGTCGTTGACCTGGCGCCAGCCCAGACCCTCGATATAGATCTTGGTCCCGATAGGAATATTTGATCCGGCGGCGGCGGTTTTCCCCGGTACCACCCGTTCGCCGCTGTAGGAAAGCGAGGGGTCACCGGAGTAATCATGGCCGCCGATGGCCCCGGCGCTCAAGGGGGCATACATGGTGATGTTCATCAACTGCACCTGGTAGGAATCCGATTCGCGCGCCATCTCACGCGCATCAAGCGCCTCCCTTTTTGCCCTCTGCAGCTGCCCGATATAAAAAATGTTCATCAGGGCAAAGAGAACGGACACCACAGCCGCCAAGACAAAGTGCCTGCGGTCCATCCGGTATAAACCTCCCTCTTAAAAAGATCTGTCACGCAGTGTACCTATTATCTGCATCTTTTTGCGCGTTAACCTTGAAAGGCTCGTTTGGATGATCGCTTCTGGGAAAATCATCTAACTGTCTTGAATTGATATCGGTTGGCATACAACAAGCAAGGGATGATAATCGGGGCGGGAATGATCCCGCGGCTGATGAGGGCTGCTTTGATCGGGTTGTATCTTCTAAAATCATCGAATGAATCGCCGGCTAATTTTCCTGTTTGCATGATTTTCATGAAATCGAATCAAAATGATCATCAGTCCGAAGAAAGTATATTATGAAGACGATCCTGTGTTCAATTGTCCTGGCAATGTGCTCAAATATTTGCCGATCTGTTGTATCCATTGAATGTCCGTTGCATCCATGAAATCCCATCCGCTCATTGGTTAAGCTTTCATGGGAAAAAGGGTTTCGCCTTGGAATTGTTCAAGAGCTTCAACGGTAAGCAGATCGCAGCTCTTTCTAACCCTCCCTCAAGTCGGCCGCAAATTTCAATTTGATGAGTCAAAGTCACCGTCCCCTTGACTCACCGTTCCTTTCTTTGATTGCTTTTTTAAAAAACATCTTGACAGAAATTATGCCCGTGTTGTATAGTACATTATAGCACTAATGCACCATGTCAGTGGGGTGTTAATAAGATGTTTTTTGCCTCCGGGGAAAGCAAACCGATCTATCTCCAGCTTGCCGAATGGCTGGAGGCGGAGATCCTTTCGGGCAATATGACCGCTGACGAGAGGATCTATTCCCAGTATCAACTGGCTGAAATGTTCAATATCAACCCGGCCACGGCGGCGAAGGGCCTGAATATGCTCGCAGAAGAAGAGATACTTTACAAAAAAAGAGGACTGGGCATGTTTGTTTCCCCGGAGGCCGGAAGGATCATCGTTGAAAAACGGCGGGCCCAGATCCCCGGACGTTTGCTGGAGCTGGTCCAGGAGGCCGCGCTGCTGGATATCACCGAGGCGGAGCTGCTGGCGATGCTCCGGGAGGTCCGAAAACAGGAGAAGGAGGAGAGAACATGAATGTGATCGAATGCCGGGAGCTGAGCAAGCACTTCGGCAGCACCGCGGCCCTGCGCGATCTTTCTTTTTCGATCGGGGAAAACACGATCACCGGGCTGGTCGGCCCCAACGGTGCCGGCAAGACCACCCTGCTGAAGATCGTGGCGGGCTATCTCAAAAAAACATCAGGAGAGGTCAAGGTTTTTTCCATCGCTCCTTTCAACAGTCTGAGGGTGTCGGCAAACGCGGTCTTTGTTGACGATAACATGGCTTTGCCGGGCACCCTGAGTATCCTGGAAATACTTGAGGCAGCGGGACTCTTCTACCCCTGTTGGGACCACCGGCTGGCCCGGCGGCTCTTTGAATATTTCTCGTTCAATCCCCGGGCGCTGCACAAGAACCTCTCCAAGGGCCAGAAAAGTACCTTCAACATGATCCTGGGCCTCTCCGCCCGCTGCGCCCTGACCATCTTCGACGAACCGACCATTGGCATGGACGCAGCGGTGAGAAAGGATTTTTACCGGGCCCTGCTTCAGGATTACCTGCAGCATCCGCGGACGATCATATTTTCCAGCCACCTGCTCACGGAGGTTGAAGATATTCTCGAGGAGATCCTCCTTCTGGGAGAAGGGCAAAAGCGTCTCCATCTGCCCGTAAGCGAACTGCGCGAGTTTGCCCTGGGGTTGAGGGGCCCGACCGGAGCGGTGGAGCGCTTCACTGCCGGACGGGAGATCTATCGCCGGGAGCGATTTGGCCGGGATAAAACCTTTGTTGCGGTGCGAAGCAGTTTTTCCGAAGCGGCGCTGCAGGAGGCCAGAACAGCGGGCCTGGAGGTTTTGCCTGTCTCCGCCGAAGATCTCTGTGTCTACCTGACCTCGAGAAACAAAGGGGGAATCGACGATGTCTTTAGCGAGGATTAGCCTGGGGGGGGCGGTCAGGCAGCAGTACCGGTTCAAGCTGCGCACTTATGCCAACCTGTATCTCTCCCTGGTAGCGGTACAGGTGATCGCCCTGCTCTTTTCTGCGGGCGGCGTGGGGGCGATCGGTATGGGTTGGAATAATATCAATATCGAGCTCAAGTTTTTTTCGGGAGCGGTGCTTTTCGTCTTCACCGCCCTGTGGATCGCGTTCAATTCATTCATTCTGACACTTCCCTTTAACCGGAACATCGATTTTTCTTTTGTGACCAGCCGGCTCAGCAGCAATCTGGCCAATATTGCTTTTCTGGTGACCGCCGCTATTGCCGGTGGGATCACTGCTGTCCTCGGCTTGCTTCTGCAGAGAAATATCTTCTACTACACCGGCGCGGGCGAACAGCTCCTCGAGGCCAATTTTTCGGTCGCCCCCGGGGAACTGTTCACCGGTATGGCTGTGGCGGTGCTGTACCTTCTGCTTTTCAGCGCCGCCGGCTACTTCGCCGGTGCCCTGATCCAGCTGCACCGGTTGCTCTATGTTGTTTTGCCCGCCCTGCTGCTGGGAGCGCTGTTCTACGAAGCGGCTCATGAGTTTTCCCGGTTACTCCGGGTGATCGATTTTTTCCGCTTTGAAACGTCGCCCCCTCTATTTATTCTGAAGATCGTGCTCAGTGTGCTGTTGTTGTGGGCCGGGGCGGCGCTTCTTTCCAACAGAATGGAGATTCAGTGAGCGGAGGGATGAAGGATGCAGCTTAAATTTTATCGCTACACGGTGATCACATACAGTATCATTTTACTGCTGTCGCTGGCCCTGTTTTACCTCTTTCCCAAAGAAGGTCTGCTCGAGATGGG
>LSQX01214506.1_pt1 | contig 11498 bp, 11 predicted proteins | sample 654561 | NCBI WGS metagenome assembly LSQX01 (sample SAMN04489861, study PRJNA283612) | anaerobic digester metagenome | isolation source: 4 biogas reactors fed with cattle manure at either 37C or 55C with and... | place: Denmark: Kongens Lyngby | collected 2014 | reverse complement strand
CCCATCCAACGGACATACTTGATGGCGAAGAAGTGAGCATAGGCGTACGCGTCGGCGACTACGCTGATAGAGTTCGAAACCGACAGATCATCAATGACCTTTCCGCCTCCATCCAAGCGGCGCGTGTTTCGAATCACCTCCCCGTAGTAAGGGCGCTCGATAATCGAGTCCTCCCATACTCCCGGGAATTGTTCAGCGGTTTCGCCGTAGCCGATCTCTCCGTAGAATCTCGCCATGATGGATTACCTCTCGGTACTAGTTACCGGCCGGGACGAAGGTCCAGCTGGTGGTGGTGTTGTTCGGGATGTAGTAGCCCGGGTCAGCCACCGCGTCGACCTGGGTGGTCTTGGTGATGGTCTGGGAGCCGGTCACGGGCTCACCGTCGATGGAGTAGGTGATACCCTCCACGGTCGGGATGAGGATAGTCTCGGTATCGGAGTTGAAGGACGGGGAGGTCGGGGTCACCTCGATACCCTCCTCGCGGGCGATGACGACGGCAGACTTCGGCTTGATGAGGGCACCGGACATGCGGGTCTCGATCAGGTACTTGTGCTGGTTGAAGTCGATGTCGAAGTCGTCGAAGGTGTTGATCTCGCCACCACGGTCGGTACCGGCGGTGTAGTCGTTGAGATTGACCATGATGCCGATGAGATCCGGGTAGTTCTCCATCATCTCGACGTCGATGATCTCGGAGACCATCAGGGCCGAAGCCAGCTCTGCTCGGGTGGAGTAGATGCGGCGACCGAGCTCGTCCTTGAGGAGGAGCATGTCGGTGAGGAAGGAGAGGGTGGTGAAGAAGACCGGGGTGCCGGAGCCGCGGTAGTTGGTGCGGGCACGGACCAGCTCGTCGATGGCGTCGGCCGCGGACAGGTTGGAGTCCAGGGTGACGCGGTGGGCGTAGAAGTCGTGATCGTAGGCGATCGGACGAATGTTCTCGTGGGGGATGTGGTCATCATCGGCCACAGAGCGACCGTCACCCAGAAGGATGGCGGTGGCGATCTCCTCGTCGAGCATGAGTCGCATCTCGCCCTTGATCCAGGAGACGACGTCGATGTCGGTGATGTCGATGATGTCATCACGATCGATCTTCTGCTTCTTGTAGATCGTGGTCGGATCGGTCTTACGCTTCAGAAGCGCGACGACTTCTTCCTTCTTCATCGTGCCCTTAACGTAGCCCTTGGCACGAGCCTCCTCGGGGGTGAGGTCGGCGTAGACGGTCTTGATCCGGGCGAACGGGGACTTGCGGACACCGTTGATGACACGGGAGACCCACTCGGTGCGGCGGGCCAGGTGCTGTGGGACGTCACCGACGGTCTTGGCGTCCGGGAACAGGACCTCGATGTTCTCGATGCTGTGCTCCAGGGCGTAATCCTCGAAGGCGCGCTTCAGGGAGCCGCCGCGCTGAGCGTTATCGACGATGGCCTTCATGTCGTCGTGGGTGAGGGAGGGGGCCGCCTCCTGCTTGGTCTCACCGTTGTACATCTCGAACAGGTTTCGGGTCATTTCGAAGTTCTCCTTATGGGTGATGAACTGGTCACCAGAGTCGATGTCGCTCTGGGCGAGGTTGTCGTCCTCATTGTCGTCGGAATCATCCTCGTCGGAGTCTTCCTCTGCCTCTCCAGCGATAGCCTCGCCTACCAGGTGGTGGAGGACCTGGAGCTGCTTCTCGTTGAAGGTGTCGAGGACGTCCTGGACGGTCTCGTCCTCGTTGTCCTCGGTCTGGGTGGTGGGTGCGGGCGAAGTCATAGTGTTCTCGCTTTCAGAGCTATCGGCGTGGGAGAGGTCATGGCCGGAGGTGATGATCACTTCGTCATCGAGGGTCTCCAGGTAGCCGTCTCCGTGCTGGAGGTTGACGTTCTCGATCTTGGCCCCCGGGTTCGCCCCCGAAAGGACGAGGCTTACCTCGCGGATGGAGCCATGGAGGACATGGCGGTCTTTCTCGACCAACTTATTGGCGTAGATCGACATCTGGGTGATGTCGCCATGGCGGACGCTCTCCCGGGCCGACTGCGCTCGGGGTGACTGGTTGAAGAAGCCGTAAGCATAGACTCCGTCTTCTCGCTGTTCGAGGACCGCATGACCCAGAACATTCTCCGGGTCGTTGTGCGTGTGCTGCCAGACCAGGGGGACCTTGTCCCCGTCATTCTTCACGAATGCATCAGCATGGATGATCCGTCCATCAGCACAGCGAATTCCTGACTTAGTGGCGTAGCCACTGAAATCAGCTTTCATTTTGACCTTCTCCTAACTCGTCGTTTGTGGGTGGTGGCTCGAGCTGGGGCATGTTACTGTTCCTCAGCTCGTCTGCTCTCGCGTCGTTCGAGGGCCTCATACCGATGATAGAGCGGAGCTCGTTCGGTGTGAGAATCTCGTTCCGGGAGAAGACGTCCGCGATTTCAGCCACATCCCCGAGGGGGACTAGCTGGAACGGGTCCCGGAAGAATGTGATCGCCTGTTTCTGCGTCCGGGCGGTCTTCGAGAGGAAGCGACGAGTCATTGCCTCCGATACAGCCTTGACGATCGGCTTGATTGTCCGGTTGTTGTAGTTGAGCATCACCTCCTCACTCGCCGTACCGTTCATAATCTCCTCGGTAAGACCCAATTGGGTATAGAGCATCTTCGCGAGATACTCGATCTCTTCAAGGAGTTTATTCTCGATCGGTCGGTTGAGCTGAATGATCTTCTCAGTGCCGTCGGTGTACGCGATACCATGTTTACTCTGCGTGAGCTGGAGCTCGATGTCGCTCCGACGCTGTTCTGCCTGTTTGCGCTTGGTCTCGTGCTTCACGGTGTAGGGGAGCTGGATGATGAGATCCAGTCTTCCCGAACCGAGTTGCTCATCGATGGCGTCCAGGATGGACAGCTTCCTGATCAGGCGCTTAAGGGTGGAATTCGGCTCGTTCATCACGGAGTAAAAAGGGTTCTCCACAATGGCGACGATGTCCTTGGGGAGGGTGAGCTCCACCCGTCGTCCGAGCTCCTCGTTGTAGACCCGGACTCGGACGTGCTTCGGATACCAGCCGATGATCTCGCCGACCCGCATCGATTTCACGTCGTAGCCTCCGGTATCGAGGGGGCTCAGTGTTGTCTCGGTGGGGACGATAGCGACGGATCCGTTGTCGAAGAGAGACATCGCGATGTCTTGGCGGAAGGCCCTGGCGGATTGGTCGATATTCGCCTCGATGTTGAGACACTGGTTGAGTCCGCTGTTGATCTCCTCGAGGTATCGGTCGTTATCGTCCAGTCGGACGTGGTTGTACTCGACGTCGGCCACATCGAGGCTGATCCGGGTGAGGATCGAGTTGTAGATGTGTCGGTCAACGGCCGAGATGAGCCGGGGGCGGTCCGGTCGGACTGAATAGCCGGGTCCGTAGCCCCCAGCCCCACCGTCGTCGATCCGGGCGGCGGGTTCTCCGGTCTTGGGGCGGAAGAGCCCCCAGGCGTGCTGGAGAGTGTTGATGATTCCTATTTCCTTCACCTCCTCTATTCGAATGCGTCCGGGTTTCGTCGGATCGCGATGTATGCGTTCATAGTGGACGAGACATTATCGATCTTGTCCTGGTGTCGCTTCTTGAGAAGCTTGAGGTTACCGTTCGTGTCTTCCATCACGACGGCATTTCCCATGGCGAAGGACATGAGCTCCTCGTCGAACTGGAGCATCCTCTCTCCGGATAGCTTCTTGAGTTCACCCAGGGGGACGGATTCTGTCTTGGCGCCCTGAATTACCTTCTCGACACCGAAAGGTCCGTTCTCCATCGTATAGCGGTCGACGAACTCCTTGGCGTTGTAGGGGTCGAATCCGAAGGCTCGGACGTCGTACTCGTTCTTGACGATATGCTCGTCAATGTCCTCGTAGATCTCCATCATATTGAGGACTGCGCCGTCCATGACGAAGAGTGTGCCCTCCTGCATGAATTCGTCATACTTCATCCTCATCGCGGGGGAGAGCTTCATGAGGGTGAGCTCGGAGATGTAGCTCCGGGTCTTGATCCCGTATGAACCTCCGCGAAGGGGGAAGAGGAATGTGAAAGCACAGAAGTCATCACCCTGCGAAAGGTCCGCTCCCATGGCGCACGGCATACCCCAGTAGTCTCTCCTACGGTGAGGGATGGTTTCCTCGTAGGTGAAGAAGTAGGTATAACCCGCCATGGGGATTCCGAAACGCTTGGCGAGGATGTCGTTACGTGAGGCCGGAACGCTTTCGGCCCTCTCGACGTCTCGCTGGTATGCATCGTAGGTGACGGTGTATCCGAGGTTAGGATTAGCCTTCGGCCACATCGCGGGATTGGCTACTTCCTCGACATCGTCGAGTTTATAGTGCCAGATCGAGACGTGGGGTGCCGGATAGTCTCCTCGGAGAATCTCCTGGAGTTCCATTTTGATGTTGTCACCAGCACTGTTTCGGACGGTGCCCTCAGAACTCACGGCCACGATGATGTAGTCCATATCGTCCTTATCAGCACCCTGTTCGAGAGCTCCGATGACGTCTTCGCGGATGTCTCCCGACAACCACTCATCAACGGTGGATACTTTATTTCGCAGACCCTGGAGTTTGTCGATAACCATGGGTCGGACCTCGATACGACTTCCGGTGAGGAAGTTCTGGATGCCGATCTTGGTCGATGCGAGCTGGGCCCGCTTATAGGGGTCGCCCGTGGTGTTATGTTTGGAGCCCTCGGTGAGGAACTGGAAGAGAGGACCCTTGGACCGGGCGATAGCCGTCTTGAGCGGCGCGATGGTCTCCTCGGCCTGACGCATGGTCGGAGCCGTGACGACCTGCATGGTTGTGGTCGTGTCGATGTTGAGGAAGTAGCCCTGAATGAAGGACATGTACATCGACTTGGCCGCACCGCGACCGACGATGAGGAACTGCTTCTTCGTCAGTCGCTTCTTGATCTTCTTGCGGACGTACTTTCCACCATGATTTGTCTTGGTTGGTACGTATACGTCGCGCTCGACGAAGTAGAACCACGAGAGGAGCTGTTCCGCCCACAGTTTGAAGGAGTCCAGCATGTGGACATCACCACCATCCGTGAGGGTCAGTTCATCCTCGCAGTATTTGATGAAACCGTCGATAGCCTTATCATCGTAGTAGATGTTGGGGTTCTCGATGAGCGCGTCAATGCGGTTCATCTCCATAGAGACCTCTCGACAGACCGGAATCTCTCCGGCCAGTACCTTATCTCTGAATTCGCCGTAATACTTTGGGACGGCGGTGTTGGAGAGCACCTGGAGACCTCCTATCTACGGGGATTACGAACCCGAGAGTAGGAGGGCTGCGGTCCCTGGATGCGGGTTCGGATACGGCTCTCGACTCCGACGCCGTAGGTGTGGACCTTGCGGTTGAGGTTCGAATTGGAGACGGCCTTCTTGCCTGCGGCGCCGACGGGGGAGTCGTTGAGGCTCGCCACATTCTTCTTGGCGGCCTTGGCGGTGGCTGCTCCGAGGGCCTTCTCGATCCCTGCGTCGATAGCGCGGTTGGCCTGCTTCTGGATTTGCTTTTCCAGGAGCTGGACGCCCTGCTTCTTGACGAAGTTCTCGACCTTACCCTTCGGGGTGTTCCCGTATGCCTCCTTGGAGAGCCTGTTGTACTGGGCCTCCAGGTTCATACGGTTGACGCGCTCCTTGATCTGGGCGTCGGACATCTGGGACGCGGGGTTCTTCGCCTTCTGGGCGTCTGCACGCTTTGCGGCGCGAGCCTCCCGGCGTTCCTGTCGTCGTTCGGCCCGTGCTTCCTTTCGCTCAGCCCGCTTCTGCTTGTTCTCCTCGCGGACCGCGGTATTAGCTTCCTTGATATTAGACTTCACAGTCTTGGCTGCCGTCTTAGCCGCGGTTCGGCTGGCTCGGGCAGCCTTGATGGTGGCCTTGGCTGCCTTCGCGTCCTGCTTGGTCTTCGCGCTCTTGAGCTGCTGCTTTCCCGCCTTGAGATTGGCTCGTGCCGCTCGGATACTGGCCTTATTGGACTTCGATGCGGTTCGCGCTTCGCGTCGTGCAGTACGCGCGGCACTCTCGGACTTGCGGACGCCCCACTTCATACCCTTGACGCCGTAATGCTCGAGGAAATTCTCATAGTCCTCGTCGGAGAACTCGAGATCCTCGGCGTGGGCGAGGTAGTCCTCGTACGTCAGGTCTCGGAGTGGGAGGTGTGTGTGGCTGGTCGCCATCCTTCATCCTCTCGATTTACACTGATTCGCCACTCCAGTTCTTTCAGGGTTGATTCCAGAGCGTTGGCGTGGTTGGTAGCCACCGGTGGGTCGAATACCTGTCGGACCTGGATGTATACGAATGTCTTTACGTTATTCAGTCTCGGATCTGAGTCAGATCCGAAGAAGTCCGACCAGGTGGCCGAATCATCCTCGATCTCGAATCCGGAAGAGGGCCCCACCCCAAGCTGATTGAGATGGGATAGCGAGGAGTTGATAAGGACGATGATGTCCGTATCAAAAGCCTCATAATCCTCCGCCAGACCGAGTAACTTCTTGGTCGTATTTAGGATGCTTACTTCCATTTTGACATCACCGGAGCGCCATGTTGACCAGGCGCTGAATCTGCTCCGGATCGAATCCCGCATTGCGGAGGAGGACGGATCGCTGAGGCTCGACGCCCCAGAGCCCCTGGATGACCTCCCGAACCATCTGATCGATGGTCTTCATAGGCTTTCCGGTCAGGATGTCATCGACTACGCGCTGGACTTCCTCTGCGATGTATCCTGCGGAGGAGAGTCGGTTGATGCGCTCCTGCCCGTCACCCCAGATCCCGTTGATGACCTCTCGGGCGATGTGCTCCACATCAACCTTGGCGGGCTGCGGGGTGGAGTGTTGGGGCTCCCAGTCCGGGTTGGTCGGTCGTCCGGCCTTGATCTCATTGTAGATGTCGTGCATGAGGTCGAAGTACCGGCCGTAGTTCCGGATCATGTAGGGGCCAGGACAGGCAGTGCTGGAGAACTCGTTGTGGCGACGGACCGTAACGTCCCGGCGCGGCTGGAGTCCGAAAGCGTGATGCCCGTTAGCGATGAGTCGAGCTCCGTTGAAGAAGGTCCGGTCGTCCACGACATAATCGTTATCGGTACCAGGCTCGTCGAGAGTGGCGTTGGCATGTTCGACGACGATCGTCTTGGTGTTGGATTCCCAGTTTCCGTTACCCCACGCGATGTTATCGTCCCACACGAACTGGTCGATGAAATCTCCATCAACGCCGTAGTGGGCGGAGGTACCATTCTCGAGGAGGACCCGCTTGCAGGCCTGGTTGGCGTCGTCGGTCGCCATGTCACGGTTGAGGATGATCATATGATGAATCGTGAAGTATTCGATCCGACGACCGTTGGTGGGAGTGAAGTTCTTATGCATGAGATTCTCATTGAACTCCATCGCCTCCCAGTTGTACTGTTCGGGCGTACGTCGTGCCATAAACTAAAGCTCCTACCATAGTTTCGTGTCGCCGGGGCGACGTTCTTCGGGATCCGTAGCCAGAGTGGATGCGTCCCCATAGTGGATGGCATTATGCGTATCGTGGCTGACGGTGATCAGGTTATTCTCGTCGAAGAGAAGGAACTCTCCGTGGGCGATGTCAATCGCATTGATGGGATTGATGTGGTGGACCAGGACTTTGCCGTGAATCTCTCTTCCGGGTATACCGAGGTCGCATCCGCCATCCCGGACGATGACTCGATTCCTGACCTGAAGCCATTCGAGGGATTTATAGAAGCGTTGGTTGAGATACCGGTCATTCCCGAAGGTCTCGTCGAAGGTTCGGCCCTTGAGACTGAGATACTCGAAGCGCTCGAGAAACGTCTCGTACTGGAGCATCTCCCGATAGGACTTCTCGTAGTACATCAGTCGAAATCCTCCACCTCGTACTCGTCAACGCCCTGATAGGCACGCATGGCGGCGATAGCCTTCTCGTAGCGTTCCTTAGCCGCCTCGGAAGAATCCTGGGCGGAGGACTTGGCCTTGATGTAGGCGATCTCGTGCTGGAGTTTTTCTCTTTCGAGTTTCTCCCGCTCGGTACCGGCTTTGAGGAAGTGGGCCAGTACCTGTGCTGAGACCGTACCATCCTCGATCTGTTGTTCGGCGAGTTTCATCGCTTTCGACACCAGGGAGTTCTCCCGTGATCGTGCCGTGGTCGGTGGCTTGGCTCCAGAACGATCTGATTCTCTACTTTCTGTCATGTGGGTATCCTCCTCGCAGGTCTTATCTGTGTTATAGTGTGAATGCGGGTTCTACCCAGTACCCCACCGGGTTATGAGGCCTGTACCAACAAGATCTTGGCGGTGGGGTGAGCCGACGAGGGGGTCCGACTACTCGGCAGCAACCTCAGCGAAGGAGGAGGTACCGAAGACGGCGCCGACGAGGTCGAGGCTGTTATTGAAGAGGTTGAAGAGGATGTCAAACATGTAGATACCTTTCGGTTGAGGAATGTTGTGTCTTGAGTATAGTCTTAAGCGCGATCACTCATCGTCATCGTCGCCCCAGACTTTGTTCTTTAGTTCAGAGTAGTGAGGGCCGGAGTGGTTTTCGATCAGGGTACAGTACGCCGCAGCGTGTGGGTCGTCGTTCTCTGTTGAGAAAACACCACACGCTATGACTCTACTCATTTACATCTCCTTCTTGTCTTTGTTCCTGACTATCGATCTCGATGTATCCGTGAACGCGCATCGCAGAGATACGCAGCGTGCTGTCCGGGAGTCGAACCCGGAGTTATGATACACTTAGTATCCCGCCAATCCCGGTTTGGGGATCCAGCACTGCATTTTTGTCCCAGCGAAAATATCCTCTGGGGCTTTTTTTAAGAGGGTGGCGATGACGGAGGGGGGTCAAAATGCGAAGACCCTCCCCCCGGTCGAAAATGAGGGGGTATGTCCCTTTTTTAGGGTCCTACCGGCTCATTTTCGGGCACTTCTCGGTCAATCTTGCGATAAAGACCGGTCACATTGTACTTTACGATCTCATCGATAGCCTCTTCCAGGGCCGCTTCCTGGTAAGCGGGGGGTAGAGCGGGGGATCCGCGGTAAATACGGGCCAGGAAACCTGCCGTATCCCTACCAGCCCTCCGATCGAAGGCGTACCACTCGGGGAACTCATTGATCGGGTCATAGGGGTTATCGACCGTCGTCAGGGCTATTTCTCGCATGTCACCTCCTAGGTGTATTGGTTGACTGTTCCGGTGCTGATACCGAGATGTGCGGCAATTTCGGCCTGGGTATAGCCGCTGTTGGCCATGGCCTTGATTCGTGCGGCCTGAGTAGCAGACACAGTAGTCTTCTTCTTCGGGGTGGCCAGCTCCACGATCCTGTCCATGTTTCCGTTGCTCATGATCTCGGCGAGCTTGGTCGGTGAGATGGCGCCTGCCTGGATAGCTTCCCACTGCTTCTCGGTGGGTTCGATGCGAGCCTTACCAGCGCCGGTGAGTTCACGAGCGGTCTTTAGCGTTGCGCCCTTGATCTTCTTGATCTCACTCTTGTCCATACCAGGGTTATCATCCATTCGAGCACGGACCATTGCCTGAGCCACACGCTGGGCATGACGTTCGCGGGGGGCGTTAGCCTTGGCGAGTCGAAGTGCTGCGTCGAGCTCCTCTACTTCCTTGGCGTACTTGATCTTGGCCTGAGGGTCGGCCTTACCATTAGGGGTACGAACCCATTCGCGCCGTGCCTTGTTGGCCAAGCCCTTCATGGCGTTGGCATGGTCGGCATAGAGGCCTTCCATTGCTGTACCAGAAGACAGCTTATGGGCATCCTTGACCGTCTCCATGGCAGAGACTTTGGATGTCTTGGGTACATCAGAGTCGACCCAGGTACCATCTGCCAGCTTCTTGCGCTTGGTCTTACCAGTCTCGACATAGACCAGCTCGCCAGTCTCGATGTCGATGCTTCCGCCTTCGGATGCCTTCCTTAGTCGGCGTTCCGGGATGTCTGTAGGGGCACTGGCGCGAGAAATAAGAGTAGACGCACCAGTACGGGTGCGACCGTCTTCTTCTCGCTCCTGGTAATCCTTCTTGAGTTGCGCGATACGATTCTCTCGATATGATCTCTGGTAATCGAGTTTATGTTTCGCAGCATCAATAACAACCATGGAATGCTTGGTGGCACGGGCGATCTCCTCATCCGAGGCACCCTTAATCTGCATATCCGTGAGCAGGTTGGAGGCCTTACCCATTTCCATACTGGTCGAGGTCTTCTTCATCACAGGATATGGGGGGTCGCCTTCGCCCTTCCATCCATAGTTGACCTTGGTGTCGAAGTTCTCGAGTTCTTTGAGAGGCTTCCGAGCGGTGATCTTTCCCTGGTTGTTGGGAATAACCACGACAGTATCGCCATCGAAGTCGGCACCCGAGAGCTGTTCGGCGACCTTGTGGTGGATACCAATAGCGACTTCGTTGTTTAGACCGAGGAGACGTTCGCCTTCCTTGTTCTTGTTGTTGACAACGAGCTCCGGGATCTCGAAAGTACCACCATGGGGGTACCGAATAAGAACTACCCGGTCGCCATTCTCATAGTTCGGTGCGAACACCTCGTTGGGTTTCAGACTGTTGACCGGAAGAATGACGTGGGTCTTCTGGCTGGGCATCTGGGCAGCCTTGAGGTGCTCGGCAGCGGCGTCGGCGCTGTCTGCGAACTGCATGAGCATGTGTTTCTTGACAACGGGGTTCTCAAGGGCGAGAATATCTTCGAGCTCTGCGGTCTTATTCGATCGGGTGAGTTCCAGCTGAGTCCTGGCCAAGGGCAGGCTCTGCTTCGAGAGGAACTGGGACGAAAGGTTCTTCGACCAGCCATCCCAGTCATCGACTTCATTCACGATGTTCATGGCAGAGGTGACGTTACCGTTCTCGTCCTTGAACTGTCGCACCATAGAGCCGAAGGGATTCTGAAGGTCGACCTCGCCGGTCTTCTCGTTACGATTGAGCGGCTTCAGGGCATCGAGCTTGTTTGCAGACCTCGGATCGGGGGTGTTGAACTGGAGATCCACGCCAGCAGGCAGGTCATCCTTGTAGATGGCCATACCCTTGAGGTAGTGACCTTCGCCGACCTGGATTCTGACCTGGGCATAGTGGTTCTCACCCAGAGAGAGGTCCTTGACGCCTGGTCGGACGTAAATAACGCCGTCAGCGGCACCGCCACCGTCCTCACCCCATTTGACATCGAGTCGTTTGGGGTCTACGGCGATGGGCTTCTCGAATCCGAGGGGGTTTCGCGACCTGTCGAAATCATCGATGGCCCCGACGAAGGGTTTGATGTTCTCGATATTGTCACGAGCATCCTGGAATGAGGTTCCGGGCTTAGCGAGGACCAGAGTGTTGGTGCGCTCACCGATCATCTGATTCTCTTTGATGTTGTAGACCTCATAGCCTTCCATCTGGAGGGCATAGAGAGCCTTCTTCTTCATATCCTCGGTGATCTGCATTGAGGACTCGGTCCCCTTGCCGACATCGAGGAATCCGACCTCATCGACCTGAGCCTTGAGGGCTGCGGTCGCCTTCTCCCGGACGGACTGGCGCATGTT
>LSQX01124415.1_pt1 | contig 11498 bp, 10 predicted proteins | sample 654561 | NCBI WGS metagenome assembly LSQX01 (sample SAMN04489861, study PRJNA283612) | anaerobic digester metagenome | isolation source: 4 biogas reactors fed with cattle manure at either 37C or 55C with and... | place: Denmark: Kongens Lyngby | collected 2014 | reverse complement strand
TGCTCATTTTTACAAATAATCTCCACAACGGTTAGCGGTATGTTTTTGTTGCCGATTTCGGTGCACGTCACTGTCAAGCCGATACAAAGTTTGAAGCGAGCTACAACCCTTGATTTCAGTAGTATCTGCCCAATTTTTTATATACCGTGTTACAAGCTGGCCTTCTTTCTTGTCAAGCGACATACCATTATAATAATCAATCAGTTCTGTCATTCTGTTTTTGTCTGTCGGGATGTGTGTCGGCAAAGTTTTATTTTTCATTAAGGGGAAAGATTTTTTGTTTTTTCTCAGGGTCGGGAAAAGCATACTCTTTTGCAAGCTTTGGTTTGTGTTAGGGCTTGTGCGGCTTGCAAATGTGTATGCTTTTGCGTTGGCTAATAGTTCTCAGTCCAAAGTCCCCTATTATTTTCCCTTGCTTCTCTTTCAAGTTCAACGAAATATTCTGCATATTTTACATTTGGAGGAATAGTCATTACACTTCCATAACCATTTTTCAATAATTCAGCATTTATGAATGTTCCATCTTTTAAAAATACATATGCTAAAGTCCTTCCATATCTGTCCTTTTCAGCGACATCAAATTCAAGCCTTACTTTTTTACCGTTAAGAATTTCTTTAATGTAATTTGATGCTTCAATTCCATAAAATTCAACTGGTTTTTGAGGGTGAACCGTTTCTGGTGTATTAACTCCAATTAGTCTAATTTTTAATCCCTTTTCTGATCCATCATCTACCCAAAAAGTGTCACCATCAACAAATTTTTTAATTGGCATGTAGCCATCTGAACCTTCTTTATTATTAGAATTGCATGAAAGAATCAGGAGTGTAAATACTATTCCGAAATATTTTATTCCACTTGTTTTCATCATTCAAATATTATTTCACCTTTTTGATTATCTATTGAGATTTTTCCAAATTTTTCTAATGCACTTTGCCCAAGCAGCAACGGAGCCTCACTGTTGTCTATAACAATTGCTTCAATATTTCTTAGAATCCTATCTCCGATTTTTACAGTTCTTAAATTAATTCTTGTACCTGCGGAAACTCTTCCTGTAGCGTCTTGAAAATATTGAATATCAAGAATGTCATCTCTCTGTAATGTACCTTGCCTGTACAATACAGTAGCTTCAGCAGATGAAATACAAATGCTACTTGCACCTGTATCAAAAATGAACTTTAACCTGAGACCATTAATTTCTATCCAAATATATTTTACACCAAATTCAGTTTCCATTTTAACAATGGTCTTGCCTTTAGTATCATTTGCAATATATCCTTTCCGCTCAATAGATGGCTTTTGTGTATGACCTGTTACATTCTTTCGTCCTGATTTTCGTTCGCACGAGGAAAACAGAAAAAATGAAGACATTATTATGGGTATAATTATTCGACTGTATTTCATTGGCTTCTTTGTTTACTTGCTTCAATTATACCTGGTTTTGGCACTATATGAATTAAAAAACGTTGGTTTAGGCGTTCTTCGCGTTCTCGCATAGTTCCGCCAATTCCGCTGCCTGAAATTAAGACTTCACAATTATTTCCAAAATCAATATGATTATCTCTCCAGAATCTGCTTAAAGATAATGCACGTTCATAACTCAGTTCATAATTTCTCGGGTAATTATCCATAGACGCCTGCCCCTCGATAACGAGTAAATATTGTATTTCCGGATATTCTAAACTAATCTTTTCAAGTGAACTCTGAATAGATCTACCTGCCTTTACAAGCTCGGTTTTTGTGTAATTGTCAATTACATTAATTTCTGATACACCGCGAGGGAAGTTAACTCTGATTCTTAGTATATGCTTTTTGTATACGTTGCTATAATTAAAATACAAAGTATCGATTCTGTTGATAGCTTCTTCAATTTCAGTAATTTTATCCAACTGTTCTTCGGTAGCTCTCCTTTCACCTTCAATATCAACCATCTTCCTGTGTAACAATGCGATGGTCAGAACAAATAAAACCAGCATAACAAAAAACAAGCTTGTCATTAGATCTGAAAAACTTGTCCAAAAATAAGATTCCTTTTTTTGCTTCGACATCAGAATATCCAGTTGATTAGAATTTTAATCCAGTTGATTAGAATAGGCATAATATACATAAGACAAGCTATTGAAATAAGACCGCCCCCAGAAGCAACTAATATTTTACTCCACCTTGGAATGCTGATTTTTTGTGAAATTGTACCACCTTCCATTTTGGTTTTAGCTAAAACTCGAATTTCTTTCGTTAGTTCCTCAATTTTTATGTTTTGCTTATTTGTAGCTTCTTTAAAATCTTTAATACTCTCTTTAATATTTGTGAGATTCTTTAGTTCATCTACAAGCCTGGTTGTTTCTTGCAACTTGCTTTGCAATGCGATCTGCTGATCAGAAATTGCTTTCTCAAAGTTCTGGTAAGTTTTAGTAAATGATTCAGTAACAATTTCGGTTGTAACCACTAAAGCTTCCTGCAATCTTTGATTTTGTTGCTGCATTACACTGTCAAAATTTAATATTTGGCCATTTAATGATTCTTGAAGTTTAGCGAGTGAGTTTTCAGTGGTATTGTTAAATCGTTCTAATGCAGACTTAACTTCCAAATTGGCGATATCAAAATTTTCTGCTAACCATTTTTCATTTTTAGCAAAGAACTTGCCAGCACTTTCTATTATCTGGGTCCTTCTTTCATAATCATCTAATTTCCGATTCAGGGTTTGAATATTTGAAAGGAATTCATTAGCATTGGACAAATATTGAGCAAAAATTCCGATTTCATTTGTGCTGTTTCTAAGTTTATCATAAACTTCAATATTTGCTGAAGCAATTTCTCCAATCTTCAATCTATTTATCGCTCGCATCATTTCCGCTTGTTTTTGATACGAGTCATTTACTTGTGATAGAGTTGCTCTTAATTCTTTAGTGTTTTCTGCGAAAGTATTATTGAAACTTGATAAGTTCCTTGTCATTTTTATAAGAGCACTTGAGGTATCACTTGAAATGTTTGGTAATAATTCTGCTTGTATCCAACTAAGGAAAGTATTTTTGTTTTTCTCCACAATTGATTTTGCATTTTTTGCCATATGTGAGCCAAAAGTTGTCAGCATTATTCCTAAAATGCTTGAAATCATGGCCAATGCAACACCACCAAGCAATGTTTCTATGCCCTCCGCTCCAGAACCATTACCAGAATTTAGTAAATCTTCTAGGCCGCCTGCAAAGACTAAGAATCCAACACCTATTAATATCCCCAACATTGTACCTGCTAATCCTAAATAAAGAGGCAAGGGTATCTGGGCATTAATTTCTTCTTCCCTTGCGTCACAATTCCTGTCAACAATATCTTTCATCAGATGAAAATCGCTGACGGCATTATTATTATTGTTAAGGTAGTTGTTTATTGAAGAGACAATAATATCAAAAATGACATTTTTATGCTGGTTCTTAATCTCACAAACTTTGTTTTCTTGCTCTAATTGGAATTTGTTGCTATTATCTGGAAAAATATTTTTAAAGCTTGCAATTTTTCCCTTATTATTTAAAAAACTTGCAAACTGCCATACTACGATTATGGCAATAATGATACTAATGATGAAATAATGCATAAGTTATACTAATTTAATTTCTAATCGTTCAATTACCTCCCACTGATCACTTACTCGTTTTAACTTCCCGGGCTTATGCGGGATAACGGTTTTGGCATTTTGATAACCGCCCGAGACGATAATGCAAATATCCTCACTGAAGATTCTATTGGCAATTGCCTCAGCTTCATCACCCGAAAATTCAAATAGGGCTGTGTCACCGGTTTCTGCAAAAAGTTTAAAAAAACTATTTTCAGGTGTGCTTTCAACCCGGCTAAAATTTTTACCTGTCTTCCCTTTAAGATATTTATCAACTGCCTTTATCGGATCAGGTTTCCCTTTGTTATCAAATTCAGGAGTTGGCTGATTATCTTTCTGATTCAACTGTATGCATTCTAACACTCTATCAACAATAGCATTGATCTCCTTTTCGGACAGCCTGTATTGTTTTCCATTAACCTGCCTTGCAAACTTTTCTTCTATTCGCCTACTTTCCAAGATTTGTTTTATTATTAAATCTCTTGAAGTAAGTCGTTTGAAGTAAAGGAAGACAAATAGTAATGAAACTAGAATTAACCCAAAAATGATGTACGTTGTTATTCTGAGTCGTATAATAGCACTCTGATAATCAATGATTTTTGTTTCATTCTTTAAGTTTTCATATTGTTGCTGAAGCATCTCGAATTTTTGCTGAAGATCTTCAACCTGCCTTGATGTCTGAATTGTCTGAGTTTTTACGACCTGACTTTCTGATACATTGAAATTAGCTTGCCTGTTCGGTAAACTATATTTTGCAATTAGCTTATTTTGAATGTCAGTTGCTATTCCACTCAAATCAATATTTTTCCAGCCTGTCGTCGATAATGAATTGATCAAAGTTTCATCGTCGTAAAATTCATCATATCTCAATTTACGGTCGTTTATCCTTTTTGCAAGCTCTAATGCAGGAGTATTATTAGATAATAGATCCAAAAGTCTTTGATAACCAATTATTGATTCAAAATTGTCCAAGCTCACTTTTTCTAATTCTGGTTTGATTCTTTTTTTGTAAGTATCAGTAAAGTATGGCTTGCCAATATCGTTCTTTTCAATAAATGCCTTAACATAGCTACAGTTTGCATAATCGACTAATACTTCATAATCCTCCTTGCTTATCGATTTTTGAGCAACAAGCAGAAAGCTGTTTAAGAAGACAAGACCTATTAAGCTTAATATTGATTTCATACGAATGATATTTTTGATTATCCTTTTTTCACTTGATCACATATTGCGTCTGTCAACTCTTTAAGCATACCAACTAAAGGATAGAAGAACATAGATTCATTTATTAATTCATCTTCTTCTGCTTCTTTCATTTTTAGTTTCCAACCACATTCAGCATAAATACTAAGCTTTTGAATACATTTCTCTTTTGCTGTCTTAATTGATTCAGTATTCAAATGATATCCTTTGTTTGTGAAAAAAGTAAGATTATCGAAAACAAAATTTAAAAAATCAATAACTTCCTCAACAGTTTTTACCAAATATCCATCGTTGATCGATTTATATTTATCAGAGTAGGTTGAATTTGACCTATTTATTACTTGACTTGTTCCGTTGCTATGCAAAACCACCTTTTTATTAAGTATGCTTTCATAATCGTAAGGTTGTGATAAATGAAAACCACCTTTACAGGTTGCAACTTTAGGATTGGATCCTGGGGGAATTATTGTCAATCCGCTTTTATGGTAATCTTTTTTATAAACTTTTTCGAAGATTAATTTTGTGTAATCTCTTAATATTTCTTCGTCTTCAGTCAAGAATAGAATAACCCTTGAACCATTCCCGCTGAATACTATCTTGTCGGGCATTTCAGCTTTTAAAGCATTCATCAGTTTAGCAATGTGATAGATTATTGCGGAGTAAAAAATAATAAATGTAATTTTCTGAGTAGTATCATTTATAAGTTTATTGTTCAAATTGACATTATCAGCAAGGTTTTGGCCAAATGACCTCACTCTTTTATTATATTTTAAGGAAAACAGAAATGAAGCGATATCATCAGATCTTTTATTAGTTATCATATCCTCAAAAATTTTGAAAATTTCGTCTTCCTCATTTTTAATCACGGTTTTTAAATCTTCTCTAATATGATTGAAGAACTGTCTAACTATTCCATTCTTAACTCTACCTGTCTCTGAATACCCATCACCAAATACTGCATTTGCTGCAAAACGGAAAGATGTGATATAGTCTACATTTCCAGCACCTGAAATTACAACGTCTGTTGTTCCACCGCCGATATCAATTGTAACAAGTTTGCTAGTATCTCCATCTCTCACATAATATTCAAATGGTGCAACAGACTCCGTAATTGATATTATATTGTTTTCGTCACCTCCAAAATATTTTCTAAAGGCTTCTTTCCATGCCTTTAATAGGTTCTCATATCTTTTTCTTTCCATACTAACAGGATAGAACCAGATAATCTTTGTGTCTTCTAAGCTACCATGATTCAATATTACCTTATTGCGAAGTATGTACATGATGGACTCAATATATGCCTTGAATTGGTTTTGATAATCTGAAGCATCAGACCATTTTAAATCAGTTTCTGTTTTATTATATGGAAAATCAGTACGCTTTTCGTAAAGCTCATTTAAACTAGCTTTTTCGAATGGATATACATCCAACCAATTGGTGTTCTCACCATAAGACAATGCTGTACGCATTGGAAACTTGAACTCTTCATCAGTATATGAAGCTATATACTCTTCATCAAAATAGTTTTTCAATAAATCTTCGCCACCATGCAAATAATGAATCTGTCTCTCATCAATTTGTTTTTTTGTTATATCAAATGATTTAATATCTCTCCCATTATCTATTCTATATTCAATATGTGTATTAGTAGTTCCAAAGTCAACTGCAAACGAAAATTTTAAAGTACCTTGTCTTAGCTCAAGGTTAGGAATGATAATACCATGCTCACCATTGTATGTCAATCTGATATAATCGAAATTTGAACCCAAAAGCGAATAATTTTTTAATTGACGATTTAAAGTTTGAGTTTCATTTCTAACAGAGAATCGTTTTTTTGTTGGATCAATACTTGAATTAATCTTTACAAATTGAGCACTGTATTTATCTTTTTCCTTAAAATCGCAAACCAACCCGAATCGATAATGTGCCAGATTTTCATTTTCGAATTTTACATTTGGGAAAATGGCACAATCAAATGTGTATTGTGGTTCAATAATGGTTCCGCTTGCAATGGAATAACGCTTTTTAAAAGATTGGCTTCCAATGATAAGTTCAACTTCTACTACATTACCAGAGTGATTTATTTTCATATTGCGTTTCAAAGCCTCAATGGAAGAATGAGTAAAGAATTCGTCCTTTATTGGCAATAGATATGTAAATCTGCTGTTTTCCTGTAAATTGCCATCAAAAAAACTTTCTTTTCTGGTCTCATAGGGTAGTCTAATAATCTTTTCCTCTAATACATCCTTCACCGTTAAATATTCTGTAACAGATGAAATATTCTTACTCTGATACATTTTCTTACCAAGAACTTCGACATCTGGTGCTCTTAACACATTGAATGAGCTTTCTAACTCACCTGAAGCATTTCTTAATAGATCATCAATTTCTTCAATCTTTCCGCAAAGCTTTTTCTGAACTTCAAGATATTTGGCAAATTCCTGAAATAATGAAGTCGCAGCTCTTCCATCAATATTTCGGTTCTCATTGTTTGCAGCTATCCAGATATGTAGATATTTCTGAAATTCCCAACTACGCTCATGTAAAGGCTTTATGCCATTAAATGCTTTGTGTTCATTTGGAAGTTGTATATCAATATGGCTTAAATCATTTTCGGAACTGAAAAAAATTGTAGATGGAGAGGTTGCACCTATCATCTCTCCTGTGGTCTTGAATTTTAAAATATAAATACATTGCATCCTGTCAAAATTATATTCAGTGGCATCGTTGTCCAGGAAAGTTTTAAGCGTTTTATATAGTTGTCGGTGCCCACCCTTAAGTTTTTCTAAATCCTCATGCTTATCCCACTTAATAATTTCGATTTTATTCCGCCATTTTTCAAAAGTGAAAAATATTTCTGCCACATCAAGACTGTCAGAAACAATCTTCTGGTATGCAGCCAGGGCATTTTCACCATGTTCTGCTACTTCTGCAAAGGCAGTTTTCACTAATGCAATTCGTGCAAATGGCGAAGGGATTGATGTTGGTTGATGCAGCGATTTCTTGTTTGAGCTTTTTATAGCTGCAATCTGCTTATCATCGTACATACGAGATTCATCCCAATGTTTGAGGCTATTAGACAAATCGTGTTGCTCGTTTTCGTCTTGCAATCTGAAAGTGAACGTATTATCAGGCATAACTTTCAATTTTTATAGTTAATTAATCTTTCTGATACCCTGTAGAAAAGTTCAATAAAACATTCATCATTATTAAGGGACTTATCAACCTTTCTGATTTGAGCATTGAGTTCATCATCTACTCTTGCCCAGTTTTTATAAGGAAACTCTTTAATTTTTGAAACACTTAAATCTCCCTTTATGTAATTATTGCAGTTTGTTGACATTAAATTGAATGGTGCAAATTTTCGTTCTTGTTTTTCCATTTCCAATAGCCATTCAAGATATTTGGACTGAATTGATTCCAGTTTCTTAATTATATCTTCCTGGCGAAACTCACCAGTGAATCTTTTTCTGGCATAAGGCTGGTGTTTGTGTTCTTTTTTAAATGTATCGTTGCTTTCAATCAATTCAACAACCAACGCATCCTTTCCATCAATATCTCTTTGTACAACTGAATACCCCATATATTTAGAGAAAAGCAAAAATCTGGAAAGCGGGTTTATGATAAGTCGCTTAGTTTCGTCTGCAAGACTACTAAAATTAAATTCCTTCAAATTAGAATTTATCGCAAACTCTTTATAAGTCGTCTGTTGGATGTTGTCGTTCTCTCTTAAAAAGTTTTTGCTTGCCTTTAAAGGATTTACAAAGTCAAGTATGGCGAGAGCACCTGCCAATTCAACAAAATGAGCGTCATTTTTTTGAGCATCGCCTCCCTTATTATGTTCGTAAGTTGAAGTAAGTCTGTCAGCAATGTAATATAAAGTGTCAATTTTTTTGTCTTCAGTTTTATAGTATGATAAAGCTGCTCTTGTTTTATCTATAAAGGTGTCAGAATCTACCTGACTCTCTTCTTTTGCAGGGCCTACGATAAAATAAGGCAATACGGAAATTGCACCAATAGGGGCCTTGTTTACCAATCCCCAATTTGGCAGGTTATTGCCGTCAGCATCTTTTACATTTGCTGTTTGCAGTATCTTTCGCAACAAAGGGAAACCACTTGCCCCGGTACCACCAAATATTGAACTTATAATAAATATTTTATCACCATTTTTAAAGTCATTGGCAAATTTTTTAAAAACATTGCTGTCATCGAATTGATTCAATACCACACTACCAATATTTGGATTGCCTTGAAATCCTTCAGTCATATCTAAGCCTAAAGTCTTGCTTGAAAATAGCATATCAACAAGGGCTTTGTTTTCATTTGTCATCGTTCTTTTCCCAATGAACTCATCAAATTTTTGAGTGTTGTCTTTAAGTTGCAAATACAATCCCCCATCAAGCAAGGATATCTTTGTCTTGAAAAACATGTTCTTTCCGTTTGCACCAACAGACCTATTAACTGCAATATAATCCTCGATTATTAATTTTGTCCTTGACAAGTCCTTGTTTGACATATCGCGGTCTATGATTATTGGGACAATGGTATCAACACCACAATCCACCCCTGCAGCAAGTAGCATTGTAAGTGACTTAAGCACTCTTGCTCCAGTGCCGCCTATTCCGAATACATATAGTTTACTCATAATATCAATTTTTTCGATTTTTCAATACTTTTAAAATAATGGTGAATGTTTACAGTTTCGGCTCCACCATTTAAACACCAGACTCCATCCAATGAAAAAGAGAGTAGAGACAAAAAGGTTGCTTAATCCGAATAGCCAACAATCACTCTTAAAAATATGCTGAGCAATGATATTCCCCTGTTCATCCCTGTTGTACATCAAACAATCTCCAATATTTCCATTGAGAAAGTCATTGACTGTCCAGCCATAAGCAATAAAAAAGTTTATGATACCTGCTATTAAAAGTATGATAAGCCAATTCCACCATCTGTTCGATCTGGGGTGGTTAAAAAAATAAAGAGGCAAGTAATAGTATGCCAATACAAAAACTAGAGATACTCCGGCAGTTATCAACCCAATTGAGTTAAATAAATTCTTACCATCATATACTTGCGATACACAGTTGTACCCCCAAAGGTGTTCTGCTAAGTTTTGCCCGAACAAAGATTCGAACCCACAATAAATGTTTCCCAAAAAATCTTCCATATTACTTAATGTTAATTGTTATTTCAGTGTAGTTGATATTGTTAAAAGTAAAAGCCTCATAAACACCATTTATTTGATACCTTATCCCATAAGTTTTTCCTTGGATTACATTTAAACCTTCATTGTCATTTACGTCTTCTACCCATTGGGGTATTTGACTTTTTAACAGAATAGTTACATTCCCTTTATGAACATTATCTGCCGTAAATTCAAATGTATGGGTGTAACCATGTGGATTACTAACCGCATTCTTAATATTGAACTGATAGTTTGAATTGCTTGATTTGTAATTACTCGGGTTAAGTAAATAATCATTATTAAGTAAAAACCCGGATAGATCTGCATCAACTGAGAATTTTACTTTGCCAGTACGTTTATCTCTTTTGAGATTGGTTATCTCTTTTAGGGGATTTGATCTATCTAAATTAAAATTCCCAGAACCCATTTTAACTGCGTAATTAACCTTTCTGTTGCCTTTAGAGATTGCAAAGATATTTGGGTCATTGCTCGATCTAACATTTGTAATTAAAACACTATCAACAAGTTTTTTAATTTTAGCCAAATCACCTATAAGCCATACATAATAAGGTAACTCTTCTCGAACATTCGGAATAGGTCTGTCATTACGGTCGAAGAAAGTACCATTGAATTGAGATAATAGCTGATAAACAACAACTGCAGCTTTTGGATTGCTTCTAGAATAATTTGAAAAAGCATGCTTAATCCCGTTATATTGGTCAACAATATAATTACTCGCATCTCTTCTCCTTCCAGGGGAGAAAATTCCATCAGTGATAAAAATGGATATTGAATTATGATCTTTTACTTTAAGTATAGTATCGAGTAATTGAAAAATATGCGTCTCACCACGGTTTCCGCCCATTTGCCTGAAGGAATTTGCGTCCAATCTGGACGTAAAATTAGTAAGATCACTACCAAGCGGTATTATTTGGCTATTTATATAATACAAGTTGATATCATTGCTGTACTTAATGGAAATATCAGTCAAATAGGAAGTTATAAAAGAAGTAAACTCATTACCTCGGTTGACAAAACCATCCATACTCTCAGAATTCTCAATGTAAACATTAACAGTTGGTTTTATTGTTTCAACTTCAATGGAGTCTTTTGTCGGAGTTTTTTCATTTGTCTTTTTACCACTGTTTCCACATGATGCAAGTAATATAATTACTGCAAACAAATACAGAGTTTGAATTACTTTACTCATTTGCTTTATATTTAGATTTAAATAGTTGCTATTCCGCTTGTGTGTAGGTTGAATTGCACTCTTTGGCAAGTTTTGGTCTGTGTGTCGGCTCGTGCGACTTGCCAATGTGTGCAATGTGTGCCGGCTTCTATAAAACAAAAAATGTGGGTCGGCCAAAAATAAAACTTTATTGGGTCGGCTGGTGTGGTCAGCAGCCAGTCCGATTTGATTTTCTTCTTTGTCTTTGTATGTCGTCTTGTCAATTTTCATGTCGCTGTCTTTTATTTAGGCTTGCTTGTAACATCTAATTTAC
>LSQX01372480.1_pt1 | contig 11499 bp, 5 predicted proteins | sample 654561 | NCBI WGS metagenome assembly LSQX01 (sample SAMN04489861, study PRJNA283612) | anaerobic digester metagenome | isolation source: 4 biogas reactors fed with cattle manure at either 37C or 55C with and... | place: Denmark: Kongens Lyngby | collected 2014 | reverse complement strand
CGCCCCCTCCGCCCTCCAGACCTGGCTCGGCCCGGAGGAGAAACGGACGGCGAGAAGGCACATCATGGAGACGAGGCCTTAGAGGAAAGAGAATGGGCGCGGGATCTCTCCCGCGCCCTCACGATGCGTGCTCGCTCGCGGGTCAGTTGTTCTGGGCGGCCCAGGCGGCCCTCATCTCGTCAAGCTCGTTGACCGCTGCCAGTGCGTCGGCGAAGTCGATGTGCGGCTTGCACGCGATCATCTCTCTCGCGCGTGCCTCGGGCGTCTCTGCCTCGGTGTTCTCAGTCACCCACAGAGCGGTGCCCAGCTTCTCCAGATCGACAACACCCTTGCGCGCGAGACGATTCGCGACGAAGCGGATCTGAGGCTGGTACTCTTCGGCCTTGTAGCCGTACTCCTTGCGTAGGAGTTCCGCTCTGCCTCCCTCTACGAGGGAAGCGCCATAGCGGGGGCCGTTTGACTTCAGGTCGAGAAGGTCGTAGGCCGTCAGGTAAGCGACTTCGTCCTGAAGATCAAACGAGAACGGCCCATGCTTGTAAAGGATGAAGTCGAAGTCGAGTGGCACACCGGTGAGATGCTTCAGGAAGTAGGAGGTCTTCTGCAGGTGCGTCGCGCCGCACCAGCTATCCCTCGCGCGAAGCTGTCTGACCAGTTCGACGACGATAGCCGCGTTCTCATAGTGCTGCATTGTTGTCGTCGCTCCCTCGCACCTCGAGTATGTCATCCCTGTTCGCCGCCACCCAACGCTTCGCCTTCTCACGGAGTTCCGGAGCGACGAAGACGTAGTCAACTGTGGCTTCAGGAATCGTGTTCAGCACATCTGAGCAGGCGGTTGAGGAGACGATATCCTCTCCCACCAATACCGGGAAGTCGAAGTCGGACCGTCCCGATGGCTCGTTCTCAGGGTCGTCATCCCGACCAACATGATCTTCTCGGATCAGTTGTGGGTCGAACTCCTCGCACAGGGCCTCGTAGACTTTGGCCCGTGGATCGAGCACACGGGAGGAGTCCTCGGTTGAGGGCTCATAGACCACGCGAAAGTGTTCGCGAGCCGTTACGCGCTTTGCCAACGTGGCGATCTGTGTGTCGCCCTCGGCAGCCGCCTGGAGCATGCCCGACATGACCTCGTTATCGGTGTAGCCAAGGAATTGGTCGATCTCAACCGGGAAGCGCCCGTCCGGCAGCCAGGCCTCAAGGAAATCCTGAAGATGGATATCACACGCACGGCGCACGCGATGAAAGTATATCTGCGCGAACATGAAGTACCTGGCCAGAAGCAGTGCCTCGGCCGAGTGTATTCCGCCCTGCTCGACGCCCAGTGTTGGCTCCTCTGACTCTCCGCCCTCGTAGGGCAGCGGCTCGAGGATGCGCATGGTGTCAATCAGGCGATAATGATCGAATCTGCCGTAGGCTACACCTGCGTGCAGCGAATCGCGGAGGAGATAGTCCATCCGGTCCACTCCGAACGCCTTGCCCGTGATGATCTCGGAGAGGATAGCCTCCACATTCTTCGGGCTCTTGTCTCCGAACTTCTCAGGACCGACGGCGAGCTTTGCCACTTCATCGGGATTCAGAGGAGGACTGTCTGCCCAGATCGGTCCGAGTTCATCGCTGCGGATAAGCTCAACGGTCAGTCGCTCGTGATCCCACTCATCGGGTAGCAGTCTCTCTTCTGCGGCGTGCGAGAATGGGAGGTGCCCCAAGTCATGGCATAGCGCGGCCATTCGCAGCGTGCGGCGCCAGTGTTCGCGCGTATAGTCGTCGGCGAACTCGGGGACGCGCTCGCGTATCACATCTGTCAGCAAGTCGCCCCTGCTGAGGCGATCAAACACGCGCGTCGCCAGCTCCATCACACCAAGTGAATGCTCGAAGCGGGTGTGATTAGCGCCCGGGTAAAGGAAGTGGGACATACCGAGCTGGTGGATGTGCCTCAGGCGCTGGAATGGCCGCGAGTTGATCAGATCGCGCTCGCGACTGTCGAAGTGCACGAACGTGTGTACCGGATCTCGGATTTCGTGCATCCGCTTGGCCACGCGACGATACCCCCGAGGAGGTCAAAAGCTCCCGCCGCGCGCATTGTAACACAGTCAGCCATCCCGCTGCAAACCATTTTCAAACACTTGTTCGCAAGCATGTGAGGGGGACCTGATATGTCACTCAACCCGATCGCATTTGGCGAGCACGTGGTGGAGCAGTTCCAGCGCTACCTGCTGACCTACTTCCCCATCGCCGACCCGCGGCTGGAGGAGCAGGTGCGCGCACACCTCACCCGCGGGCCCGGCGGGCGGCGAGAGCTTGTGCGCGGGCCATACATCCACCTCAACCGACCCTTCCAGTCCGGACCGCTGCTGAAGGACCTCATCGCCGACCCCGACCTCGGCCTGCACCACGCCCTGCCGGGCCTGTTTCGCTTCGAGCAACTCTACAAGCACCAGGCGATGGCGACGCAGCATATCCTCGACGGGAAGCATACCGTCATGGCGACAGCCACCGGCTCGGGAAAGACCGAGGGCTTCCTGCTGCCGATCCTCAGCCACTGCCTGCATCAGCGCGACGAGATAGCCGAGCCGGGCGTCACGGCGGTGCTCGTCTACCCGATGAACGCGCTGGTAAACGACCAGCTTGACCGCCTGCGCAGGATGCTGGCGGGCTCGCAGATCACCTTCGGGCGCTACACTGGCGAGACCCCTGAGCGCACCCCCGACAACATCCGCAAGCTGGCGCAGTCGCGCGACTACACCGAGGAGGAGAAGCGGGCGTATCGCGAAGAGCAGGCTGACCTGCCGCGGCCGTGGGAGGAGTGTGTCTCGCGGGCAGAGATCCGCGAGCGCAAGCCGCGGCTGCTGCTGACGAACTACCGGATGCTGGAGTACCTGCTGCTGCGCGATAAAGATGTGCGAGAACTGCTCGAGGACGCGCCACTGAAGTTCATGGTCTTCGACGAGGTCCACACCTACACGGGGACGCTGGGCTCGGAGGTGGCGTGCCTGATCCGCCGCCTGCGGCATGTAGCGGGCAAGTCACCCGACGAGGTGACCTGTATCGGCACCTCGGCGACGGTGCGCCCGGATGAGGATGAGGCCGAGAGCGCGGAGGAGCTTACCGCGAACTTCATGCACCGGCTGTTCGGCGTTCGGAAGGAAGACGTGAGGGTGGTCGGCGAGCAGTACCGCGACTTCCCCGAGCCGCCGGGAGAACCATACGCACCGCAACGGCCAACCGATGCGCGGGAGACGCTGGAGCGGGTGCTGGATGCCTCGCGTTCGGTGCATCTGCAGGAGGACGTGGGAGAGCTTCCGGAGGGCCTGCTTCATGTGGCTGAGGAGCTATGTGGCCGCACGGCTCCTGCCGCAGGTACGAGCCAGGATCGCCTGTATGCACTGCTGGCGCCGAACGAGATCGTGATGAACCTCTCGCGCCAGATGACGCGGCCGCTAACGCTGGAGGACCTGCACGCGCGCCTGCGACAGGTTGGCGATCGGGCGAATGCGAGCGAGGATGAGCTGACTTGCGAGGCGCTGGCCTACCTGACGCTGGGCGCAATCTGCCAGCACGACGATGAGCCGCTGCTGCGCCCGAAGCTGCATTACTTCGTGCAGGGCTATCCGGGGCTGTGGCTGAGCTTCGAGCCGCAGAGCCCGGACGCCAACGCGCCGGGAGCGGCTGTCCCAACCGTGCACTTCGGCGGTCAGTCGCGTGAGAGCGATGAGGCGCTAAGCTTGCGCCTGCCGCTGATGCTCTGCCGGGCATGCGGCCAGCATTACGCCCGGGCGATCGCCGGTGACACGTGGGCAGCGGAGGATGACAATGGCGTGATGCCCGTTCGCGCGGTCGATCCGTGGGGGCAGCCCGGCGAGGAAGAGGCAATCTGCTATCTAACCGACCGCCTGCACACGCAGGAAGATGACACCGACGCCCAGACGTGGTTCCTCTGCCGCTGGTGCGGCGCGTTGCATCGCAGCGACAGCGGCGGCTGTCAACACGAGAAGTGCGAGCGCGTCGGGCCGCTCGTGCCGGTGCTTGTGTGGCAGGACGATCTGAGCCAGAAGACCTGCAAGGCCTGCGGCTCGACGAAGACAGTCTCAGGCACCCGCAGCGCCGAAGTTGCGGACATCAATACGCTGGCTGAGTCGATGCTCAGCGCGATGGATGAGCCGAAGCTGCGCAAGCTGCTGATCTTCAGCGACAACCGCCAGGAGGCGGCATTCCAGGCGGGATGGATGAAGGAGCGCTCGCGGCGGCATGAGCTGCGACACCTGCTCTACACTATCCTCCACGGGGCCGCTGAGCCCCTGTCGCTAGATACACTGGTGAACCGGCTTGTCGACCGTGCGGAGGAGCATCGGGTGCTGGAGGTAGGGCATACCGAAGAGGACTTGAAGCGGGAGCAGACGCGGGTGCGTTGGTTCCTGCTGCAGGAGTTCGCTTCGATGCGTGAGCGGCGCGGCAGCCTGGAGACGTTAGGACTGGCGCGGGTGGAGTACGCGGACCTGACTGAGGACGCGGACAGCGAGTTCTTCGGGCGCTGGGCGGGTGCATTCGGCGTCGAGCCGGTTGATATGGCGAACATCACGCGGACGCTACTGGACTACTATCGCCGGCGCGGCATGGTCTCTGACGACCTTATGCAGCACTGGTGGCAGTGGCGCGACCCTGAGGTGCGCGATGGGCTCGTCAGTGTGGGCGATTGGTGGCGTCCGAGTGTGCTTACGCTGCACAAGATCGAGTCGTCGGTCACCACGAAGAACCTGCTGGCCACCGGAGGCGTGACGGCTGCTCAGCATATCGTGCGCAAATCGATCCGCACCGGCGAGGATCACGTAGGCGACTTCCTCGGCGAACTGTGGGAGTGGCTGCAACAGGAGCCGCATTGCTTCATCGAGGACGCAGAGATCACGCGCCGGAGTGAAGGGCGCCAATCCCGCGTCTCGGTAGGCGCGCACTCATGCCAGATCAGCGTGGGGCGATTGCGGGTGGGGCCGGCACAGGCGCGCAGGGTCTGCGACGTGTGCAGGTCAGTGCAGGCGGTCGCGCTGCCGGGGCTCCCATGCTGCGAATGGCGCTGCGATGGACACACCGAGGAGCTTGCCGTGGACGGTGACCACTACGCCGTGGTGCGCTACACGCAGGAGGATTTCGTGCCGCTGCACCCCGTTGAGCATTCCGGGCAGGTGGACAAGGAAGCCCGCGAGAGGATCGAGGGTGAGTTCCGCAAGGACGATGGGGCGGTCAACTGCATCGTCTCCACGCCGACGCTGGAGCTTGGAGTGGATATCGGGCAGCTCGAAATGGCGCTCATGCGGAACGTGCCGCCGACGCCAGCGAACTACGCACAGCGCGCGGGACGAGCGGGCCGCCGGCATCGGATAGCGGTGGTGGTGGATTACTGTGGCACCTCGCCGCATGACAGATACTACTTCGAGCGCCCGGAGGAGATGATAGACGGGCGCATCCGCATCCCCGCCTTCAGCATGAGTAATGAGCCGATGCTGCGCAAGCATTCACATTCGGCCATCCTCACCGCACTGCGTCGTTCAAGCGATCCGCAGGCGCCGGAAATTCTGGCGAACGCGCTGCCACGCCATATCTGGCGCTACTTCATGGCAGTCGATAGTGAGGGCGCTCAGGGCGACGGGTATGTGCAGGAAGCGCCGACCTTCCCGATGCTCCGTGAACTGGTTGACAGCCACTCCGATGACCTGCGCCAGATGCTCGCGGAGACATTCGCCGCCACATGGCCTGCCGGCGATGCCGAAGCTGTTGCCGATCGCAGTCTCGACAACCTCGTCTCGAACATGCCCGCGCTGCTCGAGAAGCACGTGCGGGTGCTCTTCCAGCAGGTGAGGAACTACCGCAGTCGCGTTCGTGAGCTTGCGCGGAAGGAGTATGAGGAGGATAAGGAACTCACTATCGAGGAGAAGCGGGAGCGTGAGCGTCTCAACTACGCTCTCAGCACACTGCGCCGCTCGGATCAGGAGCGCTACACCCTCAGCTATCTCAGCAACGACGGCTTCTTCCCCGGCTATGCCTTGACGCGCGAGAGCGTGGTCGGGCGCTGCCTGAAGCCCTACATCGAACTGCAGCGTCCCGAGCCGATCGCGCTGCGGGAGTTCACCCCCGCGAACTGGATCTATGCCGCCGGCGACGTCTACGCGGTCAGCCGGATCGACTGGTTCTCGCTTCAGACCGGTGAGGAAGCATCAGCGGACATCCGGCGCCGGGAAATGCTGTATGACAGCGATTTCGACCGAGTAATCGATCCGCAGCGAAGCCAGCTCGAGGGCCACACAGGCATACATTTCGTCTCGATGCAACTTGGTGGTGTGGAACTCCGCCAGCGGCAGCAGATCGATGATCGTGAGGACAGGCGGCATTTCGGTGCGCAGGACATCGTGGGTACTTTCCTCGGCACTCATCGTGGCGGCAGATCCGGAGACATCGGCGGTGCGCAGTGGCGGCTGTATCGGCAGGCGGATCTGCGCCTCGTGAACCTCGGCCCGATCGGGCGCGAGCGCGAGGGACTGGGTATCGGCTTCCCCATCTGCCGCGTCTGTGGCGCGGTTCGCAGCCCGTTCCAGAGCGAGGCAGAGATCGGTAAGTTCGCTGAGTACCACACTAAGAGCTGTGGCCCCCGGACGACGGAGTCGGCTGCGCTGCATGTGGACTTCAGATCGGACCTGCTGGAGATCGGTCCGTTCACGGAGCGCGCGGGGGCAGTGAATCTCATGGAGGTGCTGCTCACCGGCGCGCGCGAGGTGCTGGATATGGGCGAATCCGAACTGGAGGGCTTCGTGGAGGAGCGGGGCGAGGGTGCCGCATGGATTCTGCTCTACGATCCGATGCCCGGGGGCTCCGGCTTTCTGCAGCAGTTGCAGGAGAGTTGGCCAGCAGTGTGTGTCCGTGCGCGGGAAGTCATGCAATCATGTGACTGTGAACAAGCCTGCTATGCCTGTCTGCTGACCTTCTGGAATCAGCGGCACCACGCGCTGCTGGACCGGCACCTGGCGGGCGAGTTAGCTGAGAGCTTCGGGCAAGCGATGCAGATGACCGGCACGATACCGGCTAACTACCGCGAGCGCGTTGAGGACGGCAAGGCGGAGGAGAGCGGTGCCGAGGAGCGGTTCGAACGCATTCTCACTGAACGGCGCTTCCCGCAGGCTGAGAAACAGCACCGGGTGACCCTCGGCGATGGGACGACCTCCATCGCGGATTTCGCCTATCCCGCGGACAACATCCTGATCTACATCGACGGGATGTCCGAGCAGATCCACGGTAGCGTCAAACAGCAGCGGAAGGATGGCATCCTCCGAGCTAAGCTGCGCGCGGCGGGCTACAAAGTGACCGACATCACCGCGGCGTCGCTCGATGACAGGACGGCGCTCGATGCCTGCCTCGACGAAATCGCGGTATACCTGGGCCGCGAGGACTTGTTTGCGGAGTGAGCATGGACCGTGACAGGGGTGGAGCATGATGCACAGCAACGGCGATGTACTTGACTGGCTGTTCGAGACGCGGAAGATCAACTTGCGAAGGGGCGAGATCTTCGATGTCACACCAGACCCTCTTCCAGAAGACCTGAGCTTTGACCGTGTCGAGGGGATGATGATCGGGCTTGCGATCGGCGATGCTCTCGGAAACACCACCGAAGGGCAACTCCCGTCCCGGCGTAGAGAAGAACATGGCGAAATCCGTGACTACATCCCCAACAAGTACGCTGACTTCCAGCCGGTGGGCCTCCCCACCGATGACACGCAGCTTGCCTTCTGGACTCTGGAGCAGATGATCGAGGACAGGGGCTTTATACCCGAGAACGTGGCTCGGCACCTCGCCAGCCGCCAGATCTTCGGCATCGGATCTGCCGTCCGAGAGGCGGTCGCCGCCATGCAGGCCGGCGCGGCGTGGTATGAGGCGGGGCCGAAGAGTGCCGGGAACGGGTCGATGATGCGGATCGCTCCCATGCTTATCCCGCATCTGCGCTGTCCATCTACAGACCTGTGGGTAGACACTGCTCTGTCCGCAATGATCACCCACAACGACAGCGGTGCCATCGCCACCTGCGTCGCCTTCGTCAGAATGCTGTGGGACCTGCTCAGGTTCGACAGGGCGCCAGAACCAGTGTGGTGGGTTGAGCGTTATGTCGAGATCGCCCGCGATCTTGAGATCACTGACTATCGACCCCGTGGAGGCGAGTTCACCGACTTTGAGGGCCCGATCTGGCGGTTCGTCGAAGAGCACGTGCCCGAGGCCTTTGAAGCAGATTGGGCGACAGTAGATGCCTGCAACGGGTGGTTTTCGGGCGCGTTCCTCCTGGAGACCGTGCCATGCACGCTGTACATCCTGATGCGCTACGGGCACGATCCGGAGGAAGCAATCGTCCGCGCGGTCAATGACACCAGGGACGGTGACACCATCGGGGCCATCGTCGGTGCTGCCATCGGCGCACTTCACGGCCGGGAGGCGCTTCCAAAGCGCTGGCGCGATGGACTGCTGGGCAGGACCGGCGCGGACGATGATGGGAGGATCTTCGGGATACTCGCACGGGGGCGCGAGCTGTGGGCGTAGTATGATGCGGCGTGCCTTAGCACAGAGCCCGGAGCGAACGATCGGCAGCAAAGTGAGTCAGGAGTGATTTCGTGGGCTACTACTCGCTGGATCTGGATCAGCTCAGACAGGCAGCCGATGGTCCGCCGAAGACGCCGTTCCCACATCAGCAGGAGGCGTTCGAGGCCCTGGCGGAAGCCTACAGTCTGGACGGAGTCACGGGCTCTGGCGGTCTGCTTGTATTGCCGACCGGCGCCGGCAAGACCTTCACCGCGGTGAGCTGGATCGCGCACAACGTCCTCAGGCGCAACATCAAGGTTCTCTGGCTGGCCCACTCCTGCTACCTGCTGGACCAGGCCTGCGAGGAGTTCATCGATTTCGCGCCGTGGATACCGGAGCCTCGCAATAGCCTCAACATCAGAGTCATCTCCGGCAGCCCGTCCCACAACAGGGCCCACGACATCCAGTTCACCGATGACATAGTGATAGTCACCACCCAGACCGCGATTCGGAACCTCCATTCCTCCACCACCGACAGAACAGGAACGCTGTGGCGCACGCAGTTGAAGCAGTTCGTCGAGGCCGGCGCTGACACCGGTCTGTTCGTCGTGCTGGATGAGGCGCATCACGCCCCTGCCTACGGTTGCCGCAACCTGCTGGTCAGTCAGGACACAGACAAGCCGGGAATCCGCACGATGCTCCCCGGGGCGAACCTGCTCGGGCTGACTGCAACGCCCACCTATACTGACCCAGCCAGGCGTGGCTGGCTCGGGAAGATATTTGAGCGCGGCGTCATCTATGAGGCCGACCAGGCCGCGCTTACCATGCAGAGGATCCTCGCCCGACCCAACTATCATCCGCGACCCACCGGACGTGAGTACACCGTCGATGACCTCCTCTACGACCGGCTCGTCCGCCAGCACAGAGATCTCCCCGAGGAGGTCGTCAGCAAGCTGGCCGAAGACAGCGGCCGCAACGACGCGATCGTGGCTGACTACGTGGCTAACAAGGATGAGTATGGGAAGACGATTATCTTCGCCGACCGCTGGTTCCAGTGCGTCTACCTCAAGGAGAAGCTGCAGCAGCAGGACGTGCGCGCGGAGGCGATCTACTCGCACATCGACGCCGATCCCGGGTCGGCGGAGGCGAGGAACCAGCTTACCGCGAGCGAGAATGACGCGATCGTCGCGCGCTTCAAAGAAGGGCCTGACGACGACGGGCGCGAGAAGATTGAGGTGCTGCTCAACATCCGCATGCTCACGGAGGGGGCTGACGTCCCTGACGTGCGCACGGTGTTCCTCACCCGGCAGACCACCAGTCGGATCCTCCTGCGGCAGATGATCGGGCGCGCGCTGCGTGGGCCGCTCGCGGGTGGTGAAGAAGAGGCCAACATCATCATGTTCATGGACGAGTGGCAGCGGATGATCGACTGGGCCTCGCCTGTTGACCTCGACGGCGGCACTGAAGAGGGACGGATGGTCCGAGGCTACTACCCGCTTGAGTACGTGGCTATTCGACTGGTCGAGGAGCTTGTAAAGCATATCAACAACCCGGATATCCCGCTGCCCCCGCACGACCGTCTGATGCCGGTGGGTTGGTATGAGACGCACTTCGCTGTTGCCGAGGAAGAGGGCGAGGAGACCGAGACGTTCACAGAATACGTGATGGTTTACCACTCGACACAGCCGAAGTTCGAGCAACTCATCGATGATCTGCTGGTGGACTGCCCGGCCGAGTGGGCCAGGGAAGTCCTCGAACGCGAGTGGCAGCAGGAAGAGTTCGAGAGGCTCGTGTCCCGTTACTTCGACTCCGATGAGGACGACATTGGGGGGCAACTGTCTGTGGAGATCGCGCGGGTTGCGAGACATGTGGCTCAGAAGGGCTTTGCACCGGACTTCCATTCGTTCGAGGAACGGAAGACCCACAACATCGATGAGTTGGGGCACAATACGCTCGTAATGACAGGCTTGGACGCGGATGAATTCCTTCGGGCGGAGTTCGAAAAGCCAAGTCTGCTGTGGAAGACATTCTTCAAGTCCTACGGGCGGTTTGCCTCAGCGGTGGATGCAGCGAAGCGCCGCATCCTCTACGAGAGAAGACACGGCGCTCCAGCATCCTGGGCCCCTCCCGCGCAGCCTGCCGACAGCAGACTTGATCGGCGGAGAGAGCTATCGGAGGAGGAGAAGGAGCAGGTCAAGCAAAGGGATGGCTATGCCTGTCTGTGCTGCGGAAGCGCCTCGAAGCGCTATCTTCAGATTGATCACATTCGCCCCTGGCAGCACGGTGGGCTCACCACAGTAAGCAACTCCCAGACACTCTGCAGAATCTGCAACAAGGACAAGGCGACCAACGATATCAACTTCCTCAACCAGACAGAAACCCAACTGATAGCCCCCAAGGAACGCAAGCTTCTCGGTCCAAAGAGTTGCCCGGAAAGAGCACTTCGCCGCACCGTGAACTTCTTCTACCACTGCCGGGCCGTCTGCAACATCCGCATGCACGTGCGGAGCACAGGCCGTTACTATCGAGCATGGGAGATAGAGCTGTTCGCCGGCAATGATCCCTCCTGGTTGGAGGCGGAGAGCGACCGTCTGCTGAGGTTTATCCGCGAGGACCTCGGGCACCCGCACGTGGAGGAGCTGCGCATAGTAGGGCCCACCTGACGTGGCGCGAACGAAGCCGAATGACAGGCTCCTGCGCCAACCCGCAGACGCGTTGCGCGCGTCTTAATGCTAAGATCTGCTGAGCGCGGCGATTCTGCTCAGAGCCTCCCGCACCTCCGGCGGCAATGCGGCCAGCACCTGCTCCGCCACCTCGTCTGCTTCGCACGTGTCCGGCGCGACTTGCGCCTCCACGTCCGGCACCGCATCAACCGCTTCCGCAACGTCCTCGGCAAGCACCTCTGTGTAGATCTGCGTGGTGCTCACGTTGGCATGCCCCAGCAGCTGTCTCTTATAC
>LSQX01103832.1_pt3 | contig 11500 bp, 11 predicted proteins | sample 654561 | NCBI WGS metagenome assembly LSQX01 (sample SAMN04489861, study PRJNA283612) | anaerobic digester metagenome | isolation source: 4 biogas reactors fed with cattle manure at either 37C or 55C with and... | place: Denmark: Kongens Lyngby | collected 2014 | reverse complement strand
TACTGGTATTCGGTGTTGGGGCGTTCATGGTCATATTGGTGGGCGTGGACCTGCTGCCACATGTACTGCGCCTGGTCGTTCGCGAATCGTTTCCGTTGTCGTTGGCAGCACAAGTGTTCGCCTGCCAATTGCCCGCGATGGTAGGCCTGACTCTACCGATGGCTGTGTTGTTTGCCAGTCTGATGACCTTTGCTGGTTTGTCGTCACACGGAGAGCTGCTGGCACTTAAGGCTGGTGGCATAAGCTTTCTGCGTGTGGCAATCCCTGTGATTGTGGGTGGTCTGGTCGTCTCAGCCCTGACTCTGGGAGTAAACGAGAGTCTCGCACCGTTAGGCAGTGCACGGGCTTTCGAATTAGTTAAATCATTTCGTCAGCAGGGCAAGCCGCTGGAAAACCTGGTATTCCAGATACCCGAATCGGGCACTCCCCGACACCTGTTCCACATCCGTCAGTTCGATCCAACCCTCCGCAGAGCTGAAGGTGTTATGGTGATATACTTTAACCAGGATGGCAGCTTCTCACAACTTTTTGAAGCCGAATATGCCGATTGGGCTGATGAATGGTGGGTGCTCCAAAACCCTCTACAAGTGGTGATGACGCCGCAAGGTCAGCGTAAGACGCGCCTGGATGAGGTCAGAGTATTTGTTGGCAAGTCTGCAGACCAGTTGCAGGAGTTGAAGCAGTCGCCCTCAGAGATGAGTATTGTACAGTTGCAACGCCTGTTGCGACAATACCAAACGCTGAATCTACCACTCTATCCCGATCAGTCGCGTTTATTTCAGTTTATTCATAGCCGTCTGGCCATCCCGTGGTGTGCGGTAGGATTTGCTATGTTGGGAGTGGCGCTGGGGCAACGACCGTTACGTGCATCAACCAGCGTTGGTTTCGGTCTCTCTCTGGCTATCGTTTTTTTCTACTATCTTCTGTTCAACACAATGCTTCTGATGGGTGAGCGCGGACTGTTCAACCCCTGGATTGCGGCGTGGACCCCCAACGCTGTATTGTTCGCAGCCGGGATTAGTCTGCTGTATAATGGTCAGAAGTGAGATGCTTTCCTATCGTTGTTCCAGACTGAAGCGCGGTGTAGTGTGATGCCGGCCTATAGCATAGTGGCATTGATTGTGCTGCCCTTGCTTGGGGCGCTGATAGCCTGGGCCGGAGATGTCATCGGATACCGGCTGGGCAAACAGCGTTCTAGCATCTGGGGTCTACGACCACGGACTACTGCACGACTGGTCGGTGCCGTAGTGGGTGGTCTACTGCCGCTGGTCGGATTGTTGGTTGCGATAGCCATCAGTGACCTAGCGCGCACCGCACTTTTGGAGCTGGATCAACTGACCAGTGAGCAGCGTACGCTGCGAGAGACCAACGAGATGCTACAACAGGCCAACAGCCGTCTTCGCATACAGGGAATTGAATTGCGCGAAGAAGCGGAACGGGCGCGCGAGTATAGCTTGTCTTTGGAGGGGCGTCTAAACGAGTTAGAGATAGAACGGGGACGCCTACACCGAGACGTCAATACTCTAACTGCCACACGAAACCAACTACACTCCAAAGTAACGCAACTTGAAGGCCAGCGAACAGAAGCTCGTACACAGTTGGCGGCAGCCAGGCAGGAGCTCGAGACCAGCAGTCGGGAACTAGGCCAAACGCGCCTAGAGCTCTCTCAGATCGAATTGCAGATGGAGTGTCTAACTGCTCACAACCGCGATCTGGAGGCAAAGGAACAAAGACTGCTCGCACGAATTGACGAACTGGACAAGAAGGTTGCCGAACTTGATGCCAAAAATCGTGACCTGCAAGGTGTGAGTGACCGCCTCACCGAAGCCGTCTCGCAAGCCAAAATGCAGCTTGTAAGTGCCCAAGAAAGGCTGGACGAGGCTCATAGCGAACTAGAAACCACCCAACGCGGTCTGGACGCCATGCGGGCGATGAAAGACCTGCGGCAACAGGAAGCTGAGTACTGGGAGCATCAATACCAAGTCTATCGTCAACGTCACGCGGGTATAGCAGAAAGCCCGGTAGTGTATGAAGCCGGTGACCTGCTTCTGCGTGTCACCGTACCCACCGATCAGACACGTGAACAGTTGGCTACTACTCTAACCGAATTGCTACCCTTCGCGCACCGAGCTGCCGAAGCACGTGGCGCCAGACGCGGTGCCAACGGACGAGCAGTGCTTCTAGTTGCGCCTTGGCCACCTGAAATAGTAGACCACGAAGCAACTGAGCAGGATATCGTCCAATACCTCGCCGCCGAGATGAAAAGGTTATCTGTTGTGCCGGAATTCGTGGTATCGGTAGTGGCTTTTAGACGTCTCGTACTTGCAGAAGAAGGCCAATTGCATGTCGCCATGTGGGCTACACCGAACATCCGTGTATTCGCAGCCGAACAAGTGATTGCCGAAACCTGCATCTCCGCCGGAAGTAAGCCCGCCGAAGTGTTCTCAGCACTGTGGGTACTGCTTCGAAGAGATGTCCGGCAGGCAGCACAAAAGCAGGGGATGCTGGCGGCAGACCCGAAAACTGGACAGTATGGCACGGTGGATGCAGCAGAACTATTCGATGCGATCGCTAAAGTAGAAGAACTCGGCCACGATGCGCGAGTACAAGCCGTGGCCACCCAGGACATATTCACTGCCGATGAGTTGAAAGTACGGTTTGAAGTCCACCGCCAGACGCAGCCACGAGCTACCGATGAGTAATGCTCCCATAGTGGCCGTAGATCCAGGGTACGTCAAATGTGGTATTGCCGTGCTGGCGCCTTCCGGTCAGGTATTGCATCGCGATGTACTGCTCACTGAGATGGTAGGTGAAGCTGTTGATGTCCTGATGCGCCGGCACGGAGCCCAGGACATTGTCGTGGGGGATGGGACGGCAGCCAAGATCGTGATACAAAGACTGTATGATTTCCGCCCTTCATCACAAATCATGGTGATCGCCGAGACAAACACTACGTTACTAGCGCGTAAACGCTACTGGCAAGAGCACAGTCCCGGCTGTCTCATGCTGCTGCTACCAGTCGGCATGCGCATGCCTCCTCGGCCAGTAGACGATTACGCTGCCATCATAATAGGCGAACGCTTCATAGATAATCAGAAAAGACATCAGTGACTGCCATTCGCTAGAGCACACGATGCCTGAATGCAGGGCAGGCGACGGTTGGATATGACGCTCTCGATACCGGTAGTCTTTGCAGCATCGTTCTTAGTTTGCCATCATGATCCGTGCATTTCATCGAACTGGGTTTTCATCTGAAGATTGTTGTATCTGCATTTGCTCAGGATTCGCGCATCCACAATCCTGGCTTTGCAACAGCAGAAGCGGCCGACCCAGTATGTACTGGCCGTCGGCCGCTTCAGATGTCACTACCTCTCCTGTGTTGCTACCTTTCCTGTTGCGCTCACGCGCTCTCGACGAATGTCTGCAGACCGACTTTCTCTGACCGTCAGCTACTCCACTGCCCTTCGACCCATGAGTGAGCGGGCACCAGTATGAAGCCTGAAGGCGATGCAGCCTGCCCTTGCACCTGAAGATTCAGGGTAGCCGCCTCGCCGTCGGCTGGTCCGTACATTTTTTCAGGTTCACTTAGATTGGCAGTGAATGCTCCTTGGGTGTGATTGTCCCAAAGTCCCCACCAGTATACTCGTGGTCCCAGGAGTTCAAGCGCGTCAACCATCAGCGGACCGTTGCCCCGCGGTTTGATGACATAATACTGATAACCTTTACCAGCGAAAACGGCACTGCCTGTCGCCTCGCCCAATCGTGTACACCCGTGCCCCGCAGGGTTGTCACCAATCGCCATCCATGCTGCGACGTCCACCTGGCCGTCTGGATTGAAACAGGTACCTCGCAACAATGACGGAGTGGCATTGCCCCCGTACACAACATACGTACTTGTCGCGTCGGCAACGTAGACTTTTACTCCAGTTATGTCTGTAGCCTGCGCATGAGGGAGTTTAGCAACCTCTCCTTCACCTCCACCGCAACCGGTTACTATTGCCCCACCCGCCAATACAATCGCCATTCCAATCAGCGTGTAGACACTTCGCTTCATGATGTCACTTCCTATAGTACAGTGATAAGTCTGACAGTATAATTGTACGGTCAGTAATGGCAACTGGGTGTTAGAAGTGAGTAAAGACTGCGTTAGGATTGCGTTGGGATTGCAGAGGTTGATGCGGGATAGCTGACTGTCTCTCTTGCAGAGGTAGATGCGGGGTTCGAAATATAGTATGGCGAGACTACAGCACTCACCATGGGTAAATCCCACGCACGCGGTGGGCTGGCATTCAACGGACGATAGCTCGCAGGTGCGGTAGTGTAGAATCCCATTCACGCAGTTGGCTGGCATTCTGACACTTGGTCAGGACTGTAGGCTATCATCCTCCAGCGACAACATGTAGCCATGGCTGCCGACCGTGAGGATGAATGCAGGCTGTTCGGGGTTCGGTTCGAGCTTTGCACGCAGATTTCGAATATGCCAGCGCACCAGGCCACTGTCGCCTACGCCGGAAGGGTACTCCCAGACTGTTTGCAACAGCTCCTGGCTGCTGAACACTTGTTCGGGGTGGGTAAGCAGGTAGTGCAACAGTTGAAATTCAGTTGGAGTCAGTGTCACCGGGGAGCCGTTCACGGTGACATGGCGTCGTGGCACATCCATACTGATTGGTCCGCGCGTCACCTGGATCAACTGGCTTTCGACAGTTGCAGGTGGCTCCGAAAATCGATCTGCACGCCGGAGGACAGCTCTGACTCGAGCCAACAATTCTCGCGCGTCAAAAGGTTTGGCGATGTAGTCATCGGCTCCTTGGTCCAGACCGCGCACGCGTTCTTCCGGGTCATTACATCCAGTCAACAGAATCACTGGCATGGCGGCCAGGTCTGGGTCGCGACGCAGTTGACGTACCACATTCAAACCATTCGGATGCGGCATGACGATGTCAATCAGCGCCAAATCAGGACGTCTAGAGCGTGCCAATCTGAGTGTTTCGCTTCCATTGGCGGCGGACACCGTTACGTGACCGTCTTCCGACAGCAAAGCGGTGAGTACTCCGACAATGCGAGGATCGTCATCAGCAATTAGGATTGTGGCCATAAACCTATCATGTCCGTTATCGACGTTTTGGGTTCAACTACACCACTCAAGAGGCCAAGGGCCTTGGCGTTTACATGATACCATCAGACCATCGCTCGGTTCAATCTTAAGCCAGCCGCCACACGCCATACCGAGGTTTTGGCAAGCTGATCTGAGGATTTGACATTACACCGCGCGTAGCACCGTTCATTACATGACATCGTGTACTCTCGGGCGTTCTGCGCTTCAGTAACAACAATGTACTGTTTATGTCCTCGCCCGCTCTCGGTAGACAATCGCTGACAGTCGTAGGCGAACTAACCGGAGTGACAACATGTTAGGATTTGCATAACGCACAACCGGATAAAACCCGTTCGTAGTTCTCAACGCCTACAATTCCTATCTTCCTGGATCTGGCTTCGAAGGCTAGAACGCACTGTTGGAGGACAGTCATCTGGGCTGCTAAGCCATCCAGTGCTCGACGCTGGTCGTTTAGGCTGCCAGCCTGCGAGCTTGATGGGTTTTGCGGTCTTGATACAAACCACATCGCAGAATGTATCTTTGTCAAGTGCTGCAGCAACTCGATTGAAGGTTTCTCACGATCGAGGATGGCGCCGCTGCTTGCCGTACTGTTCACAACCAGCATCTGCAGTGTTCCCACTGCAGATGCAATTAGACAGCGTGGCTCTTCTCAAATGGGGGGGTGATGTCGCTCCTGCCATTCACGGGTCCGATCTCGATGGCCCAGCCGCCACGTCTGGCAGATGTTCACGATAGAACGTATGGAGCAGTTTGACTACATCTGCTGCATTCCGCGCAGCTCCATCCACGCTCTCCAGATATTGAATGTTTAGCTTGATGTCATCCCATTGATGGAGTTCCGACAGCAACATATCCGTGATGAGGATGATTGGCGTGAGTGCATTACTCAGCTTATGTGTCAGTTCTCCCGCGATCTCGAGCGGAGTAGGTTTCCGGACCCGATCCGTATTGTTTCGCAGCTGCTGGCACGTGTCCGGCGCATTCTGATGACAAACATGACCGGCACGCGACAACGCCTAGAAGTCCCTGTCGTATTTTTGTATGGTGTCGATGCTGTATAGGCATAGGCCGATGTAGTCTCTCATACTGTTGCATTTCATGCGACTGGCCATATGCAAAGCTTACTCCGACCAAGCCGTAGGGTTTGTCCACATGTTCTATTGGTAGTATCGCGATATCTGCACCAACGCATTTCGACACCCTGTCTGCCCCATCTGGACTCACTGGTACACCTGTGAGGACCTCCCGAAGCCTTTGTACGTCCACATCAGGGCCATGGTGGCACAGCTGGCGAGAAGTGCCTTGCTCACCGAATAGAGCGCCCCAGACTGTCTTACATCAGCCAGTTTCTGCTAGAACCCGGCAAGCACACTCAGCAAAGATGTGACTGTCTATTCCACCCACAGTACATCTTGCGCAATGCAAGCATGACGTTCGCCATACCCGATTCCTGCTGAGAATGCGTCAGCTCGGGACGTGCACATGGAGGCAGTGCGCTACCACCCGATGCGTCATCTGGCTACTGTACTGGCTTCTCTTCTTCGGCGCTGTCACTCCCTTCACGCCAACAGATGACTAAGATCGCCGCCTCCAACAGCGCAGCCAGCATAATCCATGCTGGCTGCCCAGACATGACACCATGCCACGTGGCCGCTTGGAATGCCATTGTCTGTCCTCAATCCGGTGAATTGGATGCAACTGTTGCAAGACAGCTTAATCATCTTGCGGTAATACACCGCTGGTGACGGCAAATCGCACCAGGTCGGCTTTGTTACGCAATCCGAGCTTTCTCATTAGGTTGCCGCGATGAGCTTCAACCGTTCGAGAGCTGATGGACAGTTGTGTTGCTGCCTCTGAACTGGTTAGACCTTCGGCAACTAGCTGCAGCACCTGTCTCTCTCGCGGTGTGAGGCTGCCTTCAGCCCCTGTTTCGCCAGTAGATGCCGGTACCGAAGACAGATAGGCCTGGACGGCCCTGTCCCATAGCGATGGACTGAGATACCGTCGGCCGGCCAGAGTCTCCCGGACCGCTAGGACCAACTCCGTGGCGCTGCCATTCTTGAGCACGTAACTGCGCGCACCTTTTCGCAGACAGCCGATTACATGCCGATCATCATTGTACATCGACAGCATGATAACGGCTGTCCTCGGCGAGACATTAGCCATTCGACGAGCCACCTCGTCGCCACTGAGCGTCGGAAGCTTCAAGTCAAGCAGCAGTACATCCGGTTCAAAGCGGCCAGCCAGTTCCAGGGCTGCCAGTCCGTCGCCTGCCTCCCCTACCACCTCAAAATCTTCCTGGGCTTCCAGTAAAGCCCGCAGACCCTGGCGGACTACAGGGTGGTCGTCTACTAGTACTATAGAGGTCATACCAGTCTTCATCATTCACTCACATTGCTTTAGCATTGCTACCATTCAATCGCTAACACAACCGCCACATGCGTAGCACGGTGCTTCCTACAAAAGTGCGATTACAACTCCCACGCAGACACTAGGGCCAAGTCGGCGGATTCACAGCTGCCTACTCGACGACAGCAACTCTGTCGATACGCCGCCCTTGACTATCTATGATTTCGCCATTGAAGGCATACACACCTGCTGAGACATGTACAGACACACGTGTTCTCTGTCCACAGACGAAGAATCTACACAAACACAGTCTTCGCATAGCGCCGAACAACATACTACTTATACCGATGGGCATTTTTACATTTGCATATCATCTCGACATCTCCATGTCAATTATCACGTCGCTTTGGCCGATTCAGAGCACATGGCAGTATCTCGCCGTTACGCAACTGGCTTAACGGGCAGCCTCAGCTTGACGTAACCAAGGTTTAGCGCTAAAATCAACTCACTAAACAGTGGGCGGGTAGCTCAGTTGGGAGAGCGCATCCCTCGCACGGATGAGGCCAGGGGTTCGAATCCCCTTCCGTCCACCAGCACACTTTAGGGCCGCGTTCAGTCGCGGCTCTTTCGCTTATCATGAAGTCAATAACGAGCCTGTTAGAAACCGGACAACGACTATGAGCCCGGGCTTGCAGAACCCTAACGCCAGTTGAAGGACTATCTCAGTGCGGCCGGCTCTGGTGATCTCTTTCCGTGCACTTAATCGGTTACACGTGCGGGCATTTTTACCCACCGGTCTGTTCGCAACGCTTTCATAACGGCTTCGTTCTGCATGCATCGGTCATATGGTTGTACTTGCAGATTATACTATGCAGGTGCGACGCTATCTCGCAGCGAAGAGTTAATCCTTATAGCCGCACGTACTCTGAAAAGAGAAGCCGCTGCAGCACGACACCCGGATGATACGGGCGTATCCGTAGTAGCGATCAAGAGCACCTGCACCTAAGCTTGACCGCAGTACGGGAAGGAACTGTGCAAGATGACGGGGCTTAGGACATTACACTGGCTGTTCACTGCTGCTTTGTTCATAGCGGGAACCTCCCTAGTGGGCGCAGATGACTATGGGATTAAGTCGATCCAGGTGACCGCCAATTGCCCCGTCAGCATCACGATTTCTGGCGAGTCTGCGATTCAGCAACCCCTGTACCGGACTGGTGACGGGAAATGGCTGCCACTAGTCTTCGAACGCGATGGCAACATGGTAGTCTTTTCCTTACCCGACGACGCTCTGCCGCTGACGACCATCGTGTTGGACACGCCACCCTGGCTTCAATTACCTGATGATGTCGCTCCCGAGGTAGTATCCGTAAGTGTGGACGCACAGCTGATGCCTATTGCAGACACTGTTAGGCTGGGCCACCTCGGCGCTACCCCCCACTCAATTGTTCTTACTGCTGAGGATGCTGACAATCCCATTGACGCCTCGGCAGTCAAGGTCAGCATCAACGGACAGCCTCCCTCAGCATTCGGAGGCGAAGTCACTTTCGAGCCAAGTCACGAAGGTAGACGACTTAGCATTGCAATCCAACCCGGAGAGTTAGAGCAGGCATCTCACTCGCTTGTAGTATCAGTACCTGATGCAACGCCACAGCGCAATACAACCACTTTTGAGTTGATCTTTACTACCGCCCCACTACTTGCAAACGGAGATTTTGAGTTGGCCGACGATGAAGGCCAACCCCTGCACTGGAAATCATCTACCTGGAGTTCCGATGCCGAGACTGAGGCCGAGTTCCGAGTAATCGATGACGGTCACTCTGGCAGGGCCTTGTGTATTCGAGGGATTGCAGGCAATTTGAACCTGGTATGTGGACAATCGGTCGACCTGCTTCCCAGCGCAGATTATGTGCTATCAGGATACTATAAAAATGATAAAAACATCGGCAGTGCCTCAATTATCGCACGCCACAATGGCGCACAGGGCCAGTATTCGAACATGCCTACGCTAACCCATGCACAGGACTGGACGGAATTTACATGGCAATTTTCCACGGAGCCTGACAACAGTGATTTTATGCTCTATCTACGCTCTTCAAACGTGGGCACGGTCTGTTTTGATGATTTGAAGCTCGAGCAGTTGCCGTAGTATTCGTGGCCATTAAAAAATGACGTATTTCACTTAGTGTTCAGACCTGAACAGCCATGGAGGTAGCTTATGCGTGATAAATCGCTGCAGTTTCTCAAGGACTTGATCTTCGCTCCCTCACCATCGGGATTTGAACAGCCTGCGCAGGAAGTAGTGCGCCGTTATGCTGCGGATTTCGCCGACGATATCAGCACCGACATTCATGGCAATGTGATGGCTGTACGCAACGCTGATGCACCGGTCCGTATCATGCTCGCAGGCCACTGCGACCAGATCGGCCTAATGGTGCAACACATAGCTGATTCAGGAGTGCTCCATATCGCGGCCATAGGCGGCTGGGACCCGAAAGTACTCGTCGCTCAACGTGTCTTGGTGCACACCGCCAGCGGCCCAATACCAGGGATGATCGGCAGAAAACCGATACATCTTATGTCTCGAGAAGCGCGAACGAAAGAGCAGTTAGAGATCGAAGAGCTGTGGGTAGATATCGGCGTTGAAGATAAGGCCGCCGCGGAAAAACTGGTAGCAATCGGCGACTGCATCACGGTCGAACCACACTTCACAGAGCTACAGCAGGACCTGGTAGCTGCCCCCGGTCTCGACGACAAAGTCGGCGTGTTTGTCGTCATGGAGGCTCTGCGACTGGTCCCCAAGAGCAGACTCAAATGCGCGGTGTACGCGGTGTCTACGGTTCAAGAAGAATTGGGTATGAGAGGCGCCTACACTAGCACGTTCGGCATCGATCCGCAGGCCGGTATTGCTGTAGACGTCACGCACGCCACTGATTATCCGGGAGTTGACGAAAAGCGCACAGGCAGAATTCAGCTGCGAAAAGGCCCGGCAGTGGCGCGTGGCGCCAACATCAATCCGCCATTGCGAGAGTTGATGGTACAAGCAGCCCAAAAGCTAGACATACCCTTCCAGACTGACCCAGCACCGCGGGGCACCGGCACCGATGCCAACATAATTCAAATCACTCGTGCAGGCGTGGCCGCCGGTATAGTCAGCATTCCCAACCGTTATATGCATAGTCCAGTCGAAATCGTCTCACTGGAAGATCTGGAGAACGCAGCCAAGCTACTGGCCGAGACACTAACATGCGTGGATGAAAACATCGATTTCATACCACGATGACCACCCAAATTTCGAGCATCTCGCGCTTCAGCACATCGGTAACGTGAAGCACCTTCGGGCGCATATGCAAATCCGGCCTGTCCACACTGTTTTCTACTAGAGATGATCTCAGTGCCGAAACGGTTAGAGTAAGTAATGACATGCCTGCCTGAACTGTATACGGGAGAAAGCCTACCATGACTATACTCCCCGACCGCCTACCGACCAGGTGCGTTTACACATATATCATTGCAGCACTCTGTTCGATATCAGCAACAGGCGTGTGGTGCAGTGACGGCTGCACAACAGTTTCCCTGGCAGAGGGCCTGTCACACCTCGGCCCACGCCTACATGCCTCGCGGCTATCGCAATTGGCAGCACACACGGGAATCCGGCCCCCATCAGCACTTGCCGCACCTCTTGCACCTGGAAATGGGGACATCATCAAGGGGTACTCAGCCGCCTGGGAATCTCGTTTAGCGGCGGGCCTGCTGGCGGCCGACCTCCGACATGACATATTGCGTGTTGCCGTGGGCTCATACAAAGACAGCGTGATGGCGTTAGTCAAGCTTCAGGCTGCTGAGCGCAGGGATGGCCGCTTCGATCTCATGGCGTTGGAACAGGATGCCGTCACTGCGTTGTCCATAGCTTTCAATCAAAGTCCTCGGATGCAATCGGTCGATGTCTGGGCCGTAGTCCCACAAGCTGACAACGCAGAATATGAGCATCTCCCCGTTTTTTCCATATCGGTTACCCGAGACCAATTTTTCCGCGTT
>LSQX01040376.1_pt1 | contig 11501 bp, 13 predicted proteins | sample 654561 | NCBI WGS metagenome assembly LSQX01 (sample SAMN04489861, study PRJNA283612) | anaerobic digester metagenome | isolation source: 4 biogas reactors fed with cattle manure at either 37C or 55C with and... | place: Denmark: Kongens Lyngby | collected 2014 | reverse complement strand
GAACCTGTCTCACTTTTTTCTGAGAACGTAAAATATAGTTTGCGGGTTTCATTAAAGTTAGGATCCATTACCACATCTAGTAGTCCTGCTTGACTACTCGTCTCTAAAACAGGAAAACCCTCAATAGGTTGACTCACTGTTCCATCACGATTCACAATCACTAAGCTTCCTTGTTTTTGAGTGACTAAGAATCGATTCTGAGTAAAATTGCTAATTGCCCAAGGACGACTCAGTTGATCTGTGATAACACTCACTTGTAAATTTATTGTTGTTTTAATTCCTTGAACACGTGTTTGTCCCTCAAAAGCAGGTTGATAGTTTGTCTCAGGATTATGAGTTTCAACAGGATTAAGAGTTGATGAGGGTGTTTCTGGGATACGATTTTGAGATTGGCACGAAGTGATTAGAAGCACCAACAATCCCAACCAGAGTCGCTTTGTCATTGAATCATCCTTTCTAGACAGTATTTATAATGCGATTGTATCACTAACAATTAAGTATTCTCAACACATTCACTTAAACAAATTTCAAAATTAATGGCTAATCCATACGATTCGCCATTTTTAGTAATTGGTTTGTGTCCAAACCAAAGCGTTCATAAGCACTGTGAGTTCGCTCTAAATACCACTGAAAAGGTCGACCCTCTTCTTGTGTTTCGGGCATTAAATACACTAGTGCTTGTACAGATTCACCATTCAGACGAACTGTAACTATTTTTTTATAATACCATCCAAACTTAAGTCCCTCATAACCATCAAGAATTACTTCATCCCCTTTTGAAATTAACCACAAGATACCTGGAACTTGACTTCCTTTATCTTCATCCAATGTTCATAATAGCCCGTACTCGCAGAACGAAAACTTATACTATAATCTTTCAAAACAACCGGTCCAAACAACTGATGATCGTTACAACGATCATTCATTTGAGCTTCACTCATGTTACATTCTTACGCAAGATATCATATTTTACTTTTTATCGACATCGATTTCCGACTTTCTTTAAACATGCTAGTTGATTCTCTATCAACATTAAACGAGCTGTTTTATTTCCAATTAACCACTAGGATTACTATAACATACACAAACTGTCAGATAAATACGTAAATCATTAATAGAAAGTGCTGTAGTCATATTAACTGATTCAAACAAATTGTCATGTTACAATGATTTTGACGAAAAGGAGAAATTAAATGAAAAAAATACAAGCTGCTGAAGCTATGGTAAAAGTCATCACCGATTGGGGTGTTGACCATATTTATGGGATTCCAGGAAGCTCCACCAATTCCTTGATGAGAGCCCTAAAAATATACGAAGACAAGATTCAATATATTCAAGTCCGTCACGAAGAAGGAGGCGCCTTAGCTGCTTCCGTAGACGCCAAACTAACCGGTAAAATCGGAGTTGCTTTTGGTTCAGGTGGACCAGGGCACACCCACCTTATCAATGGAATGTATGATGCAAAATTCGACAGAGTCCCAATGCTTGTCATTGCGGCAAGCACCCATTCTAAAAATCTAAATACAGACTACTTCCAAGAAATGGATCCTGTTCCACTCTATACCGATGTTTCAGTTTATAACCGAATGGTCTTAAATCCAAGTGAATTACCACGAGTCATCGATCAAGCAATTCGGACAGCATACCGTGATCGAGGAGTCGCAGTGGTTCATGTTCCAGTCGATATTGGGTATGCTGAAATTGACGATACCTATGTGTCCAGTGCTTTTGCCTACGAACCAACCGTTCCACTACATCACCAAAAAGACATTCTCAAGACCCTTGAGCTGATTAAAGAAGCTAAACGTCCAGTTATCTTTGCGGGAAGAGGAACTCATCATGCAAGAGAAGAACTCAAAGCCTTCTCTGAAAAATACTCCATACCAGTCATTCTGACTTTCTTAGGAAAAGGGGCAATGGATGACGCTCACCCACATCTTTTAGGCCAACTTGGTCGACTTGGCTCAAAGCCATCCATGGAAGCGATTGAAAAGACAGATTTATTAATTATGATCGGAGCAGAATATCCCTTCGGTCGTGATTACTTTAAACAAGACATCAAGTCGGTTCAAATCAACACGGATCCTGTCGCTTTAGGAAAACGCCTACCATCGACTTTAGGAATCCTTGGAGATTCAAAAGCAGTCATGGCCGATTTAGTTGCGATGGGAGAAAAAATTGAAGAAACAACTTGGCTCAAAGCCAATGTCATTAACCGTAAGAATTGGTTAACATGGATTCAAAAATTTGAAGATAGCAATGATACTCCAATGCGACCAGAACCCGTTATGAAAGCTCTGAATGAGCTAGCCAATGATGACGCTATCTACATTATCGATGTTGGTAATAATGTCATTCTTTCCAGTAGAGAGCTTATGTTTACTGGTAAACAAAAACACACAACTTCTGGAACGTTTGCGACCATGGGCATCGGACTACCAGGTGGAATTGCCGCAAAACTATCGTATCCAGAAAGAGAAGTCTATACCCTTTCCGGAGATGGGGCAATGGCCATGATGATGCAAGAATATATGACCCAGCTCAAATATAAACTTCCAATTATTAACCTTGTTTTGTGCAATGAGTCTTATGGTTTTATCCAAGTCGCTCAAGAAACAGAAAACAAAGAAACCTTTGGAGTTGATTTGCCAGTTGCTGACTACGCAAAGTTTGCAGAAGCAATGGGTGGAGTTGGTTATAAAGTAGAGAACTACGATCAGTTAGTAGATGCTCTGACAAAAGCAAAAGCATCAACAATTCCTGTCATCATCGACATTAAGGTGGGCAATGTTAGCCATTTGCCTGCTCACAAACTCGTGTTAGACACTGAACACCACAGCCAAGAAGATATCGATGCCTTTATTCAAAAATATGAAGTTAGCGAAATGCCGGTCTTAAGAGAAATCTTAGCCACTCTTGAATAATTAAACAAAAATGAGGAAACCTAAACGGTCTCCTCATTTTTTATTTTCTCATTTCTTTGGTACCAATCCACGGAATAAAACGGGGTGTTTTCTTAGCATACTCTAAGTACTCTGGACGATTTAAGTATTTTCTTTCTAAAAGAGGAATCCCCGATAAATAATTGATTAAGTAAGTAATTAAAAGTGGTGAAACTAGACCAAAGAAGGAATGAAGCCCTTGAAAGGATGTAATAAAGACTCCCCACCAAAAGACAACTTCCCCAAAATAATTTGGGTGACGAGTAATTGACCATAACCCTTGATCCATGATTTTTCCTTTATTGTCAGGGTTCTTTTTAAACTGAGCTAATTGATAATCCCCAACAATTTCAAAGAATAATCCAGTTGCAGCAATGACTAAACCAACAATCATCAAAACGAAATTGACTTCAGTTTGATTAGCAACCGCATTCATCGAAGAGAACATCATGATATAGGATAGTATGCCCTGTAGAACAAACACCTTAAAAAATGCTTTTAATAAAGGAAAACGATCTCCCCAATTTTTTCTAAACTGAGCATAGCGAAAGTCTTCGGGTTTTCCCCAGTTCCGTTTAAATAAATAGTACCCTAATCTTGCTCCCCAGATGACGATTAGTAAAATACTAAGTGTTATCTGAATGTCTGGTTGATACGTTAATATTAGAAACACGCCAACTATACTCATTCCAAGGCCCCAGGCGATATCTACTAATCCGTAGTTTTTTTGTTGAACTGAGACAAAGAACCAAGCAATAAAGAAAGCTAAGACAATGAAAGCAGTTGTTAAATAGACCATTAGTTTTTCTCCCCCTTATACATTACTGCCACAGCAGTACAGTTTTCTCCAGCACTTAACGCAACAATTGCGGAAGTTTGAGTCACATCAATGTTGTTATTAACATTTTCACTAAAGTACTGTTCCCATATTTTTGCTGTCTGTGCACCACTGGTGTAACCCACTAATAATTCATCAATGTGTTGTTTATTTTTAATAACTTTGCGTTTGATTGTTTTTTGGTTTCCCTTGATTGTGAAGCCAATATTGGTAAGTGCCCCATTCCCCTGTTCATCAAGTGTCACAATTGGTTTGAGTTTTAAGCGTTCAAACAGTGATCCTAAATGTTGAGGAATCCGACCCGATTTGATCATTGGTTTTAGATCAGAAACGGAAACATAAATCTTTACGTTCTTTAAGTCTTTTTCAAGCATCTTAACAATGTCATCAAATTCCATCTCTTGTTGAATGTATTGGCCAGCTTTTTTGACTAATAGTCCTTGAGCTAGTGAATTCAGTTTGGAATCAATGATCGCAATATTTAGAGGTCCACTGTAATTATTGATGGCTTGGGTATAAGCATTATACATCCCACTTAGTCCTGAAGAAACACTAACTATAATCACCTGTTGGTAACTCTTTTCTAGGCTTTCTAACATCCGTAGAATGGTTTGTTGATTGGCCATCGAACTGGAGATGGCATGTTTTTTTGTTTGAATCAAGTCCAAAATTTTTGAATTAGAAATTGTTACCTTATCCAGATGTTCTGCATCATCAATCATGATAGTGAGTGGTATCATGTGGACATTGTATTGTTTTAGAACACTTTCTGGTAAATCAGCAATTGAGTCAGTCACCAAAGCAATCGATTCTTTGTTGTCGTAAATATCAAAGTATTGCTGCTTCATATCATCTGCCTTGATTTTATTAACGACACCATAGTTTTCTAAGATACCTAAGACTTCTTTCGGTTGATTGGTGTGAATGTGAATTCGCGAATGCTTTTGTCCATGAACAAGAACCATTGAGTCCCCATACTCTTCAAGAACATGTTGCAAATTATCAGTATTCTTGACGGTAGACATCACAACTTCAAGACAATATTGGTAGTTTGGTTCGTCAATCCAGTGTTCTTTGTTATCATCAGTAATAGCATAAGTATGAGTAAATTTTTTGACTTCAGAGCTTTGGGCACCAATTAATGAGTCGGTGAGTCCTTCGACAAATTCATAAAAGCCTTGTGCCCCAGCATCCACAACTCCATGACGTTTCATGACTTTGTGTTGGGTTGCTGTTTTTTGTAACGCTTCATAGGCACTTTGACGTGCATAAATCAGAGATTCACTTAAAGAACTGGCTTTTATTTTCTCAAATAATGTATTGGCCCAAACTCTCATAACAGTTAAGACCGTACCTTCTTGAGGAACTTGGACGGAGCGATACGCCTCATCTACTGCCGTATAGATTGAATGAATGAGTTGATTGACATCATCATGAACTAGTTGATATCCTGAAGATAACCCGTTGAAGTATTGAGCAAAGATCATACCAGAGTTCCCTTTAGCACCTTCTAGACTCTTATCTGCAATCGACACGAGTGCTTCGTTAATGCTCATGGTCGATGTGTCATCAATGGTCATGATTGAGCGCATTAAAGATGCTAAATTGGTTCCTGTGTCACTGTCCGCAACAGGAAAAACATTAATCTCGTTAAGTTCATGGCGAAGATCGATGACACGATTGGCTCCTTGCTTAAAAGCTGATAATAATCGATTTCCAGTAAGCAGTACTTCTTCCATCTTTATGCTCCCCTAAACAAAAATGCGACAAGTGTGGAGGTGATACTGCTGGCGAATCCTCCCCAAAAGATATCGACAACCGATACCTTCCAAGACCAACCTTTCAGTGTGGATAAGTTTGTTAAATCATAGGTTGCATAACAAACAACTCCAAATAAAAATCCTAACAAGAGTACTTTTTTCACGTCAAACGGATTTAGATTAGGAACAATCACAAAGGTCAACATTCCTACAATGTAAATAACATAAAAAATGGCAGCTGGTAATACACTCACTGGTTTTAGTAAGTGCCCAATCTCTCTTTTTAAAAATGGCCATGCGATTACCCCTAACCAAATGCCATCAACAATTAAAAAGATAACTGAAGCTGCTAAAAATAATTGAACATATAGTTTCATAAACAATCTCCTTCTACATAACTTAATGAATAATTATCACTAATGCGATAATTAACTTTATCATATTTTAGTGAAAAATACACCATAATGACCTGCTTTCACAAACATTTAACTTCTATTTTTAACAGGTTAACTTTTAGCTCTCCGGTTATTAATTTGATATAATGTACCTACCTAATGAAATGAGGTGACAACATGAAGCCTACAATTTTTGTCATCATCGGTTTTAATTCAAGCACCTATGGTTTTGCGAGAAGTCTTCATTCTAATTACGGGATTAAACCTTATGTCTTTGGTGATGAAGAAGAAACCTCCCCTATTCTATTCTCTTCTATTGTTGATTGTCATCCTATTAGAAACTTTTATGACAAGCATGTCTTTTGCCGTGTTCTGATTGACTTTGCTAAAAAACAATCGCATCAATGCATATTGCTTACAAGCAGTGAGTTGAATCTCTTTTATATTGAAAATGACTACGATCAATTGTCTAAATACTTCACTATTCCCTATCCTAAGCCACTTGTAAATGAATCTTACTTTGATAAACATCTTGCTAAAAAAGTGTGTGAATTGGCAAAGATTCCTTATCCAGTGACAGTTTCGTTAAAAATTGAGAATGAGGACACATTTATTCCCAATTCACTCAAATTCCCCGTTGTTTTAAAACCATCGGTATCAGCCTTATATAAGAATCTTGTATTTGATAATAAATCAAAGAACTATTTTATTGATAATGAAGAACAATTGCAATTCGTTTCAAAGAAAATTAGGCAAGCTGGTTATACTTCGTCATTACTGGTTCAAGAAATCATTCCCTCAGAACAATACAATGAATACAGTGTCAATGGCTACATCGATCAACAAGGTCATTTGAGAGTAGTTGCTTTTGGTCGAGCGTTGTTGGGATGGCCAAACCCAACGCGAAGGGGTAACCATTTGGTCATTGTGAGTGTTACTGAAAAGGAGCAAACACTCCTTTTGTCTCTGGTTCACCGTTTCTTTAGCGTACATACTTACTATGGCTTCTTTAATATTGATTTTATTCAAAATTCACAAACGGGTGAAATGGTCCTGATCGAATTTAATCCTCGCCAAGGACGTTCACACTTTTATTGTGAATTATCAGGTGTTTCTTTAGTTCAAGCAATTGTGGATGATGTTGTTGAAAATCAACCTTTTATCAAAACAGAATTACCATCACGTTCTTTTGTTTGGTTAGATGCCTCATTGAAGCATGTTTTTGATCATCTAGTCACTTCTCAAAAAGAAAGACTTGAGAATGAGATTACTTCCAACAACATTGATTTCACGTGGACGTATCCCTATGATTTGAAAGAGTCCCAACGATTTAAGAAGCATGTCACTATTAAGATAAACAATATGGATAAACTCTTAGTTACATCATCTGAATAACTTGTTTGGATACTCTCAAAGCAACACTTTAAAACTTTCTAGTTTACTTAGTAGTCAACCAACCTATCCAATTGCATGGGTTGGTTTTTTTGATCAGGAACTCGTCTGTTGTGGGCAAAACCGTTGTGTAATGTTGGTATACTATTTATACTAATAGCACATAGAAAAGAGAGAACGATAACGATGAATACTGTTCAATTTGGAATTGATACCTTTGGTGAGTTAGCTTACCACGATGATACACATAAATTATTAAGTTATGAAGAATCCTTGCGAATGATTGTGGAAGAAGTGAAGTTAGCGGATACGCTAGGCATCGATGTTGTTGCGCTGGGTGAACATCATCGGGCTGAATATTCTATTTCAGCACCAGATACAGTGCTTGCGGCATTGTCACAAGTTACCAAAAACATTACTCTTGGTACTGGTGTTACTGTTTTAAGCTCTGATGATCCTGTTCGAGTTTATGAACGTTTTGCGACTTTGGATGCCTTAAGCAATGGTCGGGCTCAAGTGATGGTGGGACGTGGATCGTTTATTGAGTCCTTTCCTTTGTTTGGATACAATCTTGAAGACTACAATGAATTGTTTGAAGAAAAACTTGAGATGTTTCATGCTCTTCTTGATAATGCCCCAATCTCATGGGAAGGAAAGTTTACTCAACGTCTTGAAAATACCCAAGTCTATCCAAAACTCAGTAAGCGTTTGGATGTTCATGTGGGGGTTGGGGGTTCTCCAGATTCAATTATCAGAGCCGCCAAATATGGATTTCCAGTCATGATTGCGATTATTGGTGGTGAACATGTTCGTTTTAAACCTTATATTGATTTGTATCAACGGGCAGTTGCTCAGTTTAATCAACCGAATCATCCTGTTGGTATTCATTCGCATGGTGTTATATCCAATAGTGATGAAGAAGCTTTTGAGATTGCTTGGAAATACTATGGTCAAGCCCATGAGATTCTTGGTCGTGAAAGAGGTTGGCCTAAAATGACACTTGAACGATTTCGTTATGAGGTTGATCAGGGTGCTTACTTTGTTGGAAGTCCCGAAACTGTTGCTCAAAAAATGGCGAAAGTAATAAAAGAAATGGGCATTGCTCGATTTGACTTGATTTATGGCATGGGTGGGCAATTACAAAAAGATCGCTTTAGAACTATTCAACTTTATGGGGAAGTGGTAATCCCTCGTGTTAAGGAACTGCTCAATGAAAACTAAACCAATTGTGGGGATCCTTGGTGCTGGAAAACTGGGAACAGTGCTTGGACGCTTGGCTGTCAATGCTGGTTATACTGTCTTAATTGCAGGATCTAATACTGTTGATAGGATTGCGTTAACGGTTGATGTCCTTGTCCCTGGGGCTATACCCAAAACAAAGACTGAGGTTGTTTTGGAAGCAGAGATCATCTTTCTGTGTCTTCCTCTAAGTAAAATGAGGTCGATTCCTTTAATTGTTGATGACAATAAAGTCGTGATTGATGCGATGAACTATTGGATGGAAGTAGATGGTTTAGCGAAAATTCCAAGTGACCCAAATTTAACTTCTTCAGAGCTTGTCGCTTCAGTGATTCAAAGCAGTAAAATAGTGAAAGCCTTTAATCACATGGGGTATCATGACATTGAGTTTGAGAGTCATGCCCCGATTCGTAAGGTGATTGCGGTAGCATCGGATGATCAAGAAGCCAAAGAAACAGTGATGACACTCATTCATGATTTTGGGTTTGATTCTCTTGATTTGGGCGATTTAAAAGCAGGTAAGATTCTTGAACCTGGATCCGAGCTTTTTGGAGCCAACCTGACAAAAGAAGAGTTTCAAAACGTAATCACTAAACTTTCTGCTTAGTAGATTGCGTGAAAGTCGGGATCGATTGTTTTATCAATGAACTTATCACTCACTAATTTGTCACAATGACGCGACTAAATAGGCAGTAGTTGTGTTATAATGTTCAACATGTTTTATGTGAGGTGACCAGATGGAAAACGTTATTGCTTTTTTTACTTCAGTACCATTAACTGAGATACTGTTAATATACTTTTCAAAGGTTGTGGAGGTAACAATCTCTACGGTTCGTACGATTTTAATGAACAAGGGCTATCGAAAACTAGCCACGATTTTATCGTTTATTGAAATTCTTCTGTGGGTCTTTATTGCTTCAGTGGTTATCAATGGCATTCAAGATAAACCTCTTAAGGGAATTATCTATGCCTTGGGATTCACTTCAGGTATTTACTTAGGAAGTGTTGTAGAGAGTACTTTAGCGTTTGGACAGGTTGGTCTTCAGATTATTGTTGATATACTCGATGAAATGGAACTGGTTGAGTGCTTAAGAAATAAGAACTTTGCGGTGACTCATTATCATGCGAAAGGTAAAAATTCTGATAAAGCTGTGTTGTTACTTTCGATTAATCGTCGTGGTAAGGATAAGGTCATTAAGGACATTCTTGATTTGAAACCCAATGCTGTTATTTTTGGTAATGATATTAGTACTATCAAGGGTGGATACTTTCAAAAGAATGTGTTTAAGTAAATGAGAAAAGTTCGTGGAATGAACCCTACCCTGTCAAGTAGACAGGTGAAATAAATAAAGTTTAAGATGATTTACCGAAACTGGTGAATCATCTTTTTTATGCCTAAATACTAATACTTTGTTTTTCTCTAATGTGGATTGTCAACTGTAATGGTATAGTGAATTTGTAACACCTGTGTATAATCCAGTACAATGGAAGAAACAGGAGAAAACATATGAAACGTTACAGTACAGAAATGAAGAAGAAAATCGTTATAGCTAATATCCAAGATGGACGTACCATTGCAAGCCTTGCCTCTGAATATGGTGTATCAACCGCGTCCATTAATAACTGGATTCGTGATTACCGCAAAGAATGCCAAGCAACACCTGAAGCAATGAGTGAACTAGAGTTAATGGAAGAGAATCGTAAACTCAAACAAAAACTCGCTGAAGCCGAAAAGGAAAATGACTTTCTAAAAAAGGCAGCAGCATTCTTCGCGAAGGAAACAGGCAAGTAATCTATAAATTTATTGATCAGCATAAGAACCACTTCGGCTTACGTTGGTTATTAAAACGATGTGGTGTTTATGCCAACGGCTATTATAACTATCTCAGAAATACAAAACGGGAATATCATCAAACCAAGCAAGCCATCAAAAATAAAATCAAAGATATCTTTCATTCCACAGGCGGCATTGTAGGTCATCGTGGAATGGTCATATTCTTAGCTCGTGATGACATTAAGCTCAGTAAGACTACCGTTCATAAATATATGAATAAAGAGCTACAACTCTACTGTATCCCCGCTAAGAAGCGCCCACGATACGTTGAAGGAACGAAGCATGAGATATTCCCCAATCACTTATCGCAAGACTTTGATATTGGAGAAAAGAACACAGTTTGGTGTACGGACTTTACTTATATCAAAGGATGGGATGGCAAATTCCAATACAACTGTAGTATTTTAGACCTTTCGGACCGGAGTATTGTCGCTACTAAAACAGGTCGAACGATGACAAGTGGCCTTGCCAAAGAGACTTTAGAGACAGCACTGTCATCACAGAAAGAACGTCCAAAAGACTTAATCCTCCACAGCGACCAGGGTAGCCAATTCGCATCGTATGATTTCACAGAATATTGTCTAAAAAACAATATCAAGCAAAGTATGAGTAAAGCAGGATGTCCCTACGATAACGCAGTGATGGAACGGTTCTTTAGAACCATGAAGTTTGAACTCATCAATCGATTCCGATTTAATAATGACAAACAACTTGAAACCGCAATATCAGAATATGTATTTGGGTGGTATAACCAAGTGAGACCGCATGCATCAAACGGCTATAAAACCCCAAACGAAATTAGAAACACTTAGGTCTATTTATACACTAGTGTTCCAAAAACGCTTGACCACTACACAAAAACGCTTGACCACTACAGTCCTTAATTTTGTGTAAAATGCTATAATGCATATTCTTATTTTATTTTTATGCATCACTATGAGTATAATTGATGTATCTTCTTGTGCTTGTTGACCACTCTTCATCAATTTCTATAAGCATCGTACCGATTAATCTATTTGCTGATTCAACATTCGGAAAAATACGAATTACTTTTTCTCTACGTCTAATTTCTTGATTCAATCTCTCTAATAAATTTGTGCT
>LSQX01395940.1_pt1 | contig 11502 bp, 10 predicted proteins | sample 654561 | NCBI WGS metagenome assembly LSQX01 (sample SAMN04489861, study PRJNA283612) | anaerobic digester metagenome | isolation source: 4 biogas reactors fed with cattle manure at either 37C or 55C with and... | place: Denmark: Kongens Lyngby | collected 2014 | reverse complement strand
GACGTAACTCCGGGTATAGGCTCTTCCCGTGCAGAATATATTGGAACAAGAATAGTTTCATCGAGCAAGTCAAGACTTGCTGCAAATTCTTCAACAAAATCCCTGGTTCGGGTAAAAAGATGGGGCTGAAATATCCCCGTAATCTTCCTGCCGGGATAAAGAGCTTTAACCGAAGTTATCATAGCACTCAGTTCCTCCGGATGATGGGCATAATCGTCTATATACAAACTTTTTTCATCTTTGTACCGCACTTCAAATCTACGCACCACTCCCCGGTAACTTTCCAGCCCGGCTCTTATTTCACCGGCTCCTGCACCTGCCAGAGAGGCTGCTGCAGAAGCAGCAACAGCATTCTCTACATTAACAAGGCCGGGATAAACCAGTTTACATCCCGGAATAACTCCTTCCGGGGTGCGCAGATCAAAAATATAGGACCTGTCCTCCTTTGATAGCTTCAACCCTACAGGGTAAAAATCTGCACGATCATCATTAATTGAATAGGTATATTTTACAATTTCAGTATTTTCAACATTTAATACCACCCCTTTTTTAATAACCAAAGAACCTCCTTCCCTGATCTGAGAAATAAATTTTTCGAACGATTCAATCATTCGCTCTTTCCTGCCATATATATCTAAATGATCGGCATCTGTAGAAGTTACCACTGCAATTTTGGGAAAAAGATTTAAAAAGGAGCGGTCAAATTCATCTGCTTCAGCAATAATCCATGAAGAATCCTCTTTTGGAAGTAAAATATTGCTACCAAAATTTTTGGATATCCCTCCAAGGAATGCACCACAACCGGCCTCCGTTTTACTGAGAATATTAGCTGTCATGGTGCTAACAGTAGTCTTCCCGTGAGAACCGGCAACGGCAATGCAATCTTTCTCATTGCAAACCATTCCAAGAACCTTTGCCCTTTTCAGCAGGCTTATCGGTTTTTCTCTGAACCACGACAGCTCATTATGATCATCGGGCAATGCCGGAGTAAACACTGCAAGAGTCTCATGCGGATTCCAATTAGATGGAATTTTGCGGATGTCATCTTCATAATGAACATCTATTCCTTCTGACTGCAATGTATCTGTCAGAGCCGTACGGGTACTGTCATAACCGGCAACATTCTTGCCCATATACTTAAAATATCTGGCAAGAGCACTCATCCCGATGCCGCCTATTCCTAAAAAATAAACATTTTTAATATTTCCCGGAACATTCATTATTTTAATAATTTCGTTGCTTCATTTACAATTAATCCTGCAGCATCCGGCTTTGCCATTTTTTTTATATTTTCAGAAAGCCGGCTGCACTTTTCCGGCATATTTATAAGCCTCAACCCTTCATCAATAAGCCGCCCGTTTATTTTATTGTCTGCAATCATAACAGCTGCTTCTTTTCTTACAAGTGACCGGGCATTCTTAGTTTGATGATCCTCGGCTACATTCGGCGAAGGCACTAATATTGCCGGTTTCCCTGCAACAGACAACTCAGAGATCGTTCCGGCACCTGCCCTTGATATAACCACACCTGCAGCAGCATAAGCCAGATCCATTCTTGAAATAAACTCTGTGATAAACAGGTTGCCGGGAATTCTGTTTTTTAATTTGTCCATTATCCTATTATAATAAAGAGAACCGGTCTGCCAAATAAATTCCGCATCCGAGGCACCTATCTTTTCAATTTCCTCAATTACAGCCTCATTAACCGACCGGGCTCCCAGGCTACCCCCTAAAATAAGAATAACTTTCCCGCAATTTTTCAATCCAAAGTACACGGCTGCTTCCCTTACCATATCGCCTGTGATTTTCAAATCCCCCCTCACCGGATTACCGGTAATCACAATTTTATCTTTTGGAAAATATTTTTCCATTTTATCAAAAGCCACACATATAACTGCTGCCCTCTTCCCCAACAGCTTGTTGGTTATCCCGGCATATGAGTTTTGTTCCTGTATAATATATGGAACTCCTTTTGCTGCAGCAGCTTTTAACAAAGGAGCACTTGCAAATCCCCCCACTCCTATGGCCAATTGAGGTTTAAACTGATCAATAATCCTTTTTGCAATATTATAACTTTTAAACAACCTTATTATAAACTTTATAATCTCCTTACCCGGTTTACGGGGCATTCCGATAACAGGCAATCCAATGATATTATATCCCGCCCGGGGTACTTTCTCCATTTCCATACGCCCTTCTGCACCCACAAACAAAATATCTGCCACAGGAAATCTCTCTTTGATCTCATCAGCAATAGCCAGGGCCGGGAAAATATGCCCTCCCGTACCACCTCCGCTTATTATTACTTTTTCAAATTTCATTTATGCATTTCAATATCCTCGTCAGGCATATTCACCTGAACAGCAGGCATTTGACTTTCCCGATTTATTTGATTCTGATAACTCACACTTAAAATACAACCTATTGCCATTGATGTAAAAAGCAGGGATGAACCTCCCAGGCTTATCCATGGCAAGGGCTGGCCTGTAACAGGTAAAACACCTGTGGAAACACCTATATTTATCATTGCCTGAAAAACCAGCAGAACAGTAAGCCCGATTACCAGAAACGCAGGAAATGTTCTGGTTGCTCTCCTGACAATTACAACACTCCTGAAAAAAAATATCAGATATAAAAACATAACCATTATACCAATAATAAGACCATACTCTTCAACTATGATTGCAAAAATAAAATCATTATAAGCTGAAGCCATATAATTACTTACATTTGAACGGCCGGGCCCCTTACCAAAAGTACCCCCTTCATAAATTGCCAGCTTAGCATAATCTGCCTGAGTTATCCCTTTTTCAGAATTGGGATCACCATTAATGAACCTGTCAATCCTGCCCTTCACGGTATGAATACGTGCAGGCGCATTTGGAAAATGATCTGCAGCAAAGTAAGCTGATGCAACAATAGATATCCCCAGCACAATTATAATTGAAAGATATTTAAGTGAAATACGCCCTACAAACATCATTGCAAATATGGTAGCAAACAAAAGGGAAGCGGTAGAAAAATTTGAAATAAATATCAATCCGCAAATTATAACAGTATGAATAATTATTTTAACAAATGCTCTCTTTAATTGCCTTTTAGTGCCCTGATTCTTCCCTAACACTCTGGCTGTGTACATTATTAATGAAATTTTAGCAAATTCGGCCGGTTGAAAAGAGATAAATCCCAGGTCAAGTGTTCTGCCCGATCCCTCTATCAACCCTGAAAACTTTAATATGGTTGTTGTCAATAACAGGCCGATACTGAGGTAAACAAACAGGTTTGCAAGAACTGAATAGATCCTTACCGACAAAAAATTGACCATAGCCAGCATAATACCAAACCCGGCGCCCAGAAAAAAGAGCTGCCTGATAAGAAAATACCAGGTATTGCCTGATGCCTTCCTGTATGCAAGAGCGCCTGTGGAGCTATATACAATCAACAGTGACAAAAGTGAAAGGAGGATAAGCACTATCCACAATACACGATCGCCTTTAAATATTTTTGATTTGGTAAATTCCATATTGTCTATAAATTCCTTACTTCTCTTTTAAACTGCAAACCGCGATCTTCATAATTTTCAAACAGATCGAAGCTGGCACATGCAGGTGAAAGCAGCACTGTGTCACCATTCTTTGCAAGATAATATGAAGCCTTTACAGCCTCTTCCATACCTGAAGTATCTATTATAGTTTTCACTGTCTTGCCGAAGGCTTTATGTATCCCGGAATTATCCTTTCCAAGGCATACAATTGCCTTCACCTTCTCCCTGACTACCGGGATCAGCATAGAGTAGTCATTTCCTTTATCGATCCCTCCGGCAATCCATACAACCGGCCTCTTAACCGTTTCGAGGGCATACCATGTGGAATTGACATTGGTAGCCTTTGAGTCGTTAATAAATTCTATACCATGAACTGTTAAAAAACGTTCCAGACGATGTTCAACTCCTTTAAAGCCTGATAAACTCTCCCTGAGCTGCTCATCCTTTATTTCCAAAACCATACTTGCAATCCCCGCTGCCATGGAGTTGTAAGTATTATGTTTTCCCTGAAGCGATAAATCCAAAATAAACATGCCGAACTGTTTTTTGTTATAATTAATAATCATTTTATTCTCAATTAACCCTGCACCCGTGGAGGAAGGCTTGTTTAAGCTGAAAGGGATGGCCATTGGCCTTATATCCCTTTTTGCCATCTCCTTTTGTATAATTTCATCATCTTTACAGTAAATGAAAAAATCTTTCCCGGTCTGATTCCGTAAAATTCTAAATTTCGAATCGACATAATTTTGCATATTATGATCATATCTGTCGAGATGATCACGGGTAATATTCAACAGAATTGATATATCTGCACGAAAGTCGTACATACCGTCAAGCTGAAAACTGCTAAGCTCAATAACATAAATATCGCAACCATTTTCAGCCACCTGCCATGCAAAGCTTTTCCCAACATTTCCGGCAAGCCCGACATTCATCCCTGCATTTTTTAATATATGGTACAACAGCATGGTTGTAGTGGTTTTACCATTACTGCCGGTAACACAAACTGTAGCTGCCCTGTTGAACCAACCTGCAAATTCAATTTCAGATATAATATAAGAACCCGATCTTTTAAGTTTTTTAACCAACAAAGCACTGTCAGGAATACCCGGGCTTTTAATCACTGTCTCATAGGTCAGCAACTTTTCTTCTGAATGGTTCCCCTCTTCAAATTCTATTTTCTTTTCAGACAGTATCTTCTTATATTCAGGTTTAATAGTTCCATTATCGGACACAAACACCTCATACCCCTTCTTTCCGGCCAACACTGCAGAGCCGGTTCCACTCTCTCCCGCACCCAATATTGCTACTCTCTTTTTCAATTTACCTGATCTTAAGGGTTACTATTGTCACTACAGCCAGAATAATGCCTATAATCCAGAACCTGGTAACTATTTTTGGTTCCGGAATACCTTTTTTCTGAAAATGGTGATGGACAGGGCTCATCAGAAATATCCGGCGCCCTTCGCCATACTTACGTTTTGTATATTTAAACCAGGACACCTGGATCATTACAGAAAGATTTTCAATAAGAAAAATACCGCATAAAAGAGGGATAAGTATCTCTTTGCGAATTATCACGGAAAAGACTGCCAGTATACCTCCAAGGGCAAGGCTGCCTGTATCTCCCATAAATATCTGTGCAGGATAGGAGTTATACCAAAGAAATCCGACCGTTGACCCGGCAAATGCCGCAACAAACACAGCAAGCTCGCCTGTTTTTGGTATATACATTATATTCAGATAGTCTGAATAAATAATATTTCCACTGACATATGCAAGAATACCAAGAGTAACCCCGCTTATGGCAGATGTTCCCGCCGCCAACCCGTCTAATCCGTCGGTCAGATTAGCAGCATTTGAAACTGCGGTAATAATAAGTATGATAGCAATGGCATATACTATCCATTTAAAAATGTCTTTATATCTTCCGGTAAATGAAACCAACCAGGCATAATCAAATTCATTCTCTTTTATAAAAGGTATTGTTGTAATAGTGGATTTTACATCTTCAGTAACAAACTGAAAGCTTTCTCTTCCTGTTGCCGGATCGGTTATTGTCTCTTTCAGATATTCTCCGTCGGGCCCTTTAACGTGCTGGCGCACTTTAACATCATCACTCAGAAAGAGGGAGGCGGCAACAAAAACTCCCAAACTTACCTGACCCAAAATTTTAAATCTGGCAGCCAGTCCGCTTTTATTTTTTAAAAAGACTTTTATATAATCATCAACAAAACCTATCAACCCCAGAAAGAGTGTTGTTACAAGCATAAGTAAAATATAGATATTGTCAAGCCTGGCAAACAGTAATGTCGGTATTATGATAGCAGTTAAAATAATAATGCCGCCCATAGTAGGTGTACCCTGTTTCTGTTTTTGATTTTCAAGCCCCAGGTCTCTTATCTCTTCTCCTATCTGTTTAGCTTTTAAAATCCTGATAATCCTTTTCCCTAAGGCAGTCGATAAGATCAGAGAAAGAATAACAGCCGCTCCCGATCTGAATGATATATACTGCAGCATCCCGACACCCGGTATATTAGATCCTTCAAGCCATTCATATAAATAGTAAATCATAACTTCCTCTCATTACTTTCAATTCCAAAACACTTTTTTACCTCTTCCGCATCATCAAAGTGGTATCTTACACCCTTAACTTCCTGATAATCTTCATGTCCTTTCCCTGCAATCAATATTATATCGCCCGGATTTGCCATCATCACTGCCGTTTTAATTGCTTCCCTGCGATTTTCAACAGAAATTGTCTTATTTCTGTATTCATCGCTCACTCCGGCCTCCATATCCCTTATTATTCCGGCGGGATCTTCCGACCTGGGATTATCTGAAGTAAGAATAACTTTATCACTGGCCATCACTGCTTCCATAGCCATCTCCGGCCGTTTGGTCTTATCACGGTCGCCCCCGGCACCAACAACAGTTATAACCTGCTCGCGCCCTGTCCTGATCTCTGAAATAGCATTCAGAACATTTTTCAAAGCATCAGGTGTGTGAGCATAGTCCACAATTGCAATTTTTCCATCAAGACTGCGAATATTTTCAAATCTGCCCTTTACCGGGGTAAGCCTGCTCATTTCAGTTAAAACCGCCTCCTTGTCCTGATTCAAATTCATGGCAACAGAATATACAGCCAGCAAATTTGAAGCATTAAATCTTCCCACAAATCCTGTCCACAGTTCCATACCGTCTATCCTCAGCAAGGTGCCGTTAAAATGGTTTTCCAATATTTTGCAGCGGTAATCTGCCATTGATCCGATTGAATATGCAGAAACCCCTGCCTTGGTATTTTGAACCATGATCTTCCCATTTTTATCATCATTGTTAATAAGTGCAAAAGCTGAAGAGGGGAGATTGTCAAAAAACATTTTTTTTGCTTTAATATATTCGGCAAATGTTTTATGATAGTCGAGATGGTCGTGTGTGATGTTGGTAAACACCCCTCCGGCAAACTCTATTCCCGCAATCCGGTTTTGTTGTATTGCATGGGAGCTGACTTCCATAAAACAGTAACTGCATCTCTTTTCTGCCATTCCGGCCAAAAGCTTCTGCAATTTGAGAGCATCCGGAGTCGTATGCGATGCGGCAATAATTTCACTGTCAATATTATAAGATATTGTTGAGATCAGGCCGGATTTATACCCAAGCTGCATAAACAATTTATAGAGGAGAGTGGCAATACTTGTTTTACCGTTAGTGCCGGTAACACCTACAACTTTAACTTTCTTCGACGGAAAACCGTAAAATTTTGAAGCAAGCTTACCCGTTGCACTTATTGTATCGTCCAACTTAATATAGGTCACTTTTTGATTTAACTCATCAGGAAAAGTTTCACAAAAAACAGTTTTTGCTCCTGCTGCAACAGCAGATGGAATATAGGTATGCCCATCAACATTCAATCCCTTGCATGCAATAAAAGCATCACCTTCACCAACACTGTTGGAATCGGACTTGATTGAGTTTATCTCCTGATCTTCCGAACCTCTTAATTCAGCATATTCAAAATCTTTTAATAACTCTGATAGTCTCATTTAACCTAATTTTACATATATATAGGAGCCCCGGACAATTCTTATTCCCGGTTCCTGAGATTGTGTTTTCACTTTTCCTGTTCCATTAATCATAACCCTGAGACCGGCTTTTTCCAGCATATATACTGCTTCGCCAGGACCCATTCCCCGCACATCAGGCACCTTATCATCAGATAAATTATCTTCCGCCAAATTTTTTATATCTCTGTTTTTTATTCTTATGCCGGAAAAAGAGGGAATTCCCGGTATATTTTTTAAATCAAGCTCCTCTGCTATTTTGTAAATTTTTTGAGGATTGCCTTTTTTTATTTCCGGCAATGAATATTTCTCATCATCAATCTCTTTCTCCGGTTCATTCTCCTTAATAAGGCTGGAAGCATAAACTCTTTCTGCTATTTCACTGAATACGGGTCCGGCAACCGATCCTCCGTAATAAAGGCCGCCTCGCGGATTATTAACTGTAACTATCAAAGAATACTTAGGATCATCTGCCGGAAAGTAACCAACAAATGATGCTAAGTACATCCCCTTCTGGTAGCCTCTTTCTCCCACAGCTATCTGTGCTGTTCCTGTCTTCCCTGCAATTTTAAACCATTCGTTGCGAAGCGACCGTCCGGTCCCGTTTTCACAAACACCTTCCAGCATCTTTTTAGCTTTACCCAATGTCTCTTTTGAAACGATCATAGGATTAAGCTCCTCTGTTTTAAACTGCCTGACCAACACTCCGTTATCTCTTATCTCTTTAACAAGCCGGGGTTTAATCATACAGCCATCATTAGCAACAGCATTATAAAATGTAAGTATCTGCAAAGGGGTCATTTTTGACTCATAGCCATAAGACATCCATGCCAGGGTAGTACCCCACCAGTCGCTGTCGCCCGGATATTTAAAAAATGGTTTCCCCTCTCCCGGAACCTCTAATCCAAGTGGTTTATTAAGTCCGAAATTATAGATACGATTTACATAGTCTTTAGGATTTTTTTCATAGCATGATGTGATTATTTTTGCTACTCCGACATTCGAAGATTTTTCAAATATCTGTTTTACCGTCATTTCTCCATGGCCCCCATAGCGATAATCGCTATCATATATTGTCCGGCCTTTATATTTCCATACCCCGCTGCCTGTATTAAAAACAGTACTTGTATCAATTAGCCTGTCTTCTAAGGCAACCATCAGGGAAATAAGCTTAAAAGTGGAACCCGGCTCATAACATCCTGCATGACCAAGTGCATAATTATAATTTTCAAGATATGATCCATTCTCTTTCCCCAGATTACTTATTGCCTTTATTTCGCCGGTCTTCACCTCCATCAAAATAGTTGTTCCCCAATCTGCTCCTGTTGCCTGAAGCTGCTTCATCAGTGCGCTTTCAGCAATATCCTGCAGTTTAAGGTCAATTGTAGTAAACAGATCCATCCCATTTTGAGGTTCAATCCCGGTTCGCGTTATCCATCTCCCCGATAAATTTTCCCGGTAGCTTATTCCATCGACACCTTTAAGAAATTGCTCATAAGCACCTTCTAAACCGGTATATCCGATATGCCCGTGAACGCCTCCGTACGCACCTTTATTAAGATCCCCGATAGTGCGGAGTGCAAGGGTACCCAAAGGGTTCACACGTTTATTCTCCTGTTCGATAAGCATACCTCCCCCAAACCTTCCCCTGCGAAGAATCGGAAAACTTTTTACCTGTTGCAACTCATGGTAATCAATCTTTCTGGGTGTAAGCATTAAACCACGATTTCCGCTTTTGTACGCTTCATTCAGCCTTCTTATATATTCAGATTTAGGTCTATCTCTGAAAAAATCGGCCAGATAATGTGCCAGTGAGTCGTTTTCTTCTCTGAAAACTTTCTTAACTCCTTCTGCTGCAAGATCTATCCTGACATAATATCCGGGTACTGAAGTAGCCAGAACACTCCCGTCTTCGGCACATATATTACCACGATTTGGCCTGACAATCACCGTGTTCTCTTCTAAATTCTTTGCAATTTGTTCCCACCGTTCATTTTTTATTTTCTGAACAGAAATCATCTTAAAAATCACTACCAATCCAAAGAGCAGCAGGAAAAAATAGATAATTGCTATACGAGATACAATTGCTTTTCTAATATCCACTTTTTATCTGTTTTTTTTTACAATGATCTTTTCAGGTGGCCTTTTCGGTTCTTCCAATCCCAAACCTGCTTTTTCTGCTTTCCCTATCACTTCGGAAGGTCTGCTGGCATCCATAAGCTTAGCCGACAAAGTAATTGATTCAGCCCTCAGCTTATCGAGTGTATCCTGCAAAACCTCAATTTGCCTGATTGTTCTTTCCGACCAGTTACGATTGGTAATCAGTGCCAGTGCAAAAAAAGCAAGCAGTCCAATAAAAGGCAACTGCCTGGTAAACCTCTCATCAGTCAGGATGGTCCCTCCTAAAAAAGACTTCATCCCTGCCTTCATCCTTATATTTTTTAATTTTTTTGCCATTTTATATTTTTTCCGCAATTCTTAATTTAGCACTCCGGGCTCTCTTATTCATACTCAGCTCCAACTTTTCGGGTGTGATAACTTTTCTGTTTATTAAATAAAACGGAGTACGCCGGTTACCATAAAAATCTTTTTCAACCCTGCCCTCAAAATTGCCCGTTCTCATAAAATTTTTACACAACCTGTCTTCCAAACTATGATATGTAATAACCACCAGCCTGCCTCCTGATCTTAACAGGTCGAACGACGACATTAAAAATTCCTTTAATGCGCCAATCTCATCATTTACTTCGATCCGCAAGGCCTGAAAAACCTTTGCCAAATATTTATTTGATAAATTTGCAGGGGTAAATCTCAGAGCAATATCCCTAAGCTGACCGGTAGTTTTTATCACTTTCTCTTTTCTCTGCTTAACAATTTCGGCAACAAGCCGGCCTGAATTTTTAACCTCCCCGTATTGACTGAATATCGTATTCAACTCCTCACCGGAGTAGTTATTGATTATATATCCTGCATCAATGGAACTGTCAATATTCATCCTCATATCGAGCCTTTCATCAAACCTAAATGAAAAACCTCTCCCGGGTATATCAAAATCGTGAGATGAAACACCGAGGTCAGCTAAAATGGCATCTACTTCACCAATATTATAATAACGAAGAAAATTTTTAAGATACCTGAAATTATGCCTGATAAAAACCAGCCTTTTATCATCAATCAGATTCAGGGCTGAGGCTTTATCCTGATCAAATGCAAATAATATTCCGTTGCCAATATTTTCAAGGATAAGGCGTGAGTGGCCTCCCCCTCCATAGGTAGCATCCACCACCCTGGCGCCCGGGAACAATGCTAATCCTTTAACAGATTGTTCCGGCATTACCGGTATGTGATATATATCTTTCATTGCCCGGCATTATTCTTCTTTCTCTTTTGTTTAAACCTTTCAATAAAAGTTGATTTATCTATCTTCTGACTTTCATATCGGCTTCTGTCCCAAACCCTGATTGACAACCCCATACCAATTAAAAGTACACTCTTCCGAAGTTTGCCGTATTTCAAATAATCGTCAGGTATATTGATTCTGCCATTGGCTGCCATCCCCACTTTAATGAAATTTTCATAAAAAAACTGCAAAAATGCATCGTCCTCCTCATCAAACGGGTCAAGAGTACTTTTAAATGCTGCAACACGGTCTTTCCAATACCTCTCAGGATAAATATCAAGACACTCCCTGAAAAGGTTTCTTTCAATTATTAAAGGTTCCTGAGCAAGCTCACCCATCTCTTTTTTTAAAGCTGACGGAAGAACAATCCGGCCTTTGTCGTCAATAGTAGCATGATATGTTCCCGTAAATTCTGTCATTTCCCGTGCAGAGTATAATTAACAATGTAAAAATAAGTAATTATTCCAAAATATTCCACTTCATTCCACTTTATTCCAC
>LSQX01379212.1_pt1 | contig 11502 bp, 10 predicted proteins | sample 654561 | NCBI WGS metagenome assembly LSQX01 (sample SAMN04489861, study PRJNA283612) | anaerobic digester metagenome | isolation source: 4 biogas reactors fed with cattle manure at either 37C or 55C with and... | place: Denmark: Kongens Lyngby | collected 2014 | reverse complement strand
TCCAATCCGGAGAAATGAACGGCGTAGCGCTTAAATTCTGTGGGCACATCACTGATGATTACATGGATGGGCGTATCACCGACAGGCAGCACTGCATCAAATTCTTGGACCGCATTTTCGAGAATCGCAAGGGTCTGTTGCGCCAGCTTCTGTTGTTTTGCCGGATATTCGATGGTGAACAAACCGTGGGTCAAGACATTTTTGTCGGGATCAATCTGTGCTGCACTGTCAATACCGCCTATGAGCAGGGCAGTCAGGATGAGGGCTTGCATGAGACGTGTGTTAATAATAAATTGCTCCTTTTTTTTGTGCAGTCGCCGGCACATGATCTCAGTTCAGATTATACGCTAGAGAAGGCGAAACGGTCTATTTGACGGCAGCGCGGGAAAGAATGATTTGAATTGTGAGGCGTTATTGCTCCATATTCTTAGCGAAGCTCCTATACCCGGAATACCTTTTTGCATTGACGGGAAGGTAAAAGGCTTCGTTACTGTTATGTAGATGTAAGCGAAGGGGTATCTTCGATACAAGGGTGCGGGCTCCGTATCCTATGGCTCTGCCCGTTGCCCGTGTATGAATGGTAGTTCTTTTTAAAGCATGTATAGGGAACCCACTATGCCGCAAAATAAATCCCATGATCAGTTTCTTTCTATTGTCGTGATTGGCGCTTCGGGCGATCTCGCCGTGAAAAAAATATTTCCCGCTCTGTTCGCGTTGTTTTGCCGGAAGCTGTTGCCGGAATCTTTTGTCTGTTACGGATATGCTCGAACCGAACTCAACGATGAGGCTTTCCGGATGTTGCTGATGGGTTCCTTGAGTTGCCGCTACACGCCGGGCGAATCGGAGTGTCGCAGCTTAATGGATGCTTTTCTGAGCCGTTGCCACTATGTTTCGGGCGGCTACGATGATCCCTTGGGTTTATTGCGGTTAAAGTCGGTCATGGAGTCCCAAGAGCAACATGATTTACCGGTAACGCGTCTTTTTTATTTGTCGGTGCCGCCCTTCCTTTTCCTGCCGACGGCACAATCCTTAAAAGAGGCGGGCATGGCAGAAGAGATTCCGGAGAAGCAGAAGCTGCGTGTAGTTGTGGAAAAACCTTTTGGCCGCGATCGCCAGTCGTCCGATGCGTTGACCCGAGACCTGCGTCATGTGTTTACGGAGGAACAAAGCTATCGCATCGATCATTATCTGGGAAAAGAAGTGGTGCAAAATTTGATGGCACTCCGTTTTGCCAATCTAATTTTTGAGCCTATATGGAATCGCAACAATATACATTACATACGGTTTTGCTGGTCAGAGGACATTGGCACGGAAGGGCGTGCCGGTTATTTTGATCATTACGGTATTATTCGTGATGTGATGCAAAATCATTTGCTGCAAATGCTTGCCTTGATAACGATGGAAGAACCTTTGAGTCTGGAACCGGAACAAGTGCGCAATGAAAAAGTGAAGGCGTTGCGTGCGGTGCAGCCGGTCCGATTTGAAGATATGGTGATTGGTCAATATACGGAAGCGAATTATAAAGGGCAGGTACAAAAGGGCTATCTGCAGGAAACAGGGGTGCCTGCAGACTCCATAACGCCCACCTATGGGGCCGCAATCTTAAAATTACGGAACCGACGCTGGGATGGTGTCCCCTTTCTTTTAAGTGCCGGTAAAGGGTTAAATACGCGACGCACCGGGATTCATATTGAGTTCCGCCATGTGCCGGGCAATATTTTTACGGCGAATTCCTCGCCTGTTCCCAACAGCCTGCGGATTCGCGTGCAGCCCGATGCGGGAGTTTCGCTCAATATCATGACGAAAGTACCGGGATTGCGCATGAGCCTTGAGAAAACGGAATTGGACTTGAGTTACGCTTCCGCCTTTAAGGAAGAAATACCCGATGCCTACGAGTCTTTGCTGCTCGATGTGATTCAAGGCGACAAAAGTTTGTTTATCCGTGCCGATGAGCTGGAGGCGGCTTGGGATATTTTTACGCCGGTGCTTCATGATTTGGAAGGCTGCGCGATTAAACCCCAGCCCTATCCTTTCGGGAGCGCAGGACCGGATTCGGCGGGAGCACTTGCCGCGCTCTACAATGCTGAATGGGCGTGAGGAATTCAGGGGGCAACACGCTTTTCAGCGTCTTTCTCCACAACATAAAAAAACCGGGAACCCCCTTTTCCAGAGGTTCCCGGCAGTAGATCAGATCAGTGTTAAGACATCAGCTTAGGCACCGGGCACTTCGCTGAGCGGAATGCCAAGGGCATCTGCAACGCCTTTGCCATAGGCGGGATCGGCTTTCAGGCAGTTGCCAATATGCCGAACTTTGATTTCGCGAGGCGCATCGCACATGTTCCGGGCTGTGTTGCCAAAGAGGGCTTCCTGCTGTTCCGGCGTCATGAGACGGAACAATTTGCCGGGCTGCGAATAGTAATCATCGTCGTCTTCACGGAAATTCCATTCGTAGGCGTCGCCATGCAAGGGAAGGGGCGGCTCTTTGAATTCAGGTTGTTCCTGGCATTCGCCGTAACTGTTGGGCTCATAGGACAGGGTGCCGCCGTAATTGCCGTCCACGCGCATGCTACCGTCACGGTGGAAGCTGTGGTAAGGACAACGGGGGCGGTTGACAGGGATGAGGTTATGGTTGACACCGAGGCGGTAGCGCTGGGTATCTCCATAGGAAAAGAGTCTGCCCTGCAGCATTTTGTCGGGGGAGAAACCAATGCCGGGAACGATATTGGCCGGGTTAAAGGCGGCCTGTTCCACGTCGGCAAAGTAGTTTTCGGGATTGCGGTTAAGCTCAAGGACGCCCACTTCGATAAGGGGATAGTCTTTTTGGGGCCATACTTTTGTGAGGTCAAAAGGATGATAGGGGCAAGTTAAGGCATCTTTTTCCGGCATGACTTGGATATACATGGTCCACTTGGGGAAGTTGCCCTTCTCGATATTGTCGTAGAGATCGCGTTGGTGGCTTTCACGGCATTTGCCGATGATTGCTTCCGCTTCTGCGTCGGTCAGGTTTTTGATTCCCTGTTGGGTGCGCAGATGGAATTTGACCCAAACTCGCTCATTTTCTGCGTTGATCATGCTAAAGGTATGACTGCCGAAGCCGTGCATATTACGGTAGGAGGCGGGGATACCGCGGTCACTCATCACCACAGTTACTTGGTGGAGTGCCTCCGGCAGCGAAGTCCAGAAGTCCCAGTTGTTCAATGCACTGCGCAGGTTGGTGCGGGGATCACGTTTTACTGCGTGGTTGAGATCCGGGAATTTGAGGGGATCGCGCAGGAAGAACACGGGCGTGTTATTGCCGACAAGGTCCCAGTTGCCTTCCTCGGTGTAGAATTTCATTGCAAAACCGCGGATATCGCGTTCGGCATCAGCAGCGCCGCGTTCGCCCGCCACGGTGGAAAAGCGCACAAAGGCTTCTGTTTCTTTGTTAATTTCAGAAAAGATTTTGGCCTTGGTGTATTTTGTAATGTCATGGGTGACGGTAAATTTACCGAAAGCGCCGGAGCCTTTCGCGTGCATACGTCGCTCGGGGATTACTTCACGGTCAAAGTGCGCGAGTTTCTCCAGGAACCAAACGTCTTGCAAGAGTTGCGGTCCGCGAGGTCCTGCCGTAGACACGTTTTGGTTATCGGCTACGGGCGCGCCAAAAGCAGTTGTTAATTTCTTTTTGTCATCTTTCATACTTGTTTTCCTTGAAAGTGTAGGGGTTTCATTAAGTTATTCCAACGCACTATATTGATCTTTAGCGCTCTATAGTTTCCCAAGGACTTCAACACGAAATGCAAAGCTGTATAAAGTGAAAGCTGTTGGGATAGCGCCAAAGTAATTGTTAATATTTTGTAGTGATGTAAAGAGCTTCGTTTCCATGGTTGGTTTGGCGGGTAGATGGAGTCTATTCCTTCCAAGTCTTTGTAAATCTATCCCGATCTTCCATGAACCATAGATTCCCAATAACGTAAAACTCCTTATAAAAAGTGATAGTACCACAAAAATAATTTTATTACAAATATAGGGGGGAGGCGGATTCAAGGTCGAAATGGAACCGGTGCAAAAAAAGGGCTTTTAAAAGGGAAAAGAGAAATAATAAGAGATCGGGTTTCCATTGAAGAGCGCCCCGCAATTGTTGCTTCCCGTACGCGTTTAGGAGACCTGGAAGGCGACACGATCATTGGTTGTGGTCAGAGCGGCACTATTGTTACTTTAGTTGATCACAAATCTTTGTACCTATTTGCTGCCCTTTGTGCTACAAAACATGCTAGCGTGGTAGCGCAGGCTACAATAGATCTTTTAAAAAAGGTCGGTCCGAAATATCTTCACACGATAACCTTTGAAAACGGTACAGAATTTTCTGCTCATAAATACATTGCTGAAGAATTATCCATAGCGGTGTATTTCGCACGCCCCTACTGCTCAAACGATCGCGCTAGGAACGAAAATACTAATGGGCTTTTAAGTCAATACTTTCTCTAAAAGACTCGTTTTAATACAATTTCCGAAGAGCAGTTATAAAGGGCTATTCAAGATTTAAATAATAGACCAAGGAAAACACTTCATTACAGAACTCCGGCCGAAGTCTTTTTTAAGGAAAGGGTTGCAATTCGAGTTTGAACCTGCGGGCGATTACAAATTGATTCTAGCGCGACGGAAAGCCTACAATATAGCCTAATAAGGGGGCGCATCTTTCGTAGGATCCCCCTCTGGAGAAACAGATGAAAAACAATCCAAACAAGCTGGTTCGCATTCTTCTTGAGCACGTGGATTCTGTGGGGGACAAACCACTTAGCGAGGAGACCATGCGCTCGTTATTACAGCTCCAGGGACATAATCACAACGATATTGATTTCGCAATCAAAATAGTCAATGACTACCTATCCATGAAACCTACTTATTCAGAAAAAATTCTTTCCCTGCGGCAACTCGCTTTTTTTGAGAGCACCAAAATCAGTGAGGAGGTGCTCCAGACCATCACGCGCCTCGAACTATTTGATTTGCTCGAACCTTTTGAGCGTGAAATGCTCTTGGAACGTTTTCTGCACTCTGAAGGTCAAGCGGACATGGAGGCCCTTGATTATGCCTTGTCGTTCATTGTGGGTACCATGCGCAATGCCGAAGTACAACAAACCATGATGACCGTCTTCGAAGGCTACGAGCCCACCTATCACTAACCCATCTTTTGCAAGCCAGACATGTCGATAAACTTGGAGGCTTGTTATCTGTCATCGTCCTTATCCTCCGGATCCGTGAAATCGTGTATGAATGAATCGTCAGACCTTGTGGATGGAAAATAAAATTCCATTTGGCGGCCTCGGATAAAATCATATTGTTTGAGCAGGCGAATGGTTTGAAGCGATGGCGAATCGGAATAGTTCCCCTGTCCTGAAACAAGGCGGATCATGTCCGCAAGCATGGTGGGAAATTCCAGGACATGGTCAACACCCAGTTCCTGCAGTTTGTGAATCGCCTCCGCCCTTTTCTCCGGTGTTGAAGAGAGGCGGGACACGACCAATATGATTTTGTAACGCCCGCCGTCAAAGATGGATTCTGCCAAATAGCGGGTTTGCGTTGACGCGACACGACTGAAAACGGAACCCGGCGTTATCATGGAGCTATAAAGGCGGTCGCCATGCCATGCGCGCACTTCGACTACGGCACGTTTAACCCCCTTTACGTCACCCGCTCCCAGCTCCGGTTTCAATTCAAAAGAATGAGGGGGCTCGTTTTGCTGCACGAACAATTGGGACGCCGAGTAATCATGGTCTCCCATGGCTGTTTCATAGCGCCAATAGGGCAGCACATAAAAGAGATTGAGTTCGAAGAACTCACGAACCAACTGCATATTGATGTAACTCAAATCCCGTTTTTCCTTTCCATGAGGCGTGTGCAACAAGAGAACACGCACCTATTTTCATGAAAGGGATCTTTCCCTCAATCATTTATATGGTCTAAGGTATTGGATTATTTACGCAATTTTGTTGTAAGGGTCTCTTTATAGGCGAGCATTGTTTCTCGTGAAAATAAGATATTGTAGGCGGAATAACACTGCCCTTCTTCGGCATAGAGCAAGGCTTGATCTATATCTTCCACAGCCCTGTTGTAATATCCCATACCTTCATGGACACGGGCGAGGAGATAATAAGCCGCTGCCTGATCGGGAGTAGCTTCAATGGACTGTTGCATCAAATTTTCAGCCTGTTGGTATTGTGCGATGGCTAGCTGAAACTCTCCCATCTTATCGGCGGCTTGTGCCAGCAGGAAATGGACATCAAATTGGGAGCGTCCCAGTTCGAGGGTACGTTGGAGCAATCCGGCAGCTGTTTCCCATTGGGCTTCATGAAAGGCACAGTAGGCGAGACCTAGCACGGCTCGTTTTTCTTGGGGTTTCGTTTTCAATAAATGGGAAAAAATGTCGCGCGCCCCCTTGATTTGACCTTGCTGTATGAGCGCGTTGCCGAGGTCGATTTTAGGAGCACTGAGTTCATCTAAGTGCTTAACCGCTTTTTCCAAAATGGGTAGGGCTTCTTTTGTTTTTCCCTGACGCAAAAGACAACGGCCGATTTGATGTTCTGCTTGGTAAAGGTATTTGTCGCGTTTCAACGCTTCTTTAAAGTAGCGGATTGCTTCTTCGTAGTTGCCTTTGATCGCTGAAGTCAACCCTTCTTCATAATAACTTTGCGCTGAGTCTCCGCCAAATAGCATTGGATTGATGATCCTTGTATCGTTTTAGGTTTTTATTTTAAGGCTATAAAATGCCTGTCGCGCCTGGTCTTCTGAAATATCGGTTCTTTGAACAACGCTGCCCATAGCGTCGGGTACAATAAACTTCAGTTTTCCTGACCGTGCCTTTTTATCTTTTTTCATGGCATCAAGGGCTTCTTCGACGGGCAGATCTTCCCAAAAAATTGGCAGTTCGTAGCGTGCGATACATTCGCGCTGCCTCTCCACAAAGTGCTGATCTACCAGTCCCAAATTTTTCGCCAATGCCCCCGCTGCGCACATGCCGAGCGCAACGGCTTCCCCATGCAGGAAGCGCGCGTAATGGCTCACCGTTTCCAGCGCATGGCCGAAGGTATGCCCGTAATTAAGGATTGCGCGGAGCCCCTGTTCACGCTCATCTTGCGTTACGACCTCCGCTTTGATTTCGCAGGAGCGGGCGATGGGATAGACCAACGCATTAGGATCTCCCGATAAGATGCGCTCCGCCTCTTCTTCCATATAATCGAAAAGAGCAGCGTCGGCAATCACGCCATGCTTAATGATTTCCGCACATCCTGCACGCAGTTCCCGGGGCGGCAATGTTGCCAGCAATTCCATATCAATAATGACGGATTGGGGTTGGTAGAACATACCAATGGTATTTTTGCCGAGAGGATGATTCACGGCTGTTTTGCCGCCTACACTCGAGTCTACCTGCGCCACTACAGTGGTTGGGATCTGTATGTAAGAGATCCCGCGCATATAGCAGGCAGCGGCGAAACCGGCAATATCACCGACCACACCGCCGCCTAATGCAAGCACGGCGTCACCGCGATCCAGTCCATGGGCGAGGAATGTACCGCAAATTTCTTCGATACGGTCGAGCCGTTTGCCGGCTTCACCGGCGGGCATCACATGAACGACACAGCGCCATCCCGCCGCCTCAATCTGCGCGCGGACGGCGTCAGCATATAAAGGCGCGACGTTGCTGTCGGTGATAAGGCCAATGGCGGCCCGGTTGCTTTTTGCTGCCAACCAGTCTTTTATAAGATACAGATTATCACGTCCGATATGGATATCATAGGCACGATCGCCCAGCGCAACAGTAACCGTCCGGGGCATAGAATCTTACTCCTTCACCTTAATGCTTGATGCTTACGGCTTTGCCTGTCAGTGCTGCACGTTCTGCGGCGAGAATGACTTCTAAAGATTTCATGCCTTCCACACCACTGCAAAACGGTTCTTCTTCGCCTTTGATGGCACGACAAAAACGACCGCCTACATCAAGGCCCCAACCGTCATCATCATTATCGGGAGGACGGGGTACATCAAAATTAATTTCGCATTCAGGTTCCACCAGATTCGCCACGAGCGGACGGCCGGGATACGCACAAATACTAAGCGTGCCCTTAGTGCAATACAAGATGGTGTAATTCGCGTCGGCACCTTTCACCGTCCATGAGGCAGCCAATGTGCCCACGGTACCATCAGTAAACTGCATTGCTGCGACAAAATTATCCTCCACGCTGGCCCGTTTCTTTTCGAGCCGTTTGAAGTAGGCACTGATCGACCCGACTTCCTTGCCCGTGAGGTATCGGACCAGGTCAGCTTTGTGAACGCCCAGATCAGCCATGGCGCCGAAACGGGCTTCTTTTTTCTTAAAAAACCATTTCCCGGAAGGACTCCAAAATTCAGGGCCATCGTGCCCAAACATGGCGGTCACATGGAGCACGTCGCCCATGATCCCGCTGTCCATGACTTCTTTGGCTTTGACGTGGGCAGGATATAACCGTTGATTTTGGTTGACTGCAAGCAGTTTGCCCGCCTTCTCCGCCGCGGCGATCATGCGTTTGGCTTCTTCCATACTGGTTGCCATGGGCTTTTCAACTAACACATTACAACCTGCTTTCAGCGCGGCCACGGTGACGGGGCCATGGAGATGATTGGGGAGGCAAACGGAAACCCCTTCGATATCTGCCTGCTTCAGAAGATCTTTATAATCAGTGAAGACCTGTGCGTTTGGCGCAAATTTATCGGCAACCGCTTGCGCTTTGCTCTTCATGGAATCGCAAAGGGCTACGATTTCCGCGTCCGGGCTATTCGCATATTCCGGCGCATGATGTCTTTCCGTTATAGCGCCACAACCAATAATTCCGATTCGTACTTTTCTGCTCATTGCTGCCTTTCCTAATCAATTCTTGTTAGCGGGAAAAAAGTCTATTCTTTTCCGGCTAACGCGCTGCATCCGGGGAAACGGAAAGATCGTGAAGTTTTTTTCTTCCCTATCCTTAGGTTTCCGTACTCGTTTTTAGGTATTTCATTATGATTGAATTGTATCACGTTCGTCCTGATAAATCCTTGCCCAAGCGCCTGGGCCTGCTGTGCCGAACGCTAGAACCCGGGCGCAACGGGGCGCGCTGCCGGGGATTTCATCGGGATTAAAGAAGATCTATACTTTTTAATGCAGTAGCTTTTTCATACGCTTTTGCAATACAGGTACCAGATCTTTTTCAAACCACGGATTCTTTTTCAGCCAGTGATTATTTCGAAAAGAGGGGTGCGGCACAGGGAAATATCTCGGTGCCCAGTCTTTCCAATTTTCAACGGTTTCTGTAAGCGTTCGTTTCGCTTCCTTGCCGAGATACCATTTTTGTGCATAAGCACCCGCCAAAATGGTGGTCTCAAGATTAGGCAGGAAGCTCAGTAATTTTTCCAACCACAGCTCCGCACATTCCGGACGTGGTGGAAGATCACCGCCCCGAGGCGATCGACCGGGATAACAAAATCCCATGGAAATGATCGCGATTTGTGTATCGTCATAAAATTGTTTGCGGTCAAGACCCAGCCATGAACGAAGCCGGTCGCCGCTCGGATCATTCCATGGAATTCCGCTTTCATGGACTTTGATGCCCGGCGCCTGACCTGCGATTAGAATGCGTGCCGTGATTTTAACGCGCAGAATAGGGCGACAGCCCAAGGGGAGCACGTCCGCACAATGGCAGCAAGCGCGAACCTCTTTCAGATATTTTTCAAGTGCCGCAGCTGTTATTACATCGTTATTTTTTTTACTCGGCATGTTTGTTGTGTTCCGAAATATTTATAAATTTAAAATTGGGGTCTCATGGTTTTGTTTGCTTCCACACCTCATTGAGTATGCGATTTTGCAAACCCGGCGCCCAGGCGCTGGGTAGACCAAAAATAATTTGTGCAGCCGCGCCTTCGTAGCCGCCTTCTTCGCGAATCCGTTCGGAAGGGATGTAAGCCATTAAATCATTCGAATAAGCCATGACAAATACCTGTTGTCCCAGCTGTTCTTTAATGGCAATCGAATAATCCACTGCCACTTCTCCGCCCAGCACAACAAGCCATTGGTCGCCTATTTTCCAACTCTGCACGGGATAAGGATATTGGGGAGCTAGAGCCCCGTCTTGAAGAACACGGTTGAGCAAGGCTTCTGTGCACTGTTGTTCGTAGCCCCCGGTATTCGCTATGCGCTCGCGCAGGGCAGCCTCATCCGGTACGGATTCCAAATCCAGCGGGATTTCTTTATAGAGGGTTGTCAATGCGGCAGGCTGGGGAGTCATTGCCCCGCCTTCTAATACGGCAGTGACGGCAGCGGCCAGGGTTACGCCATATTGACGCGCCAATGCGACGGTCCGGCGCGGCAAAGGATTCTGGTCGGCACCGCATCCGGCGAAGAAAAGCGCAGTCATACCGGGGTATTGGTTTTCCAGTGCCTCTTGCGCATATCCGGGATAATCACCGCTCCATTCGTAACCGTCCAACACCGTGGCGTGACAGGCATAGCCAAAAAGAACGGCCATAGGGCTTCCATCGCTGCGCAGCACCTGAAGCACAGGAACGGCATGGTCATTGGGTCCTTCCAGGTCACTGGTGGGCTTCAAGGCGCTCTCCACATTGTTCCGTCGATTGACCGCAAAGCGGGCGGTGCCATTGCCGGATAGGAGATGCGCCGCTTCCAAACGATCCAAGGAAGTGCCCACCAATGTGACAATATCTTCGATAAAACGATCCGTGTAGGCGATCAGTTTTGCCTCTTCTTCGGCGTCAAAGCTATACATACATTTCAGGGAAGCGCCAACGACCGGACCGCTATGGGTATGGGATGCGCTGAGAATCATATTTTCTTTCGTCAGTCCGAAACGCTCTTCAACCTTGCTGTGGATACGGTCGGCAACTTCGATGGGATAGCCGCAGATGTCGGTGGTCACCACCACAGCGCAGTGGCCGGCAGCATCTTTAAGCGCCAATGCCTTGGCTTTTAAGGGCAGCAAAGTCCCTTCGGCAGCTTTTGTACGCGCTGCGTAGCCCGCAAGCCACAAGGGAGTTTGCGGTGTGATATCCACGCTTGCCGCGCCTGCTTGCCATTCCGTTTCCGGGCGCTGCGCCCAAAGAGAAAAAGAAGTTGTTGCCGCGATTACGAGGAAGCATACAAAGAACAATTGTAAAGTGGGTTTAGGTAAGATCATTTTTTCAAAGGCTCCATTTCGATTGGTGTTTTGAGGAGGGGCGGTGCCGCACGACAGAATATGATGGTTTAAATTGATTTTAACACAAAAAGAGCAGGCCCTTCCGAAATTTAATCCCGGTGAAATGCTCGAGGAGGAAAGGCAGACATTTCTGTCATGGAAAGAAAAGGAAGCCGCTTCAATAGGATGGCATGAAGGGGAATTGACCTTCGTAGGTGAAATTCGAAATGCAACCCTTTCCTAAAAAAATTCGCGGAGGGAGGAATGCTTATGAAACACAGAAGCTCTCATAACAACTGGACCAAAAAGCGGGGGCTTGACA
>LSQX01020600.1_pt1 | contig 11502 bp, 8 predicted proteins | sample 654561 | NCBI WGS metagenome assembly LSQX01 (sample SAMN04489861, study PRJNA283612) | anaerobic digester metagenome | isolation source: 4 biogas reactors fed with cattle manure at either 37C or 55C with and... | place: Denmark: Kongens Lyngby | collected 2014 | reverse complement strand
GAGGTCGGCGTCTTGATCTTGTAGGTACAGCCTTCCAGATGCTCGGGACGCTTGAGCTTCTCGTGCATCTCGACGTAGTCAGGCGCCTGCTTTTCAGCCACGGCCTTGGGCTGCTCGTCCGGCTTGACTACCGCATACTCAACGATCTTTTTACTTATCTTGATGGACATATCGTTTCCCTTGCCCCGCCGCTCGGCGGAGCTGTTCACATTTTACCGGCGCTTCAGAATTTGCCGTAGTAGCCTTCCTTGAGCGCATCGTACAGGTTGGCTGCAGTATGCATTTCGCCGTCGTACTCGATCTCGTCACCGCCCTTGGCCTCGATCACCGTGCCGTCCTCCAGCTTGAAGCTGTAGGTGGTGTTGGCCAGATCTTCCTCCTTGACCAGCACGCCCTGGAACGCCTCGGGATTGAAGCGGAAGGTGGTGCAACCCTTCAGCCCCTTGTGGTAGGCATACAGGTAGATGTCCTTGAAATCCTCGTAGGGGTAATCAGTCGGCACGTTGGCGGTCTTGGAAATCGACGAGTCGATCCACTTCTGCGCAGCGGCCTGAACATCCACATGCTGGGTCGGGGTTACCTCATCGGCGGAGATGAAGTAGTCCGGCAGGTTGCGGCCTTCGCCCTGGGTCTGGGGCAGCGCCTCGGGGTTGATGAACTCCCGGTAGGCCAGCAGCTCGAAGCTGAACACATCGACCTTTTCCTTGGACTTCTTGCCCTCGCGGATCACGTTGCGGAAGTAGTGATGAGCAAAGCTCGGCTCGATGCCGTTGGAGGCGTTGTTGGCCAGCGACAGGGAGATGGTGCCGGTCGGTGCAATGGAGCTGTGGTGGGTGAAGCGCGCGCCTTTCTCGGCCAGCGCCGCAACCAGTTGCGCATCTTCCGCTGCAACCTGCTGCATGTAGCGGCTGTATTTTGCCCACAACACCTTGCCCTTGACCTTCTGGCCGACCTTGAAGCCGTCCTTCTTCATTTCCGGACGCTTGGCCAGCATGGCGCCGGTGACGGTGAACTCCTCATCCATCAGCGGGGCCGGGCCTTTTTCTTCGGCCAGTTGCAGGCCGGTGCGCCAGCCCTGCATGGCCATCTCTTTCGATACGCGCTCGGTGAATTCGAGGGACTGGGCATCACCGTACTTCATGCACAGCATGGTCATGGTCGAGCCCAGGCCCAGGAACCCCATGCCATGACGGCGCTTGCGGAAGATCTCGTCGCGCTGCTGCTCCAGCGGCAGGCCGTTGATTTCCACCACGTTGTCCAGCATGCGGGTGAAGATATCCACCACCTTGCGGTACTCGTCCCAATCAAAGCGGGCTTTCTCGGTGAAGGGGTCGCGAACGAACAGGGTCAGGTTGATCGAGCCCAGCAGGCAGGCGCCATAAGGCGGCAGCGGCTGTTCGCCACAAGGGTTGGTGGCGCGGATTTCCTCACAGAACCAGTTGTTGTTCATCTGGTTGACCCGGTCAATCAGAATGAAGCCCGGTTCGGCGAAGTCATAGGTGGAGGTCATGATCATGTCCCAGATGCGCCGCGCCTTCATGGTGCGGAAGATCCGGCAAGCCACCAGGCCATCCTCACGGGTGACATAGCGCTCATTACTCGGCCATTCGCGCCAGATCACCTGCTGCGGGTCGTCCAGATCGATATTATCCGCATCAACTTCCGCCTGCTTCAGCGGAAAGGCCAGTTTCCACTCACTGTCGGACTCCACTGCGGCCATGAACTCCTCAGTGATCAGCAGCGACAGGTTGAACTGGCGCAGACGCCCGCCCTCGCGCTTGGCACGGATGAAGTCGGCAACGTCCGGGTGGCCGACATCGAAGGTGGCCATCTGCGCGCCCCGACGGCCACCGGCCGACGACACGGTGAAGCACATCTTGTCGTAGATATCCATGAACGACAGTGGGCCGGAGGTATAGGCACCGGCACCGGAGACGTAGGCACCGCGCGGGCGCAGGGTGGAGAATTCGTAACCGATACCGCATCCGGCCTTGAGGGTCAGTCCGGCCTCGTGCAATTTGGCGAGGATATCGTCCATCGAGTCGCCGATGGTCGCGGACACGGTGCAGTTGATGGTCGAGGTGGCCGGCTTGTGTTCCAGCGCACCGGCGTTGGAGGTGATGCGTCCGGCAGGGATGGCACCATGGCGCAGTGCCCAGAGGAACTGCTCATACCAGGTCTCGCGCAGTTCCGGCGCTTCCACTTCGGCCAGGGCGCGGGCAACCCGCTGATAACTGGCATCGACTGTCTGGTCGATAGCCACACCGTCCTTGGTCTTGAGTCGATATTTGGTGTCCCAGATATCTTCCGAGGCAGGCTGCATGGGAATACTGCTGACCACATTATGCAGGCGCTGCACCTTGGCTGCTTGACTCATCATCTTCTCCTGAATTGCCGTGATTCCACTGAGAGTGTGCGGTTATGACACGCCAGCTCGATCACTACCTGTTGTGCGTGGAGAAGAATCCTAGACCCACATATAGTAAATTTCAACCGCTATATTTGACCCTGCGGTCTTGACTTGCGGCAACCCCTGAAAGCATCGGGCTCAGGCCGATCCACCATCTATCGGGAAGAACTCCCCGGCGCTCCAGACCCCGAGCCGGGTCTGCCCATCAAGGTGCCTTTCCTCGGCCAGTTCCACCAGTTGATAGAACACATTGCGATGGATCAGCGCGCGCAGATTGCTCCGCAGCAGGATATAGGGTGAGGGTTCGCCGCTGTGCTCATCCACACTGACAGTGAGCGGATGGTCGTTGTCGGCCAACACCTGCTGCTCCAGGCTGGTAAAGAAACGCAATTGCTGCTGCTCGCCCTGCCCTGTCACTTCCAGCCGCGTGGCCACGAAGGGAACGTCATCCACCCGGATGCGCCACTTCTCCACCGGGGTGACCAGGTAGTAGCAGCCATCCTGCTCCAGACGCAGGATGCCGGAGAACAGCTGGGCCAGCGCCAGCCGGGTGATGGGCCCGCCTTCGTGATACCAGGTGCCGTCACGGGCAATGTGCATGTCCATGTCACCACTGAACTCGGGGTTCCACAGGTGCACCGGGGCCGGCTCCTGTGCCGCACTCAGCGTGGACTCGGGCAGACTGTTGAGCAGGGACTGGGCCGGGGGTAGTCGATCAGTCAAATGAGTACTCCATATCAGCGCCGCGTGGCCAATCAGCGGCTGCCCAACAGTTGACGGGTGTAAGCCTGCATCGGTTCCCGCAGCAGATCCTCGGGACGGGATTTGCTGAGGTTGAAAAAGCCGGTGCGACTCTCGATGGTGGTGAAGTCCACCAGCCGCTCGGTGCTGGCCTCCATCAGCAGCATCTGCAATACCACCTGATCGCGCCCCCGGTTACCCTGGCTGTCGCTGGTCTGCTGATCTGACTTCCCGCTGGCCCGGGCGCTGGCAAAGCGGGTATACAGCAGGTAGTCCTGCCCCTGCTGACGGGCGCGCAACAGTGCCTCCTCCAGCCCCAAAGGCTGCTCGGCCCGGCGCACCATGGGGAACACCTCGACCGCCGCGACAAAGGCCTCTTCGGCGAGAATGTTCGGCCTGGCCTGGCTGTAGCCCACCGGGTCGAAATGGCTCTGGGCAATGTAAATCCGCGAGTCGGCCTGCAGACGCCAGTTGCCACCGCGCTGGATCTGATAGTTGTCTACCAGCCGGGCATCACCTAGGTAATGCCTGCCCTCCTCCACCATCTGCGAGGGCATGCAGGCGCTCAACAGCAAGGTGCCCAGTACGGCCGAGACGGTAGTCACTGCTCGCAGGAAGTTCATAGGCCGCGCATCCATTCCGGGCGCAGAGCGGCCTGCTCCGGCTGGGCAATGGCTTCACGGACCTGCGCCAGCAGACGCTGCTTGTCCCGCCCCAGGACACCCTTGAGCACCAGGTAGTTGGACGCGTGGTCACTGCGAAACACCGTCTCCTCCAACTCCAGCGGCGCGAGGAACTGCTCCATCTCGACAAACAGCTCATGCTGGTTCAACGGCTGGAAATCCGGAAACTGCTCACGGTAGCGCTCCAGTCCGTTGGGAAAGCTGACCACCAGAGTGGACAGGTAGTCGGGCTGGGTCAGGTTCATCAGCCGTGCCGAGTTGGCCGCATGCTGCTCACTCAGGGAGCGTCCACCCAGGCCGTTGAGGATCATCACCGAGGTTTTCAAACCGGCTTCCCGGGCCTTGAGCAGAGCCTCGGCGGTGGACTCGAAGGTCTCGCCCTTGTTCACCCGGCGCAGCACTTCGTCATCTCCGGACTCGGCACCGACATACAGCATTTTCAGTCCGGCTTCACGCAGTTGCCGGAGCTCCTCCACCGACTTGCGCCGCAGGTTGCGTGGCAGGCAATAGGAAGTGACCCGATGCACCTCCGGCATATGCTCGCGGATCGCCTCGAGAATGCGCAGCAGGCGGTGGGTCGGCAGCACCATGGCATCGCCATCGGCGAGGAATACCCGCTGCACCAGCATGCGCTCACCGCACTGACGGACCTCCTCCAGCACCTGGTCTTCATCCCGGGCACGGAATTTCTTCTGCGGTGCGGTGTACATGTCGCAGAAAGTGCACTTGTTCCAGGAGCAGCCATTGGTCACCGGCAGGATCAGCGAATGGGCCTCACTCGGCGGGCGGAACACCGGTTCGATGTAGTCGATGGGAAACTGAATTCGAGCAGTCATGCCTCACTCCAACGTCAGAACAACAGCCAGTCTACAGGATAGTCGCCCGACTGTATCCGGCCTGCCAGCGCGATTTCACCCGTATGGGTTTAGCGCGCAGCAGCGCTGATTCATTAAAGTCGGATCATCAGCAGCAGGCATTCTGCTATTGGAACAAAATCGAAAACAACAAGGATAAGTAAATGCACAGTCAGAATCGAACCGGCGCAACAGGCTTGGTACTCTCTTCACTGTCGGCTGCGGTTCTGGCCATCAGTCTGAGCGGGTGTCTTTCGGGCGGTGGCGGGGGGAGCAGTAGCAGCGGTGACGGCAGTGGTGGCGGCCCTGCCCCGGTCAATCCACTGCAGGTATCCACCCAACAGGGCGACTACATAGGTATTGAACAGGCAGGCATGCGTGTCTATCGCGGCATCCGCTATGGCTTGGCCGAACGCTTCGCCAGCCCGGCATATCCGCCCGCGCATGAGCAGGCAGTCGAGCTGAGCGAGGAGTTCGGCAGTGCCTGTCCGCAGAATGCCAGCCCGTTCGGCGAGGCCAGCATCGATGAAGACTGCCTGTTCCTCAACGTCTATACCCCGGATGAGCCCGGCGACTATCCGGTCATGGTCTGGGTGCATGGTGGAGCCTTCATCTACGGCTCCGGTGGCGCCACTTACAACCCCGTTCGCCTGGTCGACCAGGGCGTTGTTGTGGTTACCCTGAACTACCGTCTCGGAGCCTTCGGCTTCCTGCCTCACACCGCACTGGGCAACTCCAACTTCGGGCTGCAGGATCAGCAGCTGGCGCTGCAATGGGTGCAGGACAATATCGCCGAGTTCAATGGCGACCCGGATAACGTGACCCTGTTCGGCGAGTCCGCCGGTGGTCACAGTGTCATGAGCCAGTTGGCGTCCCCTGAAGCGGCTGGGCTGTTCCACAAGGCCATAGTACAGAGTGGCTCGTACAACGGTGACCAGTTGTCCCTGCAGGCCATCACCATGGGACCGATCACCATTCCCGGCGGTGAGCAGCTGTTCGGTCTGCCGACCATAGGCAGTACCACCTGCGACACAGCGGCCGACAGCGAGCTGCTGGACTGTCTGCGCGGTTTGTCAGCCGAGGAACTGCTGCAGGCGCAGCCAGCCAATATACTGCCGGTAACCGGTACGCCGACCCTGCCGGTATCCATCAACCAGGCCCTGGCCAGCGGTGAATTCAACCAGGTGCCGGTGATGATGGGCAGCAACCTCAACGAAGGCACCCTGTTTACCCTGCTGGCACTGGCTGATAACCCAACCGCTCTGACCACAGTACCGGGTTATTTCGCTGCCGTTGCTCAGCTGCTGGGGGAAGACCCGCGACTGGATGCCCAGCAGATTGCCCAGGACTATCTGGTGAAATTCCTTGGCAACGATGCGCCGACCCTGGACGCCTATAACGCCATTGGTACCGATTGGCGTTTCAACTGTCCCAACAGTCGTCAGTGGAACATGCTGCAAGATCAGGTTCCGACCTGGGGTTACTGGTTTGCTGATCAGAACGCCCCGGCCATTCCCGGCCTGCCTGCACCCTTCCACATGGGCGCCACCCACACGGCAGAGATTCAGTATGTGCTGAGCTCAGAGGAGACGCTGGTCGAACGCGGTGCTACCGAGCAGCAACTGGAACTGGCGCAGCAGATGGCAGAGTACTGGACCAGCTTTGCCAGATACGCTGAGGACCCGGCTATCGGACCCAACGGCACCGATGGCGCTGCCGAGGCCGTGGAATGGCCGCAGCTGACCAGCAGTGGCCAGGTTCTGCGTCTCGAAGCCCCTACACCGACTGCAAAGGCCAAGGCGGAGTACGATACCTTCCACAATTGCAGCTACTGGGCCGCCCCTCCCCTGGCCACTCTGACTCCGCAATAGGCCCAGTCACCCCTCAGCGCGCCGACATCCGTCGGCGCTGCTGTTTCTAGCGCCAGTCAGCGCTCCTTCTTCGGCAATATGGCCAGAAAGTTCTCCTGCGCCACCCGCTGCGCCACGACCTCGGGCAAAGCATCGAGAAACACGTCGAAGCCCTGCATGTGCTCACCCAGCCGCTTGAAGCGACCGACCACGTCAGAGCCGATCATGAATCGATCAGGGTAGCGTTCGACCAGCCTTACCCAGCGCCCATCGGGCTGGCCATCGCTGTCCAGCAGGTACGGCTCGAGCATGGTCCAGGACAAGTCGATATACAGGTTGGGATACAGCTCCAGCATGCGCTCGAGCTCGCCGAACAGAAACTCGAGCTTTTCCTGATGGCGGTGGATTTCCATGCTTGTGCCGGCGTGGGCCCAGATGAAACGCACGGTGGGATGGTCACGCAGCGCCTCTTCCAGTTCCGGCAGATACAGCGGATTGCGTTCACGTTTGGAGGTGATATTGCTGTGGATCATCACCGGTAGATCATGCTCGGCCGCGAGAAAGTAGATACGCCGCAACGCCTCGCTGTTGGCCCGCGGGGTATCACTCTGGGTCAATGCGGTCAGGTCATCATGGCGGGTGAAGATCTCGCCTATGCCCTGCCACAGGCCGGGGTACATTTCCAACAGGCGGCGCACATGTTCGTCGGCGTTCTTGTCATTGGGATTGAAGCCGGTAAGAAACGGATGGAAGCGCTGGCGCTGCTCAGCGCTCAGCCCCTGCAGGGCATGGGCAACGATATGGTCGGTAGCGCTGAACCAGTAGGCGCCGGCATCATCACCGGCGTAGTAACGCGGGCGTTTCGGTTCATTCTCGTGCCATTTCTTGGCCACCGAGATGCCGCTGATCATGACATGCTCTATGCGGTGGGCGTCCATCTGCTCCAGCAGGCTGGCCATGCCGTCGGTTTCCTGGAAGAAGTCGACATAGTGCAGATGGGCGTCGGTATAGCGGTAGTCGCGGGCCGTGGCGTGCAATGCGCAGAGGGTGGCCAGCAGACAGAGGGCGGTGCGCAGGTATGGCAAACCGGGTGCTCCTGTAGCAGCAAGATCACCCGGTAGACCGAAGCGCCAGCAGCAAGTTCAGCGCGAGCTCAGCTCGGCTCGCTGTCCTTGCGCCGCTTGATGCGGTTACCCATGCGTACGCCGATATCGGTGAGAAACTGCATGTAGCCTTCCTTGTCCTCGATCACTTCCTGCCAGAACGGCGAGTGGTACATGGACATGGCCCCCTGCACCAGCGCCCAGGCCGCACAGTAGTGGAAGTAGGCAGGTACGTCCTCCAGCTTGCCCTCATCGATGCGCTGCTGGATCACCCCGGTAAGATGGTTGAAGTTCGAGGCGCGAATGCCATGCAGTTCTTCCACCAGCTCGGGCATCTGATTGCTCTTGACCACCTTTTCTTCCAGGCGGTCGAACAGACGGTAGCGTTCGGGGTCGCTCATACGGAAGGCGAAATACTCCCGGGACAGGGCTTCGCGGTCCTTCTCGATACTTTCCGAGTGCAGCAGCTCGCTCAGATCCCGCTCGTAGTCCAGCATCAGACGCAGATAGATCTCCGCCTTGGACTTGAAGTGCTTGTAGATGGTGCCCTTGCCGATGCCGACCTCGTCGGCAATCATTTCCACCGTGACACTGTCTTCCCCCTGCTCGAGGAACAGACGCAGTGCTGCGGCGAGAATTTCCTGTTCCCGGCGGCGGAACTCCCGAACCTTGCGTGACTCTTTCTGCATGAGCTTTCCTGCATTATCTGCATATATGCGTGACGGTGAATGCACATTATGCCAACTTCATGACCATTTGCACACGCTCAGTATTAATATGACCATAAATTCATATCCATCCCTGATACGCCCCGCCGTGATGCGCGGATCAGGCTATCATCTGACTAGAACCTTCTTGCCAGGACCACACCATGCTCCACGACTGCCAATGGAACGACGAGTTTCCCCAGGATGGGGATATCTGCTACCTGAACCACGCCGCCGTAGCCCCCTGGCCGCAACGCAGCGCCGATGCGGTCATCGCCTTTGCCCGGGAGAACGTGCAACGAGGCGCCAGTGACTACCCGCGCTGGGTGCAGCTGGAGCACCGCCTGCGCGGTCAGTTCCAGACCCTGCTCAATGCACCGGGCAAGGGTGATATCGCCCTGGTCAAGAACACCTCCGAGGCCCTGTCGCTGGTAGCCATGGGACTGGAGTGGAGCGAAGGCGACGAGGTGCTGCTCAGCGACCAGGAATTCCCTTCCAACCGCATTCCCTGGCAGGCCCTGGAGCCCCGGGGTGTGCGGGTACATCAGATCAGCCTGAGCGGGAATGATCCGGAAGCGGCCTTGATTGCCGCCATGGGGCCGCGAACACGCCTGCTGAGTATCAGCTCGGTGCAATATGCCAGCGGTCTGCGTATGGATCTGCAGCGCCTCGGGGCCGCCTGCCGCGAGCGGAATATCCTGTTCTGCGTGGATGCGATCCAGTCTCTCGGTGCCCTGCCGATCGATGTCAGCGCCATCGACTGCGACTTCCTGATGGCCGACGGTCACAAGTGGCTGCTCGGCCCGGAAGGACTCGGAGTGTTCTACTGCCGCCGGGAAGTGCGCGACCAGCTGCAGCTGACCCAGTTCGGCTGGCATATGGTGGAGGCCCTGGGCGACTACGACCGGGAGGACTGGATACCCGCCAGCACCGCCCGGCGCTTCGAGCCCGGCAGCCCCAACACCCTGGCCCAGCATGCGCTGTCCGCCAGCCTGGAGTTGTTGCTGGAAGTCGGCATGGAGCGCATCCAGCAGGCCCTGCAGCAACGCACCGCCTACCTGCTGCAGTCCATCGGCAAACTGCCGGGCGCACAGCTGCTGAGTCCCCAGGCACCGGAACGCCGGGGCGGCATAGTGACCTTTACCTTCCAGGGAGTGGATAACACCTGGCTGCACCAGCAGCTGATGCAGGCCGGGGTCATCTGTGCGGCCCGGGGTGGCGGCATCCGCTGGTCCCCGCACTTCTATACCCCCCAGGATGTGCTGGATCGTGCCCTGAAGATATTGCGCGAAATACTGCAGAACGCCTGTAACCGGTCACGATAAGGACGAAAACCTTATTCCAAATCCGTTTAACAGGAAGGGGCTTTTTCCTGGCATTGTTCAAAAAAGCGTCAATACTTACCCCATCAGCTTTCGGTATCCCCCAAGCACCGAAGGCTGGCAGAAGCGGCTCTGTCCGCTTCTTCATCACTCCTAATGGTCTTTAGCCCGAATTCTTCCCCCGGAATTCGGGTTTTTTTATGAGTGCTCAGATCAAGCAGCCTTCAAGGAGTTGGGGGAGCCACCCTGCCAAGCTGGCAGATATCTGCTTGAATCAAATCAATAGCATCATGAGTTCCATTCATATCAGGCTCAGGTGCCCGTTCTGGTAAACTACCTCGTTTATTCATTGTTGATTCTGGAGTTTTCATGTCTGACCTTGCTACCCGCCTGACCCGTCTGAATGAGGCCCTGCGCCAGCGCATTCTGATCCTCGACGGTGGCATGGGCACCATGATCCAGAGCTACAAACTGGAAGAGGCAGATTTCCGGGGCGAGCGCTTTGCCGACTGGCATCGGGATCTCAAGGGCAACAACGACCTGCTGATCCTCAGCAAACCCGAGGTCATCGCCGCTATCGAGCGCGCCTACCTGGACGCCGGCTCGGACATTATCGAAACCAACACCTTCAACTCCACCCGGGTATCCCAGTCCGACTACGGCATGGAAGAGCTGGCCTATGAGTTGAACTTCGAAGGCGCCCGCATCGCCCGCCGGGTGTGTGACGAGAAGACCCTGGAAACCCCGGACAAGCCGCGCTTCGTGGCCGGCGTGCTCGGACCGACCAGCCGTACCTGCTCCCTGTCCCCGGACGTGAACAACCCCGGCTACCGCAACATCACCTTCGATGCGCTGGTGGAAAACTACAGCGAAGCCACCCGCGGCCTGATCGAAGGCGGTGCCGACCTGATCATGGTCGAAACCATCTTCGACACCCTCAACGCCAAGGCTGCGATCTTTGCCATCCAGGGCGTGTTCGAGGAGCTGGGCGTCGAGCTGCCGATCATGATCTCCGGCACCATCACCGACGCCTCCGGCCGCACCCTGTCCGGCCAGACCACCGAGGCGTTCTGGAACTCGGTGCGTCACGCCAACCCGATTTCCGTGGGCCTGAACTGCGCGCTGGGCGCCAAGGAGCTGCGTCCCTATCTGGAAGAACTGTCCAGCAAGGCCGACACCTACGTCTCCGCCCACCCCAACGCCGGTCTGCCCAACGCCTTTGGTGAGTACGATGAAAGCGCCGCGCAGACCGCTGAGCTGGTGGCCGAGTTTGCCCAGTCCGGCTTCGTCAACATTGTCGGTGGCTGCTGTGGCACCACGCCGGAGCATATCCGCGCTATCGCCGAAGCGGTCAAGGATATCGCCCCACGGCAGATTCCGGACATCCCCAAGGCCTGCCGCCTGTCCGGTCTGGAGCCCTTCACCATCGATCGCAACTCGCTGTTCGTCAACGTCGGTGAACGCACCAATATCACCGGCTCAGCGAAGTTTGCCCGGCTGATCCGCGAGGAAAACTACACCGAGGCGCTGGAAGTGGCCCTGCAACAGGTGGAAGCCGGTGCCCAGGTGATCGACATCAACATGGACGAGGGCATGCTGGACTCGAAGGCGGCCATGGTCACCTTCCTCAACCTGATTGCCGGCGAACCGGATATTTCCCGGGTGCCGATCATGCTCGACTCCTCCAAATGGGACATCATCGAGGCCGGACTCAAGTGCATCCAGGGCAAGGGCATCGTCAACTCCATCTCCATGAAGGAAGGCGTCGAGCAGTTCAAGGAGCACGCGCGACTGTGCAAGCGCTACGGCGCCGCCGTGGTGGTGATGGCCTT
>LSQX01391797.1_pt1 | contig 11503 bp, 11 predicted proteins | sample 654561 | NCBI WGS metagenome assembly LSQX01 (sample SAMN04489861, study PRJNA283612) | anaerobic digester metagenome | isolation source: 4 biogas reactors fed with cattle manure at either 37C or 55C with and... | place: Denmark: Kongens Lyngby | collected 2014 | reverse complement strand
TTATAACAAATAATAATATTAATTAAAGCTTATCATCGCATATATCACGGGAGAGAGAATCTTATGAGTTCCCAAACTAAAGGCTCTAAAAAAGCCATGGACCGCCGCACTTTCTTGCAGTTCTCTGCAGCAGCGACCGGTACCACCGCATTAGGCCTACACGCACAAGCCGCTCAAGCTGCACCTAAAGTCAAAACATCCGTACGCATTGTCATCGCTGGTGCTGGCGCTGCCGGCCTAACGACCGCTAATTACCTAGCTACTCAGCTAGAAGGTGCAGACATCACAATTATTGATGCGCGCAAAGCACATTACTATCAGCCTGGCTTTACCCTCGTTGCTGCTGGTCTTAAATCTGAAAAATATCCTACCAGCACCACTGCAGAGTATATTCCCCAAGGTGTGAAGCTTATCGAAGAGCGCGTGGCAGAGTTTGACCCCGACGCCAATAAAGTCGTTACCGAAAGTGGCCAAGCCATTCATTACGATTACTTATTTATCGCGACCGGTATGACATTAAACTACGATGCCATTGAGGGCATGGATACCTCACGCATCGGCACCAATGGTCTAGGCAGTATTTATCACAGCCCGGAAAAGGCACACGCCACTTGGCAGGCCATGGATGAGTTCACGAATAAAGGCGGTGTCGGTGTCTTCCTGAGACCCAACACGGAAATGAAGTGTGCCGGCGCCCCCCTCAAATACACCATGATTACGGAGGACTATCTGACGCGACGCAATACGCGAAGTCACTCCAAGGTCATTTACAATGCCAACAATAATGCTCTATTTAGCGTACCCATTGTGCACGAAAAATTGCGCATGATTTTTCAGCAGCGCGATATTGAAATTAACTACAATCGCGTGCTTAAAGCCATTGACCTTGATCGTCGGATTGCCACCTTTGACCATGCTGATGGTCCCGTCGAACTAGCGTACGATTTTATTAACGTTATTCCCCCAATGAGTGCCCCTGAGCCAATCAAAAACAGTCCGTTAACTTGGCAAACAGGCAATTGGGCCGCTGAGGGTTGGTTAGATGTTGATCCTAATAACCTTCGCCACAAGCGCTACCCTAATATCTTTGGTGTCGGCGATATTGCCGGTGTGGCTAAGGGTAAAACGGCTGCCAGCGTAAAGTGGCAAGTACCCATTGCCGTGTCACATTTTGTGGCTGAGCTACAAGGCAAAACGAGCGATGCCTTCTATGACGGTTATACCTCTTGCCCAATGATTACGCGCTTAGGTCGAGCGATGTTGATTGAGTTTGACTACCACAACAACCTAGTTCCTTCATTTCCGGGCATTATCGCGCCACTTGAAGAGCTTTGGACCAGTTGGGTCATGAAAACCATGGCGCTCAAACCGACCTATATCAGCATGCTACGCGGTCGCGCTTAATAAGGAGTAGAGATTATGCAATCATTAGACCCCATCGTACTCTTATCAGTCTTCCAAGAAATGCTGGGCTTTTTCTTGTGGGTTTTATTGGCAATTATTATTATCGGCACCGTCGCCTTTATCGCCCTACTATTAAAAGAAAAAACCATCGTCACTAAACGCTTGGTGATTTCCCAATTTATCGGCCTTTTCGGTGGCGTATTAGCGCTAATCCTGATGGTGCTTGTTTCTTCATCGGGCTTTACAGACGCAGGTGGCCCAATTGACTGGTTACTAATTGGTGTTATTTACGGTTTAGGCTTTGTAGGTACAACGATTATTTGCTATACCCTAGCCGGTTACTTCTTGAAAAACAGAAGTAGACTGGCTTAGAACAAAGGGCTTGGTTTCCAAGCCCTTTATATCAGCCCTTTGCGATACTCCTGCCACGCTTCCAAAAGCTCCTAAACTCTTCCTCCGGCATAAAGCTACCACCCGTTGCCCACACAATATGATTGGCGCGCGGCATATGCTCAGCCAAACCATGCCTGGCAATGTACTCCGCACCTGCAGACGTATTAAATATGGCTCGCGGCCCACTAATAGCTGCTGCAGCAGATGCCTCAATCTGAATATTGTCTTGCTCTTTTAGCAAATACAAATCACGCATTAAGTTGTCCTCACCAATCACCACAACACCCGATAAACGTGGGCGCATTTCCTTCACGGCGAGTTGCGAAGCGACAGGCACCGCTAAACCATCGGCCTCCGTGTGATTTTTTTGCCCAACATCATAAATACTGATATTAGGCCTATCGAGATGCTGCATTTGCACGGCAAAACAAGAAGAATCCTCCGGCTCTACAAAAAACACATGCACATGATCACCGAACTCATCCTTCAAACCATAGGCAATACCACCCGGCGCCCCACCCACGCCGCATGGTATGTAGACAAACAAGGGATGCTCTGCATCAACCCTAATACCAAGCTCATCAATCTGTGCTTTTAAACGGCTCCCTGCTACGGCATAACCACAAAACAAAGAAATTGACTGCTCATCATCCACAAAATGACTAAAGGCATCTGCCAGCGCCTCCTCACGGCCCTGCTCAACTGCCAACGCATAATCTCCATCATGCTCAATCACCCGAGCACCCCGATCACGTAGCCGCTGCTTCTTCCACTCCTTAGCCTCTGTTGACATATGAATCACTGCCTGCATGCCTAAGGCGGCACTAATTATCCCAACACTCATGCCGAGATTGCCGGTCGACCCGACTGCAACCTTATACTTGTTCAAGACCTCTAACGAAGGCTCTGATAGCAAATCAATCACGGAGTTATTAGGCATTAAGCAATACTCTTCACTCAATCGATCGACAAACTCCAAGACCTCATGAATACCGCCACGGGCTTTTACCGAACCGGCGACAGCCAACGCATGATCGCCCTTGAGCCAATAACCAGCCGCTGGGCCATAGTCATTGAAGGGCTTGATCGGCATCAGCGGCGACTCAATAAGACCCTGTGATTTTTCTAACTCTGGAAACAAATAAGCCAATAAAGGAGCGTAACGCTGTAAACGCTCAGCGGCAGTTTGCACCATTGTGCTAGTCACATTAATAGACGGATAAGATTCAGCCGCAACCAGCAGCTCTTCATTAAGTACTAAATGGACCGACAAGCGCCAATCGCCCATATACTCACCCTCAAAGCAATTAATCAAACCTATGATACGTCAGCCGCTCTGCTTAAGCTAGCCGTGTTTCCACTAGCAGTATTAACACTAATCCACCACCTATGACGCGCTATAAAGTCAGGCTTTCGACTACCCTTTTTACTAATATCATGAATAATTCACTCATATCATTTATACTGTCTGCTCAATAACGAGTTAGCTAAAACAATAGTCATATCAATAAGCTAGCCGCTAGATCATGTCATACGATTTAATAATCACTTCTATCACTTCACTTATACCTTGTAGATTATTTCTATGTTGTCATCTATCCGAGAACAATGGTTCTCAAATGTTCGCACTGATATTTTATCGGGTTTGGTAGTTGCCATTGCCCTAGTTCCCGAATCGATAGCATTCTCGATTTTGGCAGGTGTTGACCCTAAAGTGGGCTTGTACGCTTCCTTTTGTATCGCTATCGTCATTTCTTTTTTTGGTGGTCGCCCAGCCATGATCTCTGCCGCTACTGGCGCCATGGCCGTTGTCTTTGTGAGCTTAATCCGAGATCACGGTTTACACTACTTACTGGCAGCGACGATTTTAACGGGGCTCATACAAATTATTATCGGCTATTTAAAACTTGCCGATCTCTTGCGCTTTGTATCCAAATCCGTGATTAATGGCTTTCTAAATGCCTTGGCCATTATTGTATTTATGGCGCAGATGCCACACCTTATTGATGTTAGTTGGCATGTCTATGCCATGGTGGCGGTAGGACTATTAATTGTGTATTTATTCCCGCGCATTCCCGTAATTGGTTCGATTTTGCCATCACCTCTGGTAGCTGTCATTGTATTGACCGTGGCTTGCTTGCTACTGGAGTGGGATATCCCAACCGTGGGTGATATGGGCGAATTACCAAGCACCTTACCGGTTTTCTTACTGCCAGATATTCCGTTGACCTGGGAAACGTTAAAAATCATCTTGCCCTACTCCCTTGCTCTAGCCGCAGTGGGTCTGCTCGAATCGCTGTTAACCGCACAAATTATTGATGATCTAACCGATACAGACAGCAATAAGCACCGCGAATGTAAGGGCCAAGGTGTGGCAAATATTGTGACTGGATTTTTTGGGGGAATGGCAGGCTGCGCAATGATTGGTCAATCCGTTATTAATATTAAATCCGGTGGTCGTACGCGTCTTTCAACCTTTGTTTCCGGGGTTGGTTTAATCGTTCTAGTGGTTTTTATTAGCGATTGGCTTAAAGTCATTCCCATGGCAGCGCTCGTTGCTGTGATGATCATGGTCTCTGTCGGTACCTTCAACTGGGATTCGATTAAAAATATTCGCTCCTATCCACTCTCCAGTAATATTGTCATGCTAGCCACTGTTGCCGTCGTCTTAGTCACCGGCAACTTAGCGCTTGGGGTGTTAATTGGCGTACTACTCTCAGCACTCTTTTTTGCTAGTAAAATTGAACGCTACATGTCGATCAAGTCGACTTACGATGAAAGCACTAGAACTCGTACTTACGTAATCAAAGGACAAATTTTCTTTAGCTCAGCGGATAAATTTATCAACGCATTTGATTTTAAAGAAGTACTATCAAAGGTAGTCGTCGACGTAAGTCAGGCCCACTTCTGGGATATTTCCGCTGTTGCTGCAGTGGATAAGGTAGTTTTAAAGTTCAGACGCGAAGGCACCACTGTCGACGTGATAGGCATGAATGAAGCCAGTCAAACGATGGTTGACAAATTTGGGGTCTACGACACATCAAACGATCACTAGAGGGAGTTCCACATGTCAAAAGTCATTGCATCCATTGATGGTTCAAAAAGCACATTGAGCGTCTGCGATTATAGCGCTTGGTTTAGTAAAGCGCTTGATGCTCCGCTGGAACTTCTGCACGTCGTGGAAAAATCAAGTGTGCGTTCACCTCAAGATTTTAGTGGCGCTCTGAGCTTAGGCGGTGGCGAGATCCTCTTAGAGGAAATGGTCCAGCTGGAGGAAGCCAAGGCCAAGGTGGAACTACAGCATAGTGAGCTATTACTTCAAGATGCCAAGGAGTATCTACAAGAAAAGCACCAGATTCAGCCTCATGTTTTTCAACGCCATGGCAATTTACTGGATACCATAGTCGCCATAGAGGAGGAGTTTCGAGTCCTCATTATGGGTAAGCAAGGCAAGCAAACCTCACAGCTGTCCGACAAAATCGGCACACAAATCGAAAATGTCGTACGCGCTATTCATAAGCCAGTATTAATAACATCAAGCCCCTTTGAACAGCCCACCTCATTCTTAATTGCCTTTGACGGTAGCCCGACCGCCAAAACCTGCGTACAACGCATTTGCTCTAGCCCCTTATTAGTCGGCCTTCAGGCGCATCTTGTGTATGTGGGCGAACCAAGTCAAGAAATGCAACAAGAAATTGCTTGGGCTAAAGAGGAGCTCAAGCAAGCGGGCTACTCACTGCAAACCCAAATTCTCCAAGGTGAGGTAGAAAAAACCATTATCGACTACGCCGATGAACTGCAAATCAGCATGCTCGTGGTTGGTGCCTATGGTCATTCAAAAGTTCGGCAGTTTTTTATTGGCAGCAGCACGACAAAATTAATTAGTCGCTCAACCAAGCCACTATTACTGTTACGCTAAGCAGTTGAACGCTATTTTCTTATTTGACCCAAAGACAGAATGACAGCTTCTACAACATCCTCACCACTTAGCTACCCTATCCCGGCAGTCGCCGCTGTGGTCATTCGTGATGATAGAGTATTACTCGTCTGTCGTGGCCAACAACCCAACAAAGGCTATTGGGGCTTTCCAGGCGGCAAAATCGAGATAGGCGAGACCATAGAAGAGGCTGCAATACGTGAACTCAACGAAGAGACAGGTATCACTGCCCAAGCCGAACACATACTCACCGCCTTTGATGTGATTATCCGCGATGACATGCATCAAACCTGCTATCACTATATACTCATTCCGGTGCTTTGCACCCACCTAGATGGCACAGCTTCAGCCGCAAGTGATGCGGCTGAAGCGCGTTGGTTCCGCCTTGATGAGCTTGACGAGAACACCCCTAATTTGATAGCAAGCGTATTAAACACTATAAAAGAAGCTCAACGCCTCCCTACCATCCCTATCAATTAGGCCATGGCGAGCCAAGAATCAGTGAACAAAAGTTAATGCGCTGATAGTTAGGATCCTTAAGTGCCAATACATCAGCCTTGACATTACCAAAGGTGGTTTCTGGCTTTTTGCGAGTCCCCTCAGCAAATTGGTGAATAATACCCTCTTTGAAATTCTCTTCGCGAGGATGGCAAGCACATACCTGATGGCGTTGCTCAGTAGAAAACTGCTCATAGGCAATACCCAAGACATCCATCTCGACACCTGCCGTTACCAAAGCAATGGTTGGACTCATATGCTCAGGAATACCTGGCGTTGTATGTAAGGCAATGGCGGTCCACACCTCATTAATATCCTGCTCGGGCACACCATAGCTCTTCATAAAGTCACGTGCGGCATTTGCCCCATCGACTTCAAAGCGCAAATCCGGACTAGCATATGACTCTGCAAGCCCCATATCATGAAACATAGCACCTAAGTATAGTAACTCTGGATCGTAATTTAACTGACGACGATCCCCGCTTAAGGCCCCCCAAAAAAACACGCGACGACTATGGTCATACAATAAATCATTCACCGTATCTCGCACTAACTCAGTAGCCGCTTTGGCTATTTGACTATCCGGCACTCGGATTCCAGCAATAATCTCAGACATCATTCAACTCCCTATCTTCATGACAAAAACAAAATAATCATTCCGCTCTATCTAGTTATAGCGCGTTGGGATAATCCGAACAATGAAAAAGAACCGTCATATCACGCCAACATAGCGTGTTTTTATGACATGCCAGGGTCGGCACGCCTAAAGTTAGCTCGGTACTCAGCAGGTGTCACACCGAGTCGCTGCTTAAATGCCAAACGCATTCGGTCTACCGAGCTAAAGCCACATTCATAAGCAACGCGCTTTAACAGCAAATCACTGCTTTCCAAGAGCATCCTAGCCGCATCAATACGAGCTCGCATCACGAACTCGTAAGGGGTGACATCACTTTCTTCAACAAAATATCGGGTCAAATTACGTGTACTCATACCCACAACGTCGGCCAATGACTGTACTGTATGACGTTCTGACATATTTTCCATGACATAGGCTTGGATTAATGCCACGGGAGAATCAGGCTGTATCGGCGTATTAATATAGGGGCTAAACTGCGATTGACCGCCCTGACGCTGTGTCACAACGACTAATTTCTTAGCAACAGCCAAAGCCACTTGAGCGCCATGATGCTCTCTGACCAAGGCAAGTGCTAGATCGATACCAGCTGTCACACCAGCTGAGGTAATAAGGCGCCCATCACGCACATAAATCGCGTCGGCCTCAACCATTGCGTGAGGAAACTTAATTGCTAACTGCTTAGCATCAGCCCAGTGTGTTGTGACCCGTTTCCCTTCTAATAAACCAGCATGCCCAAGCACAAAAGCACCGGTACAAATAGAACCATAACAACCAGCTCGTGCAGGAACGGATGTTACCCACTCCACAAGAGAAGCTGGCGCCCCATGCGGCAAGCTAGGCCCACCAGCCACCAACACCAAGTCAAACTCCTTATCAGTGTCTGAAAAACACTGTTCAGCGACTAAGCGCATACCATTGGAACAATGTAGTGGCTCTAAACTCTCTGCAATCAGAGTCAACACATATCGTTGCTCTGACTCAAGGTAGCTATTAGCCTCTGCAAAAACATCAAGGGGGCCAGCAACGTCAAGTGCCTGCACCCCCTCATGAATCGTAATAGCGATAGAATACGCCATTGCCCCAACCTACTCGATTAGCGTACTTGCTTTGTACCGTACCACATGCGTCAACAAGACGACCACGGCCACCACCAACGGCGCAAATGATACCCAGAGTACTGTCCCCCAGTCATAACTTGTTAATAAGCTACCGGAGACAAAAGAACCAATGGCCATCGTGCCGAAGATAATAAAGTCATTAAAGGACTGTACGCGGGTTTTTTCTTCGGGTGTATGGCATTCGAGTACCATCGCGGACGCACCGATAAAACCGAAGTTCCAGCCGACACCCAGTAAAATCAATGAGGTCCAAAAGTGGAACAACTCGCCCCCCATCAATCCCACAACAATAGATAGTCCGGTCAAGAGCAAGCCAAGCATGACGATGTTATTAACACCATAGCGGGCAATTAATCTACCGGTAAAGAAACTCGGTGCATACATAGCAATCACATGCCATTGCAAGCCCAGATTAGAACTCTCCTGACTATGTCCGCCCATCTTCATAGCCAAAGGCGCAGCAGTCATCAAAAAGTTCATCAAACTATAAGAGACGGCACCGCAAATAACGGCAGTAATAAATAACGGCTGACGGATAATCAGACTCAGCGGCCGCCCACCGCCCGTCGCCTCTTCAACTGTGGGCATGGGCAATTTAATCCCCATAAGGACTAAGGCCGACAAGGCTGCCACCGCAGCTTGAGCAAGATAGGTAGCGGCAAACATATACGATGACCAAAGGTGCATGGTATATGTCACCAGCTGAGCTCCAACAATGCCGGCTACCACCCCTCCTCCCATCACAAAGGACAAAGCACGGGCTTTCTTTGCAGCCTCTACCCCATCCGCTGCGGCAAAACGAAATGACAAGACCACAGCCGTATAAGCGCCACCAAAGAATGTGGCCAAACAATAGAGCCAAAAAGACGACATTAAAACAGCAAGGGTGGCAAGTAATCCTGTAATTACACCACAGCTAGTACCAACTAAAAAAGAAGTCCGACGACCATAACGCCTGGCGATAGCACCTGTCGGTAGGATACCCATCGCCATCCCGATGACAAAAATCGTGATGGGCAGAGTAGCCAACGACTTATCAGGAGCCAATGCATTGCCAACAATAGAACCGGTCGCAAAAATTACTGTGGTATTAGCACCTGCTAAAGCCTGTGCCGTGGTCAAACGAATAATATTACCGCGCTGTACACTGGGTGACAGCGCGGTAAGTTCGTCATTTTTTGATGAAAAATCGTCTATAGACAAATCAACACTCTCTAACTGTTAACAGATGCTTACTTACTCACACAATGAGTGCATAAGCGACCTCACTTCTGAAGATGAACAACCCGTCTCCTACAAAATAGTAGCAGAAAACAATGACAACATGAGCAAGACACGCTTAACTTTATGATACAAAACAATAGTTGAGTTATTTTATCAAGATTGATTTTTGTTATATCGTAAGATACAATAACTAGCAATAAGAATGATTTCCATTTACATATAGTTATGCTACCTAGACCACTTACTACGATGCACCAGCGTCACGCCGAATTAACCAGCGGGCGTAAGTTCACTGCCGACGAGCTTCAGCTCATGCTATTGCAGCTATTGGCAGAGACACCGGCTCATGGCTATGAGCTAATCAAGCGCCTGAAGACGATCTCTGAGGATTACTATCGTCCCAGTCCCGGTGTGCTGTATCCTGCGCTGGCCACATTAGAAAGCCTAGGTTTTGCAGAAGTAGAGAGTAAGGGCAGACGTAAAAAGTACCATCTCACCGCAAGCGGAGAGATGCATCTACAACAACACACGACAGATGCTAATGAGCTATTTGTCATGCTTAGACATGTAGCCAAAAAAATGCGCTGGGTCAAGTACGCTAATAACAATCCGGTACTTGCAACAGAAGCCACTGGCTGGAGCCCTGACTATGTCGCGGCTCGTGATGCACTGCGCTCTGCCCTGCTTGCAGTCGATGATAGCTGTACTGAAGAGCAGCAACGCATCACCAAGATATTGCAACGCACAACACAAGACATTCTAAACAATAGCCAATGAAGCAACGCTAAATCCTTCTATTGCATTATTATCAATTCACACAATCACCTAACAATGAGTATCACTATGAACGTTAAAACCAAACTTGTAGAGCGCATCCGTCACCCTATCAAAATGCGTTTATTAACCGTCAAGCGCATTAGCGAGCTAAGCCCAGCCATGCGTCGCATCACCCTAACCGGCCCTGATTTGCCTGAGTTTTTATCCTCATCTTTTGATGATCACGTCAAACTGATCTTGCCTGCGGTACAAGGTGAGGAACCGAATATGCCTGTGGTGGGTGAAAATGGCATGCAGTTTGATGAAAGCCGCCCTAAACCCGTGATGCGTGACTATACGCCTCGCCACTACGATCCGGTGACTAATGAGCTAGATATTGATTTTGTACTGGACCACGAAGGCCCTGCTACTAACTGGGCCACCAAGGCAGAGGTAGGTCATTACGTCGGCATCGGTGGTCCTCGTGGCTCCTTTGTAATACCGACTGATTTTGACTGGCATCTATTAATTGCTGATGAAGCAGCCTTACCCGCCCTTAGCCGCCGCCTAGAAGAACTGCCGGAGACTACCCGCGCCATTGCCATTATTAAGCTACGCAACAAGGACCTCAAAGTTGAGCTTAACAATAATTGCCCCGCGGATATTTACTGGGTGACTGAGACAGAGGATGCAAAAGACGGTCAAAACGCACTTGAAACGACCGCTCGCAGTCTTAACCTACCGGAAGGCGACGGCTTTGTTTGGGCCGCCGGCGAATACAGCGACATCAAGGCATTACGTACCTACCTAGTAGATGAAGCCGGTATCGACAAAGATCGTATTCGTGCTTCAAGCTACTGGCGTATCTCCGTGCCGGATGCCCATGAAAACTTTGAGTAACCTGTCACTTTAAACATCAATTACCAAGTCATTGCTTAGCGCCCTGCACCATCACATGCAGGGCCTTTGCTTTAATACGCTTAGGCCTGATATGACACAAAGTAGCACCCCACACACAATTGCAGTAGAATAAAACATCCGATTTGACTGTTTATTTTTTAATAACGGAATAACCTAACATATAGCGAGGCAATCTCTTTATGCGCGTAAAACAGCTAAGCAAACTCTCTACTGCCATTTTACTCGCTGCCGGTCTTGCGGCATGCGCAAAAAGCACGGATGACACGATGAGCAACCCGACAACCCTCACAGCCTATCATTGGAGTATCGATCAAGCAATTGATGCGAGTGGCAATAGTGACACTCAGTGGCTCCGAGCAGCTAGCACCAACACAGCGACCCTAAGCTTTAGTGAAAATAGCTTGGGTATTAGCGGCCTATGCAATGCCATGGGAGCAGACTATCGCGTTGATGGTTCAACTATCAAGATAGCGCCTGTTGTCAGCACAATGATGATGTGCGCTGATGACGCACTGATGCGCTATGAGCGAAGCTTCGGCCAACGCCTGACTGCTGCATCAACTTGGCAGATCGAGGAAGCGACAGACGACGCAAGCCTCACACTAGGCTTTGAGG
>LSQX01126959.1_pt1 | contig 11503 bp, 10 predicted proteins | sample 654561 | NCBI WGS metagenome assembly LSQX01 (sample SAMN04489861, study PRJNA283612) | anaerobic digester metagenome | isolation source: 4 biogas reactors fed with cattle manure at either 37C or 55C with and... | place: Denmark: Kongens Lyngby | collected 2014 | reverse complement strand
TTCATTTTGATTTTCAATTTTTCTCCGATGCTTGGAAAATCCCCTCTGTACAAGGGGTACAGGAAGGATACCGGAAGCTCCCCTGTTTTGTCCCATGACGGCTTTTTTCCGATATCCTTAATAAGTATATATGTCCGTGCTGAAAGAAACCCGGACATATCAAGATTGGACAAACCGGGGAGTGATGTTTCATGGCCGTCATAATATCAGACGGAAAGAAAAGGACAAGATGTTTCAGGGATGAGTTCGACTTCCTTTCGTCTATGTATCCTGCGGCGATACACGCCGGGAATCACGTTTTCACCTCGGCGGAACAGGCTTTCCAGTCGAGGAAGACCATACTGCCGAAAGAGAGGGCCCGCATAATTGCCGCTTCTGTTCCGCGGGATGCCAAGGCCGCCGGGGGGATGTGTTCCATGAGACCCGACTGGGAACTGGTAAAGAGGGACCATATGTACCGTGTCACCTTCAACAAGTTCTGGCAGGACCCCTATCTGCGTGAACGGCTCCTGGCAACGGGGGACATGCTCCTGGAAGAGGGCAACCGATGGAACGACCGTGTATGGGGAGTGGACATGGACACCAGGGAGGGCGGAAACCTGCTCGGGCTCATACTCATGAAGGTGCGGTCTGAACTCTCGAAAAACTCGCCGTCCGTTCCGTCCCTTGAGCCATCCTATTCCCGGGATTACCCGGTGGTCAGCCTCACGGCGGAGTATGACGGAAAGAATCAGGCCACGGCGGCCCGCGCTCTCAAGCGCATGCTCTCCCTCGTTCCCGAGACGGGGTTTCACCGTCCTGTCCTGATGACCCCGGGAAAAAGCCTCCTTCCCATAGACGGCTGCCTGATACGGGTCATCGGGGAAGCCGAGGTGTTCAGGAAGGACGCTGAACCGGCGGTGACGCCGGAGGAAAGGTGCGGAAGCTTCGCCTCCCTGGTGTGTCCTGTTCTTGACCGTGCGGTATCATCGGCAGGAGGATGGAAAATAACCGGCGGAAGCGTAGGGGTGTTCAGGGAGACAGGATTCGATGCCGGGAGGGAGTTTTCCATGGATGCCGAACGGTATTTTTCGTTGCCGGACCAGCTGCTGGATGGATTCTCCATCTGCTGACACGTTTCCGCCCACCCAGTCGAACAAAAAAACACCCCGGATTCGGGGTGTTTTTTCATTTTTTCCTTTGGCGGCAAATATTTTTTTACAGAGGAAGCGCCTTGACATACTCCCCTCGGCTGAAGCCGGAGGGAGTACGTCAAAACAGTGTTCAGACTACGTTCAGCATGCGGAGCTGTTCGTTTATAGTTTCCTCTTCCGCTTCCTCCCGCATGGCCTTCTGGTGTTCCCTTTCAGCCTGGATTTCCCGTATTTTCCTTTCAAGGGAGATATCAGCGCTTACCCTTGCCTTCTCTACAAGCTTTTCAACAGCCGGTTTATCAAGCATGGGGATGGACATCTCAACAAGTGTTTGCGCAATTCTTTCCTCTTTCGCTCTTTTTTCAGCTTTTTTTTCTTCCATGTAAAAAATCATTTCGGCCACATCCTCAAAAAGGTCCGGGGAAAGAGGTGTCGTGTTTCTGTATTTGCCTGTGCTTATGACATGTTTCATATCCACTGTGAGTATAATGGATTCTGAGGCTCCTCCGGGTATGTCGCCAAGCGCTTGCGCGATGGCAAAAAGATGCCTGTCGGGATTTTCGGTCGTCCGCCCCTCCTCCACCGGAAGGACTGGAAGCTCGGGATGGGCGTTGATATATTCTCCGGAGTCTATGTCATACGGTGTAACGTTTTTGTCGATAGTATCCATGAGCGCGCTTATCTTCCTCTTTATTTCCCTCACGTAAGGTTCGGCAAGTCCCTTGTTCTTTGCTCTCTTCAGTATCTTTCTGCACACGACGTCTATTTCATCCCTGAGAAAATCAGTCATTACGAACTCTATCCTATCCATGTTCTCCCGGAAATAACGAAACGCCGCTGCGGTGCTATCCATCCGGGCTTTCTTTTTCTCCCACCTGAAATACCTGTCGACAAAATCAAGCCCGGCCAGCCCAATCCAAAAACAGGTATCCGGAACAACTCTTATTTTCGACTGCCCCCCTGACAATACCGGGGAATTTTGCCCGTTTTCCGCATCACCGATGTTTCCGTTCATGAAAAACACCTCACATTCTGTTCCCTGGTCACCGACAGGGATTCTGCCCGGGAAAGGTCTGCGGCGAGGGCAGCGAAGTCAAGTTGGTCATTCTGTTCAGCGCCGAGTATTTCCCTGCCGTCCGGTTCAGATATACCGTGTACCTGGAAATGTCTTTTCAAGAGAAAGTATATCGGCGATAATTCATTTTTATCTTCCTTAAAAATATTAACAACAACAAGTAAGATAACCTGTTGTTTCCCACACAGACATATTGACATAATAGATTTATTCTGGTACGATTTTTGGGTTTTAGTTTAAAGATGCTTTAAATTAAAATTTTAAAGGGGGTTCTCCTTCATGAGCAAAGACAAAAAAAATCCCGGTACGGAAACTGTTCACGAGGACGACGACTGCCTCGACACGTTCCTTCGTCTCGAGGAGGAATACCAGGCGCTTGTGGAGAAGGACAAGGCTGCCGGAATCGTGCATCCCTCCATGGACGTGGATAAAATCCTCCGCGAGGCCCGGTATGAAACTGCAAAGAAATACGATGCCAAAGATTCAGGGGAGGAGAGCTGACCCTCAAGCCCCTCCTCCTTCCCCTTTCTTTTTCTTGTGGTTTTGACATGCGCCGACCTCCCCGAATATTTCCAAAGCCCTCTACCTCCAATGTTTCTTGCCTGACGCACACCGTTTCAGCTATACTGAATCCGGTCAATATATATCATAAATCTATTGACTGGTGATGTATAAAGGTATATCATTAAATATAAGTTTTGAGGCACAATCCGCGTGATGAAAAGTGTAGGGTTTTTTCGCCTTTCAAAAGGAGGAATTCCACGATGACAGCAGACAGCAAAACACTTGGCGCTGAACATGACGACAACGAAATGGAGGTCTTTCTCGACGAGCTGGACAGGCTCGCGGAAAAAGGCGGGAAAAAAACAAGCCGTGGAGGACAATCTGAATAATGGGAATGATTAAGAAGTGCTCTCTGTGCGGCAGGACACCTTTTGATATCGACCTTGACAAGGCAATCGGCCTTCCCGTTTTCATGGATGTTGCCCCTGATTTCTGCGTATGCAGGGAGTGCATAGAGATGATGCACCGCATAATCAATGAGAAGGTGCCAGGATACCAGTCTTCCGGAAACGAGTCCGGAGCGGAGAACACATCTGCGAAAACTGCGGATAAACACCCGTCCCCGGAACTTTTTTCCGCGCCGAAACCCTCAGAGATAAAGGCCCATCTTGACACGTATGTCATCGGCCAGGAGAGGGCCAAAAAAATACTTTCCGTCGCTGTCCATACACATTACAAGCGTCTTGAGCACAACAGCTCCGGGGACAGCGGCGTGGAGCTCCAGAAGAGCAACGTCCTCCTCGTGGGACCTACAGGGAGCGGAAAAACGCTTCTCGCGCAGACACTCGCAAGGGAGCTTGGAGTTCCCTTCGCCATGGCGGACGCCACGGCGCTCACCGAGGCCGGCTATGTCGGCGAGGACGTTGAAAACATCCTTCTGCGCCTGATCCAGGCGGCGGATGGGGACATCAACGCGGCCGAACGCGGCATTATCTACATCGACGAGGTGGACAAGATCGCCAGGAAAAGCGAGAATGTCTCCATCACGCGCGATGTATCAGGCGAGGGTGTGCAGCAGGCTCTGCTGAAGATCGTTGAAGGTACGGTAGCCAATGTGCCGCCGCAAGGCGGGCGCAAGCATCCCCAGGCCGAGATGCTGCATATCGATACGACCAACATCCTCTTTATCGTCGGCGGCGCCTTTGACGGGCTGGAGAATATCATTTCCTCCCGCATGGGCAACAGAACGCTGGGTTTTGGGGCAAAGCTTGAATCGAAGGACGACAGGCAGCTGGGGCGCGTGCTGTCAAACCTCAGGCCGGATGATCTGGTCAAGTTCGGCCTGATCCCTGAGCTGGTGGGCCGCCTGCCCGTGATGCTGACGCTGGACAACCTGGACGAGACGGCGATGATCAGTATCCTGACTGAGCCGAAAAACGCCCTGGTCAAGCAGTATCAGCGCCTGTTCGAGCTGGATCACGTGGACCTGCGGTTTACGGATGACGCGCTGAAGGCCATCGCTCATGAAGCTATCGGCCGCAAGACTGGCGCCCGGGGCCTGCGCTCCATCATCGAGCGCGCGCTTCTGGATACCATGTTCGAAATACCGGGCGAAAGCGATGTCCGAAGCTGCAAGGTAACCCGCGAGGTGATCACCGAAGGCGCTAAGCCCGAGCTGATCCGCGAGGTCACCCGCGCCAAGAAGCGCGGCGCTGTGCCGGACATTTCAGACGAGCTGGCGACGGACGCGTCCTGAGCCGGATTAGAACATTCAGACGAAACATGACTGCCTCTTCCCGCTCATATACGCGAGAAGAGGCCTTTTGACAGGAGGACCTATGGCAAAAACGAAAAACGAACAGGGTTTTGAGATCCTGCCGCTGATGCCCCTTCGGGGGATGATTCTCTTCCCGCACGCGACGATGGATCTGGATGTCGGGCGCGAGCAGAGCATCAAGGCGGTGGAAAAGGCGATGGAGTCAGACCAGCGCATCTTTGTTGTCCCGCAGAAAAATATGAATGTCGAGGATCCAAAGCAGGGCGATATGAACCCCGTGGGCACCATTGCCCGCATCAGGCAGGTGCTGCATATCACAGGCAGCATGCTGCGGGTGCTGGTGGAGGGGGAGCAGCGGGCGGAGCTTCAGAAGACGGCTGTGTCCCAGGAGGCCTGGGTGGCCTGGGTGAAGCCCGTAGCCCCCCTGGCACAGGAGGATATCACGCCGGAACTGGCGGCCTCCGTGCGCGTGGCGCAGGAGTATTTCAAGGAGTTTGCCGAATCCAGCCAGCGTGTGTCCCCTGAGGCGCAGCGCACCATCCGTGAAGTCACAAACCCCGATGAGCTGGTGGATGTGATCGCGGGCAACGCGATCAACCGGGCTGAGGAAAAGGAAGCGCTGCTCAATATACTTGATCCCTCGGAGCGGCTGGAGGCCNNCCGAGGCCGGCTATGTCGGCGAGGATGTGGAAAACGTGCTTGTCAAGCTTGTCGACGCCGCAGGCGGGGATATAGAGAAAGCCCAAAGGGGCATTGTCTACATCGACGAGATTGACAAGATTGCCAGGAAGGGAGAGTCCACATCCATCACGCGGGACGTGTCGGGTGAAGGTGTACAGCAGGCGCTTCTCAAAATTCTCGAAGGTACCGTGGCGAATCTCCCCCCAAAAGGAGGGAGAAAACATCCCTACCAGGAATTTCTGAAAATAGACACGAGCCAGATTCTTTTCATCTGCGGCGGTGCGTTCTCTGGTATCGAGCGGGTGGTGAACGCCCGTACATCGAAGAAGGGGACAATAGGTTTTGAAGGCGTAGTCCATGAGAAGAAGGATATCGGGCTCGGAGAGTCGCTGAACCAGCTCCGTATGGATGATATCGTCTCCTACGGGTTTATTCCTGAAATAGCGGGAAGGCTTCCGGTCATAGCCACTCTCGACCCCCTCGGCCCGGATGTCTTGTTGAGGATTCTTACCGAGCCGAAGAACGCCGTTCTGAAGCAGTACAGTGAAATCTTCAGGCTTGACGGAGTGGAGCTGGACTTCACTGAAGAGGCAGCCAGAGAGATTGCCTCACTCGCCATAGAACAACATTCCGGAGCGAGGGGACTTCGTACTATATGCGAGGAGCTGCTCACCGATATACTGTACGACGTCGCCTCGGGAGAGGATATCTGCAGAGTCACCATTACCGGAGAGTGCGTGAGGAAGAAAACACCGCCCGAGGTGGAATATCGGAAGGCTGCCTGAGCCGGGAGTCGTAACCGTCCGAAACGGGACAATGATGCAAAATATCACCGGAAACCACAGGGTGTAAAAGAACGGGGACTTCGAGTCCTCGTTCTTTTATTTTTCAGCTAAGATATACGGGAAAAGAGATATCCTCTCAAAAAACAGGGGGACCAATAAAAATGAGCAGAAACGAAATCATAAGAAGGCTGAAAAGACTCAAGACCACCAACCGGAGCCTGCACCAGATAGCATCGGAATACGACAGGGTCTCGGACCCTGAAATAAGGGAGATGATGCTCGACTTTATTCTTTTTAAACCTGCACAGGGACCGGAATCTTTCTCGGGAAGGCTTGAACCTCTTATGCGGACTGGTCGGTCCAGCAGCTCATCTCCTTCGGGCATTGAAAGGGACAGCTTCATCGCCGATTATATAATTCGGAACACAACGGCGACATATGACCTGTGCAGTTTTATTGCCGGTGCCGTTTTAGACGTCAGTGTCGTTGAAATGTGCATGGATGAATTTATGAAGCGAACACGCGCTCTCGTTAACAATACCGATGAAAGCCTGGATTTCAGATACGTGTCGCAAGTCTGCTCCCTGTACAGAGACAAACGGAAGGAAAACGGGGAACCGGTAAAAAACGCCATGAAAAAATATCTCCCCGAGATTTTATCTATTTTTCTGGGAGACAAGCACATAAAGGGAAAAAGCGGCATTCCGGGAGTGGTTTTTGAAAATCCGGGATACGGCGGCGGCATAGACTCCTTTATCAACTGTATCGGTCCGTATTTGGACGAAAAACAGGCAAGTGATGTTCTCGAGGCCTCGCTGTGCTCGGGAAAAGTGAAAATCATGGAGTCGCTGCTTTCGCAATGGGACTCCGTCCTTTCAGAAGATGAAAAAACGAGGACCATCGAGACGGCGCTTAAAGTGCGTCCCAGGGAATTTCCGGAGGCGTACAGGGCGATATACCTCAGGTGTCCCGAGGGAAATAAAAAACTGAGAACGCAAATTCTGGATGCGCTTATAGAGGCAACAGTCGAAACGAAAGATTCGGAAGTCCTCACCAAGCTTCTTAAATCCCCTGTACTGAAAAAAGAGGAATACCAGAATCCGAACTTCGTGTTCAGCGAGGACGGCTATGCGGATGACCTGTTCACTCCCGATGATTTTCAAAGGGGCGCCCTGGCCCTGTGCAGGATGTATATGAAGCTGACTCCTGATGATATGAACACATGGAGCGGGAACAATACAGCCTGTAAGCTCCACGAGTTTATCCTCGAGGCTCTTGTGAGGGACTCCTCTCTTGTGGCTATGACGCGATGGAGATTGAAAAAATACATGCCCGACGACGTGCTTGAAAAGATAATGCTGTCTTATGCTTCTACCCCGACTAAAAATATGAGTTCTTCCATCATGAGCCGTATGGTCTCGATATATTCCCTGTGCCGGGAAAAGAACTTCGAGGCCCGTCAGGGGGATTGTGAGAAAAGAACTGTATACTGCAACGAGTCGCTTTTGAACACTTTTCTGGATAAAATTATCGACGCTCATAATCAACTCGATTCCGGCGCTCTGATTCGTTCATACGACACATTGCTGAATGAAACGCCCGAGCCGCTGGACAGAAGCCCGGAAAACCTGCGTGTATTCGACAGTCTGTTCACGGCCATAGAAAACCACATAGAAGCTCACCCGGACGGGGCCAATAGAGATTATATGTTCGGTACCCAGCGCATATATATAAAACCTTCCGTGGTGACCAGGCTTGCCCCGGAATTTGCAGAACGGATGAGTTCGCTGGGAACGAATGCGAAAAACTATATATTCGCGCGGCTTGAAGGGGCTTTTACCTTCATTTTTACAGGCAGGCTTGACGAAGAGTCCATGCGGATATTGAAAGAAAATCACGCCGGCCGGTTACGCCACGGAATAGCGTACATCATGAGCAACAACCCGCCCTGGCTTGACATGGAAACGTTTATGACCATGTGCATATCAATGACGAATTCGCCCCGTTCATTCACTCTTTCCTCAAATGATGGTTCAACTCTTTTCAGAAAGATGGCCTCATACCTGAAAGACCATGTTGAAGAAGAACATGCCGTGAACCTTTCGCTGAAATTCCTCTCCAGGTGCTGCAGGAAGGTGATGAAACAGGAGGAACCGGAAATACGGGAGGCACTGGCCGAATTGACGGAAATACTGGGCGCCGGCATTGCCGCTTCGAGAAAAAATACTTCGCCCGACGATGCTTTTTTCGATATTCTTTTCTGATGCTCCGGCTGCGCAGTAAAAAATGTGCCGCCGGTCAATCCGTTTTGTTTTTATGATATCTCCCCAGATAACATAAAGGAATCACACCTTGATTTTTCCAGCGAAAACATATTCAAAATCGTTTTCGCCGGAGATTTTTCGGGTATTATCCGGGGGTTGTATAATGCGTCTTGTCCTTTACAACATACGCTACGCCACAGGAACCGGGTGGGATTATCATGTCCCGGTGCCGTTTTACGGACTGCTGCGGAAAACATCGGGACACATCCGCAAGATTTCCAGTTTTCTCTCATCCCTCTCGCCCGATATAGTGGGACTCGTGGAGACAGACTCCGGCTCGTTCCGCCAGGACGGAATAAGCCAGGCTGATGAAGTAGCCGAGGCAATAGGCGGAAAATCAGTGTTCGCCTGCAAATATCTTGACGGCTCCGTTGCCTCGAAAGCCCCTGTGCTCAAGTCACAGGGGAATGCGGCTGTTTCAAGGCTGCCCATCCTTTCTTCCAGGGAACATTTTCTCAGCAGGGGTTTCAAACGGACACTTCTCGAGGTGGAGTTCGAAAAGTTTAATTTCTTTCTCATGCACCTGTCCCTCGGATATGAGACAAGAAAGGTACAGATTGGCGAGATTGCTGATGTTTGCGCATCTTCTGGCAAACCGGTGGTGCTCGCCGGGGACGGAAACACGTTCGGCGGGAAGAGGGAGCTTGCGCCGCTTGTGAAGCGAGCCGGGCTGAGGGACGCAAACGGCAGCGCCCTGCCGACATATCCGAGCGGCATGCCGTCCCTGAGTCTCGACGTGGTGATGTACAGCGAGGGAATACGGATGGAGCGTCTCGAGATACGGCAGGTGGGCCTTTCAGACCACCTGCCGGTCATCTGCGATTTTTCTGTAATGTGACATTCTTCCCCACCTACGAACTGCGTTCTTAGATGGTTTTTTGACCAGGTGGGGGCTTCCTATCCTCGCGGATGGGATTTTCCTGCTCGAAGATTCTTTTGGAATCAAGTTCAAAGACAAAAGAAAGGCCCCCGAAATTTCGGGGGCCTTTTCCTATCTTTGTATTGCAGCCTAGAACGTCACGTGTGTCCTGAACCTCACCATGTGGTCATCCTCTTCCTTGACGGCCTGCGAGTTCTCAATCTTGTCGTAGGCAAGCTCGAAGGAAAGAGCCGGAGTATAAAAATACCGGACGCCCAGAGACCAGTTGGTCGTGTCGTCCGAGGGCACGCTGGAAGCCAGTTGTTTCCACCGCGCCTCGCCGTTCACATACCGCTCGAATGTGGCCCACTTGTCACTCCACCTCTGCTCCGCGCCTACAAAGAGAATATTGTCATACCGCCCGAGTTCCAAACCGGTGACCCTTGCCCCGAACATGTCAAAAGGACCGTCCGTCCACGCCCTGAAGTTTTCGTCAGGCTTCATGTACTCGAGCCTGAGAGAGGTGAACTTTAGCTTTGACTGGTCGAGGGCGAGGGACAGGTGCCACGCACCGGGGCTGTCGCCGTTTGCCTGCAGTCCGACATTGGCAGCATCCTTGCCGAGATTCTGCGCGTAATAAGAGAACCTGCCGTCAATACCAGGAGTGAATGCAGTTCCAAGAGTCCCCCAGAGGACCGACTGGTCATAGTCAACGCCCGGGAGGTTTCCGTCGTACTTCCTCATAATGTAGTTCGCGGACGCAAAAACGCTGTCGCTGAAGTACATCTTTCCCCTGGCGCCGTACTCAAGGACCTCATCGTTGCCGGCAGTGCCGAACCGGTTGTCCTCATGGGCCACATAAGCCGCAAAATCGCCGGTGTTCCACGGGCGGGAAAAATAAAATCCCTTCATAATCCGGTTCGAAAACATGGAATCATTGTCCGCATACGTCTGGTCCGCGGCGGACCAGTCGACCTGCCACTTGCCGACTTTCATTTCCCAGTTCCACGGGAGGGAGATGTCCACCCACGCAAGGTCAAGGACAACATCGTCGTTCTGTTCCCACGTAAATCCGTTGTATTCGGTGTTCATGCCGAACCGCGCGGTAAAGCTCACGTTGTCGTCGACCGTTTTGCGGAGCCAGATTCGCGCCCTGTCGATGTGGAAATCATTCTTCCCTGGCCTTGTGGTGTACAGGCTCGGGGTTTCGTTGCCGAATTTTGCGTCAAACCTCAGCTCTCCCCAGAGCTTCCAGCCTCCCACGCCGCTCTCAAGAACGGCAATGCGGGAGTCGAGCTCATTTACCTTGACGCCGAGGTTGTCCAGCTCGTCCTTGAACTCTAGGACGAGCTTCTTCAGCAGCTCCATATCCTCCTTGCCCGCCTTGTTCATATCGACGTTGGCAAGGACCCGCGCCACGGTGCTGGCCGCCTCATAGCGGGTCATGGGCTGTACTCCCTTGAAGGTCCCGTCGGGATATCCTGAAAGGATTCCCCGGGCGCTCATCTGGGCCAGGGCATCGTATGCCCAGTGTCCGGAGGGGATATCCACAAACGGGTTGACGGCGGCAAACGCCCCGCCTGCCGCGAGCAGCACAACAGATACAACGGCTGCAAAAAGCATTTTTCTGGTTTTCAAGGTTCATTCCTCCCAAAAAAGAAACGTACCCCTGAAAGAAACATTATTTTTCAAAAAACACAGTTCGGGTGAAGTGTCCTCGTTTCCTTGCCCCGCGTGTCCCTTTCGCCGAAACCGGCAGGATTCTTTCAGGCTCCTAAAAAAACAAGCGCAAAAACATATGAGACCTAGGTACGAACCGTCTCCCGTGCACCACCTCCTTTTTTATTGACCTGGCGATTGTTTTACGTTTTTAATATAGCTGTTGGAGGATAGACAAAACAATTGAATCTTGGGGTTTTACAACACTTTCAATGTAAAAAAGAACCTTCCGAGTATCCTTCCCGGAAGGTTCTTTAAAAACACGAAAAAAAAATCAATTTTTACAAAAGAAAAGCCCTATGCTTTTTGTGTTTCCGTCCCCACAGGTTGAAACCATTCTACAAAACGCTTCAGGCTTACAAAAATAGGTCCGGCGATGTCATATTTTCTCCATTTTTCCATTGGCACCGTGTCCAGGATAAAAAACAGGCTTGCCCTGGCAGAAGAACTTTTGTCGGATTTTGGTTTTAAAGACACCCAGTTCAACCTTGTCAAGGAAGGCGAGGGAACGGTGAGGTTCAAAACCTCCGCTACGGCAAAATTCACCGACCGGACCGCTCTGCGATTTGTGTCAAAAATCGAGGTGTCCAGGCGCCGATTTTCTTGAGTCGTCGTTTTGCGCTTCTCGTTCCTTTCTCCTGCAGGG
>LSQX01008365.1_pt1 | contig 11504 bp, 8 predicted proteins | sample 654561 | NCBI WGS metagenome assembly LSQX01 (sample SAMN04489861, study PRJNA283612) | anaerobic digester metagenome | isolation source: 4 biogas reactors fed with cattle manure at either 37C or 55C with and... | place: Denmark: Kongens Lyngby | collected 2014 | reverse complement strand
AGTTTTCATCAAATAAACTTCCTTGGTTTCCCCATTAACTGTTACTTTATATTTGCCGAAAAAAGCAGGAACGGAAAACTCTCCATTCTGTTTAATTTCCCCTGTTTTGTTAGTCCACCATTCATGGAAAATAAGATTTTGATAAGCTTTAGCGGCAGGTGTTGGTGACCAATCGCGTTTATAAAGAGACGACTGAGGAATCCAGTTGGCTCCTTCCCAAAAGCCCCACATAAGAATCCCTTCAACGGCAGGATGAGCAAAACAGATTTTATAATAATCTACCAATTCCTCGGCTTTTTGATTTTCTTCTTCATAAGTCATTTTCAAATCCCGGTTACGGTAAAATTTCGATCGTTGACCCGGCATGTTAAATTCGGTGATTTTAACGGGGAGATTAAACTTAGCCAGCGAATCGAGCGATCGTTGCAATTCACTACGATCGAATGACTCGGCATGAAGATGTCCCTGAACTCCGATTCCGGCGATGGGAACGCCCTGAGACATCAATGTGCGGATATGTGCCATATAATCATCCAGCTTGTTCCCTGTAAGAATGTCATAATCATTCAAATAAAGTTTGATATCCGGATCCCCGTTCCGTGCCCACTCTGCCATTTTTTTGGTAATCTCCGGTCCAAGTCGATCTTCGTAGTAATTTCCATGAATCATTTCATTGTTCAAATCGTATTCGGCAAACCGACCTCTGTAACGTGCCGTAATCGTTTCAGCCCTGTTTTTCAAAGTCTTTTCCAGCTCTTCATCTGAAAGTTCTTTCACCCATGGCTGAATAAACTGTTCTATTCCCCAAAACAGATTATGTGCCCTGAGCGGAATCCCGTATTTTTCAGTCCATTCGAGAATAGAATCGACAATTGCATAATTCACTTTACCCTTGTGTGGCTCCATATTGGCCCATTTGACTGCATTCTCGGTAACTGCCGAATTGAAATTCTCCAGGAATTTTTCCTTATACATTTTCACATCAGCCTCCGAGGTCCTGCCGTTAAAAATTCCATCGCTGATAGCACAACCAAACCAGAATTCATGTTCTTGTTGTTCAACTATAACCGCTGCGCCGGGTTCTGCCTTCACAATTATTTCTCCTTTCCTGTGTCTCTCAATCGATTTTTCAAGTTCCGATTTTTGGGCGCAAATTTCACTCGGATACAAAAATATCAATACTTCTAATGATAATGATATACAAAACAGAAAATTCATTCTTTTTAATGGATTTAATAAATTCATCGGTCTAATTTTTTAGAATTTTATAATTATCGTTTTTTTTAATTCACCAATTTAGACAAGAGGGAATGATTTTTTTATTACCTATACAAAATCATATAAAATCAAAAGTTTTTTAATCGATCTGGCATTTAGTGAACTTTACTTCCACTTTTACTCCGCGAATAATCGGAATTTGTGCAGACGGCGAAAAATTCAACGAAATTGTCGCTATCAAAAAAAAAATTAACTTTCCCATTTCCCATTTTTATTGTTTTTCTGATTAAGAATTAATTTTTTATTCCACATAAATAGCCATAAAACACNNACGGCCCCAATGGACTTTTTCCTAAAATCCATTCCACATTTTAAAATTTCCATGATCGCACGTATTCAATATTGAATGTAGACGACAATTCATTATTATCCGGCAATCTAAACCACTTAAACGTAGTTCCGTTTTCAAAATTCATGGTTAATGGCTAATACCAATCTCGGATCGATTAAACCTAATATTGCTATTGGTATATTTTAAAAGCGATATCAGGTTTTTCGGAAACTGTTGCAGGCACAATTAAATTGAGCTGCCCTTTTTTTAATTCAATCTTTTCTGTTTTTACTGTCTTCCCAGTCCAACTATCAAACCATGAAACGATAAAAATCCCATTCCCTTTTTTAAAAATAATAAGAGGTGTGCCTTCAACATTCTTTTTAGTGAAGGAACGCATCCACCCAAAGCATTCCTTTCCAGCATCCATCACATAAATATCAGCATTTTCGGCACTTGCATTTACTGGTTCAAATGGTAGATTAGCAAAATCGATATCTCTCACAAAACCGGCCAGATAGCTCAACTGCTCCCAGTCCTGCCGTTTCAAAAAGGTATAGTCCCACCAAACAGGAATTCCGGCTAATCCATTGGTTAGTGATGCCCAGATAGCATTATGGTAAATATCACTATACCTTTCATCACTGCGAGCAAAGTATTCCCACTCTGCACCAGCTTCGCCAAAAATAGAAGGTTTTTCAAAATTATCATAAAATCTCCTTGAAGCCCAGGCATAATTGTACATGGCACTCCTCAACGTATCTTGAGGATATTTTAACGGCCAACCCTGTCGTGCATAAAGATGAAGATTAGGAACATCTGTAATTTTGTAAAGTTGATCCCGATATTCACCATAGCCTCCGCTGAATGAAGCTGTCATAGAATGGCGGTAAGGATCGTTTTCAGCAAAGTATTTTTGTGCTTTTGCCACCCACTCAAATGCCTCCCTATGACGCCCATGCACCCAACCATCAGTCCCATTCATTTCATTAATCAATTCCCAAATACCCCAACTTCTACTGTGAGCAAAGCGAGCAATCAGATAACGATATTTCTTTTTCTGGTACTCCCAAACCAACGAATCTTTATATACATCGACTACATCAATTAAATTACGATAGGGATTTTTGTTCCATTGAGCAGCCCAAACCGTTTTCGAAAATAAATCATGGGGCCAAATGGCAAACATCAGTTTAATATTGTCTTTTTCCAATATTGTTAGCAGAGAATCAATCCGACCACATTTTTCCTGATTATAGCGACCCAATTCCTCCTCAATAATTCCGGTTCCATTTACAAATCCACCGTATCCGATATCCCAGATAGCAAAAAAATTGGCATTATATTTTGCAAAGGTCTCGAAACGTTTCCGGTCGTTTCTCCAGGGCGAGTAAACACCCACTGCAAAATAAGTTGAGCCATCGTCGTGCGCAAAATAATGGGGATTGATCTTGGATGGTTTTATCCACCCCCTATGCTCTGACTCAATAGCCAAGAAAGATGCCGGTTCTGATTTCCCCTTTTTCCCCCTATTCTCCACAAAAACCCGGTAACTATAGGTTCCGATTTCATTAGGAGAAAAACGAATTTTCCACTGATTAACATTCTCATAATCATCATAAAATCCATTTATCCGGATTTCTTTTCCCGATGGTGCTTGAAACAAGGCATAAAGGTCAATATCATCGGGATCAAATGGATTTTTAAACTTCACATTCCTCAATTCAAGAAAAATTTCAAATTTCTCATACTTTTTGATGATTGTTGAGTTTACTTCCGTAACAAAAACTTCAGGTGCTTGCAAAATTGGTTTGCCCATAACCTGCAAGTTCATCATTAAAAATAATACCCCGGCGAAAAAAAACTGAATTTGTTTAATACCTACCATAATGCATAATTTTCTTTTTTAAAAAAAATCAAAATAAGTAAGTATTAAGGCATGGAATCTTTTAACAATGCATTAATCAATTCCATTTTATAGGTATTTGTATGTGGATCGTAAATACCGAATCCTGCATTCCATTCCCAGTATGCCCAACTGAAGCCTTGCTGTTTGAACCATCGCGAAAGAAAACGCGTCCAGCGTACTCTGGAATCCATACCAGCTTTGGAATAAGCTCCAAATTCTCCGATATGAACGGGAACATTTTTCATTTCCGATAATTGTATCGCAACTTTAAAATCTTCCTCAACCGCCTTTCGCTCTTCAGGTGTATCGTCCCATGTTGTACCCAGCCATGCCTCGGATCCTTCTACCCATTCCGCCCCTTGATGGGTAAATTGAAAAGGATTGTAATAATGAATGGTAACAATGAGATAATTGTCCTCAGGAATGGTTAAATATTTCAGCCCTGATATTCCGCCCCATTCAGCTGTACCCAACAGAACACATCGTTGTGGATTTGTTTGCCGTATGGTTTTAAGAGCCTCTTGCGAAAAATCGTTCCATAAAGCAGGGGTAAGTTCACCGTGTGGTTCGTTTAATATCTCAAACAATAAACTGTCGGGATAATGCTTAAAATAGTCGGCAATCTGCTGCCATTGAGACAAAAAACGGGCTTTCTGTCCTTGGGGATCGGCCATCAAGGCATCATGGTGGTGCATGTTAATGATAATGTGCAACTTGTTTTTCAAAGCAGCATCTACTACAGATCGAATCGTATCCAAAAATTCGGGATAGATCGTATAAGGCGGAGTGCTGATGCTTCGGTCTTCTCTTTCCCAGTGGATAGGAACCCTTACATGCGTAAATCCTAATTTGGCAATCTTGCGAAAATCATCGGGATCGAAAGGTGATTGCCATGATGGTTGTGCTTCAAAGGTATTGCCGATATTGATCCCTCTTGCCAGCCGTCGGTTCATTTCCAATGCCATTGCATACTCGTTCTGAGAAACTGGTTTTGAATCGGACTTTCCACAACTCAGCATGAGAGCTATAAGGAAGCAATATAAGCATGTATTAAATATTTTCATTTTTATTATATTTTTATTTCCCGGTAACGATATGGATCAATGCTTCATTTTGAATGCCTTCACTATTAATCAGCCCAAAGTTATCGCTTTTATAATTCCAATTGGCGTAGCCTATTCCTGTTTCCTCGAAAAGAGTTATCATATCGCGGTACCACGCAAGTCTGTCTTGCTCTGGCGGACCAACTATTACTCCAAACTCGCCACAATACAATGGAAGATCTAATTCTTTTGCTTTTTTAATAGCCTCTTGCCATTTTTCCAAAATCCAGTCTCTATTGAATTCTCTCTCAACCCAGTTTTCCACCTTAATTTGTTGCTCTTGTGGCAACTGTTTAAATTCTTCTTCGGTTAAAATAACACCAGGATAATGAACCGGTCCTTCATATCCCCTTAAAGATGTCCAACTGGCATTCCAATGGGTCAGCAAAAACGGTTCATAAAAATGAAAACTCAGTAAAAGGTTTGAATCATTGGCAGGAATTTTCAGTTCATTAAACGTATCAACCGACTGCCAACGATTCGAACCAATTACAATGGTTCGTCCGGGCTCCATCTCCCTTAAAATAGCAACAGTATTGGAAACCAACTGGTTCCATCCTTCCGGAGTAGGAGAAACGGGTTCGTTCATCAATTCATACGCAACCAACGAATTGGGATAGTCTTGTAAAGCATCTGCCAAATCACGCCACAGTTCATAAAACCTTTTTTGCTCGACAAGATCGGTCCAAAGTGGCTTTTTTTCTGCATTAAAATGGTGTGAACGCAATATGTGCAAATCGATAATAATCCGCAAGTTGTTTTCATCACACCATTCAATACAATTTTTCATTAATTGAAACGCATCATTATGCCTATTCCCATTTTCATTCCACATCTGCTCTTCATCAATAGGTAATCTGACATGGTCAAATCCCATTTGAGCAATAGTCTCAATATCCGTTTTTGTGATAAATTGTTCCCGCTCAGTACCCCGCTTGTCGCTTTGGGAAAGCCAGTGGGCGAGATTGGTACCTCGGAAAACTTCAAACTTTTCTCCAGCTTGTTGGTTTTCAGTAGATTTACAACCTAAAAAAAGAAAAGCAACAAAAACAAAAATCAGTTTTCTCATATAATTGATCATTTTAATTTAAAGAGCCAAATTGATTTTATTAAACATTTTAGTCCCTGCACTCAAACAAAATCTATTTTTTCGTGGCCAATTTGGTTTAACTCCGCTCAAAAAATTTTAATCTCTTGTTTTTTAGACATAAAATACCTACTTATTTACTTTTATGAACTAATAGAACATCTTCAAATACCTGTCAGGTTGTGTATACTGTTTGCCGGAAGATCCAAAACAAGGGTTCTGTTTTCTGTCCGGACAACCTCTTCCTTTCTAAAATACAGATGGTTTTTGGAACTGATCCATTCCCATGAAATGGAGGGTTGATTCTCCACTTTAACTCGAACCGGCCCATTGCTTAAATTCTGAATGACCAGCACATATTTATTCCCCATTTTCCCGGCAGTCACCAAAATATCGGAGTTTTCCGAAAGGGTTTCCACTAGTTGCGTTTCCGGCAAAAAAGCCTCCATGAAATGTTTCGAAACATACCGATAAGGATATTCTTCAAACGGCACATTACCGTACCACGGCATGAAACCGTTTACTCCTGCCAGATTCAGTACGTTGTGGATGAGCCGACCATATTTTTTGGGCGCTTCTCCCCAGTATTTCCGCTCATCTTTTTCCCAAAACCTGTTGTCATAATCGCATTCACCACAAAAAGTAGGTAATTCCGTGGTAGACGACCACTCCTTCCATGCTCTCAGGCAGGTCTCCATCTCGGCAGTGTGCATGCCGTATCCGTGAAAATCGAATCCTGCTGCATATTTTTTTACCTCCGCATCGGCATAAATTTCTTTGGCTTGTTTTATTTCCGATGGGCATATCTTGTGAAGAGCGATCAGCCATTTCGTCTTTATGCTGTTTTCCTCAAACAGCCTCCCTGCCTTTCGAATCAGTTCTATCTGCTCATCAGGCGTAAGGGCAATATTGTAACCACCCCAACCGTTCTCCGCTGCAATAGTCGGTTCATTGACGGAAACATAGAGCGGCTCTACTCCATACTTCTCCCTTGCATGAATCAAAAAGGCTGCTATTGATTCGGCCATCTCGTCGAAATCGGCAATCTTCCGTTGTGACGATTTTTGGGGATTCAAAACATTCCAGTCGGCCATGTCCCAAATCGAAAGCCAGCTTTCCATTCCCCGTCTTTTTAGTTCCTGCATCCGAAGAAAGGTGTATTTTACTCCATCAGTATCGGAAAAACGCGACCAATTCATTTCATGTGGATCGGCATTGTCGTTTTCCGGTTCCCATATTTTCAGAGGCAGGTTCATGCGGTTTAAATTGCAGGGAAGCATTGACAACATGGTTTCGAATTTGGGCGACAATACCTCACTTCCGCCTGTGGTGTGATATCCCTCGAAATTGATACCGCTGGCAATGATAGTCTGCATCGGGTTGTCCCAATTTACCAAAAATACCGATTCCTTGAATTTGGATTCTTCGTTCTTGCCTTTTTCCTCTCCCTTACTGCAAAAAGAGAAACATACGATAAAAACAACCGTCGTCATTATCCGCCACATACTCATGATGAAAGAATTATTTTTCTTTAAGCTCTATCTTGAATTCTTCAAAAACTACCGCTCTATCTCTAATTAGTCAATTGATAAATATCATAAGTTCATTTATGATGATAGCGGTGTAATGGTACCGCTTGTAGCACTCGAAAGGGTACCGCACTAAAGCCTGTAACCATATACCACAAAGATAATTTATTTTTTCTTCCTGCATCTCATCGACTCGCCTTTTAACTCGATGTGGAAAACATTCTCTACTAGACGATTCATAATGGCATCGGCCAATGTCGGTTCGTCGATATAGTCACACCTTTTGGCTACCGGAACCGGATACGATTTCCCACATCCGGTAAGACCGGCTATCAGCAGATTTTCTGCCCTGCGTATAAAGCTGCAATCGGCTATCTCCATGAGTTGGTCTTTGGTAATGTTCCGTTGCGGAAAACATTCGAAGTCTTCAATCACCGCGTTATAGCGGAGCTTGCCGATTTTTAGATAGATTTGTGTTTTGAGCTCTCTTCTGTAAATACGTTCGGCTTCTGTAATCTTGGCTACCTGCTGGTTCCATGCCCGGCCGCTCCTGCACCGGCAGGTTGGTCATGGCTGTAAAGGCTTCAGCCATCCTCTTAAGTTTGAGACCTGTCAAAAGATCTGCTGTTTGTTGATTGTTCATTTCCCTTGATATTTTTAAATGTTACTGTATGCTTTCGCTCCACGAACAATTTCATTGGGTGGAGTGGTAGCGATTACTTTGGTTGAATTTTCCGCCTGTGCTCGTTCCAGCCCTTTGCCCGGTACATTTTGAAGCATGGTCAAGGTGAGGGCTTGGGGTCCAGGAAAGAATAAAATCACATGCCTGTAGAGTTAAAAAGTGAGTCAATGAGACGAATGAATCAGGAAAAAATAGCTTTGCAAACAGAAAACAATGCTTTTTAAGTGGTACATTTGAAATGATATATTCATTTCTACTATTCTACTACTATAGGCTCTCCAAATAATACTTTGCCCAAAGATTATATTGTGAAACATTTAAAGATTGAATGAAAAATTCTTTAGCCTTGGTTTCGTCCCCTTTCCCAAGACAGGCTAATCCTTGCAAATAATATCCTTCCGATAAGGATCTCATGTTGGCAACCGTACCGCCTTCCTCAACGCCGATTCCGGAAACAATCCTCAAAGATTCCACCCTCCTCTTGCCCTCGGCAGCCAAACGGTCCAATAATTCGACAGCCTTCGAGGAATTCCCCGTCTTTTGAAGCGCAAGTGCCTGATAAAACTCCAAGTCCGGCCATGCACGAGAATTTTTAGCATCGATACAATTTTCGTAATACCGACGGGCGTCATCCACCTTTCCCATTTTTTCCATAGCCTGCGCCATGAAATAATAAATCATTGCATTTCGTTCATCGTCCAACGGTTTCCCCACCTCTAGGTTCTCGGGATACAGCAATGCTTTCTTCAAATATTCGATTGCCTCCTTGCATCTATTTTCTTTCATCAGTGTCAGAGCTTTTAAAACATGGGCGTCCACATAGTACCAGTAGATCTCGCGCCCACCTTCCCATGTCCTGAAATGATGTGTTGCCAACAACTCTATCGCCTTATCGTATTCACCTGTTAAATTATAAAGATTTACCAGATCTTTGGGCGCGGTAACATCTCTTTTGACGATCTCAATATGGGAATCCAACATAGCAAGACATTCCCGGGGATCCCTGTCTGATGCCGCATAATATTCCGCCAATTCGGAATACCAGTAGGGATGATCCGGAGAATCATTTAAAGCTTTCGTGAGGTATTCAATCGCCTTTTCGGGATTCTTTTGATGATGAAAAGCACCAAATGCCAGGTTCCTCCACACCATCGGGGAGCCACCATTAATCTTTGCAGCCTTATTCCATGCAGCTATGGCTTCTGCAGGACGATTGTCATAAAGCAGATTCCCCAGCAGATAGGAAGGAAAAGCACTAGTCGTATCGACCCTGGCAGCATATTTCAATACCTTTTCCGATTCTAACCGATAAGGAAAGACATAATCGAACGATTTATGGTCTGCTGAGGCAATAATGCTTCGGGCAAGCGAATCCTGTCCGCTGTTTGCCAAGGCATAAGCATGATAATAGAGGAACAACGGATTTGCGGGATCTTTAATCCGGGAAAATAATTTGACCGCTTCATCGTATATCCCTGCATTCAAATAGTTGATCGCTATCTCGATATAATTATTTTCCACATCCTGCATGTTGTCATTCATAGCCCCAACAATGGGTCGGCCTGTCACCAATTCTTTTTCATATAGAAGCGCATAATTCAAAGGGTCAAAATCAAGAGCTTTATCCAGCATTGCCAAAGCTTCCTCACCTCGGCCTGCCTTTCGCAACAAAGCACTGTATAAAACTACGATTTTTGCATCGCGATTATTGGTCGAATAGGCATCGTCGATATAATCGAGAGCTTGCCCAATATTCCCTTCTTCGCTTTCCATTTGTGCCAGTTGATAGTTCGCAGCCGAATACCACGCATAGTGATAAGCCGCATAACTGAAATTGCGAAAAGCCTCCTGCTTTTTCCCTTGTGCCCTTTGTGCCAATGCCCAGTAATAATAAAGATCGCCTTCCTCGGGTTGTATATATTGATATTTAAGCTTAAGTGCCGCCTTCTCCAAATGTTCTTCTGCCTCCGCAAAACGCCACTGTTTTACCCGCCGAATGCCCAATGCCATGTTCACCCTGTAATCGGTCGGCGAAATTTCCAACGCTTTCAAATAATAATCATCCGGATCGAGATACGGCCTGGAAAATTGCTCTACCCACCTACCCGTCAGATAGAGATCTTCCACGTTGTCAATTTCACCGACAGGTTTAAAATCTTCAAGTGTTTCAGGCAAAGGAGGTAACTCCCTTTTATAGGGTGTGTAAGAGAGCACTTCTTTTCCTTCTTCATCCCTAAAGGAAAGTTTCAAACCGTATTCGTCGATATCTTCTTTGGCTGTCCAGATAGCCGTAAAAGGATGGGCCGGATCGACATCTATGTTTTTCGAAACCACTTCCTTGTCCTGATAACTAAGCACTATCTCTGCATTTTTCATGGATCCGGTCACGTTGACACCATAAAAAACCCTTCTTTTATCCCTCATCTGCAGGGTAATGGCCGCATCCTTCGTCGCATTTTTCGCAATCTCGATATCGCGCAACGGATACCAGTAATGTTTCGCATCTTTTACCATGTGGGGAGCGAACCAGCTGTAATCGGGCTGGTTGTTGGAAAAGGTGCCCGTCATCAACTCTACATATGCCACACCATCGTCGGTCAGTTTCCGTCGTGCATTTTGCCCCTCAAGACCCGGTCCAAACTGCCAAAGTTTCGATGTCCGGCTTTTGTAGGTATCGGCGACATGCATCGTTCCCGCCTTTTGTGCATAATTGTATCCCCCGATAAATTCTCCTTCTCCCTGCCAATAGAAAAAGGAAATCGGCTTCGGATGGTTTTTCCACCAAGTCAAATCAACGCCTTCCGTATAGTCCACACCTTGATATACTTCATGTGAAATCGGCCAATGGGTAAACGAGGAATAATTATGGAAGGTGGCAATTTCCTGACTGGGAGGCCAGAATGTCCTGAAATTCTCATCTGCCGTAATAGCAGGATTCGCCCAAAACAAAAAATTTCGAGTAACGGGATTGGGATTGCTCAACCGCAAATCAACCTCTATATACGAACGTCCCGGTCGTAAGGTTATGCCTATTACGCCGCGCAGTCTTAGGCTTCTCTCCGTTTCACCTACCCAAACCGTGGCACTTCCGTCTTCGTTCCGTTCAATCCGATAATCGGCCGGCATGAGGGTAGTAGTCCGATGGTGATGGGGAAAACACCATTCGACACCTCCGGAAATCCAAGCACCAAGAGTTCCGATCAAGTCAGGCTTTATCGTACTGTTGCGATGAAAAATCTCATGCCCGTTTGTTTTATCGATTGCGGAAAAAAGTTTTCCGCCGAATGCCGGAAGAATCGTTACTTTCAAATATTCGTTTTCCAGATAGACCATCCGGTAAGCGACATCCGTCTTCTTGTCGCTCAAACTGATTTGTGCAGGATATGGATAGATACGTCCTGCCGCACCCTGAACGCCACGACCCGTATAAAAAATGGGGCTGGTTTCGTTCGGCCCCAGCTTGTAAGTAGGGACAATTTCCTCACCCGTATAGACTTTAACCTGATCCTGGGAAAAAATCGAAAAAAAAGGAGCGAAAAAAACCAGCCCCATTAACATTAATATTTTACTTATCTTTTTGTGTTTCATAACATCACAGTTGGTTTAAAAATTCGTTAAACTGAGTCCACTCCGAAAAGTCTCTGA
>LSQX01319877.1_pt3 | contig 11505 bp, 7 predicted proteins | sample 654561 | NCBI WGS metagenome assembly LSQX01 (sample SAMN04489861, study PRJNA283612) | anaerobic digester metagenome | isolation source: 4 biogas reactors fed with cattle manure at either 37C or 55C with and... | place: Denmark: Kongens Lyngby | collected 2014 | reverse complement strand
TCTGAGCATGGGCCTTTTTTTTGAACAATATATTATGATGTATAAACGTTTTTTTCAAAAAATCCGCTGTATGATAACAGTTTTACATCAATTAAAAAACAATAACTGGTTTTTTATATCACTTGCAGGCTTTGTGGCTGTTATGCCTTTTTCTGAAGCTTTGGTTTCAATAATGAGCGGAGTTGTCCTGTTTACAGCACTTGCAGAAGATAACCTTAAAAATAAAATAAGAAGGGTTAAAGAAAGGCGTATCCTCCTGTTTATATCTTCTGTGTTTTTGATCTATTTGCTAAGCGGAATAATATTTGGAAATTTTAATAATGCTGTTTATGACCTTAAGAAAAACCTGTTTTTTCTGGTAATTCCTCTTGCTTTTATGGCCGGAAAAGAGATTACTACAAGGCAAAAACAACAGCTTTTTATTGTTTTTTCAATGGCTGTTATGGCCGCTTCTCTGTTTGCTGTGTACCAATGGATAATAACATTTTATGCAGGAGCAACTGATGTAAGGGGGATAAGCCTTATTTCCCATATCAGATTCAGTTTTCAGGTGATCTTGTCGTTCTGGTTTTGTGCTCTGATCATTATAAAAAATTATAATGTGATCAGTAAGACAACTTTGATTATGCTATTTGTGATAAGCCTATACTTTTTGGCATTTGTCCTTTTTCAGCAATCCCTGACAGGGTTGTATACTCTCACTGCCAGTATTTTGTTTTTTATATTCTATGCTATCATCAAAAGTCCGGAGAAGTATAAGCCTTTTTTGTTTGTTTCCGCACTATTATTGCTACTCATCCCGGTGTTATACATTTCATGGGCCGTTTCAAGGTTCTATGACATTGAAGAGGCAGATGTGAATTCAATCGAAAAAACTACTGCTCTTGGAAATGCATATAATCATTATTTTGATGATCCCCTTGTTGAAAATGGACGCTATGTATATTTATATGTATGTGAAGAGGAAATGCGGGAAGCATGGAATAAAAGATCTGAATGTAAATATGATTCAGCAGGACAGAATGGCTTTCCATTACATGCTACATTAATGAGATATCTGACATCCAAAGGATTGCGGAAAGATGCAGAGGGGGTGGAAGCATTGACTGATAAAGATGTTTGTAATATTGAAAACGGAATTTCCAATGTGATTTTCAAAGACAAAAAATTTTCCTTGTATCCCAGAATTTACCAGACGATATGGGAATACTATGTGTATTCAAAAACCGGATATGCAAATGAACAGTCATTGTCGCAACGGATAGAATTTGCCAAAGCTGCTTTTACTATTATTAATAAGAATTTTTGGTTCGGGGTGGGGACAGGTAACTGGAAGGATGAGTTTAACGAAGCATATCATGAGAATAGTTCTAAACTGGCTGAGAAGTATTACTCTTCAGCACATAACCAGTATCTGAATTATTTTGTAAAATTCGGGATCACTGGATTGGCAATGATTCTTTTTTTTATTGTTTATCCTGTAATACAAACAGGAAGATACAGAGATATATATTTTTTAATTTTTCTGATTGCTATGTTTTTTGCAAATTTCTCTGATTCGAATCTCGAGTCACACATGGGAGGTTCCTTCTTTGTGTTTTTTTATTGCCTCTATATCAGCACCGATGGTGTTGATTATCTGAAACTAAGATGAACTATTTTCTTTCATTATTGTTTTATGAGTTAACAGTTTAAAATTAAAAATTACAATATGGAAAGAAGAAAGTTTATAACAATGGTTGGAACAGCCGCACTGACAGTTCCTGTTATGGGAACTATTGCATCGTGTGCACCGGTACCAGAGAAATTTGAAGGCCATAAATTTCCGGAACTGGGATACGATTTTAATGCCCTCGAACCCTATATAGATGCCCTGACAATGGAATTACATTATACGAAACACCATAAGGGCTATTTTAATAATTTCCTGACTGCGACTGACGGGACAGAATTGCTGGAAACTCCGATGGAGAAAATTTTTGAAAATATTAACCAATATCCTGCAGCTGTCCGTAATAACGGAGGTGGTTATTACAATCATGCTTTGTTCTGGGAAAATATGACTCCTTCCCGGCAGGAAATTCCTGCACTACTAAAGCAGTCAATCGAAAAAGATTTTAAATCTTTAGATACCTTTAAAGAACAATTCAGCACCAGCGCCAAAACACATTTCGGCAGTGGTTGGGCCTGGCTGGCTTTAGGCAGGGATGGGAAACTTTTTATTACCTCTACTGCTAATCAGGATAACCCTTTAATGAATATTTCAGGAGTCAATTATGGAGTTCCCCTCTTAGCTTTGGATGTTTGGGAACATGCGTATTATCTTAAATATCAGAACAAAAGGGCTGACTATGTCGACAATTTCTGGAATGTGATTAACTGGGAGACTGTAAATAACAGACTTACAAAAGCAAAAAATCTTTAAGTTATAAGGAGTAAAACGGCATTATTGTTTTGAAACACCATAACCGGTAACCCTTTTTAACGTCTGGAAAACGACAACCGGACAAAGGCAATAGGTGTACATTTAGTTGGTAATTTAACAACAGCTCACTACATTTGAATTTTTAAGATCAAACGGATGAGCAACACCATTGTTTTTATTGGCGCGGGAAATCTGGCCACACATCTGGCAACTGCACTTAAGAGTAAAGGATTTAATATTATCCAGATATATAGCAGGACTGAAAGGTCAGCTAAAGAATTAGCCCGGAAAGTGGATGCAAAGTATACGACTTTTCGCGGAGAAATAATTAAAAATGCTGATATCTATTTTGTTGCCCTCAAAGATGATGCCTTTGAAGATGTACTGCCTTTTGCTGAGTTTGGCGATGGACTGTTAGTTCATTGCTCAGGCAGCATGCCACTTTCCGCAATCGACAAATTCGCTGCCAATACTGGTGTTTTCTACCCGCTCCAAACTTTTTCCAAAGATCATGAGGTTGATTTTTTTAAAATTCCCTGTTTTGTCGAGGGGAATTCAAAGAGTACAGAAAAGGTATTAATCAAAATCGGCGAAACTATTTCAGGTAATGTATCTCTGCTCAATTCTGAAAAACGTCTTTCACTGCATATTGCTGCAGTTTTTGCCTGTAATTTTGTTAACTATTTTTATACTGCGGCCTCAGATGTTTTAAGATCTGAGAATTTGTCTTTTGAGGTACTCAGGCCTCTTATTCTGGAGACCGCCCTTAAGGTGCAAAGGCTGTATCCTGAACAGGCCCAGACCGGACCTGCAGTAAGGTTTGACAAAAATATAATTCGAATTCATACAGAATCTCTTAAGGATTTTCCTGAACTTCAGAAACTTTACAGCATTGTATCACGTCAGATCTTTTTGTATCACAACAAAAATGTGGATGATATTGTACTAAATGAATTTAAAAATGTCAAAGCATTCATTTTTGATGTTGACGGGGTATTATCGAAAGGGGCAACATATCTTGATAAAAATGGCGATCCTGTGCGGACTGCCTGTGTAAAGGACGGATTTGCCATAAAAAATGCCATTTCCATGGGGTATCCGGTGGCAGTTATTACCGGTGGTTGTCAGCAACGCGTTAAGCTGCGTTATCAAAGACTCGGGGTGACTTATTATTACGATGGTGTTGCCGACAAGATGGTTTGTTTATCTGATTTCATTGTAAAGAGCCGGATAGATGCCGGTAATATTTTATATATGGGCGATGATATTGTCGATTACAATATAATGGGTGAGGTGGGTATTCCTGCTGCGCCCTTTGATGCAGCACCTGAAATATTAAAGATATCTAAGTATATATCGCCTGTAAGGGGAGGCGAAGGATGTGTAAGAGACGTGATTGAGAAGACTTTGCATATTCAGGGAAAATGGCTTATTTCAGGATTGTTGTCCGTTAATTCAATATAAATGAACTGGTTACCCGATTATAATTACATTCTGGCATCTAAGTCACCGCGCAGGCAAATGCTGTTAAGGTCGCTCGGCATTAACTTTAAAGTGAAAATTAAAGAGGTTGACGAGTTTTATCCGCAGGGAATGCCTGGTACAGAAATTCCTGTTTACCTGGCAAAATTAAAAGCCCTCCCTTTTTCAGGTGAATTAACTGAAAATGATCTGCTGATTACCGCTGATACTGTTGTCTGGCTTGACAATAAAGTACTTGGAAAACCATCGGACAAGGAAGAAGCCGTTGAAATGCTGCAGTTGCTTAGCGGGAAAGAACATCAGGTAATATCAGGTGTATGCCTTACCTCCACCCGTAACCAAAAAACATTTTATTCAGTTTCCGGAGTAAATTTCAGGGAACTGGCCTTACAGGAGATTGAGTATTATATTGAAACTTGTAAACCTTTTGATAAAGCCGGGGCTTATGGAATCCAGGAATGGATCGGTTATATTGGCATCACGCATATTGAAGGCTCTTTTTATAATGTGATGGGTTTGCCAGTACAACAGCTATATTCGGAAATTTTAAATTTTGAGTTATAAAAAGTCAGATACATGAATGGTTCTCAGGTATGATTCAAATTTTTAAAATATTTCAATTAAATTTCGGGTAATTTTTAAAAAAAAGTCCTTTTTTTATTGTAATAATCCAGACAAGTAATTAAACAGATCAACTCAGCTATGAGATTTCTATTTTATATTTCATCTTTTTGGGCAGTAATGGTCGCCGTTACCCTTAATAGTTGTAACAATGCCGAAAGTCTGCCGAATATAATTTTTATTTTAGCAGATGATCTGGGGTATTCACAAACAGGCTGTTATGGCAGCAGTTATTATAAGACTCCGAATATTGATAAGCTGGCATCAGAAGGAATGCGGTTTACAAATGCTTATGCCGCCTGTCCCGTATGCTCTCCTACCCGGGCAAGCATAATGACGGGTAAATACCCTGCAAGGCTTCACCTGACAGATTTTATTCCCGGAAATAAAAATAGTGAATATCCTCTTCTTCAACCCGACTGGCAAAAATTTTTACCTCTGGAGGAACTTACAACTGCTGAATTGCTTAAAACTAAAGGCTATAGTACTGCAATTTTTGGAAAATGGCATTTAAGCTGTGAAAAAACTCCTCCTGAAAGTCTTCCTTATAATCCTGACAAACAGGGATTTGATGAATATTTTGTAACTTATAAGCCGGTATCTGCCAATATTGCCAAACCCCAACCCTGGCAAGATGCTGAAAATGATGCACATAATGTCGATACAATTACGAGCCTGTCGCTCAACTTTATTGAAAAGAACAGAAAAAAACCATTTTTTTTGATTGTATCACATAATACCATACATGATCCTCTGAAAGAAAGAGCTGCAGTGATAAAAAGGTATGAAGAAGATAAAGCATCTGAAAAAACGGAAAATAATCCGGTCATTGCAGCAATGATTGAAAGGCTGGATAATAGTTGCGGACAGATATTTCATAAAGTGAAAGAATCAGGCCTTGAGGAGAATACCATAATTATATTCTTTTCGGATAACGGGGGACGGCATATCCACGCTGCCCAGACCCCCCTGAGGGCCGGCAAGGGATTTCTTTATGAGGGAGGAATTCGTGAACCGTTAATTGTAAAATGGAAGAATAAGGTTACTCCACAAACGACTTGTAATTCACTTATAAGTTCAGTAGATTTTTTACCTACTTTTCTTGAAATTGCCGGTATTGAAAAAATTCCCGGCAATATTGACGGAGTTAGCTTTCTTCCTGCATTGAAGGACCCGTCTGTGGAAGTCCATCAAGAGCTTTTCTGGCATTATCCCCATTATCATAGTTCAGGAATGGCTCCTGCAGGGGCAGTCAGGAGTGGAAAATGGAAACTTATTGAGTGGTATGAAAAAAGCCTTACAGGCTGCGAAGATGTTGCATTTGAACTTTTCGACCTTGAAAATGACATTGGTGAAACAGTCAACCTTACTGATAGTTTAAGGTCAGTAAAAGATGATTTGTATAGTATGCTTAACAAATGGAGAGAAGAGGTAAACGCCCAAATGCCGGTGCTGCAAAAATGATTACACAATAAAATAAACAAATATCATTATGGAACTGAACCAAAAAACAATCAACACACCCCTTCCCGGGAGAGTGGCATCAGTAGACTTTTTCAGGGGACTGACTATGCTTCTGCTGGCCGGGGGCTCAACAGGGTTATTTGGTTATCTTCTTAAGGTGGATAACCAGTTTGTCAATTTTCTGGGAACCCAGCTGAGCCATCATGAATGGCACGGATTACATTTTTGGGATCTGATACAGCCGTTCTTTATGTTTATTGTCGGCGTTGCAATTCCTTTTGCTACTGCAAACAGAAGAAGAAGGGGACAAAGTGAAAAAACCATTTTTTTTCATGTATTAAAAAGATCTTTTCTTTTACTCTTCTTTGGCTGGTCATTGTCATTTATTTCTGCCGGCACTCTCGTTTTTCGTTTCCAAAATGTGCTCGCTCAGCTGTCTGTAACCTACCTGGTGGCCTTTCTTTTGATGAAGAAGAGTTTTAAGTTCCAGCTGATAATTACATTAATTATTCTTTTACTGATAGACCTTGCCTACAGATATTTTCCTGTTGAGGGTTTTAATAACCCATGGGTGAATTTTGAGAATCTCGGGGCCTGGTTTAATAATAAAATTGAAGGGGTAGATAAAGCAAGTGAGTGGGCTACTCTTAATTTTGTTTCAACAACGGCCCACACTGTATGGGGGGTCATCTGTGGTAAACTCCTGATGGAGGACAGGCCTGGCGGACAAAAGATAAGGTATTTGTTTATTGCAGGTATGTCAGCTTTAGTGATTGGCTATTCGCTCGACTGGCTGAATATAACCCCCATAATTAAAAAGATTGCAACTTCGTCGTTCGTCTTTGCCAGTGGTGGCTGGTCCATATTAATGCTCTGTTTCAGCTACTTACTCATTGATGTCAAAAAAAGGTTTTTAAAAGGATCCCGCTTTTTTATTATAATGGGTATGAATAGTATATTTATTTATCTCTTTTTCAGTATCGGAGGCTCGGGCTTGCTTAAAAAAATACTCAGTCCTTTCAGCCAGTTGCTTTTTTCATGGGGAGGCAAGCTGACTGTTGACATAATAACCAGCTTAGCTGTTTGGGCAGCCCTTTGGTATCTTTGTTACTGGCTGTATAAGAACAAGGTATTTATAAAAATTTAAATAGCGATGGAAATGATATCCCGCCGGAAGTTTTTAAGGCAAACTGCAGGTATTACTGCAGGACTTACTATACAGGGGAATTATCTGAGTGCGGCTGGTTCAGTGTTTGTCGGGAAAAATTATGAAGTGTTTATTCCGATACCGCTGCAGGTGGTGATTGATGATGTCGGCTGGTGGTCCGGGGAAGATGGACATGAAAAGCAGGAACCTTATCGTACAGGAATTAACAGAAAGCACGTACCGGCTGATTACCAGGCAATTGCTGATCTTGGGAAAGCATTGGGAATAAGGCCGCAGGCAGCAACCATTTTGTGTGAATGGGATAAAGAAAATATCCTCCGTGATGTTCCCTCCTCAACCTGGATGGGCAGGAACTGGGATAATTCCGGATGGGTCGGGCCCTGGATGGAAGAGGCTGCTGAAATAATACGCAGTAACCAAAAATACTATGAGCTTACACTTCATGGTGTGGGACATGAATTTTGGGAAGGTGAAAAATTTACCCGGGCAGAATGGCATGACCGTAACGGACATATGAGGCCCCGTGAAGAGGTTGAAAAGCATCTGGATTATTATGAAAAACTTTTGAGACAGCATAACCTTGGACTGTTCCCGAAATCATTTGTGCCGGCAGCTTTTCTTCATTCGTTTGGCCCTTCAGAGGGAAATGCCACAAGCCTGGCATTGATCCTTAAAAGGAGAGGTGTTGACTATATTAACACTCCCTTCGGATCAATATTTAATAAAGAGAGAGTTCAGTATGGGATATTTGGAATTGATGATGATGTAATGACAGTTGACAGGGGACGCGACGAGTTTTCGTGGATGACTTTCCCCGGCGATCCTTCTAAAGAGTTAACCGGGCCAACATGCGGAATGCACTGGCCTAATATGTTACATCCGGATCCGTTACGCAATTCCGAGGTTGTGAAAAAATGGATTGACTATCTCAGACCGTTTAATGATAAACAAAACATGATGCTGGCCCCCGATTCGGTTTATTTTCAACACCAGCTGGCACATCATACCCTGACTAAAATTAATTTAAAGGGTAATATTATCGAACTGGATTTTTCCGCAACTGATAATCTGCCGGCCAATATTGGAAGGAAGGAGTTTACGGTTAAGATAATAACATGCAAACCTGTTAAATTGAAACCGGCAGGCATCAAAATTTTATCACGGGAACTGAAGAAAGGGAAAGAGTTTATGTATGTTTTGAAGTTAATGCGCAAACCAGATAAATCAAAAGCTATAATTAATATTTTAACTTAGTAATATTCAAATGACATTTAATAGTAGAAATTTATTAAACCTATCTTTTGCAGGGATATTGGCATTTTCTGCCAATGCTGCTTCCGGGGAATCAAGAACCGGTCCTGCCGGCAGTAAACCAAATATTATCGTAATTCTTCCTGATGACCTTGGCTGGTCGGATATCGGATATAACGGCTCGGATATAAAAACTCCAAATATTGATCAACTGGCTAAATCAGGGGTTATTTTAAAGCAGCATTATGTTATGCCTACCTGTACACCGACAAGAGTCAGTCTCATGACAGGCCGTTATCCCAGCCGTTATGGAATTACGGGCCCTGACTATGGAGAAGTGATCGACATGGGTGATCCGACGATGGCATCAATTCTCAGGGATAATGGATATGAAACTTTTATTTCCGGAAAATGGCACCTGGGTTCACCTCCATATACACCTTTAAAGTATGGGTTCCGGTCATCTTATGGTTACTTTGACGGACAAATAGATCCCTATACCCATGAATACAAAACAGAAACAAAACTAACCGAAAGAAGGTCATGGCACAGAAATGATGAATATATTGATGAAGAAGGACATGTAACTGATCTGCTTACCAGTGAAGCTGTCAGGATTATTGAGAGTTCACGGACAAAACCGTTTTTTCTTTACCTTACTTATCATGTCCCTCACTATCCCCTGGATGAGCCCGCCGAATGGCTGTCAGTTTATGATGATGCCTGTATGATGCACCCTTCCAGGAAATTGTTTGCAGCAAGTGTATCCCATATGGATGCGGGTATCGGGAAGATAATCGAAGCTTTGGATCGTAAGGGGATACGTCAAAATACCCTTATAGTTTTTACAAGCGATAACGGCGGACAAAAAAACTGGCACAGTGAAACAGATTACAGGGGAAAATATGCAGACAAGCCCCACCTCATACTGGGAAATAACTTTCCTCTGCGGGGATGGAAAGGTGATCTATACGAGGGAGGGATCCGGGTTCCGGCCTTTGCCAGCTGGCCCGGACGGCTGGCTCCCGGATCTGTGGATGAACCAATTCATGTATCATGCTGGCTGCCAACTATATGTAATCTGACCGGTTCTGGTGGGGCACTTCAAAATGTAAAACAGGACGGGAGAGATATCTGGCCGCTGCTTACGGGAAGTAAGACAGCGCACAATGACTTTCCGATATATTGGAAAATTGCACAGTATTATGCTGTCCGTGAAGGTAAATGGAAACTTCTTCTGAACCGGAAGAGTGGTGTGGCTGAGTTGTATGACATAGAAGCTGATTTTCGTGAAACTAATGACTTAAGCAAGGATAATCCCCAAAAAACTGAGTATCTTTTAGGATTAATTGAGCAATTTAAGAAGGATGACAGAGAAAAATAGTTATCGCTTGTAATTATTTCTGTTCCGGCAGCTTTTTTGTCCCGATTAGTACCGGGATCAGGATTGAGGGGGTAAGCTCCATTTCAAACAATTGGTTGTTAAATTTAAACTAATTTATATGTATTTATTTATTAACTGGATTATTATAATATCTGTAACTCTCCTTTTCGGTTGTTCAGGTGAAAAACATGAGCAATTGAAGCGTCCAAATATTCTATTTGCCATCAGCGATGACCAGTCGTTTGCTCATACCAGCTTTTCAGGGTGTGAGTTTGTGAACACGCCCGCATTTGACAGGATTGCCGGGGAGGGTGTCTTTTTTACAAATTGTATGGCAGGGTCACCAGGCTGTGCTCCCTCAAGAAGCTCTCTGGTCACCGGACGTTATCACTGGCAAAATGAGCAGTCAGGCCAGCATGCCTCATCATGGATGAAAAAGTATATACCATTTATTGATCTCCTGGATCAGAATGGTTATATAACAGGGAGGACGGGCAAAGGAGTTTCTCCTTTCCGGTATGCCCGCGATGAAAATGATTCCTTATGGCGGGCTACAGATGCCGGAGGTATAGCCCACAGCAATATACGTTATGAGGCCGGAACGCCCGGTGATGAGCGCACCGCTGGCGGTATAGGCGCTGTTAATTATTTTGAGAACTTTAAATATTTTATGGAAAACGTCAGGGGCGACAAACCATTCTTCTTCTGGTATGGAGCAACCGAACCCCACAGAGCCTATGAACAGGATTCCTGGAAACGGAATGGTAAAAGCCCTGATAATGTTGATGTACCCAAATACCTTCCTGATAATGAAATTGTAAGGGGTGACCTGCTCGATTATGCGGTGGAAATTGAATGGTTCGACCTTCACCTGAGACGAATGCTCGAATACCTGGAAGAGAAAGGTGAGCTGGATAATACTATTGTAATAGTTACCGGCGATAACGGAATGCCTTTCCCGAGAGCTAAGGCAAATTGCTATGAATACGGGATCCATGTACCTTTTGCTGTGCGTTATCCAAAGGAGTATCCGGGAGGAAGGGTAGTGGATGATCCTGTTAGTTTTGCTGACCTTGCCCCTACTATATTTGAAATAACAGGGACGCGACCTGAGGGGATGCTTCCGGTTTCGGGCAAGAGCTTTTTAAACCTGTTGAAGTCTGATAAGCAGGGCCTTATCGATCCTGAGAGGAAATATGTTTTCTCAGGTCGTGAAAGGCACTCCTGTTCCAGATACCAAAACATGGGATACCCTCAAAGGGCAATTCGCAGTGAAGATCATTTGCTGATCTGGAATATAAAGCCCGACAGGTGGCCAGCCGGTGCACCGCAGAGGATAAAACCCGGAACTGATAATGAGCTTCTGCCAATGTATGGCATCGATGAAAAAGGAGTCCATCACTCCGACTGGGCATTTACCGATATAGACCCGGCTCCTTCAAAATCGGTTATTATTGAAAATATGGATGATGAGCAAATGAAACCATATTTTGAATGGGCCCATGAGAAAAGGCCTGAATTTGAACTATTTGACATCAAAGATGATCCCTGGTGCCTGAATAATCTGGCAGGTTTGCCGGAATATGAAGTAACAGAGAGAGAGATGAAAGAGTTATTGCTGAAGGAGCTGCAAAAATCAGAGGATCCCAGGGTCACCGGCCCTGATGAAGGTATATTTGATACATATATAAGATATTCTCCTATGAGGGA
>LSQX01288731.1_pt1 | contig 11505 bp, 12 predicted proteins | sample 654561 | NCBI WGS metagenome assembly LSQX01 (sample SAMN04489861, study PRJNA283612) | anaerobic digester metagenome | isolation source: 4 biogas reactors fed with cattle manure at either 37C or 55C with and... | place: Denmark: Kongens Lyngby | collected 2014 | reverse complement strand
CGAAGGCCCTAAAGGCGGCCCGGGTATGCGTGAAATGCTTTCGCCCACCTCAGCAATTATGGGGCGCGGTTTGGGTAATGACGTAGCATTAATTACCGACGGGCGTTTTTCGGGTGGCAGTCATGGTTTTGTTGTTGGGCACATCACGCCCGAAGCTATGGTAGGTGGACCGATTGCTGTTATTGAAGACGGCGACACAATTGTGATTGACGCTGAAAAGGATGAAATTAATTTACTTATCTCGGCAGAAGAAATGCAGCAACGCTTGAGCGCATGGCAAGCCCCAGAACCCAACGTCAAGCGCGGTGTGTTAGCTAAATACGCCAAAACGGTTGGTTCTGCTTCTGAGGGTGCGGTGACGGATGCGTTTTAATATAACGTCCTTAAACGATGCTATTGCAGCGAATTTACAACCTGAGTGTACTTATTATTAATAATCCAGCTAAAACTGATACAAACGGGATCAGCTGTGCCAATTGTCGAGCGTGCTGTTGCCGTTTAGAAGTCATGCTCATTAGCCAAACAGGTGTTCCTGAGGAACATATTGCGGTTGATGAGTGGGGTGGGGAAACCATGCTGCGCTTAGCCGATGGCTGGTGTTCTGCGCTGGACCGCGAAACTTACAGCTGCACTATTTACGAAAACCGTCCTTGGATTTGTCGCGAGTTTGAAATGGGTTCCCATGAGTGCCTTGAGGAGCGAGAGATCTTGAAGATAGTCCCTTAGCGTTTAGGTGTCTTGCTGGGCAGCGTGACGCATCATCACCCAGCTGGGAATGTCTAGGGTGGTCAGTGTGGCTAGAGTAGAAAAGCCGAATTTTGCATAGAGTTCAACGTTGCTTTGTTTGTCTGTTTCTAGGTAGAGGTTGTCCTCCTGGCCTTGGCTGCAGGCAAACTCAATCAGTTGTGTGCCGATGCCCTGTCCTTGCCATGCGGGCGCTACCGACAGTGGACCAAGGTGCCAGTGGGGTGTGGTTGGGTCGATGCGAGCCCAGGTACTTAGCCACGCAACCAGCCGCGCCGTACCGGCAGGGCTATTTGAGGTCAGTAGAGTTGGCAGCAAGCGCAGCAAGTCGAGCATTGAGGGCTGGCAGTGCCCCGGAGGTAACATGCCCAGTACACCAATCAAACACTCATCGTTAAAAATCCCATACAAATACCCTTTGCGGTACAGGTAGTTGAGCATTCCCGGAAAAAAGCGCTGCAGCCGCTGCTGGCGTAATGTGGCAACAGTACCAAACACTCTAATGTGAATAGGATTATCGCGCATGGCCTCAGCACAAAGCTTTGCCGCCGCGGGTAGGTCGCTTTTACGCAGTGGCTGAATGTCGTACGGCTGAGTAGTCATAGCAGTGCTCCTTACGATGAGTGTACAGCTTAGTCATTGGTCTGCAATAAGCACTTAGGCAGGGGGTGATTGGGTTTGAGTGCGACTTGGCTGATCGGTTATGTGTAAACTTAAGTTGAGCTTGGTACGATTTAGGAGCTAGATATGGCAGGCGGTTGGACACGTGATGGTGCAGTGCAGGATCAAATCGACGCCAGTATTGAAGATGCAGTGCAGCAAGCAAGAAGTAATTTACAGTCTGGAGAAAGCGCTCAGGTTTGTGAGGATTGTGATGCCAGCATTCCAGAAGCAAGACGCGCCGCAGTTCCGGGCGTGCGGCTGTGCATAACCTGTCAATCAGCCGCTGAGCAGGACGAGGTTGCCGTGGGCGGTATTAATCGTCGAGGCAGTAAAGACAGTCAATTACGCTGAACGCGCTTAACCGTGCAGATTTTTAACCCATGGGGTCACGATGCAAACAGTATCTATTTTGGTGGATGTGCAAAACGTCTACTACACAACTCGGCAAGCCTTTGGTCGCAACTTTGATTACAACAAATTTTGGGCCCATGCGACCCATAACAGAAAGGTGGTAAAAGCCGTTGCTTATGCGATTGAGCGTGGAGACGAAAAACAAAAGCAATTTCAAAATATTCTCAAAGCTATCGGTTTTGAAGTAAAGCTAAAGCCCTATATACAGCGCGCCGATGGCTCTGCAAAGGGTGACTGGGATGTGGGCCTGGCGCTGGATGCCATGGAGTTTGCCGAGCTAAGTGATACGGTTGTTTTAGTATCAGGTGATGGTGATTTTGATTTGCTGGTCGAGAGAATAAGACGCAAAAAAGACACGGCGGTAGAGGTCTATGGCGTTAAAAAGCTAACCGCGGATTCATTAATCCAGGCGGCAAGCAAATTTATTCCCATAGACTCAAGCTTGTTGCTTAATTGAATGGATTTGGCTACGTAAATCGGCGCGCATACAATCAAGTTGATGTTAAGCTAGGCTCTGAAAGTGATGCTGTGCAATATGTCAACGCTCTGTTTGAATGTATCAGTGAATAAGGTCGAGAGAATGAACGAAGAGCCCATAATCTATGATAGGTTTTCGTGTAATAAATGCGCAGATAAAGGCAGCTTGGATTTTGATTTCACCATGGCATTTCAACCCATTATAAACTGCTTAAACATTTTTTCAGATCTCAATATCCGCCCCTTGGCTGAAGGTGTCGAAACCCAAGGCGAGATGCGCTGGCTACGCGACGCTGGCATTGAGCTAATGCAGGGCTACCTGTTTGCCAGCCCGGGCTTTGAATGCTTACCAGCGGTTGATTTTAGCCAAATAAATTAAGTTGATACTGTGACCGTTATGGCTGCAGTATTTATAAAATAAGGACGTGTACGCGATACCTATGAAAGCTCTTCTAAATCAAAAAAGCGTTAAAACCGAGCAGGCATTAAGAGCCATCGCCCATATGCCAACCAGCAGCTTGGCTGTTTTAATGGATAAGGACTTTGCGCAGAGTTTAACGGATGACGACTTTATGCGTATTGCTGTGTTGCTGGCGCAAAAGAGCTATGACGAAGGCGGCTGCCCAATTGGTGCGGTAATAGTAGATAACACGACCAAGCAAATCCTTGGCAAGGGTCATAACACGTTGGTGCAAGATAACCATCCGTACAGCCATGGTGAAACATCGGCAATCAAGGATGCAGGGCGAATTGATTTTAGTGACACCACGCTTTATACCAGTCTGAGTCCCTGCGAGGTTTGCGCAACGTTGTTGTCTTTACGTGGCTTTAACCGCGTGGTCGTTGGTGACGTTACCAATGCTTCGGGCACTGAAGTATTCTTGCAGGAGCGTGGTATTCAGCTTGATATCCTCGAAGATGAGCAAGGAATAGCCTTGTACGCACGCTTTTGCTCGCAAAAGCCAGAACTAGAATTGGAAGATTGGCAGGGAGTCAGTGCTTGCCGCTCTATTGCTAACGCTAGGTCTTTAACGTAAGTATTGTGCGGCAGCCGGACCAATCCAGGGCAAAATTATCTCAATGTAATGCCTTATAAGTGCAGATCGGTTAATCTGGCTACTCTATAAAATTGTAGATTCGTTTTAGGAGAACTATCATGTTACCAGCCAATATGCCTGTTGATGAATTTACCACCCCTGACCCCATTACTGTCACCGAAGACATGAACATAGAAGAGCTGAATACATTGATGAGTGAGCATGCAATTCGTCACTTACCCGTTTTGCGCGATGGTGTGGCAGTGGGCGTGATCAGCGATCGTGATGTACGTCTGTGTGCCGGCTTGTCGTTGGCGGAAAGATTTCAAGTAAGTGCAGGCGATATAATGTCACCTGAACCTTTAACCGTGAGTTCCACCACTGCGCTGGATGAGGTGGCGTTTCTTATGTCTGAGAACAAAATAGGCAGTGTGATTGTTCTGGAAGATGGTCAGTTTCTGGGTATCTTTACCGCTACCGATGCCTTAAATGCATTGATTGAAATAATTCGCAGTATGCCGCAGAGCTGTTCAGGCAGTTAAACAGGTTAGTAGTGTGGGAAAATAGCTTGCACGTAGTGAGTTGAAGAATACATTTTTTACTGTTGGCTAACCCAAGGCTATTTGATTTAAATCTGGTTTTACCATAATAAAAAAAGTAAAATACTTTGAAAGTATACAAAGCTGCACGATAGCTATTGCTTTGTTTAAATTTTTCGAAGCTAAACTTGTATGCAATGGATGCGTCAGTAGATAGGCTTTTCATGCTGGGGTTTTAGCTCCTTGAAAAACATTATCCTGCAGTATCGCTATTGGCCTATTCCTATTTTGTTTTGGGCTGCTCTGGTGTTGGGGTCTTTTGTGTGGAACCGCGCACAGCTGGAGCACAAGGTGTTTGAGTTAGCGAATGACCGCGCCTACTTTGTGTTTAAGATGGTTGAATCCGTGCGCTTATGGAATACACAGCACGGTGGGGTCTATGCCCCTGTTGATGAAGCCACGCCACCTAATCCCTATCTAACAATACCCGAGCGCGATATCTCTACCCCTTCAGGTAAAGCGCTCACCCTGATCAACCCAGCCTATATGACACGCCAACTTACCGGTGTGGTAGAAGCGCTGAGTGGGTTGCGTTTGAATTTAACCAGTTTGCAACCGCTTAATCCCAATAATCAACCAGATGTTTGGGAGCGCGTGCAACTGGAAAAGTTTGAGCAAAAAGCGCAAGACATAAGCGAAATTATAGGTCAAGGACGTGATGCTTCCTTTCGCTTTATCGCACCTCTGCGTGTTGAAAAGCTGTGTTTAAAATGCCATGAACATCAAGGCTATAAGCTTGGTGATATTCGTGGCGGGCTGAGTGTCTCTTTTCCGGTTGAACCGTTGTTCTTGGCAGAAGCGGAGCAACTGCGCAGTATTGGTCTGACGCATGTGCTTGTTTGGTTAATACTGTCCATGCTGACGCTGGTTACCCTGTCACGTTATCGTCATCAACTGCTGACGCTAGAAGCGGCTAAAACACAGACCGAGAAACTGGTGGAGCAGCGTACCGCTGAGTTACGTACACAAGTGAGTGAGCGCACGCAAGCAGAAGCTCAGTTGCGCTTGTTTATAGAGTCTGCCGGTGAAGGGATTATCGGTATGAATGGGCAAGGCTTGTGCACTCTGGTTAACCCTGAAGCCATGCGCATGCTGGGTATGCACAAGGCTGAAGAATTATTGGGTAAATCAGTGCACGACGTGATTCACCACAGCATGGCGGATGGCCAGATGCACGAATTCGATGATTGCCCGCTGTATGATACGTTGCGCTCAGGGCGCATCATCCATGACGATACAGATATTTTTTGGCGCATGGATGGCAGTAGTTTTCCGGTGGAATACCGCTCGCGCCCTTTGTTTGTTGAGGGGCGTGTACTGGGTGCGGTAGTGAGTTTTAGTGATATCACCGAGCGTAAAAAAGCCGAAGCGCAACTGCTTAAGTTGTCGAGTGCGGTGGAGCATATTCCAGCAGCGGCCATTATTACTGATATTGATGGTGTTATTGAGTATGTAAACCCAAGTTTCGAGGCTATGAGCGGTTATCAGACAGAAGAGGTCATTGGCAAAAATCCGCGTATTTGGCAGTCAGGACATACTACGACAGAAACTTACCAGCAAATGTGGTCAACCTTAAAGGGGGGCGATGTGTGGCAGGGTGAGGTGTTGAATAAAACTAAAGACGGTCAACTGTTCTGGGAAATGGCACGTATATCACCGATTAAAAATGAAGATGGGGTTATTACTCATTTTGTTGCGATAAAAGAAGATATCACTGAGCGAAAGCGGCATGAGCAACAGATATGGCATCAGGCCCATCATGACAGCCTGACGCATTTACCTAATCGTGAGTTGTTTGTTCATGAGTTAAAAAAGGCCATTGCAACCGCCGCGCAGGAAAATACCTTGCTGGCTTTGCTTTATATCGACTTGGATGGCTTTAAGGCGGTCAATGATGAGTACGGCCATGCTACGGGCGATGAGTTACTGGTGAAAGCGGCCAAGAGGTTGTCAGCCTGTGTGCGCGATACGGACAATGTTGCGCGTCTTGGTGGAGATGAGTTTACTGTGACGCTGGCAGGCATTTTAGAGCGTTCTGCGGCGCAGCATGTGGCCAAGAAAATTGTTCATTCATTGGCGCAGCCATTTCAACTAGAGCATGTCAGCGTGAGTATCTCAGCTTCGGTTGGTGTGGCGCTGTTTCCAAGTGATGCGCAAACCCCCGATGAGCTTATTGACTGTGCGGACAGTGCAATGTATCAGGCTAAACAGGCAGGCCGTAATAATTTTTGCTGCTATAAAGCGAATTAATCTGTGCAGATAGCCTTGTGGGAGCATCGTTCTTGTAGGGGCACTGTTCTTGTGGGGGCACTGTTCTTGTGGGGGCGCAGCTTCTGCGCGATGCGAACGATAAAACCAACGCAAATGCTGCCGGAAAATCCACCTGCTTCTGGCGATGGGGACGAGCAGTAAGCTTCAGCGCTGCAGGTGAATCCCAATCGCGCAAAAGTTGCGCTCCCACCAAAACTGTTACGCGTGTTGCTACACCTGCCAACACCGTGCCGTCTAACACACAGCTGTCGCAGGTATGACCTGTTCCTACCGAGGGTTGCGTTCCAAAGCATTGCTCCAACAGTCGTTTTAACAATATGCCCCGGCCGTCATATGCCTGTATGATCGACTGCGCGATAATTTTTTATAATTTTTCCTACGTTTTTATTATTGAGTGTTTTGTTACTTATGTCTTTACCTGCCCATCATTTAGAATTATTAAGTCCTGCACGCGATGTGGAAATCGCGCAACAAGCTATTTTGCATGGTGCTGATGCGGTGTATATCGGTGGGCCAGGCTTTGGTGCACGTCATAATGCCAGCAACTCGGTGGTTGATATTGCAAGATTAACGGAATTTGCTCGCCGCTATCACGCCAAGGTGTTTGTCACGCTGAATACTATTTTGCATGATGATGAGCTAGAACCAGCGCAGCAGCAAATTATCCAATTACACGATGCAGGCGTTGATGCGTTGATCGTGCAGGATATGGGTGTGTTGCAGCTGGATATCCCGCCGATTGAGCTACACGCCAGTACCCAGTGTGATATCCGCACATTAGAAAAGGCACAGTTTTTATCGCAAGTGGGGTTTTCACAATTAGTGCTGGCGCGAGAGTTGAACTTGCAAGAAATTCAAACCATTAGCCAGTCAGTAGACGCAAGCATTGAGTTTTTTATTCATGGCGCATTATGTGTAGCTTTTTCAGGGCAGTGCAATATTTCCCACGCGCAAACTGGGCGCAGCGCAAACCGTGGGGATTGCTCACAGGCTTGCCGGTTGCCTTACACTCTTAAAGATGATCAAGGGCGTGTGGTCGCCTTTGAGAAACACTTGTTGTCTATGAAGGATAATAATCAGACAGCCAATTTGCATCACCTAGTCGATGCAGGCGTGCGCTCCTTTAAGATCGAGGGGCGCTACAAGGATATGGGCTATGTGAAAAATATCACCGCTCATTACCGTCAGCTGCTCGATGCCATCTTGACGGAGCGCCCTGAATTAGTGCGTGCCTCTAGTGGCGTTACCGAACACTTCTTTACCCCTGACCCAGAGCAAAGCTTTCATCGCGGCAGCACGGATTACTTTGTTAATGAACGTAAAACAGATATTGGCGCTTTTGATTCGCCCAAATTTGTCGGTTTGCCAGTGGGCGAAATTTTAACCGCAGGCAAAAAATCCCTGCAGGTGCAGACAACAGTGCCTTTAGCCAACGGTGACGGTTTGAATGTGTTGCATAAACGTGAGGTGATTGGATTTCGCGTGAATACCGTGCAGCAGCTGGTGCAGTATGAACAAGACGGTCAGGAGTTTTGGCAGTATCAGTTGGTACCTAATGAAATGCCGGCAGAGTTTGCACGGATGAAACTACCCTGTGCACTCAATCGCAATATGGATCACAACTGGCAGCAAGCGCTCACGAAAAAGTCTGCTGAACGGCGCGTATCCGTACGCTGGCAATTGCAGTTGGATGCTGAACGTCTGTTGGCAAGAGTGGAGAGTGAGGAGGGTGCTGCGGCGGTCGTTGAGCTGGCTGGCCCTTTTGATGTCGCGAAAGATGCGCAGAAAAGCCTGCAGCAATTGGAAGAGCTGTTTAGTCAGTTAGGTAACACCATTTATCATAGCGAATCAGTGCAAGTGGATGCGGCGCAGGCTTGGTTTATTCCGGCATCACAATTAAAAACTTTGCGCCGCGAGGCGATTGAACAACTTGAGCAAGCGCGTTTAGCAGCACGCCCTCGAGGTGGACGCAAAGCGGTAAGCACGCCACCACCGGTTTACCCAGATACACAGTTATCTTTTTTAGCTAACGTGTATAACGCCAAAGCGCGCGAGTTTTACCATCAGTATGGTGTTCAGCTGATTGAGGCGGCCTATGAAGCGCACGAACAGAAGGGTGATGTGCCGGTGATGATAACCAAGCATTGCTTGCGCTACTCTTTTAATCTGTGCCCCAAGCAGGCTAAAGGCTATACCGGTGTACAGAATAAGGTCAGTGATATGCAGTTGGTGCATGACGATGAAGTATTAACGCTGAAGTTTGATTGCAAACCCTGTGAAATGCATGTCATCGGCAAGATTAAACCGCATATCTTTAACAGCCCACAATCAGGAAGCCGAGATTCGGTTGTTGGCTTTATCAGCGCAGAAGACTTACGAAAAACCGCCCGTCGTTAGACTTAATTCGTGTTGCAACGCCTGTTGAAAAACCTACAGGAGCGCAACTTTTGCGCGATTGGGATTAACCGGCAGCGCTTGAGTTGGTTTTATCGTTCGCATCGCGCAGAAGCTGCGCTCCCACAAGAACGGTGCTTTGGAACGCATTTTTTGGTAGGAGCGCAACTTTTGCGCGATTTGGAATGCAGAGGAAGGTGTTGATGTGTGTAGCGTGAGCAGCTTATAGACTGCCCACACTACAAGCACATTGAACGAGCAATTACATCTTGAGCTTTTTCTCGAGATAATGAATGTTCACACCACCTTTCATAAAGCCTTTGTCGTTCATTAGATCGCGATGCAGAGGAACGTTGGTCTTGATGCCATCAATGATGATTTCATCCAGTGCGTTGCGCATTCTGCCCATCGCCTCTTCGCGTGTTTCACCCCAAGTAATGATCTTACCAATCAGCGAGTCATAGTTAGGTGGCACGCGGTAGCCGCTGTAGAGATGGGAATCCATACGCACGCCGTTACCGCCAGGCGCGTGATAATGTTTAACCAATCCGGGACTTGGCATGAAGTTGTCTGGATCTTCAGCGTTAATGCGACACTCAAACGCATGACCACGGAATTTGATATCGCTTTGCTTGATAGACAATGGATTGCCAGCGGCAATATTGAGCATTTCTTTGAGCAAATCAAAGCCGGTAATCATTTCGGTTACAGGGTGTTCTACCTGAATACGGGTGTTCATCTCAATAAAGTAGAAATGACCGTTTTCATATAAAAACTCAAAGGTACCTGCACCACGGTAGCCAATATCTTTACAGGCCTGTACGCAGCGGGCGAATACTTTTTGGCGCGCTTCTTCATCGATAAAAGGAGCCGGCGCTTCTTCGATAACCTTTTGGTGACGACGTTGTAGTGAGCAGTCACGGTCGCCGAAATGGACGGCATTGCCTTGACCATCGGACATAACCTGAACTTCAACGTGACGTGGGTTTTCCAAGAATTTTTCAAGATAAACAACAGGGTTACCAAACGCAGCTGCTGCTTCGTTTCTGGTATGTACGGCGGCGCGAATTAAGTCTTCTTCGCTACGCACGACACGCATCCCACGACCACCGCCACCACCGGCAGCTTTAATAATGACAGGATAGCCAACTTCGCGGGCAATGCGCAGTGCTTCTTCCTCGTCTTCAGGCAACTCGCCTTCAGAGCCAGGAACCACAGGAACACCCGCCGCTTGCATGGCGGCTTTAGCGGCAACCTTGTCACCCATCATGCGAATAACATCTGCTTTGGGACCGATAAAGGTAAAACCTGAGTTTTCAACTTGCTCAGCAAAGTCTGGGTTTTCAGCGAGGAAACCATAACCTGGGTGAATCGCAGTAGCGCCTGTCACCTCAGCAGCAGCAATAATGGATGGAATATGTAAATAGGATTGTGCGCCCGGCGCCGGACCTATGCATACGGTCTCATCGGCCAGTGATAGATGCATTAAATCGCGATCCGCACTTGAATAAACAGCTACCGTCTTAATGCCCATTTCTTTACAGGCACGCAAGATGCGCAAAGCAATCTCACCACGGTTGGCAATAAGGACTTTTTCCAGCATTGTTTGCTCCGGTTGTTAAACGATGGTAAACAAAGGTTGGTCGTACTCGACTGGTTGGCCGTTCTCAACCAAAATTTTGTCAATGGTTCCGCTAACATCAGACTCGATGTGGTTCATCATTTTCATAGCTTCAACAATGCACAAAACATCACCTTTTTTTACGGTTTGCCCAACTTCGGCAAAGCTAGCTGATGTTGGGGAAGGGGCACGGTAGAACGTACCAACCATTGGCGAGCGCACTATGGTTCCTTTGAGCTCTGGTTCTGCAGCAGCGGCAGGAGCAGCTTCAACAGCGGCAGCTACTGGAGCTGGTGCTGCAACAGGAGCTGGTGCTGCATAGGCTACTTGTGCTGGCTGGCTAGAGAAACGTGTGATGCGAACTGACTCTTCACCTTCGTGAATTTCTAATTCGCCAATACCTGACTCTTCAACCAGTTCAATTAGTTTTTTTACTTTGCGAATATCCATTGATATGACTCCAAAAGTTAGTTTTTTTGTTGGATATAGGATTTGGCTGCTTGCAGTGCCAAAGAATAACCTTGGACACCAAGACCACAAATCACTCCTACCGCAATATCAGAGAAGTAGGAGTGATGACGAAAGCTTTCTCTTTGAAATACGTTGGAAATATGAATTTCGATGAATGGGATGCTCACTGCCAGCAATGCGTCACGTAATGCGACGCTGGTATGAGTAAAAGCTGCGGGATTAAACAAGATAAACTCTATTTGCTCGCTTTTGGCAGCATGAATGCGCTCAATTAACTGATATTCGGCATTGCTTTGTAGGTATGTCAGTTCCATACCTGCAGCACTGGCTTGCTCTGTTAGCTGTTGATTAATATCAGCCAAAGTGGTTTTGCCATAGACTTCAGGTTCACGGCTACCTAGCAGGTTTAGGTTAGGGCCATGCAGCAGCAGAATTTTCGCCATTGCGCTTCCTTGAAATATTTAATTTGAAGAATATGCCTGTATTTGACTGGAAAGTCAGCTATTTATACGACTCTTGTATAGAAAAATTACAAAAAAAAGCCCGAGCGCGGTAATTGCTCGGGCTTTTTAGAGCCGTAAAAGTTACAGCAGGTGGGCAACGCCCGCTTTTTCCTGCTCCAACTCGTCCAGAGTAATGTCGATGTACTTCTGGCTGAACTCGTCGATTTCCAGACCCTGTACGATTTCGTACTCGCCGTTGGCGCAGGTCACAGGGAAGCCGAACATGGTACCTTCAGGAATGCCGTAGGAACCGTCGGAAGGAATGCCCATGGTGACCCACTCGCCGTTAGTACCCAGCCACCAGTCGTGGATGT
>LSQX01168249.1_pt1 | contig 11505 bp, 9 predicted proteins | sample 654561 | NCBI WGS metagenome assembly LSQX01 (sample SAMN04489861, study PRJNA283612) | anaerobic digester metagenome | isolation source: 4 biogas reactors fed with cattle manure at either 37C or 55C with and... | place: Denmark: Kongens Lyngby | collected 2014 | reverse complement strand
ACTTCTCCTCTTCTGACTCCAGGATATCCTGAATTACAGGGAAATTTTCCCTGAACCCTGGGTACTCTGGCATGTTCTTTATGTGCATGTCCACAATTTCGGAGAGTGGAATCCTGATATCAAGGTCTTTCATCATGCGCAGAGTCCTTCTCAGGACAAGGCGTGCAAGATATCCTGCTTTAACATTCGAGGGAATAATTCCGTCTCCGAGCATAAAGGTAAGACAGCGGGTGTGATCGGTGATTGCATAGACTTTTTCCACGGGCTCCATAATAGCCGAGAGTTTATCCACTGTCATCCCTATGCTGGAGGCAACCTTTTTTCTGAGTTCCATCAGGTTTGCCTTTTCACTGACGTCCATAAACCCTGCTAGGCGGGCGTTTTGTGCCAGGATATTTGCATATTCTGAGTCGTTCAGTTCGTGTTCTATCCCTGCAAGCCCCATGAGTTCGTTTACTATTCCCGGGAAAAGGGCATCATAAATTGTAGGGGAACCTCTGGAAGCCCAGACAAAACGCTCAAGGCCATACCCTGTATCCACAATATAGTTGTCCATCTTAGAGTAGGTCTCGCCTTTAATCTCGATATCTCCCTTTTTGTCTGTCTTCAGGTCCATGAAGACAAGGGTTGCAAGTTCAAGCCCGTGAACAATGACTTCCACACAAGGTCCTGCATTGCCTCCTCCTGCCCAGGGCTCTTCTTTATAGGTTACTGCAAGAGGGTTTACCTTGAGAGAGTTTAAGAGTTCATCACAAAGTTCCAGAGTGTGCTCTTTCCAGTAAATTTCGTTGTCTCTTCTGTTAAAAGCATGATGAGCCATCATTTCAAAGTTTGTCAGGTGGCGTCCGCTTCTGCCCACGGAGTCAAGGTCATTTAACCGGATACAGGGCTGGGAAATTGTCAGGGGGTTTGCTGGAGGCGGCACCTGTCCTGAAGTTACGAAGGGCTGGAAGTCTGCAATCGAAGCTATGGTAAGGTATATGTCGTCTCTCCAGCGGGCGACCACAGGATAGCGGTTTATTCTTGTATGCCCTCTAGCTTCAAAGAATGAAAGGTAATATTCGCGCATCTCTGAGATATTGAATTCCCTGGAAAATACAGGGCTTCCTATGAAGGAATAAGGGTCGCAGGGCGCATCTCCACACGTATTTCTTTCAGGGTCACGTGTCCAGAAGAATGTGCCACACTTCTGGCACTGTTTCCGGACAAAACCGTTGTTTTTGAAAAAGTCAAGTTGGTACTCATCTTCAAGCATAGTAATCTCTCCGGATGGTGGGTGTGATCTGCCCCGCTGTATTTCGAAACAAAAAGAAAGCAGAAGATTCCCAGCGCAACCGATTCAGGGGTTTCAGGCATTTTAGTGCTATATGATGATTTTTAATCGAGTTTATCCGTTAATTTTTCAGGTACAGCGGTATGAAATCAATCTCATAATAATGAGATCAGGCGGATTTATATACGAATAAACTTTTACAGTTAGTTGTTTTTCAATATAAGCTTACATAATACTGGGGAAATATATAATAATGCCATATAATAATTGATATTTAAACAGGTTCACAATAACGAACCTTAACTATTAGAGGTACTTCTATACAAAAACCTTATTCTTCATTACAAAAAATAAGAGTGTGTCCTCTGCCTCCGGAACACGTCCCTTTCTAAAGAGCCGGAAAAACGAGATTCAGGGGAAAGCTAAAGGAGTAAGGTTCTGCCTTTAAGTAAGGCTGTTCCCCGGAATCTTACCTGTACAGCACAACTGTCCTGCCGCGTACATCAATAAGCGTGGACCTTGTTGCTTCGGCAAGCTCATCTGCGATAGTTTTCAGGTCTTTTCCTTCTTCTGCGCTTTTGAGTACTTTGACCTTTACGAGCCTGTTGGCTTTTATCTGTTTGTTCAGTTCTTCAATCAGGGTGTCGGTGACCCCATTCTTTCCAATGTTAAGAATAGGACTTATTTTGTTTGCTTCGGATTTCAGCCGGTATAATTTTTCTTTCTCCATTGCCCTTCCTCCATAACCAGTGATTAAACTCGCCTGCCAGTTATAAAAAGCTCACACCACCAGTGTGATGAGATATGTACAGCGTCAATGAAATAATTCTTTTTTATCTAAAGAAATTCATTTCTTTTAAAAATGAAATTCATTTACTTTAAAGATGGAATTCATATTTACTTAAAGCCAGTTTACCCTGGGATAATTCCACCCATTCTCACCAGCAACTATATCAAAGTTTCCCGGTGAGCCTATTTCAGATTACAGTCTTCTTCCAGTATTACTGTTAATTGCGTGGTTTACATATTTGTTGCAGCTTCCTGAGTAAATATATACCGAAACTGGATGAGTATTTCAAATAATTTCGACATCTTTATCATCAATCTGGTATTCATTAACGCTATAGAGAACCAAAACCGGAAAAAAACCTCTCTTCTATTTCCGGGCGGCGATAATAAATGAACCCAAACTTGCTTGATTTGATCCTGTTTTCAGAGAAAAGAAAGGCTTTTCTCATGCTCCTGAGAGAGGGACCGAAGAATACCCAGGAGATCCTTGACAGGCTTAAGGTTCCAAGAACAGCTCTTCTTCCCCAGATAAAAAAGCTTAAAGAACAGAACCTGGTAATTCACGAAGAAGGAGTCTATCGCCTCAGCCTGATAGGAGAGATCATTATAGAGAAGATGCAGCCTCTTCTAGATACTCTGGAAGTTTTTGAAAAACAGGAAGAGTTCTGGACAGACAGGAAACTCACTCCTATTCCCCCTCATCTTATTAAACGGATCAGTGAACTTGGGAATTACCGCCTTATAGAACCTGACCTGAGCCATACTTTTGACCTTAACCCTGAATTTGTGAAAAATGTCTCTAACTCAAATCATATCCTTATGTTTTTCTCCTATTTTCATCCTCAATTCCCTTCCTTCTTCCTTGATCTTGCCAGAAGAGGCACTGAAATTTCCCTTGTCCTGAGTGAATCCGTATACGCCAGGCTCGAAGAGGATTTCAAAAAAGAAGAAAAGGAACTCCTCAAAATGGAGAATACAGGTCTCTTTATTCTGGACGAAAAGGAAGTGGAAATCCCTGCAGTTGTTGTATCTTCCGATAAAATAATGCTTATGGGGCTGTTTAACGAAAGTGGAAGGTTTGACAGGCAGTATATAATCAGTTTTGAAGCAGGAGCAATAGAATGGGGAAAAGAGCTGTTCGAATACTTCAGGGATATGAGCAGGGAAATTAAAAATGAAGAAAAATAAGGGTTTTTTGAGCCTGCTGTCAGAACCTCAAATTAAAGCTCTAAAGTCACGAGTATCCTGCATAATTTATCATGAACCTCAAATTAAAGCTATTTTTGATACTTCTGAGTATGAAGTTTTCAGGCAAATCCCTTAAATGAAAATTTTTAGATAAGCCGTTTTTAAATGACTCTGTTTTTACTGAATTTGTCTAAAAACCCCTGGAGGACTGGTCACCTGGGCGGGCATAATAGTGCTTGAGCTTATATTTAGGATACCTGGCTGCCAGTGTTCTGCCGGGAGAAGCCCCTACCTTCATACTTGAAATGCCTCCGCTCAGGGTTCCAAAGCTTTCAAACATAGCCGTTAAGACCTACGGTACTTCCTTGAAGTCCTGCCCCTCTTTGTGCTGGCAAGCATGCTGATATGGATAGACAGGCTGACCGGGCTCTTTGCCTTTGCCCTGAAAATTATGGAATAACCTACAGTATGGATCGGGCTGCCTTCCCAGACTGCTGTGTTTTCCTCTTCGGCTTCTTCAGGAGGGACTTCGGGGCAGCAGGGCTCTACGGAATGCATGACGCCGGCTTGCTGACAGGTGTACAACTTGTGGTTGCAGCAATTACCCTGACCCTCTTTATGCCCTGCATTGCCTAGTTTATGATGACAGTAAAGGAGAAAGGATTTAAAATGGCACTTGCAATCTCGGGGTTCATTTTCCCCTCTGCCCTCCTTGCAGGCTTTATCGTAAATACCCTGATGACAGCTCTGAGGGTGAAACTATGAATTGCCCCCTCTGCGGAAGCGAATTTGAAAAAGCAGATGAATCGAAATTCACCGGCTGTGGAAGACTGCACAACTGCAACAGGCAGTGCTGCCCTTCCTGCGGGTACGAACTTGTAAAAGAAGCAAAGGTAACACAGATTATGAGGAGTCTCTTTAAATGATATCGAAAAAACCAGAATGCCTGAATGCCTCTCTAAAAACTGCCACACTTTCCGCAATGGAGCCCAGGAAAAAAGGAAAGATCCCCCATCCGGATACAAAAAACAACGGGATTTTGCAGAAACTAATATCAATGGGCAGCCTGCCCGGAATGCCTGTCACCCTGCTCAGGCGTTCCCCGTCGTATCTTTTTGAGGTAGATCAGACCAGGTATGCCGTAGACAGGGAAATTGCAAATCATATCTACGTCAGCTACTGATTTGCCTCCAATAAAAGGCAAAAAGTTTTATTTATCTTGAAGAAAAATATGCAAAGGCATTCATTTACGTTCTCCAAGGAAAACCATCATCCCTGCAGGTGAAGCTTCTTTGTAGATTTCCTCCAGCACTTCAAGCAAATCTTCTTCGCCACGCCAGAAAGGGAATTTTCCAAGCCTTTTTGGAAGGGAGGCTTGAACCTGAGGGATATGAGCCTCAAAGGAGGGGCTTTTTTCCTCTCCAGTACTTTCAGGGAACCTTCCCCAGAAAGCTTCAGGGTTAAGGGGCAGAGGTTCAGGAGAAACAGGAGAGATTTCAGCTTCGAGTACTGTTCCGGTTTTATCATCAGTCCTTTCTATAAGAGCCTCCGCTTCTGCTACCCGATCCGCAGTTTCCGGAACAAATCCCTTTCCGAGAATGGACATAAAATCATCCATGTCCACGCCCCTTAGCTTAAAAATAAGGAAGGGATCCCTATCGAATTCTTCCCCGAGCAGGTAGTAGACGGCTGCAATGTGCTTGCAGGGGTTTGACCAGTCAGGGCAGGAGCAGTCTGTTTCAAGATCGTCGAGTGTTTCAGGGAAGAGGGAGAGGCCTATTTCCTTAAATGCGGAGTCGATGTCTTCCGGCATCTCACCTGCGAGGAGCTTTGCCGCAAAGATAGGTTTCAGAGCAAGTTTTTCTGCAAGGAGATCCCATTCGGAACCTGTAAGGGTCCGAACTTTGATCGTTACCGAATAGGGTCTGGGGTCTGAACCCTGGACTTTAGCCCTTACAAGCCCTGTCTCTATTTTTATAGAGGTTACCTGACCTTTACGGGCATAACTTTTTCCACGGCTTAACCTGGCTCCCAAATTAAAGCTTTCAAGGGTTTTTATCCAGCGTTTTGCCCACCAGCTCTGGACAAAACTTCCACGTTTGGACTTTGCCTTGATGCCTCCTTTGACCTCAATTGGTTTTATGGGCTCATAATAACCATAGCCGTCCCAGTAAGCTGCCATTTTATTCACCTACCGCTTCTTCTCTAAGAGCAAGAATATCCTTCAGTTCATCGTTGGAAAGCTCTGTCAGCCAGTCTTCACCTGTCCCAACAACGTTCTCTGCGACCTGCACTTTGCGTTCGATAATCTCATCGATTTTTTCTTCAAGCGTACCTGCGCAGATGAATTTATGGACCTCAACGTTTTTCGTCTGGCCTATACGGAATGCCCTGTCTGTAGCCTGGTTTTCAACAGCCGGGTTCCACCAGCGGTCAAAGTGGAAAACGTGGTTTGCCCCTGTGAGGTTAAGCCCCGTGCCGCCGGCTTTAAGGGAGAGGACAAAAATAGGGAGGTATTCTTTTCCTTCCTGGAACCTCTCAAGCATCCGGTCTCTCTGCTTCCTGGGGACCCCGCCGTGCAGGAAAAGGACTTCACAGCCAAAGCTTGCCTGCAGGTGTTCTTTCACCATTTTGCCCATCTCCGCAAACTGGGTAAAAACAAGGGCTTTTTCCCCGTTTTCCAGGACTACATCCAGCATTTCGGTAAGCCTTGCGAGTTTTCCGGACCTGCCGGGGATAGTGGAGTTGTCCTTCAAAAACTGCGCAGGGTGGTTGCAGACCTGCTTGAGCCTGGAAAGGGCAGACAGGATTATACCTTTTCTCTGGATGCCTTCTTCGGCTCCTTCAATCGCTTCTCTGATGTCTTCAAGGACTGCAGCATAGAGGGAGGCCTGTTCTTTTGTCAGCGTACAATAGGTCCTCATCTCCATTTTTTCCGGCAGGTCGGAGATAATCGAAGTGTCAGTCTTCAAACGGCGAAGGATGAAGGGACCTGTAATTTCTTTCAGCCTCCTTGCAGCCTCCTGATCCCTTTCTGCCTGAATGGGGATAAAGAAATTCCGCTTGAAACCCGCCTGACTTCCGAGGAAGCCGGGGTTTAAAAACTCCATTATGGACCAGAGGTCTCCCACGTTATTTTCAACCGGAGTCCCTGTAAGAGCTAAGCGGTAATCGGATTCAAGAGCCCTGGCTGCCTTTGCCTGTTTGGTTTCCGGGTTTTTGATGTTCTGGGCTTCGTCAAGTACAACTCCTGCCCAATGAACCCCTTTTAAAAATTTAAGATCCCGCTGCACAAGGCCATAGCTTGAGATGACAATAGCATGATTCATGGCTTCCTTCTTGAATTCCTCTTCCTTTTTCCGGCTGGTCCCGTGGTGGACCATTACCGAAAGTTCTGGCGTAAAGCGGGAAGCCTCTTTTTTCCAGTTGTTGATAACAGAGGTAGGACAGACCAGAAGAACAGGTTTTGGGGCCTTACGTCCGTCAACTTTTTCTTCAATCTTTTCTTCAGCCGGTTCTTCAATCTTTTCTTCAGCTTTCTCTTTAGCCTGTTCCAGGTCGTGCTGAATAAGAGCAAGAGTCTGGACGGTTTTACCAAGCCCCATATCGTCTGCAAGGCAGGCTCCTATACCCCACTGCCTCAGAAAAGCCAGCCAGGAGTAACCTCTGAACTGATATGGCCGAAGGGTGCCTGAAAAGCCGTTGGGAGCAGGAAGTTCTTCAAACCCGGTTTTGTCTTTTAAGCGGCTGATTAATTCTCCAATCCATCCGGTTGCATTGAGCCCTTCAACGTTCACACCATCGGCTTTTTCGGAAACTCCCACTGCCAGTTTTAGAACTTCACGCAGACTTGCTTCACCGTTGGGATTTTTCTTCCAGAACTCAAGGGCAGCCCTGATTTCCGCATCGTTTACCTCAACCCACTGCCCGCGGAATTTCACAAGCGGAGCTTTAAGCTTTGCAAGAGCCTGCAGTTCTCTGACTGTCAGTACCCTGTCTCCAAGGGCGATTTCCCAGTCAAAGCTGATGATTTCATCGAGTGTAAGCCCGTATCCGGCCTGCAACTTCTTCTTGCCCTTAACATTAGCCTGGGCTTTTAAGTGTGTCTTTGTACCTTTACGGGTCCACCAGCCAGGGAGAAGTACCCCGAAACCGGCCTGACTTAAATTCGCTGCACTTTCAGTCAGAAAGCGGTAAGCCTCTTTAGTATCAAGGGAATATCCAGATGGGTTGGGAGCTTCAAGACTCGAAGCAATTCCTGCACTTATACTGGAAGCCTGTCCAAGGGAAGATAACAGGAATTGGCGAATGTTTTTCACATCGTATATTTTCAACGGGCTGCCTTTTTTTGGCTTCCAGGCTTCTTTTACAGGGATCAGAAGGCTCGGGTCTTCGTAGGACTGAAGCATATAACGGACGTACCAGAGCCCTTCGGGAACTTCTATATCAGCTATCCCTTCCCTGCCTTTTTTAGTATCTCTTTTCCCGGCTTCATTTTCTTCTATTTCTTCGGTTTCTTCAGTTTCTTCGATCTCTTCTTCTAAAGCCGGTTCTTCAAGACGGAAACAGAACCTGAAAGGAGAAGTGGTAAGGATGGTGAGTGGGCGCTGCCATTCGCGGGTCCGGGCCGCAAGCTGCAGAAGTTCGTTTTCGTCTCCATAGATCAGCCCTTCAGGGCTTCTAAGAGCAGAAACCCAGGCATCATGGACGCTATCAAAGGATTTTCTTTTGCGCGTCTCTTTTGCAAACTTTTTTTCCCCGATCTCGGACCGGACTATCCAGTCGAGAGAGTCTTCAATAAACTGCTTTGCCGCTAAAGCAGCAGGCATTTCCGGCGGCATGGAAGAGGCTTCAGGAGCAAGAGCCCTTGCAGCAGGAGGCATTTGCTTTGCAAGTTTTGCCAGCTTTCCGGCATCTTCGCCGGAAAATACGGGTTCCCAGAAAGCCCTGTACTCTCCTTCCCCGCCCCTGACGCCAGGCAAATATTTCTGCCCTGCTACCAGCGAGCCTGCAAATTTCAGGGCATCTGCCCACCAGAGAAGGTCATTTCCCGAGATGATACCGGGAGCCAGAACCTTTTTTTCCATACAGGTGCAGAGGAGAACAATAGCTTCTTCAGCTTCCAGAGGGTATGCATGAACAGTACAGGGAGCCAGTGCAGGTTCTGCTTTCGAATCCGAAATTTCAGCAACAAGAGGGCTGGAAGGGACAGGATTCCCTCCGATAGTTGGGGTCCAGACGTTGATTTTCTCCGCCTTATTACGACCACCACTGCCCAGCAGCAACTCAAGGGCAGAAGACAGGTTTTCAACGCCGGAATCATAAGGATAAGGCTTTACAATAGGATTTTTAGGCTTTCTCCCGCGCCGAACAACCGGAGTTTCATTTTCGGTCGGGCTTTCACCCCATAAGAAGAACTGTTTTCCAACTCTTCCTGCATGAAGAATTATCATATAATTGGATAAAGAAGGAAGATATATTAAAAATGATAGGGGGAAGCTGTTTTAAAGCTCCATTGATTCTACAATAGATATTCCGGAAAAGTTCCGGCTTATAATTCCAGCTTATTATTGGTGGGTCTCTTTTGTCTGATTTTTGAAATTGGAAGATTTCAGCAGTGTAATATAGGACAAGTTGAAAATACTTCAATAGGTCAGAACTTTAAGCTGACCAAGAACTGAGTGTCGAGGATTTGAGTGTCAGTTTGTCCTACAAATTTTGATGAAAAAGTAGAATTCCCGTTCGTTGACAGGAAAGAGTTCATCGAAGCTTATGAAAAAGCACTCCCGCTTTATCGAAGAGCACCGGAAACAGCCGAAAAAAGTTGGGACAAAGTCATCCCACTACAATAGAAATAAAAAGTAATTATAGCAGGCTTGTTTCAGAGATGAATGAAGAAAATGAAGAGAAATGATTTTTGAGATTTCGCAGTCAGTATTTAGATCGCTATTTTTTCAAGCTCATTTCTTTACAAAATCCTATCATCTTCACTTATCAGTTTTATTCTCTAACATGCCTGACAATATGCCCGGCTTCGGGAATGATAATTTTAGAAAGGGCAAGCTTCACAGCATTTGGCGACCCCGGCAGGCAGAATACAGCTTTTCCTTTAATCACGCCTGCTGAAGCTCTGGTCAGAATTACCGACGTGCCAATTTCTTCAAGGCTCTTGTACCTGAAAAGTTCCCCGAAACCAGGGATGTCTTTTTCAAAAAGAGGGGCTATGGACTCGATTGTAAGGTCTTTCGGAGCAAGTCCCGTGCCTCCGCTTGTTATAACAATGTCAGCAGGACTGTCAAGAGCGGCAAAAAAAGAAGCCAGAAGTGAATCTTTTTCGTCAGGGACAAGCCTGTAGAAAGAGACTCTGTTTCCTGCCGCCTCAATAAGTTCTTTCATAACTTTTCCCGAAAGATCTTCTGCATCATCAGGAGAAGCCGGATTTCCGTATTTCTCGTACCTTGAGGTTGAAATTGTGATTAAAGCGAAAGAAAAAGATTTTTTGGCATCTTTTTTGTGAATTTCGGGTGTAGATTCTTTCATGAAAACGGCACTCTCCGATATATTAAGATTATTCTCTTCCTCTGAGTTTTCTGTTAAGTTCCTCGATATTATATTTATATTACAGTTTTCGTGTAATTTTTATTCATTCTAATTCTTACTCTTTCCAATGTTTACTCTTACTAATTCTTACATTTTAATGCTTACTTTTCCTCTGTATATTCTGACCAGTAAAATTACTTGCCTGCCCATATTTTAATAATCTATCAGTCCAATCCCCGGTTATGCGTATAATTGCGGCTGACGTAGGGACAGGTACGCAGGACATCCTGCTCTTTGATTCTGGAAAAGAGGTAGAAAACAGCCTTATAATGGTAATGCCTGCTCCCACACAGGTGGTTGCGGAAAGAATTCATAGAGTAACGAAAGCAGGAAAGGCGCTTGTGCTTACCGGAACCATAATGGGAGGGGGACCTTCGGCATGGGCGGTCCGCAAACACCTGAAAGCAGGGCTTCCCGCATATGCTACCGAAGCGGCTGCTCTGACCATCCACGATAATCTTGAGAGGGTGAAAGCTTTCGGAGTCCAGATTGTTACGGAAGAAGAGGCAAAAAGACTTGCAGATTCGGGAGAGGCTCTGAAAATTGTAATGCAGGACTTTGACCTGTATGCGGTTTCATGTGCACTTTCGAATTTTGAGGTCAGGATGCCGGAAAACTATGCTGTGGCAGTGCAGGACCACGGGAACGCTCCGGATAAGAGCAACAGGGTCTACAGATTTGAACTTTTAAGGGAACTCATCGAGAAGGGGGGAAAGCTAGAAGACTTTGTTTATAGGCCCGAAGAAATACCGCAGGCATTCACCCGCATGAAAGCCCAGGCAGATTCGCTTCTTAAAGCAACCGCAGACATTAATACGCGGGCAGTTTTTATGGACACAGGACCAGCAGCGGTATTTGGGGCCCTTACCGATCCGGCAGCAGTCCAGCCTTCTATTGTGGTAAATATAGGGAACGGGCATACTCTGGGGGCACTTGTGGATGAGAACAGGATCACGGCTGTTTTCGAGCACCACAGTTCCAGCATGGACCCGGAAAAGCTTCAGGACTACATTATCAGGCTTGCTGACGGGAAACTTGGTTTTGATGAAGTTTTTGAGGACGGAGGGCACGGTGCATATATAAAGGAAGTCCCCGGGTTTGGACAGGTTCGCTCGATAATGGTTACAGGTCCCAAAAGGGGGATGCTTGAAAAGCTTTCATCCCCGGAAATAAGGCAAGAAATCTCAAAGAAACTGCACTTTGCCGCACCTTTCGGAAGTATGATGCTTTCAGGCTGTTTTGGGCTTCTTGCGGGATTCCTTGAAAAATACCCGGAAACATCAATAAAACTTATAAACCACTAAGTAGTAGGGAGTAAGTCACCTAAGCCCGGGATATATAAAATTTAAGGGATTGTAAAATTTCAGGTATGAAATTCCCTATCGGAGAACCGGGCGATGCAGAAGTTTCCTGCCAGAACCTGCACGGGCAGGTTTACAGATAAATGTAAATACAGGCAGGTATCTCTATATGCACATATCTCCATACTCAATGGTTTGCAAGACAGTTTTTTACGAACTTGAGGCAAACGTTTATAAATGGTTATAAGTGGAAAATAAGTGGAAAAAGCTTCCACGCAAGGTTTTATCAAAATCATCACTTTTCAGGAGAATCAGATTAATGGTACGAAAGCCAGGAAGTATGTACAGAAACGT
>LSQX01067716.1_pt1 | contig 11505 bp, 12 predicted proteins | sample 654561 | NCBI WGS metagenome assembly LSQX01 (sample SAMN04489861, study PRJNA283612) | anaerobic digester metagenome | isolation source: 4 biogas reactors fed with cattle manure at either 37C or 55C with and... | place: Denmark: Kongens Lyngby | collected 2014 | reverse complement strand
TTGAATCTCTCCTGGTTTATTCCGGGGATGAGACCGCCGACCACTGATCTCTCCACCACGGCGGCCTTTGCCGTAGTCACCATTATCGGCGTCCAGCTCATCGCTATCAAGAAAAAGGGGCTGAGAGGATATATCAAGCATTTTTTCCAGCCAAATATCTTTATGTTTCCCCTAAACCTTATTGAAGAGCTGGTTAAGCCGGTATCGCTGGCGCTTCGTCTCTTTGCGAATATGTTTGGCGAAAAAACGGTAGTCACCGTGCTTTTTTTGCTCGTTCCCTTATTGGCGCCTACTCCGGTAATGGTGCTGGGGGTAATCATGGGTCTTATTCAAGCCCTGGTCTTTTCACTGCTCACAGTGGTTTATATAAGCAGCCTGGTTAAGGAACATTGAAAAAATTAATTGGGAGGTAGGTTATAATGGAGTATTTAAGTGTGGCGCTAACAGTAACCTTGGCCGCGATTGCCTCTGCGTTTTCCCAGAGCATAGCTGCGCGGGCGGCCATGGAGGGCACTGCCAGGCAGCCCGAGGCCGCCGGGGATATCCGGACCACTCTGATTTTGGCCCTGGCTTTTATTGAAGCGTTAACCCTGTTTTGTTTTGTGGCTGCAATTCTTATTTGGATCAGGATTTCCTGATTTAAGAGGGCGGATAAAGCGGCATCTCTGTTTATCCGCCCTGACTTCCTAATAATCATGGGGGGAACGTTATGTCGGCAATTATGGAGGCCTTGGGGGCATTAGGTTTTAATCTCTGGTCATTTCTGTTTCAAGCGCTTAACGTGGCGGCGGTAATGGGGATTCTGTATTTTATCCTCTGGAAGCCGCTGTCAAAAAGCTTCACAGGCCGGGAAGAAATGATTAAGGGCGATTTGGAACAAGCTGCCTCTGCCCGCGAAGAGGCCGAGGAGATTCTGGCTAATTATCAGCAGAAAATAGACGAAGCCAACCGGGAGGCCCAGGTTATCCTGAAAAAGGCTGCGGAGATGGCTGAAACCACCCGGGCAGAGATTTTAGCCCGGGCCCATGAGGAAGCCGGCCAGCTTATGGAGCAGGCCAGAATGGAGATAGAGAGAGAAAAAAGAGCAGCTCTTGCCGATATTCGCAGGCAGGCGGCGGAACTCGTGGTAACTGCGGCAGGCCGAGTCATGGCCCGGACCTTAACTCCAAGTGACCAGGAACATCTGGTTAGGGAGGCTCTATCGGAGGTGGCAAGAATACAGTGAGTCAGAACAGGGCCGCCCGTGCTTATGCAGAAGCTCTTTTTTCTGCAGCCCGGAAAATGGGGCAGGCAGATGAGCTGGGCGAAACGCTGCTTTCTTTAAAAAAACGAATGGAAGAGGATGCCGAGATCCGGAAAATTCTCCAGCACGATCTTATCCCTCTCCAGGAAAAGGAAAGGGCTTTGCAGGATCTCCTCCCCCGGCTGTTAAGCAGGGAAAGAGATGAGACCTTTATTTCCATTGCACCCGAATATCAGCGCCTGCTGGATCAGGAGAAAGATGTTGAACCTGTAGAGTTAACTGTAGCCTCCCCAATTTCTCCCGATCTTGAATCTGAGCTGGAAGAAAAATTGTCAAGGATTGTGGGGAAAAAGGTTCGCCTGGAGGTAAAAATAGAGCCTCAGCTCCTGGGGGGGATGGTGCTGCGCTGGAAAGAACGGGTCATAGATGCCAGTGTAAGGAAAAAGCTGGAGCGTATAGGCGACCATTTAAAGATCGTATAACCTGCAGCATGGTTAAGTTGATGCAAAGGGGTGAAACGGGGTTTGGATTACAGGATCGAAGAGATTGCCAGCATCTTGATTCAGCAGATTGCACGCTATGAGCCGGAGCTGGAGGTAGAGACAGAGAGCAAGGGCATTGTCACCTATGTGGGTGACGGCATCGCTCGTGTCCGGCTGGAACATGTTATGGCCGGCGAACTCCTCGAGTTTCCCCGGGGGGTTTACGGCATGGCTTTGAACCTGGAAGAAAATAGTGTAGGAGCGGTAATATTAGGTCCGTACCTTCATATAAAAGAAGGCGACGCGGTGAAAAGGACCTCCCGGATCATGGAGGTGCCCAGCGGAGAAGCGCTCATCGGGAGAGTGGTCAACCCGGTAGGGATGCCCCTGGACGGGAAAGGGCCGGTTAATGCTCATACATTTCGGCCGCTGGAGTACCCTGCTCCGGGAGTGGTGCAGCGCCGGCCGGTAGATGTTCCCCTGCAAACGGGGATCAAGGCTATTGATACCATGATCCCCATCGGCCGGGGCCAGCGGGAGCTGATTATTGGGGATCGCCAGACCGGCAAAACAGCTCTCGCTGTGGATACCATCATCAATCAGAAGGATCAGGATGTGCTCTGCATTTACGTGGCCATCGGGCAAAAGGCTTCCACCGTGGCCGGGGTTGTTCAGAAGTTTGAAGAAACCGGAGCCATGGAGTATACCACGGTGGTCGCGGCCAATGCCGGCGAACCGGCGCCCCTATTATACATAGCGCCTTATGCCGGCTGCGCCATGGGCGAGTACTTCATGTATGAGCAAAATAAAGATGTCCTTCTGGTTTACGATGATCTGTCGAAGCATGCCGTAGCCTACCGGGAGCTTTCCCTGCTTCTCAGGAGGCCTCCCGGGCGGGAAGCATATCCCGGGGATATTTTCTACCTGCACTCCCGCTTGCTGGAAAGGGCGGCCTGCCTGCATGAATCTCTTGGCGGGGGCACATTAACCGCCCTGCCGATAATTGAGACCCAGGCGGGGGACGTCTCCGCTTACATTCCCACCAACGTGATCTCAATTACCGACGGCCAGATTTACCTGGAATCGGATCTATTTTATGCCGGCCAGCGGCCGGCCATTAACGTGGGACTTTCTGTTTCCCGGGTTGGAGGAGCGGCTCAGCTGACTGCAATGAAGCAGGTGGCGGCTCATTTGCGCCTCGACCTGGCCCAGTACCAGGAACTGGCTGCCTTTGCCCAGTTTGGGACGGATCTTGATAAAGCTACTCAAGCCAAGTTGACCCAGGGCGAGCGGATGATGGAGCTGTTAAAGCAAGGCCAGTACCGGCCTATGCCCGTGGAGGAGCAGATTGCAGTGGTTTATGCAGGCGTTAACAGGTATTTGGATGATCTGCCTGTGGAAAGGGTCAGGGCCTTTGAAGAGGAGTACCTCCGCTATTTACACGGCAGCCACCCTCACCTCCTCAAGAATATTCGAGAAAAGAAAGCCCTGGATGAAGAGACGCAGGAGTTCCTTAATAAGACCATTGTTGAATTTAAGGAGAGTTTTGCCCCGGCGAGCGAGCTTCCCCTGTGATTACAGCAGTCTCGTAAATCCGGCTAGCAGCGGATAAAGGTGGTGGAATCGTTGTCCAATATAAGGGATATAAAGCGGCGCATCCGGGCCATTGACAACATTCAGCATGTCACCAGGGCGATGAAGATGGTGGCTGCAGCGAGGCTGCGCCGGGCTCAAAACCGGGTCTGGGCGGCCCGCCCGTATGCCTATAAAATCGCCGAAGTGGTCGGCCGGCTGGCCCAGACGCCTAAAGCCAGGGAGATCCCGCTGGCGGCCCCCCGGGAGGTTAAGAAAACCGGTTATGTTTTAATAACCGGGGACCGGGGCCTGGCCGGGGCATATAATGCCAACCTCATTGATATAGCCGAGGATTGCCTGAACAAGGAGCAGCATCCCGCAGCCCTGCTGCCGGTAGGGGGCAAGGGAACGCGTTACTTTTTAAAAAGGCCGGTGGATATCATCAAATATTATGAAGTTGTTGAAGATGAGCCCGGCCTGTCCCAGGCCCGGGAGCTGGCCCGCCAGCTAATGGAGCTTTATCTGGACAGGGAGCTGGATCAGGTAAAGCTGATCTACGCCCATTTCCATTCAGCCCTGCGTTACGAGGTCAGGGTGGAGAGTTTTTTACCTGTAGCGGCTCCTTCGCTGGAATCATACGGAGATGCCGACTATATTTATGAGCCGGAGCCCCGGAGGCTGCTGGAGGCTATTTTGCCCCGCTACTGCGAGATACGGATTTACCAGGCCCTGCTGGAGGCCAAGGCCAGCGAGCATAGCGCCAGGATGGTGGCCATGGAAAGCGCTACCGTCAATGCCGGCGAGGTTATTGAACAGCTGACCCTCTCCTTCAACAAGGCCCGCCAGGCTGCCATTACCAAGGAGATTGTAGAAATTACAGCGGGTGCGGATGCTTTAAAAGCCCACAGTTAAGGGAGGGATAAAATTTATGAATGAAGGAAAGATTGTGCAAATCATAGGGCCTGTTGTGGATGTGGAATTTCTTGAAGAAAAGCTGCCCGATTTGTACAATGCCGTTATTATCAAGGAGAACGGGATTAACCTGACCATGGAGGTCATGCAGCACCTGGGTGGAAGCAAGGTCCGCTGTGTAGCCCTGGCTTCCACCGACGGGCTGTATGCCGGGATGAAGGTTCTAGATACAGGATCGCCCATCAAGGTGCCCGTAGGCCAGGGCATACTGGGAAGGCTTTTTAACGTAGTCGGCGAGCCCATTGATGAAAAAGGGCCGCTGGAGGCTGAAGAGTGGTGGCCTATACACCGCGCTCCTCCCTCCTTTGAAAAGCTGGAGCCCTCCACGGAGATCCTTACCACCGGCTTGAAGGTTCTCGATCTTCTGGCCCCCCTGCCCAAGGGAGGCAAGATGGGCCTCTTCGGAGGCGCCGGAGTGGGGAAGACAGTTCTGATTATGGAACTGATTCGCAACGTAGCTTACGAGCATGGAGGTTATTCTGTTTTCGCCGGCGTAGGCGAGCGGACCCGTGAAGGTAATGAGCTTTACCTGGAGATGATCGAATCGGGGGTCCTGGATAGAACCGTCCTGGTTTTCGGCCAGATGAACGAACCTCCCGGGGCTCGCTTGCGGGTGGGTTTAACGGGCTTGACTGTAGCCGAATATCTCCGGGAGCAAGGCGGGCGGGATGTTCTTCTCTTTATCGATAACATTTTCCGTTTTGTCCAGGCCGGTTCAGAGGTTTCAGCTTTGCTGGGCCGCATGCCTTCGGCGGTGGGCTACCAGCCCACCCTGGCTACCGAGATGGGCAACCTCCAGGAGCGAATTACCTCCACCAAGAGCGGTTCCATTACCTCGGTCCAGGCAATCTATGTTCCCGCCGATGACCTCACAGACCCTGCTCCGGCGACTACTTTTGCCCATCTTGACGGCACCATCGTCCTTTCGCGGCAGCTCGTTGAGCTCGGCATCTACCCGGCGGTGGATCCCCTTGATTCAACATCGCGCCTTCTCGATCCCCTCGTTGTGGGAGAAGAGCATTACTCTATCAGCCGGGGCGTTCAGCGAATCCTGCAGCGCTACAAGGAGCTCCAGGATATTATCGCCATTTTAGGGATTGAGGAGCTTTCAGATGAAGACAAGCTTATCGTGGCGCGGGCGCGCAAGGTGCAGCGCTTCCTATCCCAGCCCTTCCACGTGGCCGAAGCCTTTACCGGGCGGCCGGGGGTTTACGTGCCTTTAAAGGAGACCATTGCCGGCTTTAAAGAGATCCTGGCCGGAGAGCATGATGAGCTGCCGGAGGAAGCTTTCTACATGGTGGGCACTATCGAGGAAGCCGCCAAGAAGGCAGAGGAGTTGACCTGATGGGCACGCTAAGGCTTGAGGTTTTTACACCCCAGAGGAGAGTTTTCTGTGCAGCAGTAGCCAGCGTAATCGCCCCGGGCCTTGAAGGCTATCTCGGCATTCTCCCCCGGCATGCCCCGCTGCTGGCCGTTTTAAAAGCCGGAGTAGTCTATTGCCGCGATGCCGAAGGAAAGACCGAACGGCTCGCCGTTTCGGGGGGGATTCTCGAGGCCGGTCCCGTCAAGGTTATCATCCTGGCGGATGAGGCGGAACTGGCCGGGGAGATCGATGTGGAAAGGGCTCGCCGCGCCAAAGAGAGGGCGGAGAAACGGCTGCGGGAGCGCCCTGCAGGACTGGACCTGGCCCGGGCGGAAGCAGCACTGCAGCGGAGCCTGGCCCGGCTAAAGGCTGCCAGGGCAATCTGATTAATTTTATATCGGTTTCGGTTCTCTCTGGGCGTCTTCCGCCTCTTTATTGATCTTCGCTTCACACAGGGGGCAGATGCCGAATTTGGGGGGGGAAGGTGCTTCTAATTCTTCTTCCGGAATGATCGCGGTCAGGGTTTCGAATGCAAATTTCCGCCCGCAAATCATGCAGCGCTGCTGGAACCGCTTGTCCACTCGATCCTCTCCCGGGAGCCTGAGCGATAAATAGAGGAGAAAACTGTATCTTTCTGGAGCAAGTATATCATTACTGCCAAATGGGGATCAATCCATCTTTTGCCTTTTTGCGTTCATTTCGCAAGCATCATATTTGGCAAGCCAAATAATATCTTTAGCCGGTGGCCCCCAGTCACCGGTGATGGCGGTTTAACAGTAGCTGCCCAGTTGATTGATGGCCATATTGGAGAGCTTGTGCTGCTCCGCCTTGACGGTTTCACCGTTACAGACCCGGAGCAGGTAGTTTAACAGCTCGTCGCCGAGTTCCGCCACTGTCCTGGTGCCCTTGATGCTTGCGCTGGTATCAAAATCGAGCATATCGGCCAGGCGGGCATAGGTGTCGGCGTTGCCGGTAATTTTAATCACCGGGGCGATGGCATTGCCAACAGGGGTGCCCCTGCCGGTCGTGAAGGCGATGACCTGCGCCCCCGCCGCCACCTTGGCGGCCACGGAGGCAACATCATAGGCCGTTGTATTTAAAAACACCAGGCCTTTTTTGTCAATCATCTCCCCATATTCGTAGACCGCTTCAAAGGGCCTGCTGCCGCTTTTCTGGATGCAGCCCAGCGATTTTTCTTCCAGGGTGGTAAGGCCGCCGGCCTTATTCCCGGGAGAAGGGTTTGCCTTTCTAATGTCTTCTCCGGCCTCAAAAAAGAGCTGCTCGCATGCCTTAACGGTGTCATAGAGCTTCTGCCCGATCTCCGGGGTGCGGCCGCGGCGGGCCAGGATCTGTTCTGCGCCGATTGCTTCGGGGGTTTCACTGATAACCGTGGTGGCCCCTAAATCCACCAGGCGATCGGAGAGGTAGCCGAGCACGATGTTGGACGAGAGCCCCGAGGTGGCATCGGAACCGCCGCATTCCATGCCGAGGATGATCTCCGCGATATCGCATTCTTCCCGCTTGCAGCGTGCGGCCTCTGCCAGCAAAGTTGACGCGATCCTAACCCCCTTCGCCACGGTTTTCTCGATGCCGCCCTCTTCCTGGATGTAGATATGGAACACAGGTTTATCTGTGCGCTGGTGGATCGCGGCCAGGTATCTTTCTTTTTGCAGAGTTTCGCATCCCAGGCCGACGATCAGGGCGCCATAGACATTGCCATTGGCGATCATGCCGGATAAAATGTCCAGGGTCATTTTGGTGTCCCTGGCGTTTTGGGCGCACCCGTTGGGGTTATAGAGATAGGTGCTCCCTTTAACCCGTTCGGCGATCATTTGCGCCACACCGGCAGCACAGAGCACCCCCGGCATGACCACGACATGGTTGCGGATGCCGGCCCGCCCATCCGCACGCCTGTAGCCGTGAAACTTCATTGACTATACTTGCTCCCCTCGTTATGTAGCCAGGTTATGAGTATGGACATGTTCGCCCGGTAAAATGGCTGTTGTAGCATGGCCAATTATTTCGCCGTATTTTAAAACGGCCTCTCCTTGATTGATCTGTTTTATGGCCGCCTTATGGTAAATGGGGATCGAAGAGCGGGCTTTAACGATGGCTCTCTTTCCTTTGCTCATGAAAATGATCTCATCTCCGGGGGAGAGCTCCCTGGTCACCGTTACTACAGTATCGGTATCGCTAATTAAGATCGCATTGATCAGCATGGGGCTTCTTTACCCTTCGTGAAAAAGCTGCGGCGCTAGATTTGCAAAAACAAAAACATACCCCGCATTTCCCAAGCATGTCGCTGCAATGTTTTTAACTTTTTCCCGCTGTTTAAGAGCAGCTCTGAACTTTATTAAAGTATACAATAATCAGACTGGCTGTCAAGGAGAGATAAAATTTAGATATCTTTGGGGTCGTTGACAGCCTATCTTGATGGTGGTATGATAGGCTTGATGGGCCTTGTGAAATAATTAACAAGCTGAGTCTATTTTACTAATTATCTATGTTTTTAAATAATGCAGGGAAGAGAAACTAGCACCGGAAAGGAGCAGAATTAGTCATGCGCAAGTTTTTACCCGACATCCGAACCATAACCAGGCTGGCTTTGCTGCTGGCTTTGACGCTGGCCATCCAGGCTTTTCGCCTCCCCACGGTGGTGACCGGCCCCCTGGTAAACTTCATGCTCATTTTGACCACGATCCTGACCGGGACCATCGGCGGGGTTTTTGTCGGTTTTATCACGCCCTGGATTGCCTTGCTGGCCGGCATTTTGGCGGCTCCTTTGGCCCCGGCGGTGCCTTTCATCATGGCGGGGAACGCCGTTTACTGCCTCATCTTCGGCCTGTTAAAGAAGACAAAAACGGGCATGTGGCTGGCCGTGCTCCCTGCTTCCGTGGTAAAGTTTTGCGTGATCGGAGGCTCAGCCAGCTATCTGCTGGAGCTGCCGGCGCCTTTGACCCAGGTATTGTTGTTTCCCCAGCTCATCAATGCCCTGATTGGCGGTGCCGCTGCTGCGGCGGTAGGCTTCTACCTGGCTAGAATTTTAAAGACAGCATCTGTGCAATAGAACATAAACCTCGAACAGTCTTATTTAAATATTAAAAAATATTTAAAAAAACTCTCTTGTCCAAATTTAAAAGAGGGTTTTTTTGTTTGGCGGCGAATATTATGCCGAAACTGTATAATTTGTCAGCAAGATGGCTCGTCCACAGCAAAGCCGGGCGGCTAACTATAACCGGAATCGCGGCCCGATTGTCCGGCGCCGGCCGGCAGCAATTCACTGCAGAGGTTATCCATTTTAAAGCCCGGCGTTTTTTATATTATTGCCAGATCAGAAAGCGCATTCCCTGATCTATGGCATTTTGGGGTGTTAAAGAAAAATGAATAACCGGCGGGGAAAACGAGAGAGCACAGAGGCATTTACCCAAACCGCACACATTATATCTTACCTGCTCGCCACCATCGTATTCATCGTTTGTAGTCTCACGGGGAGAAATAACGATTTTTTGGCCGGCACCATTTTAATGCGCAGCCTGGTACCCGCTGCCGCCCTGCTTATCTTGATCGACATTTATTTTTATTGCCGGAGCCATCGCACCGCCAGTTTGCCGGGTTGGAACTTACTCAAATATGCGGCGCTGTTTGCGGTAAATACGATGGCCTTGCTTTATTGTCAGGATGGACACCTGTGGCTATTTTCAGCCATCTACCTGCTGCCGGTGGCGCTGGCCTGCATTACCCTGGGGCGTAGATGGGGCTTTGCCTTTGCGGGAGCGGCCACGACAATTGTGATCTTGCTGGCGCGGGTAAGGAGCATGGATGCAAATCAAGCCATGGGAATGCTCCAGGGCCCCTTTATTTTTGGCTTTATTTTTTTTCTCCTGGCCTGGTTACTGGGCAGCATTATCGAAGCTGAAAAAAACACCGCTGAAAGGTTGAGGCAGGAACGCGACCTGATCGCCCGGATCATGGATACCAGCCCGGCGGGGAGCATGGTCCTGGATAGCCACGGAAAGATTGTCTATGCCAACGCCAGGACCGAGCAGATCCTGGGTTTAAAGCAAGACATGTTGCAGGAAATGTTTAACGGGGAGCCGGAGGGAGATATCTCCTTCCCCCCCCGGGAGGTCTTTCAAAATGTTGTTTCCCGGGGTGAACCGGCTTATAACTGCCCGGGCACCGTATCCCGCGCTGGCGAGGGAAGCACCTACCTTTCCGTCAGCGGCGCCCCGATCTTTGGTTCGTCCGGCCATCTCGAGCAGGTGGTTTTAACCGTAGACGATATCACCCGGCAGAAGATGATGACCGAAGAGATGCTGAAAGCCGACAAGCTCGAATCGCTCACCCTACTTGCCGGCGGGATAGCCCACGATTTTAACAATTTCCTGGCGGTGATCCTCGGCAACATCTCCTTAATAAAACTGAGGCCCCTTGACGAGAAAACCGCCAAGCATATCGAATATATGGAAAAGACCATCCTGCAAGCCAGGGATTTGACGCGCAAGCTGTTCATCTTTTCCCGGGGCGGGGCCCCGGTCAGGAAAGTTGTCCACTTGCAGAAGCTCTTGCTCGACACGGTCGGTTTCGCCTTGAGCGGGTCGGAGATCCTTTACCAGATTGAGGTCGACGAAGCGCTCTGGCCGGTGGAGGTCGATGAAACACAGATCGTCCAGGTTTTCAATAATATTTTGATTAATGCCGTGCAGGCCATGCCTGGGGGCGGGAAAATTGTTTTGACCGCGGCGAACATAGCCAATGGAGATACCGGCAGAATAGGAAAAACACCCCTAAAAGAGGGCAATTATGTGTGTGTGAGCATCGCCGATCAGGGCATCGGCATCCCTCCGGATAAGATCAGTAAAATTTTCGATCCCCTCTTTTCGACTAAGCCGCAGGGGAGCGGCCTTGGCCTGGCCACCGCCTTCATGGTTATCCAAAACCACGGCGGTGTCATCGATGTGGAATCGGAGCCCGGTGTGGGAACCACTTTTTATGTCTACTTGCCTGCCGCATCGGCAGCCGCGCCTGTGCCCGCGGAAGAAAGCGAGGAACTGTTTTACACAAACTGCCGCGTCCTGGTGATGGAAGATGGAGAGCTGCTCCGCAAGGCCTGCGGCGAGATGCTGCAGCATCTCGGCTGCCAGGTATCGTTTGCCCGCGACGGGGCTGAAGCGGTGCGCCTATACCGCGAGGCGGCGGAAAATGGAGAGAAGTTTGACGTTGTGATCATGGATCTGACCATCCCGGGAGGTTCCGGCGGCCTGGAGACAATCGCCCGCCTGCAGCTTTTGGACCCCGCAGTAAAGGCAATTGTCTCCAGCGGTTATTCCAACGCTCCGGTGATTACCGACTACAAGGAGTATGGCTTCTCCGGCTTTATCAGCAAACCGTACCGCCTCAAAGAGCTGAGCGCGGCGCTGAAAAGCGTTCTCGCCTGAGCCTTCCTATGTCCCCCCTAAAAGTAATTGTAAATATTGAAATATCCCCCTTGCCCTTTTCTATTTATAAGGGCAAGGGGGCTGCTGTTTAGGGCCATCATTGACATTCGTCTTCCAAGACTCGTTTTAAGTATGCCGGCAATCTTAAATAAACCGGAACGGATGCTGCACCACCACCCGCCCTTTCCAGCGCATCACGCCCAGCATGGAGAAGATCATGGAGCGTAAAAAGATGAAGATGGCGAGGGCGGCGATGCAAGGATACAGCAGCGTGGCCGTCCACGGCAAGCGGAAGCGGATGTTGGCGGCGCTCCAGGAGATGAGGGCCAGCGCAATGGCCGTTCCGGCGCGCGAGACAACCGCCCGGCTGAGTGTGTAGCCGGCCAGATGTGCGGCCACGAGCAGCGGCGGCAGGCAGAACAGCGCCGCCAG
>LSQX01279511.1_pt3 | contig 11506 bp, 10 predicted proteins | sample 654561 | NCBI WGS metagenome assembly LSQX01 (sample SAMN04489861, study PRJNA283612) | anaerobic digester metagenome | isolation source: 4 biogas reactors fed with cattle manure at either 37C or 55C with and... | place: Denmark: Kongens Lyngby | collected 2014 | reverse complement strand
CAGCAGGTCGAGAATCTGCGCAAGATGTTCCTCGCAATGTCGAAAGACATCCGCGTCATCTTTATCAAGCTCTGCGACAGGCTGCATAATATGCGCACCCTTGACGCAAAGACGGAGTACAAGCGCCGTCTGACCGCGCACGAAACGATGCATGTTTACGCCCCGCTTGCGCACAGGCTCGGTATGCAGCGCATCCGTCAGGAGCTTGAGATGCTCTCGCTTTCCTATCTCGACCCGATAGGCTTCAACGAGGTGAAAAAGGATATCGAGAACCGATACGGCAAAAACCGCGATTTCCTTGAAAAAGCCCGTCTTTCAATCGCCGAGAAGCTCACCGAAGGCGGTCTTAAGTTCTCTCTCGAAGGAAGGGTCAAAACTGTATATTCGATCTACCGCAAGATTTATTTTCAGAACAAGAGCTTCGATGAGATATACGACTTTTATGCCCTCCGCATAATAGTCGACACCGAACCCGAGTGCTATTTTGTTCTGGGCGCAATCCATGATATGTTCAAGTTCATGCCGGGGCGCTTCAAAGATTATATCTCGACGCCGAAGGCTAATAACTACCGTTCGCTGCATACAACAGTCATCGGCCGCGACGGCATTCCGTTTGAAGTGCAGATACGGACATGGGAGATGCACCAGATAGCCGAATACGGCATCGCCGCGCACTGGAAATACAAATCCGGAGAAACGTCCAAAGATGAAGTAGACAAGAAGCTTGAATGGATTTCCAGGCTTGTCGAAAACGAAAGCGAGACCCGTGACCCGGACGAATTCATAAATGCGCTCAAGGTTGATATCTTTCAGGACGAGGTTTTTGTCTTCACGCCGAAAAGCGACGTCATTCCTTTGCCGGCAGGCTCAACGGTAATTGACTTTGCCTATGCAATCCATTCCCAGATAGGCAATAAGATGGTCGGCGCAAAGATCAACGGAAACATCGTTCCGATCGACCGCGTCGTAAAGAACGGCGAAATAGTCGAGATTCTGACATCTCAAAGCTCAAAAGGACCCAGCCGCGACTGGCTTAAAATCGTTAAAACGGGTGAAGCGCGGACTAAAATCCGGCAGTGGTTCAAAAAGGAAGAGCGCGCCGATAATATTGTCATCGGGAAGAACGAGATCGACAAAATATTCCGCCGCTTCAATTATATTCTGACAGAGCCGCAGCGCACCGAGATTCTGAATAAAGTCGCCAAGCGCCTCGGAGTCAACGGATCGCTCGACGACCTTTACAATGCCGTCGGATACGGCGGATTGTCGACTACGCGGCTGACTCCGAAGATCCGGGACGAATATGATAAATTTATCAAAGCGGAAGCGGAGCAGACTGCTCTGATTCCTCGTTTCCCGGCGAAGCCCAAGCCGCAGAAGTCATTAAGCGGTATATTTGTCGAAGGTATCGAGGGCGGCGGTTCGATTGAGGTAAAACTCGCCCGCTGCTGCAATCCGATACCCGGCGACCCGATAATCGGCTTCATCACCAAAGGTCACGGCCTCAGCGTGCATAACATCAGCTGCTCGAATTTAAATCAGAACCGCGAGTCGCCGGACGGCGCAGAACGCTTCGTTTCGGTCAGCTGGGATACATCGATGAAGCCGGACTGGTATACGGTGATGCTGCAGATTACCGCAAGGCAGAGCACAACTCTTCTATTCAACATAACATCGCTTCTTGCCGAAATGAAGGTTGCGGTATCCGGCATAAATATGCCGAAGACAAACGACGGAAATGTGCGGATCGACATTGCCATAAGCGTAAGAGATGTCGCAAACGCCGCGAATATAGTCAACCGGATCAAAATGATCTCGGGAATTTATGACGTTACAAGATCGATGAGCGGGAGAAGAAATGAAGGCAGTAATCCAGCGGGTTAAGAAGGCTTCGGTCGAAATCGGCGGCAGAACAGCCGGAAGCATAGAGATCGGCTTTCTTGTGCTTTTGGGGGTTGCGGGGACGGATGCCGAAGCCGAATGCGACGCCCTTGCGGGAAAGGTTGCAAGGCTGAGGATTTTTGAAGACGACGCAGGCAAGATGAATCTGTCGCTTGCCGATGTCGGCGGTGCCGTTCTTGTAATATCCAATTTCACCCTCTGCGCCGACTGCTCCCACGGAAACCGCCCGGATTTTTTCGGCGCAATGCGTCCGGAGGGAGCTGAGAAGCTTTACGAGCGTTTTATGGAGCAGCTCGAAAAATCAGATCTGCGCGTCGAGCGCGGCGAATTCGGAGCCGATATGCAGGTGTCTCTTGTAAACGACGGACCGGTGACAATAATAATTGACTCGAATGACCTTAAAATAAAAAAGTAAAGGAGCGGAAAGTTCGCGATGATCCTTGAGATTACCGGCAATTCCGGTATCAACAGAAACTATGTTCAGACCCTCTGCATGGTTTTCTTCCCCGGCGCGAAGTTTCCGCCGGATGAAACCCCATCCGCCGATATACCGGCGGTGAAGGTTCAGTCGGATGCGGATGACGAAAAAAACGAAGCATATTCCCGTGTCGAAATTCAATATAAAGACAAAACCACCCGTAAAATCAGCCGTACCCCGCTTGACGGGGGACATTCCGGCAGAGAAAGAAACATCAAAATATCGGTAGGCACCGCTTTTTTTGAAGCGGGACGGGCGTTTTTCGGGTATATGCCGCCGTGGGGGATACTTACCGGAGTAAGACCCTCGAAAATCGCTGCAGAATTCATAGTTAAGGGAATGGAACGGGACAAGATACGAACCCTTATGAACGAGGAGTACTTTGTCAATCCGAAAAAAGCGGCGCTTGCAACAAACGTTGCCGCGCGCGAATATGAGATACTTAAAAATTCAGGGAACCAGACAAAAAGCTGCTCTGTGTATATAAGCATACCTTTCTGTCCGACAAGATGCGCATACTGTTCTTTCGTCTCTTATTCAACTCCGCGGCTGCTGTCGCTGATTCCCAAATATGTTAACCGCCTCTGCCGCGATATGGAGAGGCTTTCGGAGCTGATAAAGCGCCTCGGCATGAACATACGCACCGTCTACATAGGCGGCGGAACCCCTACGGTTTTAACGGCGGGACAGCTCGAAACCTTGCTTGAAACCGCAAAACGCTGCTTTGTCAGCGAAGGGGCGGAAGAATTTTCGCTTGAGGCGGGAAGACCCGATACCGTAACCGAAGAAAAACTGAAAATTGCGCGCGATTACGGAGTAGACCGCATTTCGATAAACCCGCAGACCCTCTCCGATGATCTGCTTTCGGAAATCGGCCGCGGACATACGGTAAAGCAGTTTTACGAAGCATACGAAACGGCTCGGAAAATCGGATTCAGAACAATTAACACCGATGTAATCTGCGGCTTGCCGGGCGATAATTTCTATAATTTTTCGAATACCGTAGAAAAGATACTTGATTTAAGACCCGAGAATATAACATATCACACCTTCTGCGTAAAGCGCTCGTCGGAATTTCTCAGCTGGGGCGGAAAGCTTTTCGACAGAGAAGGCGGAGATGTCGGTCAATGCGTCGATTACGCTCAGCTGAAGTCGGAAACCTCCGGTTACCTGCCCTATTATATGTATCGGCAGAAAAACACCGTCGGCAACTACGAAAATACCGGATATTCGCTCCCCGGCCACGAGGGCAGATATAACATATATATCATGGAGGAGATACACAGTATTTTCGCCGCGGGCGCGGGAGCTGTCACCAAGCTTATCGACCAGAGCCGCCGCGGAGAAATCGCCGGTTTCGGCCATATAAGCGAAAGAACCGGAAAGCCGCCGATGAAGCGGGTTTTCATGCCGAAATATCCGTACGAATATCTCGCAATGGACGAAAGTTCCCCCGAATTCATGCGATTTTACGACGAGATAGAAGAATTTCTGACCCCCTAAAAGCCGGAAACCCGAAAGCAATAAAACTCCCGATCGAGGAAGCAAAATGAAAGACATGATGACCCCCGCCGGCTTTGAAGATTATAAAGCCAGCGCCGATTATATAGAATCAATCGCCGGAAGAGCCGATACCGCAGTTATTCTGGGCAGCGGACTTGACGCCTTCGCATCGGCGGCGGAAGACCCCAAAGTTATCCCTTACAGGGAGATACCCGGATTTCCCGTCTCTACGGTATGGTATCAGAAGGGCGAGCTTATCTGCGGCAAAATAGCCGGACATAATACATATATAATGAACGGCCGATTTCATTGGTACGAAGGCTGGGAGATGTGGCAGGCGGCGTATCCCGTCGGCGTCTTCAAGCTGCTGGGAGTCAAAAATCTCATCATCACAAACGCCGCCGGCGGCATCTCTCCGTCCTGCCGTCCGGGAGATCTGGTGCTGGTGCGGGATCAGATAAAGCTCGCGCAGGATACCCCCTGCCGCGGCCGCAATGTCGAAGAACTCGGTCCGCGCTTCTTTGATATGCAGAAAGTTTTCAGTCCCCGTCTCGCCGCGCTCGCCCTTGAATCGGCTGAAATCGCCGGAATTCCGCTCAAAGACAACGGCGTGTACGGCTATATGAGCGGCCCTCAGTATGAAACCCCGGCGGAGATACGTATGCTCGGTCTCTTAGGCGCGACCATTGTCGGAATGTCAACGGTTGCCGAAGTTATTCAGGCGGCTCACTGCGGCATTGAAGCGCTGGTAATATCTTGCGTTACCAATATGGCAGCCGGAGTATCCGGCGCCGTTCCGGACGACGCCGAAGTGCTGAAAACCGGCGCGAAAGCCGCGTCGGGACTCGGGGAGATTATAAAAAGCGTTATCGCAAGCCTGTAAAATCAAAGGAACCCAGAATGTCAAAGCTCTTGTTTGACCGGCCGTATGTATACGGTTACGGTGAAAAATACGTCGCCGTCGAAGATGATTTAATCACATATATCGGCTCAGAACGCCCCGATAAACCTTTTGACCGGGTGATAAGCGGGAAAAACTGCCTTATGCTGCCCGGACTTTATAACCTTCATACCCATGCCGCGATGACCCTTTTCCGCGGATACGGCGAGGAGCTGCCGCTTTCCCGCTGGCTCAATGAGCGGATTTTTCCCGCCGAGGAGCTTCTGACTCCCGAGAGGGTATATGCCGCATCAAGGTTTGCCTGCGCCGAGATGATCAAAAACGGTATCGTCTCCTTTTCCGATATGTACTTTTTCTGTGAAGAAACGGCAAAAGCCGTTCTCGAGAGCGGGATGAAGGCGAATATTTCCAGGAGCGTCGTCAGCTTCGACCCCGACGCCGACCCATCCAAAGACGACAGACTTAAGGAAGCCTTAAAGCTTTACGATGAATATAACGGTAAAGGCAGCGGCCGCCTCCGAGTCGACCTTTCGCTTCACGCCGAATATACCAACACCGAGCGGATGTGCCGCTATCTTGCCGGAGAAGCGAAAAACCGTGATGCTGTAATGCAGATTCATCTTTCTGAAACCGAGGACGAGCATCAGGCCTGCATTGAACGGCATAATATGACCCCGGCGGAATTCATGCAATTCTGCGGAGTTTTTGAAAGTCCGACGGTTGCGGCGCATTGCGTCTTCGTATCGGACGGAGATATAGAAATACTTAAAAACACCGGCGTCACCGTCGCGCATAACCCGGTTTCGAATCTCAAATTAGGTTCCGGAATAGCGCCGCTGAATAAATTCCTTAAATTCGGTGTCAACGTCGCGCTCGGCACCGACGGCGCCGCATCGAACAACACCCTCGACATAATGAAAGAAATGTATGTCGCGGCCATCCTGCACAAAGGAGCGGAGCGCCGCGCCGACATCATAAGCGCCGAATCGGTCATTAAAATGGCAACGGAAAACGGAGCCTCGGCGCAGCGCCGTGACGGCTGCGGAGTTATATCGGAAGGGAATAAAGCCGATCTGATCCTCATCGACACAGACACCGTTAACAATATCCCGTCGTTCGATCCTGCTTACACCGCGGTATACAGCGCAAACAGCTCGGATGTCCGCCTGACCGTATGTGACGGCGAAATACTTTACGAAAACGGCGAGTTTACAAAAATAGATATCGAACGGATAAAAGCCGACATGAAGAAGATATCCGAAAATTATTTCAAATGAGGAGGAAACGTTTATGACGGCTGACAAAAGCCCGGCGATCAAAACAAACCACGCAAAAGGCGTGGCGTCAAGCCAGAAAAAGCTGTTTTTCTCCGGCGTGCTCATCCTGACCTTTTCAAACATCGTAATTAAAATAATCGGCCTGCTCTTTAAGATACCGATAACAAATATTATCGGCGACGAGGGAATGGGCTATTTCAACCTGACATATGTAATTTATGTCTGGTTTTATCAGATTTCAACATCGGGACTGCCGACCGCTGTTTCGCTTCTGACTTCGGAAAGCCGCGCAAAGGGAAATATCCGAGAAGTCAGGCGGATTTTCCGGATATCCCTTATAATGTTTGTCATCATCGGTCTTGTCGGAATGCTGGTCATGATGATAGGCTCCGGGATGTTCGCGCGGATGATGGCGTCTCCGGAGATTGACTGGTGCATCATAGCCATCGCCCCGACTCTGTTCTTTATCTGCATTTCATCAAGCATCCGCGGCTATTTCCAGGGCTATCAGAATATGCTCCCGACGGCGGTGTCGCAGATTATCGAAGCCCTCGGAAAGATGATTCTGGGTATCCTCTTCGCCGTATACGGAATTAAAGCCGGATTCCCGCTCCCGACGGTGGCCGCTCTCGCCATTTCCGGACTTACGATCGGCGCTTTCGGCGGCATGGTTTTCCTAGTGATCGCCCGCCTCGATTTCAAAGATACCGTATACGACGCGGAATATCTTACTCCGGAAAGCAGCTCTATGCCGATGCAGACGCCTAAGCAGCTTCTGACCTCTCTTGCGGTTATCGCGATACCGATCACGCTTGCGGCATCTATGCCTTCCCTTACTTCACTGCTTGACGGCGCAATAATCGTCAGGTGTCTCGAAAGCGCCGGCTTCATACATACCGAAGCCATTGAGATATACGGCAACTACACCTCGGAAGCCATCCCGATGTTCAACCTCCCCCCCGTGCTTATCTATCCTATCTCCTATTCGCTGATACCGCTGCTCACTGCTTCGATATCTTCAAAAGACAAGGAAGGTTCGGCTCAGATGGCAAGAGCGGCGATACGCGCGGTATTTATCATAATAGCTCCCTGTGCGCTGGGTTTGGCGGCGATGTCGGAACCGATACTCAAAATGTTCTATCGCGCATCCTCGGCCGAAATGGCGGCGCCGCTGCTTACCCTGCTTGCCCCCGCCGCGCTGTTCGTCGGTCTTCTGTCGATAACCAACGCGATCCTGCAGTCTTACGGTTTTGAGCGAAAACCGATAATTTCAATGGTGCTGGGATCGGTTGTGAAACTGTTATTGTCCGCCGTCCTTGTAAGTCAGCATTCGATAGGCATCAAGGGCGCCCCGATAGGCACTTTTGTCTGCTACCTTACCATCACCGCCTGCAACTTCTATTTCCTTAAAAAAGACGTCGGAATGTCGATGAAGATACTTGTTTCGCTTATAAAACCGCTTATCGGCGCCGCTCTCTGTGCGGCATCCGCGATACTTTTCCACCGCCTCTTCACGGCGCTGCACCCCGGCAGAATCGCAGTCCTCGCCGCCATCTGCGGCGCCGCGGTTGTATACATTATCGCAATACTTCTGATGAAGACGCTGACAAAAGAAGAACTCGAACTGATGCCAAAAGGCAAAAAGATCTACGCTTTGCTGAAAAAGGCAAATCTGGTGGTATAATCATATGACAAATGAAGAAATGAACTTAAAAAAGCAGCAGCTCGCATCAAAAGGAAGCTATGACATTAATGACCTATTGACGATAATGAAGTTGCTTCGCGCCCCGGGCGGCTGCCCGTGGGATCGGGTGCAGACTCACAAATCGATTCGGAACGATATGCTCGAAGAAGCATACGAAGCGGCGGACGCGATCGACTCGGATGATCCGGTGCATCTGCGCGAGGAACTCGGCGATGTCCTGCTCCAGGTCGTTTTTCACGCCGCGATTTCCGAAGATGAAGACGGCTTCTGCTTTGACGATGTGGTAAGCGACATCTGCGCAAAGCTCGTCCTTCGCCACCCGCACGTCTTCGGAGAAATCAAAGTTGACGGAGTCGAAAACGTTCTCACGAACTGGGATGCCATCAAGCAGCAGAGCCACGGCAACGAAACACTTTTCGAAGAGCTCGATGATGTTTCAAGAACGCTGCCTTCGCTGATGCGTGCCGCCAAACTTTCCCGCAAAGCGGACAAAGCCGGGGAACTTCCCAAAACTCCGGGACTCGACCGCTATGACGGTATTGCCGAAGATGAGCTTGAATTCAGGATCGGAGAGGATCTCTTCACCGCCGCGGCCGCCGCACGCCGCCGCGGAATCGAGCCGGAGCAGGCGCTTTACGAAGCCTGCGAAAGGTTTATCGAGGCAAAAAAGCCGGAATAAACGCCGAAAACGCAGTTTCGGCTTAAAAATTCCCTGAAAACAGCAAAAATAATCGAATTTTTATAAGAAATTCGAAGAAAACTATTGCCAAACGGCATAAAAGATGATATACTTATAGTAAGCAAGCCACAGGGCTCGTTAATATTCTATTATTTTCAATATATGAAAGGTGAACCCATCATGATTACTAAATCCAACATCGTTGAAGCTGTTGCTGCGAAGGCCGGTCTTAAAAAGAAGGATTCCGAAGCCGCCGTCAACGAGACCATCGCCGCCATCGCCGCAGCTCTTGCCAACGGTGAGAAGGTACAGATTACCGGCTTCGGAGCATTCGAAGTCAAAGAGCGCGCTGCCCGCACCGGCCGTAACCCCCAGTCAGGCGAAAATATCGAGATTCCCGCTTCCAGGCGTGTTTCCTTTTCTGCCGGCAAGAATCTTAAGGAAAGCGTCAACAAGTAATTTTCCCGTTCAGACGAAATATCGTATCCGCCGCCTGTTGCGGCAGAACCGTTTAACGTCGGCGGATCGATATGAGTTTCATTTTTCAGATGCGATTAGATAAGTTTTTAAAAGTCTCAAGAATAATAAAACGCCGCACCGTCGCAAACGACGCCTGCGACAACGACCACGTGACCGTTAACGGCCGCCCCGCAAAAGCCTCTTATGACGTAAAAGAGGGCGATATAATCGAGATCCGTTTCGGCGGGCGATCACTTAAGGTAAGAGTGGCCGACGTGAAGGAGCATGCCCTGAAGGCGGATGCTTCCTCAATGTATGAGGTTATCGGCTGAGAGGTATTCAAATGGCTGATAAGCTTCAAAAAAAAGCGAAAATTGAAAACAGTTCACATCCGGCCTGGCAGAACGTCTTTGTACGAACCGCCGCGCTGGCTTTTGTCTGTTTTTGCCTCGGCATGATAGTCAACCTTCAATTCAAGTCAAACGACCTTGTTGAAGAAATTGCCGAGCTTGAAGCTCAGGTCAAAGAATATGAGGACGATGTCGAAGAGCTGTCGGATCAGCTTGCCCGTCCTTATGACGATGAATATATAAAGAATGTAGCCAGAGAAAAACTCGGGCTTCGTATGCCGGACGAAATCATATTTTATAACGAGCTTATAAAGTAAAATCCGGCGTCTGTATTTCTCTGTTTTCGCACAGTGCGGTTTTAGCCGGCAATTTTCCGGATATGACAGTCCGCACCCATTTTAAAACAGAGCCTGAAACAACAAAGCTGACATAAGCAATTTAATATCATACTGTATGATTCCCGGGCGATATCATACAGTATATTGTTTTAAAACCGGAGGAAGTGCTGGAAATGACGATTACGAACGTTAAGATATATACCATGGAAGGCGAGGATAAAATAATCAGCCGCGGGTGGCTGAGCTTTGAAAACGGCAGAATCATTGCTCTCGGCGAAGGCGATTATCCGGGCGGCGGTGAAATCATTGACGGCAAAGGCGCCGGGCTCTATCCCGGATTTATCGACGGCCACTCTCATATCGGCGTCATCGAAGACAGCCTTACCTTTGAAGGCTCCGACGTAAACGAGATGACCGACCCCGTTACTCCGTTTCTGCGGGCTGTCGACTGCATAAATCCGATGGATCGCTGCTTTGAAGATGCTTATAAAGCCGGCGTGACCTGCGTTGCAGCCGGTCCCGGTTCCGCAAACCCGATAGGAGGGCAGTTTGCCGCAGTAAAAACATACGGACGCCGCATCGACGACATGATCGTCAAAGCTCCGGTTTCAATGAAATTTGCTATGGGCGAAAACCCGAAACGGGTGTATCACGGAAAAGGCCGCACCCCCGAAACGAGAATGGCAACCGCCGCCGTAATCCGCGAAGCGCTTATAAAAGCAAAGAAATACTCGGAAAAGGAAGCCCCGGATTTTGATTTCAAATGCGACGCTCTGGTTCCGGTTCTGCAAGGTGAACTGGCCGCCCATATTCACGCCCACCGCGCCGATGATATCTTTACCGCAGTAAGAATAAGCCGGGAATTCGGCTTAAAATATGTTATAGTTCACTGCACCGAAGGCCACCTGATAGCCGATGCTCTGGCAGCCGAAGGCGTCCGCGCATTCGTCGGTCCGAACCTGAGCGACCGCTCAAAGCCGGAGCTTAAAAACTCGACTTTTGAAAACGCCGGCATCCTCGATTCCGCCGGAGTGCTTATCGGCATCACGGTTGACCACCCCGTCACTCCGCTCGATTACCTGCCGATCTGTGCGGGATATGCAAGAAAGCAGGGACTTAAGCCGTATTCGGCACTTGCCGCAATAACGATAAATCCGGCAAAGATACTTGAAATCGACGACCGTGTGGGTTCGCTTGCGCCCGGAAAGGACGCCGACTTCTCCCTGATCTCCGGCGACCCGCTCGAAGTATCTTCGATGGTTGAAAAAGTCTGGATAAACGGCAGGGAAGTAAAATAAAAGAAAGCAATCGCAATAATATGCCGAGAAGGGAAATTCAAAATTTCCCCCGAAAGAACAAAGATTTGAAAAACAGAAAACGAAGTCCGGTTCTGCTGATAGTTTTGACGCTGATATGCATTTCGGCGATCGTTGCTGCGGCGTATTACGGACGGCTTTATAAAAAAGATTCGGAATCTTTTAAAAGCTACCGCGGAAAATCCGACGAGGTCGTCGATTCGCTCAACTCAAAGCTCGAATCGAGCGGAAGCGAAATCGCAAGGCTGCAGGGTGAAATAGACCGCCTGAACGAAGAAAAAACGGCGCTTCAGGCAGATTTTGACCGACTCACGAAAGACTCCGCTCAGAAGGTCGACCCGGAAGTAAAGCAAAGCCTCGAAGAACAGCTCCGCGAACTAACCGAAAAAAGCCGGGAGCTTGAGCTTCAGATAAAAGAAAAGGACGCAAGAATCGCAGAGCTGATCGCTCAGCTGACGCTTGCGCAGGATAACCTTGAAAAGCTGAAGGAACTGTATGAACAGGAATCGGTTTATGATATCAATGTTCAGTACGATATCGTCAATCGTTTAAACTCGCTGCTCCGCAACACTCCGTATTACGAAGTTGAGGAAGTGCC
>LSQX01203027.1_pt1 | contig 11507 bp, 7 predicted proteins | sample 654561 | NCBI WGS metagenome assembly LSQX01 (sample SAMN04489861, study PRJNA283612) | anaerobic digester metagenome | isolation source: 4 biogas reactors fed with cattle manure at either 37C or 55C with and... | place: Denmark: Kongens Lyngby | collected 2014 | reverse complement strand
TTCGAGGTTTGACCGGGAATTGCGGTAATTTTGGAAATGGATTTAAATCCGCGATAAAGACAGGTGACGGTTATGGCAACACCAAAGAAAATCGCTTTGACAACACCAACCATGATATCGGTAAAAGTTATGGCCGTCTCAATTTGTTCAAAAAGATTCTGGATTGGAGTTTGGGTGAAAAACCGGACGGCCTGATAGCCGCCGATCACAGCGATCAGGTCGAAAATGACAAAAAGACAAAGAATGGCGGCCGTGATTCCAATAAGCCGTGGCAGACCGATAATCCGCAGGGGATCGATCCCGGCCATTTCGATGGCTTCAATTTCATGAAAGACCTGCATATAACCGATTTCAATACTGACAGCGGTGGCAGTCCTTAAAATGACGATCAAGGCCGTCACGACAGGGCCAATTTCACGAATGATCAGAAATACGATGATTTTTCCGAGATCATACTGCCCGGGTAACCGGGCAAATTGGATGATCAGCGCACTGCCGATCAACAAGGCGACGGGAATAATGACATAAAGCGCCTGGTACGCGGTAAAGTAAATCTGCTCGAGGATAAATTTTTTCACCATCGCCCGGCCGACCGGGTTTCTCTGAAATATCAGCCCTAAAAGCCTGCAGGTAAAGGCAAAAATATCAAAAGCGCTGTCGATTACGGTCAGAGCCTGCCGACCGATGGAGCCTGCGATCGAGTTCATGGGTCACCATCACTTGTTATTGGAGCCGGTTGTGGGAGGGTGTAGACGGTTGACTTTTCAGCAATATTACACTATAAATTAAAAAAAGACCAACAAAATTAGGTAAATAACAGGTATCTCGAAAGAAGGATGTCTCGCCTTTTGATAATCGGTACAGGCAGGGCCGGCCTTCAATTCAAATCGTTTGCGGACCGTCTTTGAAAAGCCCGCCTTTCACCTGCTTATGAAGCAATTTTCAACCGACTGGCTTCCCAATCCCATGAAAATCAATAAAAAGCTCTATCCACTGATATTGACAACACTGATTGTGGCCGCTGGAATCGGCATTTATTTGTGTGGCATACCCTTTCTTGACCTGATGGAGCTCAAAACCATCGATCTGAGGTTTGAATCCCGTGGTCCGGTCACCCCGGGCCCAGAGGTCGTTATTGCCGCCATCGACGAAAAAAGTATCGACCGTGAAGGCAAATGGGTCTGGCCGCGTTCGAAGATTGCACAACTGGTCGATCGACTGTCCGATTATGGTGCAAAGGTTGTTGCATTTGATATCGGATTTCTGGAACCGGACCCCAATGCGGCAGGCCCGTTTATTGAACTGATAAGGCAAAAAGTGGATAAAAGCAGCGGGCCTGACAAAGCTTTATTAAAATATCTTGATGAGTTGGGCCATCAGGCCGATTACGACCGGCAGCTTGCAGCTGCAATTCAAGGGTCTAAGGCAAAAGTCGTTTTGGGTTATTTCTTTCAGATGGATTATTTTGAAGCCGACCGCATGTCAGATGAAGAATCCCGTCAGCACCGGGAGAACGTTAAAGATTCACGCTATCAGTTTGTCCGCTTTTCGTCTGACAAGGCTCATAAAGTGAAATTGATCGAACCCGTCTTTCCGCAATCGAATCTTGCAATGATTTCAGCAGCTACCCATTATGCCGGCTTTTTTAATATGGAGGCTGATCAGGACGGGGTGGTACGGCGTGTCCCGACGGTTTTAAATTACGCAGATTCTTTTTATGCACCGCTTGGGGTAATGGCCGCTGGAGCCTATTTGGACAGTCCCGTGTCCCTTCATGTGGTGGAGTATGGGGTTCAATCCGTACAGGTGGGCGGGACTACCATTCCAACGGATGAGTTGGGACGGGTCGTAGTGAATTACTGTGGCGGGGCTAAAACCTTTCCGCACGTTTCTGTTACGGATATCCTGCAAGGGGCTGTCCCGAAAGAAGCCTTAAAAGAGAAAGTCGTGATCGTCGGTGCAACCGCCGTCGGTATCTACGATTTAAGAGTCACCCCTTTTTCAAATATTTTCCCCGGCGTTGAGATTCATGCCAACCTGATCGACAATATCCTTTCAAAAAAATTTTTAAAACGTCCTTCCTGGGTGGCCCTTTTCGATATTTTTGGGATCATTGCGGTCGGGTTTGTATTGGGAATCATTTTGCCGCGCACAGGGGTTTTTAGCGGCATTCTTTCCACGTTTCTGATCTTTGGTGGTTACATATTGGCCTGCCAGTTTTTTTTCATGCGCAAAGGGTTTATCCTCAACCTCGTGTATCCCCTTTTGGTGCTGCTCGCCGTTTATATCTGTATTACCATATACCGGTATTTAACGGAGTCCAGGCAAAAACGCTTTATCAAAAACGCGTTTTCGACCTATCTCGCCCCTTCGGTGGTGAGACAACTCATTGATTCTCCGGAAAAGCTTGTTTTAGGGGGTGAGCGGCGTGACATCACCGCTTTTTTTTCAGACGTTCAGGGGTTTACCCGTATTTCAGAAAAGCTCAGCCCTGAAAAACTGGTTGAAATTTTGAATGAGTTTTTAACAGAGATGACCGATATCATTTTAAAACATGAAGGCACGGTCGATAAATTCGAAGGGGATGCAATTATTGCATTCTTTGGTGGGCCCAATGATCTTGAAAATCATGCTGCAACCGCCTGCCGGACTTCCATTGAAATGCAAAAAAGGCTCGCGGTTCTCCGCAACAAGTGGAAGACGGAGGGCAAGCCTGAACTTCTGATGCGTATCGGCCTTTGCAGCGGTCCGGCCGTTATCGGTAATATGGGTTCAAAAAACCGAATGAACTATACGATGATGGGAGACACCGTCAATACTGCTGCCCGCCTGGAAGGAGTCAATAAAGTTTACGGGACTTATACCCTTGTTGGAGAGGCGACAGCCCGCGCAGCGGGTGATGGAATTGTCTTCCGGAAAATCGATACAATTTATGTGGCTGGCAAGAAGGAATCTGTCAGCGTTTATCAACTGATGGGATTTGAAGGAGAGCAAAACGCCGCCTTGAGCGAAATCCTTAACCGGTATGCTCTGGGCCTTCAAGCCTATCAATCTCAAAAATGGGATCTTGCTATTGGCTTTTTTAACCAGGTTTTAAACATTTCTCCCGAGGACGGACCAAGCCTTAACATGCTGAAGCGCTGCCAGGCACTGCTTGAAAACCCTCCTGAAAAAGACTGGAATGGTTCCTTTGTGCTTCGGCATAAATAATTTGAAGACCCAGAAGATTTAAAATCATCGCATCTACTTTTCGTATTTTCAGGCTTTTGCCCCTGCCTTCAATTATTGTTGGAAGATTTTCAAAAAAATGTAGGTTGTTTGAGACGTTTTCTTCGGAAAAATTCGCTGATTTTTTATTAATCTCCTCCCATATCAAGTTGAACCAAGAATATTCATTAATAAATCAAGTGGTTTTGATCGAGTCAATCATTTAATGAAGCTACAGAGTCAAACTCTTCTACAAATCACTTAAAAGAAAAACAAGGGACCCTTTGGCATGAAATATGAATAGATATCAAGTTAAAACTTTATGATAAATCATACCAGGGGGTGAAAATGGTTCGGAATTTCGTTTATGGATTTCAACCGTCGGGCGCCTGCAAGATAAAGTACAGAAAGAAGCTGGGAAGAATATCAGCTTTGATAGTCGCCCTGGCTTGTTTTTTACCATCCATTTTATACGCGGGTGAATTGGTTACCGCAAAAGGGATGAGCTTTTTTGAGGCGGGCCGGGAAGCCGTGGCGCGAGAAAAAGCTCTTGATAAGGCTAAGCGGGCAGCAATTGAGCAAACCGTAGGTACAGTGATTGAGTCCCGAACTGTGGTGGAGGATTTTCAGGTGATCCAGGACCAGATTTTCAGTCATGCTGCAGGTTATCTCAAAAACCTGACGGTTTTAGACGAAAAAAAATCGGATCTCGGCACTTATGAAGTTACGATTCAGGCTGAGGTTGAAACAACGGATGTAATCAATGATCTGGATCGCTTTGCCGCAATTTTGGGTTGGCAGAAAAATCCGCGGATTGCAATCATTATTGAGCCGACCGTTGCAGTAGAGTGTCAGGCAACTGCCCAGAAGACTGCTGGCCTGCTGACAAGCAAATTAAAGAGCGAAGGTTTTAAAGTTTTCAAATACACTGGAGCGGAAGAAATAGAAATCGGTCTGTTGATCGGGATTAACCTGGAAATGAGTTCAAAGACGACAAAGTTTCAGGGGTTGGAGCTGACTTTGAATGAGATCGGTCTCAATGCATCAATCCACAGGCCGGGCGATAACGAAATACTGGCTGCCGCTGCAGCCGTCCAGTCAATTCCAGGTGAAAACCGGTTACTTGCGCTGGACAAAGGTGCGAAAGCAGGCGTGGACGCTATCTGGAAGGATTTACGACGCGAGTTGACCACCGCCTGGGAAAAGGAAGTTTTCGGCCAGAGAAATATTTACCTTATCATAAAAAATATTTCATCATTTTCCCAGGCAGAAAAAATTGCAGATGTTTTAAAAGGGGATGTCGGCGGTATGATGGCTGCCGATTTGATTTCTTATCAGGAAAACACAGCCGAATTTGATCTGAAATTTCGAGGCTGGCCTAATCAGCTGTTGAACGAACTGCAATTATCTTATTTTAAAAATATGTATTTTGACCTTGACCTTGAAAAGCTCAGTGGGAATAAAATGATATTGAAAATAAAAGGAAATTAATACAGGAGGATCGTCATGAATTACAAACGATACGCCTCGGCTGCAGCAGTGGTATTGACGGCCTTGATCCTTTTTGCCTGTGCGGCGGGCCAGAAGCAATATGATATCGGGATCCAGCTCGATCACTCTGGAAACTACCGTGAGGCTCTGGCCTATTTAAAGCAGGCCATTGAACTAGATCCTGGAAATGACGTTTACCAGAAAGCGTTGGCCGATCTGATTGATAGGCAAACGGTTCGATTTGTTGAACAGGGGACCCTGGCGCTGAGTTCTGAAACACCGGTAACCTTGGAAGCTGTCAACCGTGCCAGAGACCAGCTGCACCTTGCTGAGGAGATAGCTCCGGATGTTGCGGCCGTAAAAGACCTGGCTGCCAGTATCGATAAAGAGGAACGCAATTTAAAAACAGATGTTGAAAAGCTTTATTCCGAAGCCAAGGCGTTCATTGTCAATCAGGCCTGGATACCGGCTTTTTTTAATCTTCAACAAATCCAAAGTCGCTATCCAAATTACGAAGATTCTTACCAACTCATGAATCAAGTTGCGGACAAAGGGACAGACGCATTCTATCAGAAGGCCAAGGATTTGTTTGACATGGAGGATTTCAAGGGAGCTAATGAAAACCTTTTGAAAGCCCTTTCTCTAAAGGGAGACAATCGTCCCGCCAGGGAACTGCAGGGGCAGGTGCGCCGACGGGATAACAAGGATTACTTTGTTGAACGGGGGCGTGAGGCGATAGCGGCCGAAAACTGGAATCGGGCTGTCGCCACCTATACACGTGCCCTCGAATATGATCCGCAAAACGAAGACTTGCGGCAATTGATTATTCAGGTGCAAAGCAAGGCAGGTGAACTGAATCTTCGTGAAGCTTATGACCTGATGCACCAAGGGTTGTTGCTGCAGGCCTTTGAATCATATGAAAAAGCTGCAGCCTTTATTGATGGCTCAAACGAATTTAAGTTAACCAGCCTTCGCAGGGAGCTGTTGAATCAGGCGGCCGATGCGGCCGAGCAGTTCAAGGAGCAAAACCGTTTTGGTTCCGCTTGGTTCTGGTATGAAAGGATAAGAAAAACTGATCCGCAGTTTAAAAACATCTTTTATATGACCCAGGAGATGGAGGATAACATCAAACAGCGGGTCCAGAAATCGATTGCTGTGTTTGACTTCAGCAGCCCTGCCCACAACAAAGACGCTGGTGTTACCATTGCCAACAACCTGATTACATATCTTTTCAACAACGCCAGCGGGGATATAAAAATTCTGGAAAGAGAAAACCTGAAATCAATCCTTGAGGAAATGAAACTTGGCCAGATCGGGGTGGTTTCCGCAAGCTCGGCTAAGGAGATGGGACGGGTTTACGGTATCGATGTTGCTATCATGGGTAGCGTATTGCTCTACAAAATAGATTCATCCGTTTCACAGGGAACCAAATCAGTACGATACCAAATCGGGACTAAGATTGAGGATAACATAGATTATCTGAACTGGAAGGCGAAAAATCCGAATCCAAGTGAGGAAAAGTTAGCTGCGGCACCGCCGGCCAAAATCATTATTCCAGAGTTTACGGAAAGAGATTATCAGGTTTCAAATCATAAAAAGGTGGGCTTTGTTCAGCTATCGTTTCGAATCGTGGATGTTCGCACCGGCGAAAATATCCAGGTACGAACTATTGAAAGCAAAAAGACCGTTCAGGATGAAACCAGTGCGGGACTTCCAGAGGCAAAAATTGCTTTTGACCCACTGGATATTCCAACTGATACGGAAATGCTCCGCAACATGACCGAAGAAGTGGTGGCGGAGCTGGGGCGGGAGGCGCTGCGACCGCTAAGCAACTTGGAGGAGAGTTATTTCCGGGAGGCCGAAAACCTGATCCGACGACGCGAGGCACTTGAAGCCGCCGAGAATTTTGTAAATGCGATCTTTGATGAAAAGCTCAAGCAAATTCAAGGTTCCCCCATGACTCAAAAAGCACTGGAAAACCTGGAGGCTATTTTTCGAAATCATCAAATCACATCGAAAGGTTAGGTCATGTTCCGCTTACCCAGGGTGTGGATTTTGTTTTTAGTGTTGTGTGGGATACTGTTAAGATCGACCTCCCTGTATGCCCAACAAAATGCTTTGGCAATCTTTAACCTGATCCCTACCCATATGGAGGCGATGGGATACAACGGTGATATCCTTTATGCGATAGTCTCCACCCTGGAAAAGGAGAAAATCATCCCGGTGATGCCCCGACGGGAGATGGAAGAAATTCTGTTTCATGCTGGAATCGTCCAGGGGGATAATATCGAGATGGTGTTAAAGGCGGGAAAAGTGTTAAATACCCGGTTTATCCTTTTCGGGCAGGTCACTAAAACCGACAAACAGATAGAAGCCTGTCTCAGATTAATGGATATCAAGAAGGGTTCTGTTGTAAAAACCTGGACGCCGGCCTATCTGAACCGCGATGCCATCTTGAGCAGCACCCAGGCCTTAGCCAGAGAGTTGATTGAAGAAGTTCTTCGCGATGTGCAGCCGGATGAGCCCGCGGTGGTTATATCGGAAGATGCGCTGCCCAGGGTAGAGATCAAATATTTTCGGGCTGAATTACAGGAAAATAAGGTGCTTTTGAAATGGGAAATAGAGTCATGGCAGCCTGCCACGGGCTTCAACCTGTATCGTTCTGAAAATCCGGACGGACCTTATCAGCACCTTGGTCGGGTGACAGAAAACTCATTTGTTGATATCAGCACTAAAAAAGGGCGCCTCTATTTTTACCGTCTGGGGACGTTGGCGGCTTCCGGTGATGAGATCAAGTTTGATCAGACGGTTCGAATCCGAAGCGTGGGTGAAAAACTTCCGCATCCTCCGCTTATCCTGGAAGGCCGGGGGCATATCCGCAGAACCGTTTTAAAATTTGTGCCTTCGCTTCGTAACGAACAGGAAAGGTTCAGCATAAGGGAGTATAAAATCTATCGTCGGAATCAGCCGCAGGCTGACTACGAAAACATTATAACGATCCCAGCCAAACTATTATCCCAGTCCGAACTGGCGTTTCAAGTGGAAGACAACCACGGCCTTGAGGATAACGAAACTTATATGTACGCCGTATCGAGTTTGGATAAGGAGGAAAGAGAAAGTCCGCTTTCGGACCCGGTATCGATTACGACTGTTGCAAAGCCGGTTTTGAGCCTGATCCAGGATCAACTGCTTCGCCGGACGCTGCTTGCGTGGGAGCCGCTTGAAAAGGTGGGCGGTTATCACCTGTACCGACGCTCCGATGGCAAAAACTGGGAAAGAGTCGGCCGGATCGATGATGCGCTGACTTCTAAAATCGAAGATACAATTGGGCTGGATGATGCAACCGATTATGAATATTACCTCCATGCCTTTGATACCAAAGGAGAAACCGGCCCATCGAACCTCATCAAGGCCAGAACAAAGGAGCTGCCGCAACCACCGGCTGATCTTCTGACCGAAGGCGGCCTGGTTAAATCGGTGCGCCTGAGCTGGACGCCTATTAGCGACCCGGATGTGGGCGGCTATATAGTCTATCGGGGCACACAGCTTGAAGCCCTGAAACAAATTGCAAAGATCAAAGAATTTACGGTGGGCTCTTATCTGGATAAAGGTTCCACTTTCACTTCGCTTGAAGATGGAACCACCTATCATTATGTGGTTTCAAGTTTTAACCGTTTTGGGGCAGAGGGAATGCTGACTCCGGCCGCAACGGCAAGGACCAAGCCCCGCCCGATTACGGTTCAGGGCCTGTCGGTTAAGGCCGGGGAGAAAGAGCTTTTCATCCAATGGGAGCCGAACCCGGAGGTCGATATCGAAAGATATATCCTTTCCCGCAGTCGAAATAACGGATTCTGGTTTGAGGTCTCAAAAACCGGTGCGGACGAGACGAGTTATAGTGATACGGGTTTAAAGGCGGATTCTCAATATCGGTATAGGATAATTGTTCAGGACAAGGATGGCCTGCAAAGCGATCCTGTGCAGAGCGGTTCGATTCCAAGCCCGCTTGCAAAGCCCCAAAAGTAGCGGTCGAGTTAAATAGTTGCAGCTTTTCGGGAATCAATAAAGTCTTAACGGGTTTTCTCAGGGGTTGTCGCTGAAGGGAGCCTTATTCCGAGGCATGCAGGCGAAGGTGCCCTGGAAAAGCGACCCGTAAGGTATTCGTCATAACCGGTTCAAATAGTTATTCTTTTGTCCGAGCTTGGTCAGCGGATCAAAGGCCAAACCGGATACAGGGATATCAGCCGACTTTTCTGGGCTGTGGATAAATTCAAGGAGGAATTATGAGAAAGTTTGTCATGATCGTAACAGCGGCCAGCCTCTTCTTTGTTTTTCCGGTTCTGGGAAATTGTCAGGACAGTCAGGACCTGATCGAAAAAATGGGAAGCGGCAGCATCAACTGGTCCAGAGGGCTCGTAGTGGCCAAAGGTATTGGGGCGCCCCCGCGAAAATATTATGGCAAACCACAGGCCCGGCCGACCGCCCTGAGGGCTGCGCAATTGGACGCGATGCGAAACATCCTTGAAGCGGTCCAGGGGGTGCGGATTGATTCTAAAACAACGGTCAAAAATTTTTCCGTCGTAAGCGATACTATTTCAGCCCAGGTAGAAGGTTTGGTTCAGGGGGCCAAGGTCATCAAGCAGGAATATATGTCGGACGGTACGGTCGAAGTTTTTGTTGAAATGAGCCTGTACGATGGTTTTTCCGAAGTGGTGCTCCCGGTTGAAATCAAACAAGTCGAAACGGTTAAAACGGTGGCCATGGAAACCAGGCAGGAATCAGCACAACCGTCGGTTGCCCCCCCGACGCCACCGGATACCGTCCCTCAAACTTATACCGGTATGGTCGTGGATGCCCGCGGCCTGAATGCACGGCCGGCCATGGCCCCAAAAATAGTGGATGAAACCGGTCAGGAGGTTTATTGCGCGACCTATGTCAGCCGTGAGTTTGCGGTAAAGCAGGGGATGAGCGGATACACCAAGAATATCGACGCAGCCCGGCAAAACTCCAGGGTTACCGATAATCCCTTGGTGGTAAAGGGTTTAAAAACTGACGGTCCCGGTGGTTCAGATGTGACTATCAGCAATACTGATGCAGCCAAACTTCGAAGTGTGGCTGACCATCTCTCATTTCTTAAACAATGCCGGGTGATGATTGTAGTCGATTAGGTTTTGCCTTGAAAACATTTTGAAATAAAAAACTCTTGCTGTCCGAGCCGCCTGCTCTAGCTGTTCAACTCCTGCAATTCAGGGTCATAGGCCCGGCGTAGGAGGCTTTATGCTCAAAGTAAAAAGGACCCTCTACCTGTCGATCGGTTTGATGTGTCTGCTGGCAGCCTGCGGTTCCAGGCTGGAAGTTCCGCAAGCGGAATTGGATACCCCACAACATCGTGTCTATAACGGTTATACATTGCTGGAAAGCGGGAAAATCGATGCCGCTTTTTATGAATTCAGCCTTGCACGGGAACTGGACCCGAAGTATGCCCCCGCCTACACGGGGCTGGGTCTGGTTGAGGTTTACCGCTGTCATTTTGATACTGCCTTGAAAACCATGAATACCACGCGTTCCTATTCGGGTGATGATGAACATAGATACGCCGTAGGGGTAGGCTTCATGCGAGTCTATATCATAGGCGGTGAAAAGATCGATAATGACTGGCTTGCTCGGGTGAAAGAAGAATTCATCACCCTTTTGGAACAGATTAACCGTGCGGACGTGGTGGCATTGTTCGTTGAGGAATTAAAATTAGCCGAACTCCTTACAAAAAGAACCCTTAAAATGGCCGATACGTCTCGGGGGGCGTGGGGAAAAGAGACTGTTTCCAGACCAGTTGACAAAACAATACCAGCCACAGACATCAACTCCCATATCTTTAATGAGGATATCAATGCGCTGATTGCAATCGGGATCAAGGGGCTGAAGTTGTGCCCGGACCAGACTTTCCGGCCCGAAAAAGTGGTCAGCCGGTCAGAATTTGCCATAATGATTGAGGATATCCTCATCAGACTGACCGGAGCAGACGGATTGGCGACACAGTTTGTCAGTAACAGATCCCCTTTTCCGGATTTGCAATCCGATCGACCAGGTTTTAATGCTGCCATGACCTGCACGACCCGCGGTATCATGGCTGTCAAGAATAGTCGTACCGGCGCCTTTGATCCACTGGGGCCAATATCAGGTGCTGAGGCGCTGTCAAGTATCCGGGTTTTAAAAACACAGTTTTAAAAAAACACTGGAAACGAAGTCGGAAAATTGGGACACTGAAGATGGAAACAAACTGACGCCTGGACTGGATTTAAGCCGAATACCAGGGATAGGGGCGTCGTTTGACGAGGATAAAGAAAACCTTATCGGGAGTGGAGCAAATGCGGGTTTTTATTAAACTGTCACTGATGTTCATGCTGATCGGGCTGCTGTTAAAACCCGGCGGATTGCAGGCTCAAAATCGCACTGTTTCGGTTGATAGCACAGAGGGAAACACAATCGTGATGATGCTGGAGGGCCAAGCGTTTCTGGTTCGGGAGGATCTCGGCCAAATCCGGTCATTATCGCAGGGAGACTTGTTAAGGCAGGGTGACCGGGTTCAAACTGAAAAAAATTCCCGACTTGAACTCAAACTGCCAGATGGAAGCTTTGTTCGTTTTGATGAAATGACCGTCTTTATCCTTCAATCAGCTATTTTTGACCCGGAACAAAAACGGCGCGATATCGATGTCACGCTTGTGCTGGGTAAAATATGGGCCAAGGTTGCCCGCTTCTTAAACCGCCAGGACCGCTTTACGCTGACCACCCAAACGGCTGTGGCCGGGGTC
>LSQX01401078.1_pt1 | contig 11508 bp, 9 predicted proteins | sample 654561 | NCBI WGS metagenome assembly LSQX01 (sample SAMN04489861, study PRJNA283612) | anaerobic digester metagenome | isolation source: 4 biogas reactors fed with cattle manure at either 37C or 55C with and... | place: Denmark: Kongens Lyngby | collected 2014 | reverse complement strand
CAAAATCTGCTCTGGATGGTATATCCTCCATAATACTTTCTGCTTCTTTGGGGATCGGGGTCTTATTTTCTACCATCCCTGTATTTATATACCAGGGGACCATTACTAAAATAGCATTTTTAATAAAAGATTGGATAACAGCAGATATAATTAATGAAATGACTGCAGTGGGCGGCATCCTTATAATTGGATTATCCCTTGGTATACTGGAAGTTAAAAAAATTAAAATTGCAAACCTATTACCTTCTCTGTTAATCATTACCATACTAATTTTTTTAAAAAATAGATACTTCTGATTTAGATACAGTAACACCTATTCTGAAGCATTTAACAGATTTAACCAATTGTATTTTAGATATTTTATATTTATAGATATGGAGAGTAAAATGCAAGGAAAATATCGATCTCTGTCATTACTGGAAGATTTAAAAAGAAATGAGATAGAAAAAAAGAGAGTACTGGTCCGAGTGGATCTCAACGTGCCTTTGGATGAGAAGCTGAATGTTAAGGATGATACCAGAATAAGGGCTTCTTTAGATACTATAAAATATTTATTATCAAATAACTGTGTAGTTATACTGATGAGCCACCTGGGTAGGCCTAAAGGTCATGTTGAAGAAAAATTAAGAATGGATCCGATAGCTCTTTCTTTAGAAAATATTCTTCAAAGAAAGATAATTAAGTTAGATGACTGTATTGGCGAATATGTTCAAGAAATAATCTTCAAGCTGAACCCGGGAGAAATTGTTTTATTAGAAAATTTACGTTTTCACCAGGGTGAAGAAGCTAATGACCCTTTATTTTCCCAACAACTTGCCTCTTTAGCTGATATATATGTCGATGACGCTTTTGGCGCTGCACACAGGGCACATGCTTCTACTGCTGGCATTACTTCATATTTACCCGCATATGCCGGTTTTTTAATGACTCAGGAAGTAAAATCTTTGGATAAATTAATGTTTCATTCCGATAGGCCTTTTATCTCTATAATTGGTGGAGCAAAAGTAAGCAGTAAAATTGAAATACTCGATAGATTAACAGAAATAAGTGATGGAGTGTTGATAGGTGGAGGTATGGCATATACTTTCATTGCAGCGCAGGGATTTGAAATTGGCAAATCTATATATGAAGAAAATCAAATCAAATTTTGCAAAGAACTAATAGAAAAAGCAAAAACCATGGGGAAAGATTTTTTAATTCCGGAAGATGTTAATATAGCTTTTGAATTTACTCAATATTCTGATAGTTTCAATGTATCGAAAGAAAAAATTGAAAGAAATATGATTGGCATGGACATAGGTAGCAAGACTATAGAGTCATTTAAAAAGATAATTAACAATTCTAAAAAAATATTCTGGAACGGCCCTTTAGGTGTTTTTGAAATAGACAAATTTGCTAAAGGAACCAACGAAATTGCCAGACAGATTGCCAGTTTACATGGAAGGGTTTTTTCTGTAGTGGGAGGGGGAGACTCAATTGCTGCTATTAATAAACTGGGACTTATTAATAAATTTTCTCATATTTCAACAGGTGGAGGGGCCTCATTAGAATATGTAGCAGGTAGGAGCCTACCGGGAATTGAGGTATTAAAAAAATAAAAGCTCAGGAGAAGTTTTTATCCCACTGTAAAATAATCATTAGCTGAAAAAATAAATTAAATAATTAGATAGACTGGGATCATGTCCGTTTTTATAATCCTGCTTTAAACAACTATATATCGTAAAATTGTGGCTTTGTATTTACTTTAAATAAAAATAGTTGCATTCTGTCAAAAATCTTTCATTAAATAACTCCGCTGTTGCCCCCCCCCTATGACCAAATGCTATAAGATTATTAAAAAATTGCAATAATCGGATATTGACAAAACATATGTAAGAGCTATAATATTAATACCCTAGGGGGGTATATAGATATCAGGATAAAAAATGGAAATTGAAGAAGTTAACAAAATAAAAATTTTGCACCGTTTAAAAAAAATAGAAGGACAGATTAGGGGAATTCAATCTATGATTGCAGAAAATCGTTCTTGTGCTGACATTTTGACCCAGGTTTCTGCAGTGAAGTCTGCCTTAAATAGGATTAATAAATTATTATTGGAAGAGAAAGTATATTCCTGTTTCAATTCTTTTGATGATGTTTTTATATACCAGAATAATTTAGATGAGGTTATTGAACTCATTATCAAATTTCTTAGATAAATTTATGGATATATTCAAAAAAAATAGATTCTTTAAATTTTCTTTAATAGGATTAAAATGATGATTTGCCAGATTTGTAAAAAAAACGATGCTACCGTAACAATTACAAAAGTAGCAGGATTGAAAAAAACTGAACTGAACATTTGTAGTGATTGTGCTCACATTCTTTTGGGAAGCACGATTTCTTCTTTTTCATTTTCTCAATATAATATAAATAAAATTTTGAAAAATCTACTGAGTTCATTTGGAAAATTGGATAAGGGGGAAAGGGTCGCGGGTTTTAAAAAAGAGGGTAATTGTCCCTATTGCGGAATTTCTTATCAAGAATTTGCACAATCAGGTAAGCTTGGTTGCGACTACTGCTATGAATATTTTAGGAAACAGTTGAATCCAATTTTGTGTAGATTGCATGGGAAGGTAGAACATATTGGAAAGACTCCTCCTGAAATTAAAGAACGGAACATTCGGTTAAAGAGAATAAATGAGATTAAGGATGAAATGCAAAAATCAATCTTAAAAGAAGAATATGAAAAAGCAGCAAAATTAAGAGACATGATTATTGAAGAGGAGAAGAGGCTAGAGGATGGGAATAATGAGTAATAAAGAAGCTTTGTTTATACGCGAATTAAGGGATACAGCTTCCCGGTGGACAAAGGGGGATGGTCCTCTGAATCACATTGTCGTTAGTACTAGATTGCGATTAGCCAGAAATATTCAGGGCATTCCTTTTCCTTTTAGAGCAAATCCAAATCAGTTAGAACAGGTATTGAAGAAAAGTGAAAACATGGTAAAAAATAATAATATTTTCCAGGATTTTAAATTGATTAAGCTAGGTGATTTAACTGACTTAGATATACAGTTTTTAGTTGAAAAAAGGCTCATCAGCCTATCTTTAGCCCAACTGGACTACCCTTGCCGAGCTTTTATTTATAAACCTGATGAAATTATTAGCATCATGGTCAATGAGGAGGACCATTTTAGAATACAATGCTTGCTCCCTGGTTTGCGATTAGAAAAAGTTTGGAAGACAATCGATTATTATGATGATCAGATTATGAAAGAAATTAAATACTCTTTTAAAGAAAATGAAGGGTTTTTAACCTGCTGCCCTACAAATGTTGGTACAGGGCTAAGAGCCTCCATCATGTTGCACTTACCAGGGTTGTTCTATAAAAATAAATTGAACGACTTGATGTCATCTATATCAAAGATGGGATATGCAGTGAGGGGATTTTACGGAGAGGGCACAGATTTCCAGGGCAACTTGTTTCAGGTCTCCAATCAGATAACCATGGGGTTAAAAGAAAATGAGATTATTAAGAAATTAAAAAAGATTGGCAGTCTATTAATTGTTGAAGAAGAAAGGGCAAGAGAAGAATTGATGTTACACTCCAGACAGAGAATAGAAGACCAAATTTTACGTGCATATGGTATACTTACCAATGCCAGAATTATATCCACATTAGAGGCAATTGATTTATTATCAAAGATCAGATTTGGCATAGAATTGGGCATATTTACTAAGATTGGGTATGATACAATTAATCGACTTATGCTAATTATACAATCAGCATACATTCAATTATTGAAAAATAAAAAAATGAATAAAAATGAACGAAATATTGCTAGAGCCAAAATAATTCAAGAATTATTAGGATAGAAGACAGAGGTTGGCGTAAGCATATTTATATAGAAAAAACTTAAGACCTGAGACAATAATTAAAAAAATATTTGGGAAGGATAGATATGTTTAAAAGATATACTGAAAAAGTGCGAAAAGTGATTATGATGGCACAAGAAGAAGCGGTGAATCTTAATCATAATTATATTGGAACCGAGCATATATTAGTTGGTTTAGTTAAGGAAAATGATGGAATTGCCAGCAAGGTTCTGCGTGATTCAGGTGTTGATCCGGAAAAAATAACTGAAGAGATTGAAAAGATAGTGGGAAGAGGAAAATACCAAGAAGTAAGCGAGATCGCTTTTACACCAAGAGCTAAAAAAGTATTAGAATTAGCCTCCCAGGAAGCCAGTAGATTAGGGCAGAATTATATAGGAACCGAACATATCCTTTTAGGTCTGATCAAGGAAGGTAGTGGTGTTGCAACACGTATTTTAACACAGATGGGATTAAATTTAGAGAATATTTATGCTCGTATATTAAAGTTGTTAATGGAAAGTGGTAATCCTGATCAGCCCGGTAGTGTTGTTAGGAGGGAGAGCAAGGTCCCAACATTAGATGAATTCGGAAGAGATCTGACAGAATTAGCCAGAGAAGAAAAGTTAGACCCTGTGGTGGGCAGAAATAATGAGATTCAAAGGGTAATACAGATACTGAGCAGAAGGAAGAAGAATAACCCCTGTTTAATTGGTGAGGCTGGTGTTGGGAAAACAGCTATTGTTGAGGGATTGGCTCAAAAAATAGCTAATAATGATGTTCCTGAAATCTTAAAAAATAAGAGAATAATATCCCTAGATCTTGCATTAATAGTTGCCGGCACAAAATATAGAGGGGAGTTCGAAAAACGTCTTAAAAAGATAGTAAAAGAAGTTGAAAATTCCAATGATGTAATCTTATTTATAGATGAATTCCATACTCTTGTTGGTGCAGGTGCCGCTGAAGGGGCTATCGATGCATCCAATATTTTGAAGCCTGCTCTGGCTCGCGGCGAGATTCAGACCATTGGTGCAACTACAACTGATGAATATAGAAAGTATATTGAAAAAGATAAGGCATTGGAAAGACGTTTTCAACCCATTAATGTACCTGAGCCTACTATTGAAGAGGCTATTGAAATACTTAGAGGATTGAGAGATAGATATGAAGACCATCACAAATTGACTATTACTGAACAGGCTTTAGTTTCAGCAGTAAAGTTAGCAGCAAGATATGTCTCAGGTCGTTTTTTACCTGATAAAGCGATCGATGTAATAGATGAGGCATCATCCCGGGTAAGACTAAAGAATACTGTTTTTCCACCTGATGTAAAAGACGTTGAAGAAGAATTGCTAAAGGTTAGAAAAGAAAAAGAGGCTGCGGTGGGACTGCAACAATTTGAAAAGGCAGCTAAATTAAGGGATAAGGAAAGAAAATTTGAAGAAAAATATAATGAAATTAAGAAAAAATGGGAAATCGGAAAAACCAAAGATAAAATAGAAGTAACAGTGGAAGATGTAGCAGAAGTTGTTTCCAGCTGGAGCGGGGTTCCTGTCTATTCTTTGAAAGAAGAAGAGGCTAAAAAGCTTATAAGAATGGAAGATGAGTTACATAAGCGGATTATTGGTCAGGATGATGCCATTACGGCAATATCAAGAGCTGTACGCAGAGCCAGAGCCGGTATGAAGGACCCAAGGAGGCCAATAGGTTCATTTGTTTTTCTGGGTCCCACAGGAGTGGGCAAAACCGAATTGGCTAGAACCTTAGCTGAATTTTTATTTGGAGATGAAAACGCTATGATCAGTTTAGATATGTCTGAATATATGGAAAAATTTGCAGTATCCAGACTGGTTGGAGCCCCTCCCGGTTATGTCGGTTATGAAGAAGGGGGACAGCTAACGGAAAAAGTGAGAAGACGACCCTATTCAGTAGTTTTATTGGATGAAATTGAAAAAGCACATCCTGATGTCTTTAATATATTATTGCAGATATTTGAGGATGGGAGGCTGACAGATGCTCAGGGCAGGGTGGTAGATTTTAAAAACACTGTCCTAATTATGACTTCCAATGTGGGTGCTACTTTAATCAAGAAGGGGACCTCTTTAGGTTTTAGAAGTTCTAACGAACCAGAGCAAATGCCCTACAAAGATATAAAAGATAGGGTAATGGGTGAATTAAATAAAACATTCCGACCGGAATTTCTTAACCGAATTGATGAAATAATTGTCTTCAAAAGCCTTACCAAAAACGAAATTAGGCAGATAGCAGATATATTATTAGATGAAGTGAAAGAATTATTAGCAGAACAAAAAATAACTTTTTCAATTAGTAATAGTGCCAAAGATATTTTAGCTAAAGAAGGATATGATCCTAATTTTGGTGCCAGGCCCTTGAGGAGAACAATTGAAAGAATGGTAGAGAATCCAATATCGGAAAAAATACTAACTGGTGAGCTGACAGATGGTGATTATCTATCTGTTGGAGCTAAGAAAGACAGAATTGTTTTCGAAAAGAAAGAACCAAAAGATAGCCATAAAGAAAAAGAAAAGGCTTCAAATCAATGATAGAAGCAAATGATAGTATTTTAAATTAACTTATCAGGAGTTACATTTTTTGAAATGGCAAAAGGAAGTTCTGAATATTTTCGCTGTGAGAAGTGCAATTTTGAAACTTACCGATGGTTGGGGCGGTGTCCAAATTGCGGAGCATGGAATTCTCTTTTATCGTTAAATGCTTTAGAAAAAAATATAAAAATTGCAAAAGAAGACCTGGCAACACCTATCAACAGGTTAAAATTTACTGTTGATGAACAGCGTTATATTACAGGTATAACCGAATTCGATCGCGTTTTAGGTGGTGGCATTGTTCCTGGTTCACTGGTATTAATTGGCGGTGAACCAGGTATAGGCAAATCAACATTAGCCTTGCAAATCACTCAACAATTAGTAAGCATAGCAGGTAAAATTCTTTATGTTTCAGCGGAAGAATCGCTTCGGCAGATTTCCCTGAGGGCAAACAGGCTATCAGTCAGCTCTGAACACATTTATCTATTGTCAGAAAACAATCTGGAAAGAATAGTTGCACAGATAGCAGAAATAAAACCAAAAATAACCATTATTGATTCCATACAGATTATTACTGATTCCAATATCCCCTCTGCCCCGGGAAGTGTTGCTCAAGTAAAAAGTTGCACCACACGATTAATGGATATAGCCAAGAAAGAAAATATTGCACTTATAATTATTGGTCATGTAACAAAAGATGGCGGAATAGCTGGACCAAAAACACTTGAGCATATTGTTGATACGGTATTATACCTTGAAGGAGAGAGATTCCAATCTTACAGACTTCTCAGAAGTATAAAAAATAGATTTGGAGCTACAAACGAACTGGGTATTTTTCAAATGGAAAATAATGGTTTGCAAGAAGTAAAAAACCCTTCCAAAATACTTTTATCTTCAAGAGAGCAGCCTATACCGGGTACAGTAACCACTATTACCTTTGAAGGTAGCCGTCCCCTGCCGGTGGAAATCGAAGCATTGACAAGCACTTCATATTTAAATTACCCTCGTAGATCAACAACAGGTGTTGATTATAATCGAGTATCCTTAATCATTGCGGTATTAGAAAATAAAATAAAAGCACAATTGCAGAATAAAGATATCTATGTAAATACGGCGGGTGGTATCAGGATAAGTGAGCCGGCTATAGATTTAGGAATTGCTATAGCGATTATTAGCAGTATAGAAAATATTGCCATACCTTTAGATACTGTTGTTTTTGGTGAGCTGGGATTGACTGGAGAAGTACGCTCAGTAGGATTATGTAAAAGGAGGCTTAAAGAAGCTCAAAATATTGGTTTCAAGAAGTGCATTATTCCATATGATAATGGACAACAGATTTCAAATAAATTTGAGCAATTGGAAGTAAAATCTATTAGCAGCATAAAGGATGTTGTAGCATTGCTCAACAAATGAAAGAGACATAAAAGGATCTGCTTGAATGGATTGCTTTACAGTAATATTGGTAGATGATATAATCTGATAAATGAAGTGTTTTTAATTATTATTAAATATGTTTATTTTTTATTAGGAGGTGCCCTAAGGGAACAACATATATTTAATATCTTTATAAAATAAAAAGAATAGAGGAGGTTAATATTTTGTCAGGTTTAACCAAAAAAATTATTTGTTCACTATTTATTCTGGCAGGAGGAATATTCGGCTATGAGCTTATTCCTGGCACCGAAGTTTTAAACAACTTGGCCATATTCTCTGATCATAGATGGCTAATTCCTTTTATATCATTTATTATTGGAAGCTTATTTGGATTTATATTGTTTATTCTCAGCTATAAGAAATTAAATTTTTTCGGAAAAAGAATCATAGCCTATTTTCAAAAAATACCTGCCCAAAACATACTTTCTGGCGTAATTGGCTTAATTATCGGATTAATAATTGCCAATTTATTGGCATATTCACTGTCATTTATCCCCTTTATAGGCAATTATTTACCAATAATACTAAATGTAGCACTTGGTTTATTAGGAATAACCTTAGGACTAAGCAAAAGGACAGAAAGTGTTAACTTTTATAAAAAAAATATAGAAAGATTTAAAAAAAGAGACAAAAGTTCCCATTCACAATTAAAGATACTAGATACCAGTGTTATTATTGATGGTAGGATAGCTGATATTTCACAGACTGATTTTTTAGAAGGGATTCTAATTATCCCTCGTTTTGTCTTAAGCGAATTACAGGCGATAGCTGATTCTTCAGAACCTTTAAAAAGAAACAGAGGTAGACGTGGCTTGGATGTTTTGAATAAAATAAACAAGATACATACTAATAAAATAAAAATAATCAGCCGTGATTATACCGAATTGAAGACTGTTGATACCAAACTAATAAAATTAGCCAAAGAATTGGATGCCAAGATTTTGACCAATGATTATAATTTAAACAAGCTAGCCCAATTAGAAAACGTAACAGTTTTGAATATCAACGATCTGGCAAATGCTTTAAAATCAATAATATTACCCGGAGAAGAATTGATAACCCAAATAATCAAGGAGGGCAAGGAACCTGGTCAGGGTGTCGCTTATTTGGATGATGGAACAATGATTGTAGTGGAAAATGGAATGAACAATATAGGTGAAAAAGTAAAATTAATGGTAACCAGTATTTTACAAACACCTGCAGGGAGAATGATATTTGGACGAATAAAAGAGAGGATTAACAAGAAAAATTATAATATCACTTTTCAAAAAAAGGCACAATCTAATTACAAAAAATAGTTTTTAGTTTTAAAATTAAATAGCTAAATATGCAAAAAGTGAGGAAACAACATTGAGTTTAAAATTATACAACACTCTAAGTAGGAAAAAAGAAGAGTTTGCCCCCCTTAATGACAAACGTGTAGGCATGTATGTTTGTGGACCTACCGTTTATAATTTTTTCCATATTGGTAATGCCAGGCCTTTTTTAGTCTTTGAAGTATTAAGACGGTACTTAAAGTACAAAAAATATGAAGTGGTATATGTTACTAATTTTACCGATATTGACGATAAGGTTATTCACAAAGCAAAAGAGATGGGGAGCTCCTATGATAAGATCGCTGAAAAATATATTAAAGAGTACTTTCAGGATGCAGACTTTTTAAATATTGGAAGAGCTGATTACTACCCGCGTGCCACTGAGCATATTGCCGATATTATTAAATTTATTAATCAATTACAGGAGAGGGGTTTTACCTATGAAGTTGAGGGAGACGTTTTTTATGATGTTAGCAAGTTTAATGACTATGGAAAACTCTCTAAACAGAGTATTGATGAAATACAATCAGGAGCCAGGATAGAGATAGATAAACGAAAGAAAAATCCCTATGATTTTGTTCTTTGGAAGAGAGCTAAAGAAGGAGAGCCAAAATGGGATAGCCCCTGGGGCCCTGGACGCCCCGGATGGCATATAGAATGTTCTGCAATGTCCTCAAGATACCTAGGAGAGACCTTTGATATACATGCTGGAGGGGAGGATTTAATATTCCCTCATCATGAAAATGAAATTGCACAAAGCGAAGCAGTGAGCGGGAGAACTTTTGCAAGATACTGGTTACATAATGGTTATTTAAAAATAGATAATAAAAAAATGTCCAAATCCCTGGGAAATATTCTAACAATAAGGGAATTATCTCAAAGATACGATGGTTCGGTTATCAGACATTTTTTACTATCTGCTCATTATAGAAGCCCATTAAACTATTCTATTGAGCAGTTAGAACAATCTAAAAATAGTATGGAAACACTGAACAATCTTATCTACAATCTTAAATTTTTATCTGAAAGAAAACTGCTCAGCAAACAAATAGATGCAGATAGTAAAAAATTAAATAAAACTGTTGACGAAATGAAAGATAGATTTATCAAAGCAATGGATGATGATTTTAATACACCAATTGCCTTGAGCACTCTGTTTTTTTTGGCAAAAGAAACAAATATTTATTTAAATAGGGCAAAGAATAAAAATAAAGAAACAATCGAAAATATTATACAATTTTATGAAGATTTTGGTCTAAATATATTAGGATTAAAACTTTATACTATTCCAACTGATCAAGAAAGTTTGCCGGGAAAAGAAATAAAAGATTTGATAGATAAAAGGGAAATAGCTAGAAAAAATAGAGATTGGGAAACTGCAGATCAAATCAGGGTAAAATTACTGAATATGGGTATAGTAATTGAGGATACTAAAGAAGGGGTTCGTTGGAAAAAATCTTGACTATGCTTTAATTATTAGTCTATAATTATGGAACTATCTTTTGTTTTATGATAAAAATATATATCGACTTATTAATTAAAATCTTGACTTTTTATTCGAAGGCAGACTCCTTTTCAGATATAAAAAAATCCACAAAAAAATTGATTGAGCAGGTATATTAATATTGGCCGTTTTCAAAGAAAAGCCATTTATTTTTTATCAAAAATATAATGACGCTATATTGGTAAGCATGGCTAATAATGGAAACACAATTGCCGAGTATTGCCTTATTAATAGATATAAAAAATTAGTGAGAATGAAGACCAGGACATACTTCTTAATAGGAGCTGATAAAGAAGATATCATCCAAGAGGGAATGATTGGGTTATATAAAGCAGTAAGAAATTATGATAATTCAAAATCTACCCCTTTCCGAATTTTCGCTGAAATATGTATCATGAGACAGATTATTACTGCCATAAGGAATTCATCCAGGAAAAAACGTACACCGCCTGATTGCTGTGTTTCCTTGAATCAGCCAATCGAATACGAGGAGGGCTGTAGTCGAACTTTACTGGATATCGTTGATGATTTAAGGATCAATGATCCTATGAGCATATTTTTGAGTAAAGAAAGATTGCAAGAGTTAACAACTAAATTGAATACAATTCTATCCAATTTGGAGAGAAAAGTATTAAAGGCATACTTAGATGGGAAAACATATAGAGATATTGCCATTGAAATTCAAAAAAATAACAAATGTGTTGATAATGCTATACAAAGAATTAAAAAAAAACTGGAGTTTATAAACAAATAAAATTGACTTGAGCTATAAAAATAATTATAATGTTTTATGTTGCCGGTGTAGCTCAGCAGGTAGAGCAGCTGATTTGTAATC
>LSQX01215088.1_pt2 | contig 11508 bp, 15 predicted proteins | sample 654561 | NCBI WGS metagenome assembly LSQX01 (sample SAMN04489861, study PRJNA283612) | anaerobic digester metagenome | isolation source: 4 biogas reactors fed with cattle manure at either 37C or 55C with and... | place: Denmark: Kongens Lyngby | collected 2014 | reverse complement strand
TTTGATAATCCCGCTTTTCAATCTCTCCCCCAGCCAGAAGCGGCTGAACATAAAAAAACCATCCTTTGCCTGCCTAAAAATGTGGGCCATTTCCGTATGCATCACCAAACCCTTGAGGCCCACGCGGCTGCAGACGATCAGGGGAATCCGGTTTTCCTTCATCATATCCCTTGAAAAACCGAATTCTTCCGGGGTCACAAAAACAATCTTCAGCGCAGCCTTTCTCCCTCCGATGATCTCCTCCGGGTAATGTATATTGCTGCGGAATGGCGGCAGGCTCCTGCTCCTGAAGTAGCCGGCATCCTTCTTATGATAGCCGATTGACAGGTGGGCTCCGGGACACCGGGGGCAAACGCCGCCGGCTGTTCGGCCGCATACAGTGTTTCCTACTTCGCACCTGAGACACCAGGGGGTAGATTTGCCCTGGAAGCTTGTGCACAGTTGGTCCTGAGATAAGCTGTGATAAAATGCGGTTTAGCCTACAATCTCATGCAGAGCGCTTAATGTGGTGCTGCTGCCGCCGGCAACAGTGCAGGCATGGATTTTACCGGCTTTGCTGAAGAAATGCAACGAGGCGTCCCGCTCCGCGAGGAATGGGTGCTGATGTTGTCAAGGGTTTCTAGAAATAAAGCAAATAAAAACTTCGATAAAAAAGTTTAATAAATTCCGGGCAGTTTAATCTCTGCAAGACCGAAAACAACTTTTAATAAGCAATATCAACGGGCCCTGGCGCTGAGCCATTCGCCGGCCTGCATCTTTACCTGTTCCCTTTATAATCCCTATAGAGGTTCTCAATGGAGCGATCATAAGTCCTTTCACCGGCCGCGGAAAAGAAGCATCCGGGCACCTCTCCGCTTCTGCGGTGGTAGGCAACGCATTCGCAGCATTTGCCGCGTCGAGAACACGAGCTATATGTACAGGTGCAAGTGATGGTATTGCTGCAAGTAGTCATTTCAAATCCCCCAAAATATAAATTGACATAATCATTATAGTAAAAAACAAATTGCCTTTCAATAAAGCAGGTCCGGCGAACTGCCAGGAAACTAAAATCGGGCGAACAATCTTGGCCTAAGCATCCCCCAGGGTACAGTTGAGCAAATAATATCGATGTCACCGCCTTGTTATTTTAAACAATCCGTGATGGTTGCAGTAGTAATAGAACACTCTTGTCCTGTTTATTTTTAACCTTGCCTCTGCACCGCCTTCCGGGTAGAGCTTCACAAGCTGGATACCAATGTCGGACACACCTGCAATAAAGGATATATAATGCTCTTTTGTCATCTCGTGATTTAAGCTGACATAATACTCATCCTCAACCGTTTCTATTTCAAGTTGATGGCCTTCGTCAGGTTCTTCAGCCTCCAACGGAGGTAATTTAACACCGCAGCAGCTAATAACGCTTTCGCCTGTCGCAGCCATAACATTCCCACATACAGGACACACATAGAACTTGCTTCTCAGCATATTAAATGAACGGTTACGGTTTGATATGCTTTCACCCGCCAACAGCTCAATTGTTGATATGCCAAGAGCCTTAGCGATGGGTTCGACAAGCGTAATATCAGGATATCCTTTTCCTGTTTCCCATTTCGATACAGCTTTATCGCTCACATTCAGAACCTGTGCAAGCTCTGCTTGGGTCATTTTTCTTTCTTCGCGAAGCCTCTTAATAATTGCTCCAGTTACATATTGATTCAAGAAAACCTCCTCCTTGCGTATTAAGAATAGCATATGTTACAGACGAAACCTACCTACGAAAAGTAGAGATGAGCATCAAAACTGTTTGATAAAGCCAGGAATCCGTATATTGTCGTTACAATGCCGCCATGAAGGCACACTGATTTTCATAAAATCCTTCGCGCTGACTTCGTGCCCTTCCCTCTTCAAAATGCCAAGGCCAGTGATATTTGCGGACGCTCCGATAGGCGTGATATTACCTCCAAGCGTCGCCACGGAGAGAAGACCAAAGTAGAGAATAGTAGGATCTATCCCCATAAGGCTTGCAATTCCACTCGTAACGGGCAGCATAGTTGCAATATAAGGGATGTTGTCAAAAAACGCGGAGAAAAACAGCGAGGCCCAAACAAGAAGAGTATACATAAACGCCTTTCACATCGCCATGGAGATAACGAAATGTATCTGTAAAGCCTCTTTTGAGAAGGTTGGTAAAACCTTCGCCGGACGCAGCCAACACATAAATCGGGATATGGCTTGCCGCAAACAGGATGGATGTAAGGACGATGGCTGTGACAGGCTTTTTTACCATGCCGAGCAGGCTTGTTGAAGTACACCCCGATACAAAAATTCTTCGCCAAAAGCGGGCCACACCGTAACTGCAAGCAATGTAGCCATGCTTTTGGTGGATATGCCCTTTATAACAGCAAAATCAATTATATAAAGCAGAACCAACGGAAGTGCGACGCGTGCCTTTTGCCAACCTATTATCCGGGGCAACTTTATGCGGCAGCAGAGGCAAGAAGCGCTGGAATCAGCATACAATATCAAATACGGCCACCCGACAATTCCTGTTCCTTCTATCCACTCGTATTGCTGTAACAAGCCGTTTATAAGGATTTTCCAACTTTCGTTTAATCCGCTCTAAAATAGTATGTTGCTGTCAATAGCTCCTGTGTTAATCTGTATTTCAAGAAACAATATGTTAATCGTGATAATAACCCAGCTTATCACAACACAAGGTTTTGAATACCTTCTCTGAAGATTTTGATGCCGCAGTATACCGCCAGACTAATTTGAAAGAGAATAAGCGGGGAGAGGATCAGGAGCATATCCTTTGTAAGTATAAACTCATTCAAAATGTTACAACTTCTTGATTGATGGGTTATTTGTCTCGAGATTTTTTATTTGCAGAAACCGCTCCAAGAACTACGCCCACACCGGCTCCGATGCAGAGCCACAGAACCACGTTTTGCAACAATGCCCCCAGCACAATACCAGCAGCAGTGCACAAACCTATAGCTGTCCCCATATTCCAATACCCTGATAGCTGCTTTTTTTTCATGCAATCACCTCCAACCGTTTACTTTGTTATAAATAAGCGCTGCTTCCAATCGGCTTCCTTAAAGCCAACCAGAACAAAGCCGTCGCCGACCAGAAGCGGCCGCTTCACCAGCATGCCGTTTGAAGCCAGCAGGCGATACTGCTCCTCCTCGCTCATGGCCGGGAGCCTCTCCTTCAGATTCAGCTCCCTATAGAGCAGCCCGCTGGTATTGAAGAACTTCTTCAGGGGCAGGCCGCTCTTTTGATGCCAATCCTTCAGTTCCTCGACGCTGGGCCTGTCGTCCTTGATATGCCTTTCTTCAAAGGCCACGCCGTTGGCCTCCAGCCACCGCTTGGCCTTCTGGCAGGTGGTGCAGCTCGGGTAGCATAGAAATATCATGATGGTCCTCCCTTCTCGCTTGTTTTACATTATAATACCACGCCAATAGCGCTGTAGCCTCAATTAGAGGATTAGGTCAAGCAGGCCAGTCCAATATTGTTTACAGGGAGCAAAGGGGATTTACTGCCAACCTACTTGATATTGATCAGTGCCAGCCCTGTTAAGCAAACTATGATGCCCACTACTTTGTTCCAGGTCACCGCCTCATGATAGAGCAGATAGCCGACGAAAATTAAAAGCACCGCCACCACTACCGCCTGTACTATCTGGGCCGTGCTTATGGGCCACCCTGCCTTATAGGCATAGATATAGCCAACTTCCAAGCCGACAATGGCCAGGCCCAGTACAAATGGAGCCCAGTTTACTTTGCTGTATTCATGAATGAGATTGGCCTCTTCGTTTAGCGCGTAATAAAGGATGAAGGAGGCCACGGCACCAATCACGTACGTGAAAGTCAAGGAAGCAAAGGGATTCATCCCGTCCGGCACCGACTTGGCACAGATTTGGTATAGTACATTGGATAATACGACCAATGCCAGCGGCCAAACATAGTAAAGCAATTTTTGCGCCCCTCCTTAAAAAATAATTGCCTGCTTTGCGGCAGGACGCCGGCCGCTTCGAGGAAAACAGATGGCCTTACCGTTATCAATTTGCATTTAACTTTTTCCACTTCCTAATCTTGCTGCGGAAGGACTTGAACGGAGCAACGGTATTAATATGCACCCATTTCCACACCGGCCAATTGGATGGTGTCGAAGACGCCCATTTGCGGCTGCCGGCCGTGAAAACTTCTACTTCCGTAAACCCGTCAAGCATTGGACAAAGGCAGAAACTTTTTCCTTAAATAAATCTCGCAATTCAGCCAGGGAGTATGAAGAAAACCGGTCATAAAAGCTCTGATATAGGGCGCCTAGATTGTTCCACTTGTAGCCCTCGCCAGGGGTAACGACTTGCTTCCCTTCCGCCTCAGCCTTGTCACATCCCATGATTAAATCAAGCCAGCCCAACTGGTAGGCTATCATCTGGGCGGGCGTTCTGTCCACACCGTCTATTAGCTTATTCTTGTCACCCTCTTCCACATCTACAAACTCATTAATAAAGAGAGCCGCTGTCTTCTCAATCTCCGCGATAAGAGCCCTCTTGCTTTCTTAACCCTGCATATTGTGTACTCCTCCCTGGCATTAAAACTGAATATAATTATAAAAGCCTAAAAGGAAAAGTCATCCCTCAACAAAATCCGCGAGCGAGAAAAACAAGAAAAAAATTGAGATCAAGAGATATACATTGTTCCAATCAGTCCGTTACTGTTTTGCTTTTAACAGATCGCGAATCTCTTCAAGAAGCATGACTTCGGGATTGGGTTCCTCTGGAGCAGGGGGCTCTTCTTCGTGTTCTTTCTTTTTCCAAAGGGAAAGCAATTTAACAAACAAAAAAATGGAAAAGGCAATGATTAAGAAATCCACGATGGCTTGAATGAAGGAACCATAAAGGATGGCCACCTCTGGGATATCGCCAACGGCCGGCTTGATGACAAATTTTAAGTCCGATATATTAATCCCGCTGAGAATGAAACCAAAAACAGGCATGAGAATGTCATTGACGAGGGAAGAGACGATTTTGCCAAACGCTCCGCCAATGATCACGCCCACGGCAAGGTCAATGACATTCCCTTTGATGGCAAATTCCTTGAATTCTTTCAGCATTTACACGCACCTCTCCTGAATATTTAATAAATTCGCCCTCGAAACACTGCCATTGCGGCATTTTCTAAAACAAACCTTCCAATAGTACCGCAGGCTGGATAAGGATAATAGGATAAGTACTTCTTTGCTAAAGCAGATTCACCTTCCTCCCCGCATTTTGTTTTTCTCGCACCTCTTTCTTGACCTGCAATTCAATTTCCAGCAATATAGGCGGCGCTGTAGATCGCCTGGTTCATGGTAGGAACAAATACTTCCGCAAAAAAGGCTTCCCTTTGCAAAGGGAAGCCTTTGGCTTTAATAGCCACGGCGATTACATACTGGCGTTAGATCAGATTTCTCAGATTTCATGGCTACTTTGCTTTAACGGGGATACAGAGTATCCTTTTTTATACCTCAAAGTCAATTTCCAGCAATATGGGCGTGTGGTCTTGCCTCGGTCCTGAATCGAGCATTTCAGATCTTAGAACCTTATCGGCAATTCTATTGCTCACCAAAAAGTAATCAATTCTCCAGCCGGAATTATTAATTTTGCTTGTCTTCGCCCGCTGCGACCACCAGGAATAGACACCGGTTACATCGCCATGTATATGACGAAATGTGTCGGTAAAGCCTCTTTTCAGAAGATTTGCAAAACCTTCCCGCTCCTCGTCAGTAAAGCCGGCCGTATTATGATTTCTGTCAGGATGGGCCAAGTCTATTTCTCTGTGGGCCACATTAAAATCACCTGCTGCAATAACGTATTTTTCTTTATCCAGGCTTTCCAGGTAATCAGCATATTTAATATCCCAGACTTGTCGGTCCTTTAAGCGTTCTAAACGCTCACCTGCATTTGGCGTGTAAACTTGTGTCAAGTAGAAGTCGTCAAATTCCAAAGTGATAATTCTGCCCTCAAAATCCATTGCGCCGGGGGCACCGATTTTAGGGAAGCTTACAATCGGCTTCAAGCTATTCTTGTATAAAAACATAGTGCCGGCATAACCCTTGCGTGCCGGTTCCACCGAACAATTCCACACCATTTTGTAATTTGGAAAGAGATCGTTTAAAATTTTGAGCTGCTTTTTAGTAGGTCCATCGCTGGGCAGCTTTGTTTCCTGCAGGGCAACGGCTTCCGGATCCATTTCGGCAATGGTATTAATTACTTTGCGAGTTAATGCAGCCCGCGGCGAATCGCCTGTTAGTGCTGAATTTAATGAATCGATGTTCCATGAAATAAGCCTCAACCCTTCTCCTCCTTTATCATCTGGGGTTAAGCTATAAAAGAAGATGTTTTATGTCTCTGGCCATATATTATCATAATATTGGCTTGGCCGCTTTTTACCCCGCCTTATTCCGCTCTTGACATCAACGCTGCACTCCTCCCCGTGCAAGATATGTCGATTTGATGCTCACATATTATTTAAAAAAATGCCGCCAATTGAGAAGGCTTCCCTTCTCAGCCGGCGGCCGGCTGCCTTCAATTTTCAGCTGCTGTAATCTCCAATTTACCTAAAGGGCAACTAATGGCAACCCCAGGCTGAAAAACTTATTCTGCTTCTCCAGCTTTAACGATTACCTCCCTTTCCTGATCTCGTCAAGCAGGAGCACGATCTCCCTGTCGCTGAGAGTTTTTGGCGGCGAATAATTGATGGAGTCGGCGTTGATCATGTTGACCAGCTTCTTGTAATCCTTTTTGTCAAGCTGTTCGCATTCCCTTTCGAAGCCGCAGGTTTTCAGCAGTTCTTCAAAAGCGGCAATGAGTCTGCTCACTGCAGTATCCTCGTCATCCGTTTCTTTGGAAAACCCGCAATAAACCGATAACTTCGCAAGCTTATCCTTGCAGATGTTTTTATGAAAGGAAACAATGGGAATAAGACATAGCCCAATTGCTTTTCCATGGGGAATGTGATACAAGGCGCCGATGGAATGGGCAAATGCGTGGATATAACCGGCAAGCTGCTTGTTGATGGCATTCCCACCGTAATAGGCGGCAAGACACATATTCTGTCTCGCGTCGATATCACCGGGATTTGAAATAAGGCGGGGCAGATTCTCGAACACAAGCTTCACGCATTCACGGCTTTTAAGTATATCTTCTTCGCTTGTCTGTATATCTGCAATGCACCCTTCAAGGCCGTGACTGAGAGCGTCTATTCCGCAGAATACGGTAACGCTTTCAGGGGCACCGACTGTTAACTCGCTGTCAAGCACAACGTAAGTTATATTCAGTCCGAGCACTACCGTGGAGACCTTTACCCCTCTTTCATTCATGACCACAGCCCCCACAGTTATTTCAGCGCCTGTCCCGGCAGTGCTCGGAACAGCAATGATCGGCAAAGTTTTTCCACTAACAAAAAGAAATTTTTTCAAGAGTTTTTTGGCATTGCGTTGCTGTAATTTTGCGCCGGCGGCGATCATCTTGCAAGTGTCCAGCACGGAACCTCCACCGAGTGCTATGATGCAATCGGCCTTGCAGTTTATAGCAACATCTATACCTTCACTAACTATTTTAACTGTCGGCTCGGATGAAATGTTAGAAAAAACAGTGTATTTGATATTGTTTGCTTCCAAAGATTTCAGGATTTTTTCATGGTGTCCGAGAGAATACAGTATTTTGTCCGTTACAAGAAGCACAGATTTATATCCTTCACCCTTGCAAACTTCACCTATTTTTTCTCTTGACCCAAAACCTTCTATAACAACAGGCTCAGGCTTTGGAACGGCTTTTATCACCACTCCCGGCAACTTACGGATCATTTTCCTGGGCAAATAAAAAGACATTTCTATCACCCCGAACTATAAATTTTTATTTCGCCTGTCGATGGAGCTAATGGAAAATGGTGTAAAGGCTAGATATATTATAACAGTATAATTAAATTCTGTCATTTCGAATGTTAGTTGTGCACTTATCATTTTTTAATACACATTCTCAATGCTGAAGTTAAATTTATCTGTTGCGGGAACAAATCAATCGTTAGCGGTTTTGAAATTCTGCACAATGGGGGCGGAAGTTATTACCTCTTTCGGCGGCCTAATGGAGCAATGCTTATGCAAAGAGTTTCCGAGATACTATGATCCAATCGTGGAGCAGTGGAAGCAAACGTTCAAAATTGGTTCACTTTTCATTCATGCTCACACTGCGTGAATACCACATCGCCGTACTGGCGTCGCGCCGCATACCTTACTCGGTAATTGCAAGGCAGCATGGCATTTCCGTAGGAAGACTCAAAAACATTATCCTGGAAATCTACGACAAGCTTCTCATCTCCGGCCGTGACGAACTCGCTAAATATGTGTTTTAATGGTATAACTCCCGTTAACAAACAGTTCAGAATTCCACTTGATAATTTCATTATAAATAGGTTTTCAGAAAGTCGAGCTGTTTTTTTGATACCTGATTAAATGGTTCACCAAAATAGGGATCGAAATGATTAAGTGGAAGGGATATAAACTCAGCCCGCTTCATTTTCGCTGCCGCCTTTTTTACGGCCTCGATTGGAATTAGTGAGTCGTTTTCCCCTGCTATGATAAGTGCCGGGCATTTTACCCTGCCAGCCACACTTGTTGGACGGTAAAAGGCCAAGGTAAGAAAAATACGGGCCGGAGTTGCATTTTCCACGTCAAGCCCCGGAGGTATAAGAGATTCATATCCTGTTTTAGAATCATGGGTATTTAATATAGCAAATTCATCGGGCGCACCATAGATTTGAACTAAGTAGGGCTCCTGTGCAGTAGCGGCCCGCCAAAAATCTCTGATTGCTGATGAAACAGCTTTGAAAAAGTACCCCGGACCGTTCTGAATAACTATAGGGATAGAACTGGCTATCCCACAAACAAAAGGGACTTGAACTGAAATAGCGGCGATCTTCGGATCTTGAGCTGCCGCCACAATTGCGTGGCCGCCGCTGAAAGAGCTTCCCCATAGCGCTATCTTATCTGAATTAATATCTTTTCGCCCGCGCGCCCAAGTTACAGCGGCATGATAGTCCTCCACGTGTCTCCGCGGAGAAATTAACTGCCTTGGGGTACCTTCACTTTCCCCAAAACCTCGATAATCAAACAGTAAAACTGCCAGTCCATGATCGGCGAATAATTCAGCATACGGTTCTAACCCGCAGTTTCTCAATCCCCCAAAACCATGGGCCATAACAACCAGTGAAGGCTTAACCACGCCGTCCGGTAAGTAGAGCCAGGCTGAACATTTTTCACCATGACTTGGAAACTGACAATCGATTCTTGAAAAACCCATAGTAAACCTCCATCACCTCAGTATTTTGACAGATTTCCTTATTCTTCTTTTATGTACAATTTGTAATATAGTGTTTTTTTATATCCCTACATAATAAACAGTTCTTTGGCTGCGGTTAAAACCTCATCTTGTAGAATGAGCTCTCTTTTCCACTCATAGTTAATTATTTGGAATGCATTTAACAAGTAAATTATATATCCAATAATGGGGAAAGTAAATAAAATATTGAATATTCTCTAACAGCGAATAGTTTGCCATCAGTTCATTGATTATTAATAGGTCCCTTAGAAGCAAATAAGTGAGTGATGTTGAAAATGGTTAACTTAATGTGACATTCTTAAATATGACCCTCTGTTTGCAGGGGGTTGACCTGGAAAAAGGCCTGGGGAGAGAGCTGGAAGGTCAGCTCCAGGAGTTCCTCGGTAAGCCGGTCCCTTCCAAAGCCGTGTACATTTAAGACATTGAACCGTCCTTTGGTTACCACTTTATAACCTTCGGCTCCTCCGTGAATGAATAGAAGGTGGCTGTGGCATGCTTGAAATAGAGAACCTCGGTGTTGTCATCCTCAGGGGAGTACATGGACTGGAGCTCAGGATAATTGTCAAGCAAATGCTTCTTGGCCTCCACCCTGTCATCGCGGACAAGCTTCCCCGCTACCCTCAGCCACTTGCCATCAGCATAGGCACAGATCTCAACCTTGGGATTGGCCTGGATCTGCTTTGACACATCCTTTGACTTTCCCGTCTGGATATAGAGCTTGCCTTCGAAGATATCCACCGTGCCAAAAGGCCTTACCCTGGGCTGATCGCCCTCTACTGTCGCCAGGTAGTATGTTCCGCATTTCTTCAAAAAATCGTAAACTTCCTGCATCCTTCATTTCCTCCCGTCGTGTGTTTCTTTATTTTATCCTGAACACACCAGGCCCAAGATCAGTATGCGCCAAATACGAGGCGCCTGATAAAGATGGCACCGTCTCCTTATTTATCATACCATTTGCAACGGCATGCTTTTATGCCTTAATAAGCGCCTGCGCCAACAATCTTCCGGCAGCCCCCAGACGGTCGGCCGCTTCCGCCTCCATATAAGGATTTGCCCATTTCCATTGCTCGCTCAAGCAGCAACAGCAACAAAAAATGCGGCCGTGATTGGTTCGGCATGACCTTGTCATCTTCCAGTGAGGTTGTGCCAATCTATTTTTTCATCTTTATAGTAATATTGCTTGTCCCGTTCCCCAATTTCCCTGAGCACTCTGCAGGGGTTTCCCACCGCCACTACGTTGCCGGGGATGTCTTTCGTCACCACGCTGCCTGCACCAACAACGGAATTCTTCCCGATATGCACACCGGGAAGTATAATGACACCCGCCCCAATCCAGGCATTATCGCCGATATGAACATCCTTGTTGAACTGCAGCCCTTTCCGCCTCAGGGTCGGTTCAATGGGATGGCCTGCGGTAATTATGGTTACATTCGGCCCGATCATCACCTTATCACCAATGTACACATGCCCGTCATCGACTATGGTAAGGTTGAAATTGGCATACACGCCATTTCCAAAATGGACATGCCGCCCGCCCCAGTTGGCGTAGAAAGGCGGTTCGATGTAGCAGTTATCTCCGCATTCGGCAAACATCTCTTTCATGTATCTTGTTTTTTCCTCCACTTGCGACGGCTTGAGTTGATTGAACTCCCAGAGCTTCTCCAAGTATATGCGCTGCTCCTTTATGATTTCCTCATCAAAAGGGTCATAAATGAGCCCTTTGGTCATTCTCTCATATTGAGTCATAATCGCTTCTCCTTTTATGCCTCATTTCCTGTAATTTCCTTAACACGGAATCCATTCTTCTTCTTTCTTTCCTTTAAGAGGAAGCCTAAATGAGCCAAATGGAGCACCAGATTTTCATAGTATTCTTTACCGGCCAAAAAAACATCGCATTCTAAGTCAGAAACTTTTTGTAGTTCGCTTGGCTATCTCGGTAGACGGAAGCATATCGACCCCAGCTACAACTCTTATTAAGGAAAAGAGCACTCTATTTTGGAGCGCCTCGACAATATTCTTTGATACGTAATTGTTTTTCTTCTTCACTGGATTCCAGAATCCGCTTCTATGTTTGGGATTTAAGTTGCAACACAATTTCGCCCCTTAGCTTTTGCCTTATAAAGGGCATCATCTGCCTTTTTTAA
>LSQX01107903.1_pt1 | contig 11508 bp, 16 predicted proteins | sample 654561 | NCBI WGS metagenome assembly LSQX01 (sample SAMN04489861, study PRJNA283612) | anaerobic digester metagenome | isolation source: 4 biogas reactors fed with cattle manure at either 37C or 55C with and... | place: Denmark: Kongens Lyngby | collected 2014 | reverse complement strand
CCTACAGTAGGTTGACACAATCGTGCCGGTGGCAAGCCTTGACAGCATATTTTTTTACAGTTATAATCACAATGATATAAGCTGGGAGAGCTGTTTTTTGCAGCCGTCAGGGAGGTGGAACAAATGAAGCGGACATATCAGCCTAAAGTCAGAAAGAGAAAAAAAATACACGGCTTTCGCAGACGCATGTCAACGGCTGCGGGACGGTTGGTTATAAAAAGAAGGCGAGCCAAAGGCAGAAAAAGGCTTTCTGCTTAATGATAACTGCGAGAACATGAGAAAAAAAGGACGTATAACTAAAAACCGTGAATATCAGCAGGTCTTTAGAAACGGCACTTCCGTAGCAACACGCACTTTTGTCCTCTATCAATTGCGCAATAATCAAAGTGAAAATCGTGTCGGCTTTGTAGTAAGTAAAAAAATAGGCAACGCAGTAACAAGAAACAGGGCCAAAAGATTGATGCGGGAAAGTTACAGGCTTTGTGCCGGGAAATTGCGCCGGGGGTATGATCTGGTACTTATCGCCAGGCCTGCGGCAGCAAAGATGAATTTTATGCAGGCCGCCGCCGAAATGGAAAAAGTCTTACAACGGGGCGGCCTGTTTTCAGTGGCAGACACTTAAGCGGTATGAGTGTTTAGCTCTGCATAAGGTGAGGTAGATGAAAAAGCTGGCTCTGTTATGCCTACATCTTTACCGGAAATTTATTTCCCCGCTCAAAAGGCCCACCTGCCGTTTTACACCTTCCTGTTCCCAGTACGCTATCGAAGCGGTAGAACGTTACGGTTTGTGGCGGGGAGGATGGATGTCTTTGTGCCGCCTGCTGCGTTGTCATCCGTTTCACCCCGGGGGATATGATCCTGTAGAGGACAGAGAAAAGGAGGCCGTTCATGATTAGTGCCCTTGTGGAAATACTCAATAGCATATTGCTGGCTATTAATGATTTTACCAATAATTACGGTTTATCCATAATTATTCTCACCATTCTGGTCAGAGTGATTACTTGGCCGTTAATGAGCAAACAGCTGGCTTCGGCGAGAGCAATGCAGGAATTGCAACCGGAAATAAAAAAGCTACAGGAAAAGTATAAGAATGACAAGGAAAAACTTAATGCCGCAACTTTGGAATTATGGAAAAAGCATAATATAAACCCGGCTGCCGGCTGCCTGCCGCTTTTAATTCAGTTGCCCATTTTGTGGGCAGTTTTCCAGCTATTGAAATCACCGCCTCCCCTGGCGGAAGAAAGCTTTTTCCTTTTGGGCGTAGACATGCGCCTGGCCTTGGAAACTGCATGGAAATCGCATCCCGGTTATTGGATTTTAGTCCTGCTTTCCGGTGTAACAACTTTTATTCAGCAAAAAATGGTCACGACAGACAAGTCGCAGCAATCTATGATGATCATGATGCCGCTTTTGTTTTTGTATTTTAGTGTTAAGTTCCAAGCCGGGCTTGTACTGTATTGGGTTGTCAACAACTTGCTTTCCATTGGTCAGCAAATGCTCATCAACCGACGGCCTGCGAAGGGAGCGGTTAGTGAAAAATGAAAAGTGTGGAAGCTACGGGTAAGACGGTAGAAGAAGCAATTAAAAACGCACTGGAACAGTTGGAGCTGCCTATTGAACGGGTGGAAGTAGAAATACTGGCGGAGCCAAGTGCCGGTTTGTTCGGTCTAATCGGCTCCAAGCAGGCGCGTGTCCGTGTTTCGGAAAAACTGATACCGGAGCATTACTTGGTGGAATTTACGAAAGGTATCCTGGAGAGAATGGGCTTGGACGGAGAGGTGGAAAGTGAAAGGGATGAGGAAACGCTGCGCTTAAATGTCAGCGGCCAGCGTATGGGTATGTTAATCGGTAAACGCGGGCAGACTTTAAACGCACTGCAATATCTCCTTAATGTTATTTACCATAAACATTTTCCCGACCAGGGAGGGCGCCTGGTTCTGGATGTAGGAAATTACCGCGCAAAACGGGAAAAAACATTGCGTACACTGGCGGAAAACCTGGCGAAAAAAGCGGTAAGGACACGACGTGAAATAGTTCTGGAACCTATGACACCGCAGGAAAGAAGAATAATTCATACCGCCTTGCAGGATTATAAAGCAGTGACAACATACAGTCAGGGGGAAGAACCTTACCGCAAAGTGGTAATTGCGCCCAAATAGCATGTTTTTTCGCCGCCCGGGGGCGGCATTTTTCTTTCCCTTTGTTGTCTGTTCAGGAGGTGGTTGGATGCTTGCCGAAGATACGATAGCCGCCATTTCAACACCCCCGGGAGAAGGGGGAATCGGCATTGTACGTTTAAGCGGGCCGGCGGCTTTTGCCATCGGGAAAAAAGTATTCATTTTTGCCGGTAAAATAAAAGAGCCGCAAAGTCACCGCTTGTATTACGGGCATGTGATTGACCCCAAGTCGGGTGTGCACATAGACGAGGCGCTGATTGCTTTTATGCGGGCGCCCCGTACTTATACCAGGGAAGATGTGGTGGAGATAAACTGCCACGGCGGCATCATGCCACTGGCCAAGACCCTGGAGGCTGTCCTGGCCTGCGGTGCCCGGTTGGCAGAGCCGGGGGAATTTACGCAAAGGGCCTTCCTGAACGGCCGAATTGATTTGGCCCAGGCGGAGGCAGTAATCCAGATTATCAGGGCAAAAAGCGAAACAGCTATGAAACTAAGCTTGAAACAGCTGCAAGGGCAGCTTTCGCAGGAAGTAAAAGATTTGCGCCGGCGACTGCTTGCCCTGCTGGCTCATGTGGAAGCTTCCATTGACTTTCCGGAACATCATGATGTGGAAGAGGTGGCCCGGGCGGAGATCCTGGAACAAACAAAATACTGCCTGGAACAGACGGCAAAGCTGCTGGCTACGGCTACGCAAGGAAGAATTCTCCGGGAAGGGCTAAAAACCGCCATTATCGGGTTGCCCAATGTGGGGAAAAGTTCCTTGCTGAACGCCCTGCTGCGTGAACAGCGGGCTATTGTTACCGCCATACCGGGCACAACCAGGGATGTGCTGGAAGAGAGCATTAATTTGGGCGGAATCCTGCTGACGGTAATTGATACCGCCGGTATCAGGGCAACGGAGGATGAAGTGGAACGCCTGGGCGTGGAGCGCTCCCGGGAAGCACTGGCGGAGGCGGACCTGGTGCTTTTTGTCCTGGACAGTTCCTGTGGCTTTCGGGAAGAAGAAAGGAAGCTGCTGGAAGCTGTTGGCGAAAAACCATGTATTATCGTTGCCAATAAAACAGATTTGCTGGCAGACAAGGATGCTGCTTTGCAGGCAATTGTGGCAAAAGCCGCCCCGCGTCCCGTTGTTCCTATGTCGCTCTTGGCAGGAGAGGGGCTGGATCTTTTAGAAAAAAACATTATTGACACTGTTTTTGCAGGTGCTGTAACTGCCGGTGAAGGGGCAATGGTAACGTCCGTTCGCCACAAGAATGCCCTGGAGCGTGCCAAGGCGGCGCTTGAGGAGCTGCTTGCCGCCACAGAAGCGGGAATGGAAGTGGACCTTTTAGCCATTGACCTGACTTGTGCCCTGGAAGCCCTGGGGGAAATTACCGGAGAAAACGTGAGCAGCGACCTGTTGCAGCAGATTTTTAGCACCTTTTGTATTGGAAAGTAGCGGAGCGTGGTGGGAAAGAATGACTTATTTTGCCGGAGAATATGATGTGATTGTTGTCGGTGCAGGCCATGCCGGTTGCGAGGCTGCACTGGCCACCGCCCGCCTGGGCTGCAAGACGCTGCTTGTAACAATCAGCCTGGATGCCATTGCCTTAATGCCGTGCAATCCGTCCATCGGTGGACCGGCCAAGGGGCACCTTGTCCGGGAAATAGATGCTTTGGGCGGGCAGATGGCCAAAAATATTGACAAGACAAGAATTCAAATCAGGATGTTAAATACTGCCAAAGGGCCTGCAGTACAGGCACTCCGGGCCCAGGCGGACAAGCTCCTTTACCAGTGGGAGATGCGGTGCACCCTGGAAGACACGCCCAATCTTCATCTGCGACAGGACATGGTGGAGAAGGTTGTCGTCAAAGGGGGACGAGTAAGGGGTGTGGTGACAAGAACGGGTGCCCACTACCGGGCCGACAGGGTAATCATTACCACCGGCACCTATCTGCGCGGCAGAATTATAATCGGTGCGGTGCATTACCGCAGCGGGCCCAACGGCCAGCCGGCAAGTGTGCGCCTGTCTGCTTGCTTGCAGCAGCTCGGCCTGAAGATCATGCGTTTTAAAACGGGAACACCCGCCCGGGTCCATAGGGATTCTATTGATTTCAGCAAAATGGTGGAGCAGCCGGGAGACAAGGAAAACTATACTTTTTCCTTTGAAGGTGAACCTGGCAACAGGGAGCAGATCTCCTGCTGGCTGACCCATACTACGGAGGAGACACACCAAATTATTTTAGCCAATCTGCACCGTTCCCCCCTCTATTCCGGAGAAATTGAAGGTATTGGGCCGCGGTACTGCCCTTCCATAGAAGATAAAGTCGTCCGTTTCCGGGACAGACCGTCACATCAAGTTTTTTTGGAACCTGAAGGGCGACATACGGCCGAATATTATATTCAGGGGTTATCCACCAGCATGCCCGAAGACGTCCAGGTGGCGATGATACACTCGGTGCCCGGCCTGGAAAATGCGCAGATTCTACGCCCCGGCTATGCTATTGAATATGATTGCCTGGATCCGCTGCAACTGAAGAGCACCCTGGAAACAATGGCGGTGGAAGGACTCTACTGTGCGGGGCAGATTAACGGCACTTCCGGTTATGAAGAAGCGGCCGCCCAGGGTATCGTAGCGGGCATTAACGCAGCCCTTTCCCTGAAAGGCCAAAAGCCGCTTATCATTGACCGCTCTATGGCTTATATCGGTGTGCTGATAGATGACCTGGTGACAAAGGGAACGAATGAACCCTACCGGATGATGACTTCCAGAGCGGAATATCGCCTGCTTTTGCGACAGGACAATGCGGATCTCAGGCTCACGCCCCTGGGACACCAAGTAGGCCTTATCAGCCCCGAGCGTTACCGGCGCTTCCTTGACAAAAAACAGGAAATAGAAAAGGAATTGGCCAGGCTGGCGGCTAAAAATATCTCCGCCAGCGACCGGGTAAATGATTACCTGGCGGCAAAAGGCAGCTCGCCCATTTCCGGTTCCGTCCGCGCCGACCAGCTGCTAAAACGGCATGAACTGCATTACGATGATATTTTGACGCTGCTCGGGGAATCACGGCAAATTTCCGCACTGGCGGCACAGCAGGTTGAGATCCAGATAAAATATGCAGGCTATATCTCGAAACAGGAGCAACAAATTGAAAAGTTTAAAAAAATGGAGGAAAAATTGCTGCCGGAGGATTTCCCCTACCGGCAGTTGGAAGGACTGTCACGGGAGGCGGCAGAAAAACTGTCCGCCATAAGGCCCCGCTCCCTTGGCCAGGCCAGCCGTATATCCGGTGTTTCCCCTGCCGATATTGCCGTCCTCCACCTTTACCTGGAACAAAAAAAACGTCAAGGGGAGAACGCCCGTGTATGAAGATATGGTTGAGCTGGCAAAAGACATGGGTATCAAACTGTCCCTTGACGTCATCCCCCTTTTTGAGCGATATGCCGCTTTGTTGCTCAAGGAAAATCAAAGCATCAACTTGACAAGAATTACAGAGCCGCGCGCAATCATATCAAGCATTTTCTTGATTCCCTGGCGCTGATGGCCGCATGCGGCTGCCCGCAGGGGCCGCTCCTTGATGTGGGCAGCGGTGCAGGCATGCCCGGCATACCTTTAAAAATTGCCTGTCCCGGGCTGCAGCTGACTTTGCTTGATGCGCAAAAAAAACGTGCGGCTTTTCTTTTGCTGGTAACGAAAAAGCTTGCACTGTAGCCACAAAAGTGCTGCACGGGCGGGCGGAGGATCTGGCAAGGCTGCAGCAATACAGGGAGGCGTTTCCCCTTGTGGTTTCCCGGGCGGTAGCGCCCATGAATACCCTGGCGGAGCTGTGCCTGCCGTTTGTTGCCTACAAAGGACCGGAAGGCAAAAAGGAAGCAGAAAAAGCGCGGCAGGCCTTGGCGGTGCTGGGCTGCAAGAATTATCACATCTTTGCTTACCGGTTGCCGGAAAAAATGGGTGAGCGGATGCTGCTCCTGCTGAAAAAAGAAGAGGCCACCCCGGAAAAATACCCGCGCAAGGCAGGTCTACCGGCCAAAAAGCCGCTTTAACAGAAGCCGCCGGCAGTGGCGGCTTTTTCTGTTTGAAGGAAATTATTTTGGAAGGGATTCCCTCCTTCATGTCGAATAATTCTTAATGTTATGCAAATATAAAAGGAGGGATTCAAGTGGGCGAAGATTGGAAAAAGTTAATGAATATTGACTTAGGAGATTTTGAGCAAAACGAATTACAGCAAATACCAATAAATAAAATTCGACTCAATCCCTTTCAGCCCCGCAAAGATTTTGAGCCGGAAAAGCTGGCGGAATTAATGCAATCCATTAAAACATACGGCCTCTTACAGCCGATAATTGTCCGTGTTGTGGAGGGCGGTTACCAGCTTGTAGCCGGAGAACGCCGCTTGCGTGCCTGCAGCCAGTTGGGCTGGACGGAAATACCGGCAGTAGTAAGAGAACTGTCGGAAAATGCCATGGCTACAATGGCCCTCATTGAGAACTTGCAGCGGGAAAACCTTTCCTTCCTGGAAGAAGCGGCCGGTTATGAGCGGCTGCTGCGGGAGTTTGGGCTGACGCAGGAGGTACTGGCGCAGCGCCTGGGAAAAAGCCAATCCACCATTGCCAACAAGTTGCGCTTGCTGAAGCTGCCGGAAAAAGTAAAGGAAAAATTGCTTAAGGAAGAACTGACAGAAAGGCATGCCAGGGCTTTGCTCAAACTGCCGGATGCTGCAGCGCAGGAAAAAATATTAAATGAGATCTGCAACCTGAATTATACTGTTAAACAAACTGAACAAAGGGTGGAGGAATACTTGCGTTCACTGTCTGCTCCTCTGCCTGCAAAAGAAAGAAAAAAAGTTATCATCAGAGATATTCGCATCTTTTTAAATACTGTCCGGCAGGCGGTGTCACTCTTGGAAAGTGGCGGGCTGGGGCCAAAGATAAAGGAAAAAGATTTTGGTGATTACCTGGAAATTACCATCCGCATTCCGAAACAGAGAAAACAAAAAAAGACCAGACCGGCCGCCGGCAGCCACATTGCCCGGGAAATAAATCAAGCTGCTACGACATAACACGTTCCGCTTCGCCAGAAAGTACGCTTTTCTGCAGGAGTTGGCTTTCAAAGACGCGAATAAGATATTTTACTGCAGAAAGCGAGGTGTTAGCATGGCCCGTGTAATTGCCGTGGCCAACCAGAAAGGCGGAGTGGGAAAGACAACGACAGCAGTCAATTTGAGCGCCTGCCTGGCGGACGTCGGGAAAGAGGTGTTGCTGCTGGATATCGATCCTCAGGGAAATGCCACCAGCGGCATCGGTCTGGAAAAAAAAGAGATCAAGCTGTGCATTTATGACGCCTTAATAAATGAAATCCCTCTGAAAAAAATAATTGTGCCAAGCAGGATTAAAAATCTTGATGTCGTTCCGGCCACTATCCAACTGGCGGGAGCGGAAATAGAACTGGTAACAACCATGTCCCGGGAAGTCCGCCTGCGTAATGTACTGGCTGAAGTAAGGGAGCAATATGAATATATCATTATTGACTGCCCGCCTTCCCTCGGCCTGCTGACAATAAATGCGCTGACAGCCGCCGACACCGTGCTTGTGCCCATACAGTGTGAATATTATGCGCTGGAAGGTTTAAGCCAGTTGACAAGTACTGTCAAGCTGGTTCAGAAATATTTAAACAGCAAGCTGCGTTATGAAGGTGTGTTGTTGACAATGTTCGACGCCAGAACAAATTTGTCGGTGCAGGTTGAGGAAGAAGTGAGGAAGGTGTTTAAAAGCCAGGTTTTTTCTGTGGTAATACCGCGTAATGTCCGCCTGAGCGAGGCACCCAGCCATGGGTTGCCCATTATTTTGTACGATGAACGCTCGAGGGGGGCGGAGACATATACACAATTGGCAAAGGAAGTGATAGCCAATGGGTAAAAGCCGGTTAGGCAGGGGACTGCAGGCTTTACTGCCCGGCATAGAGGAGGAACCGTATACCCCGGCCGTGGATGTGGCAACGGAAGATATAGAATTAAACCCTTACCAGCCCAGAAAAAGTTTTGACCAGGAAAGACTGGAAGAATTGGCGCGCTCCGTGAAACAGCACGGCATCCTGCAGCCACTGATTGTCAGGCCGCATGGACGGCAGTATGAGCTGGTGGCGGGAGAGAGGCGCCTGCGTGCTGCCAAAATGGCCGGCCTGGAGACGGTGCCTGTCATTATAAAATCTTTTTCCGACCGGGAAATGATGGAAATAGCTTTAATAGAAAATTTGCAGCGGGAGAATCTGAACCCGCTGGAGGAAGCGGAAGCATACAAACGTTTGCTGGAAGAGTTTCGGTATACTCAAGAACAATTGGCGGAGAGGGTGGGGAAAAGCCGCTCCGCCGTTGCCAATATACTGCGCCTGCTGACATTACATGCGGATGTGAAAAAAGAACTGGCGGCAGGCAACTTGAGCGAGGGACATGCCCGGGCGCTGCTTGCTTTGCCGTTGGAAAAGCAGCCAGAGGCCGCCCGGAAAGTAATTGAACTGAAGCTTTCTGTCCGGGAAACGGAAAAACTGGCCGGCCAACCGCAGGAAAAGAAAAGGACGGCAGGAAAAAGAAGAAAAACAGAGAAAAATCTTTATCTGGCCGACCTTGAAGACAGGCTGCGACAAGTTTGGGGCACGGCGGTTCATATCCGCACGACGGCCAAAGGTAACGGGAAAATAGAGATCTATTTTCATGACATGGGAGAATTGGAGCGTTTGTGTGAACTGTTGCTTTAGGCATGTTTCACGTGAAACAAATGGACTTGCTTGACCGTGTTTCACGTGAAACGAACCACCGGCCGGAAAATTTAATACTGGCGAAAAGAAATAGAGAAAGGATAGCGAAATGGTAGGAACATGGCTTTCTGCATTGCAAGGATCTTTTGTCAATGCCCTGGCAATTGTTGCCGGAGGATTAATCGGGCTGTTTTTAGGCAATAAAATTCCGGATAGAATAAAAACGCTTGTTTTACAGGGAATTGCCCTGGCGGTGCTTGTGATCGGCATGCAAATGGCGCTGGCCCTGCAAAACCCGGTGATAGTTATTTTTAGCCTCCTGCTCGGTGGAATAACGGGAGAAATGCTGGGTATCGAGGAATGGCTGCATAAAGCAGGAGCTTGGCTGGAATCGCGGGCCGCTCGCAGCGAATCCGGGCTGGCCCGCGCTTTTGTTTTGGCCAGCCTGGTTTACCTCATTGGAGCGATGGCTGTAACCGGCGCTCTGGAAAGCGGGCTTTTGGGACAACATCAAACGCTGTATATCAAAGCTATTCTGGATGGTTTTACTTCCATTGCGTTCGCGGCAACCATGGGCGTGGGAGTCTGCCTTTCAGCGCTGCCTGTCTTGCTGTACCAAGGGATTATAGCTTTGGCTGCGGGAACACTGAAGCCTTTTCTGGGGCCTGAGGTTATCAGTGAACTTTCCGGTGTGGGCGGCATGCTAATTATTGCCATCAGCCTGAATATGCTGGAACTGGTTAAAATAAAAGTTGCTAATTTTTTACCGGCTTTTGTTTTTGTCATCCTGCTGGCCGGCGTTATCCTGCCTGCGATTTTCTGAGGCAAGGAAAGTGGAGGTTATAAAACTAATGAACGGTGAAATGTTCTGGACTTGCGTTTTAAGTGCATTACTCGCCCTCTTATTTTTATTAATAATCATACTTTTCCTGCACCTACGGGCGCTTGCCCGGCGGTATAAAACCTTTATGACCGCCTCGGACGGCTTTAGCCTGGAAAAAGCGCTTTGGGATTTGCAGTCTGAACTTGCTTTTCTGCGGGAAGAGTTGCAAAAAAACAGGCAGGTGCTGGCAGATCTGCAGCAGAAAATGCAGCGGGCTTTACAGGCAGTCGGTTTTGTTCGTTTTAACGCTTTTTCGAATACCGGCGGTGAGTTGAGTTTCTCCCTGGCAGTGCTGGACGGTGAAGCCGGCGGGGTGGTTCTCAGCAGTATCTATGGCAGGGAAGAATCAAAAATTTATGCCAAACCTGTCAGCGGTGGCAAGCCGTCTTATGCGCTTTCCGGTGAGGAAGAGGAGGCGATCCGGAAAGCGATGCTACTGCTGCAAGGGAAAACGGGCATCGGCGGGGCGGCAGGACGGTGATGAAAAAAAGGTCGGAGCATGGCAGGTACTTTTTTATAGTTAACCCGGCAGCGAAAAACGGACGGGCGCCGGCTACCTGGGAAAAGGCAAAACATTTTTTGCTCTCGGAAGGTATTGACTTTCAATTTGCCGTGAGCAGAAACGAAGCGGAGTTGGCAGAACTGGCCCGTGCTGCCGTAGATCAAGGCTTTACAGTGGTCAGTGTGGGCGGTGACGGGACATTTAACCGCATTGCCGCCAGCTTCATGGGATCCGATACGCCTCTGGGGCTAATCCCGGCGGGAACAGGCAATGATTTTGCCCGGACCTTTAAAATCCCGACCGACCCGGTGGAAGCAGTACGCGTTCTTCTTGCCGGAAATACTGTTTCTGTGGATCTGGGCGTCATGAACCAGCGCTGTTTTTGCAATGTGGCCGGCGTTGGTTTGGATGCGGAAGTGGCGGCCGAGGCCAACAGAATAAAGAAACGCTGGGGCCCTCTGGCATATCTTTGTGCTTTGTTTAAACAGCTGCTATTTTACCGCCCGCAGCCAATTACACTGCAGATAGACGGAAAAACGCTGCAGACAAAAGCATGGCTTATTGCCCTGGCAAACGGCCGTTATTACGGCAACGGCATGATGGTTGCACCTTTTGCCGATCCTACGGACGGCGTCTTTGAAGTTATTGTGGTTACAGATATATCCCGCCTGCATTTTTTGCGTCTCCTACCGCTTGTTTTTAGCGGAAAACACATTAATATCCCTGCTGTTCGCTGTTTTCGTGGCAGGGAAATTGCAGTGAGGTCCTCTGTGCCCCTGGCAGTCCATGCAGACGGAGAAGTGGCAGGGAAAACCCCCCTTTCTGTGCGGGCGTACCGTGGAGCTGTCAGTTTGCTTGTCCCACAAGAATAACCAGTCTCCCTGCTGCAGAAAATAGAGCAGAAGGAGGCGATTGAATGGAAAAAATTATTGCCGTGGAGGAAGGCTTAACTCCCATCAAGAGGTGTTTGGAAAAAAATGGCTACCATGTCGTGGATCTGCAATCCGGCAGGAAAGCGGCTGCCATGGTAATCAGCGGCGGAGATGAAAACATGCTGGGAATACAGGCCATGGCCCAGGATGTACCCGTAATTGACGCTCGAGGCATGCGCCCGGAAGATGTGCTACAGGCCATAGAAGGCAGGTGGCAGCATTAGCAAGCCTATATAAAACCGCCCCTTAAGGAGTCTTAAGGGGCGGTTCAGACTGTAGA
>LSQX01227670.1_pt2 | contig 11509 bp, 14 predicted proteins | sample 654561 | NCBI WGS metagenome assembly LSQX01 (sample SAMN04489861, study PRJNA283612) | anaerobic digester metagenome | isolation source: 4 biogas reactors fed with cattle manure at either 37C or 55C with and... | place: Denmark: Kongens Lyngby | collected 2014 | reverse complement strand
CATGTACGTCATATCGCTGGTAGTCAAAAATGAATTCGGAGTCATGCAGAGGGTCATGGGCGAATTCACCAGGAACAAGATCAACGTTGAGACGATAGTCGTGGGAACATGCGAACTGCCCAACAAGGCACGCATGGTGCTCTCCGTACTCGACAGGGAATCCGCTGAGACGGCCGTCGGACGTCTTCAGAAGCTACAGGACGTATACTGTGTCCAGATAGTCGAACCCCCGAACCAGTCCGCTTATGCGCTGTTGCATACCGAGAACGGGAATGTAGGCGTTGTTGGCGGATCTGCGCAGGTGGATGAGATAATAGAGCGTGCTAAGCCTGAGAAATACGTCAAGGCGCTGAACGCTCTCTAGCTGAAAGTGATGGATATGAAGAAAACAGAAAAGATTTGGCTTGACGGGAAGATGGTCAGGTGGGAGGATGCGAATGTTCACGTCCTGTCCCACGGTCTTAACTACGGAACCTCGGTCTTCGAGGGGATACGTGTTTACCAGACGGACAAAGGCCCTGCAGTATTCAGATTGAGGGACCATATGATGAGGCTGCAGGAAGGCTGCAGGATCATGGCCATACCTCTGGAGTTCGGCGGCAAGAAGTATGAATTGGATGAGCTCATCGAGGCTGTGAAGCAGGTTGTCAGGGAGAACAAGGATGTGGATTACATCAAGCCGTTCGTCTTCCTCAGAGGAGAGAACGTCGGATTGAACCCCGTCAACGTTCCTGCGTCTATGTCCATAACCGGAGTCAACATGGGCATGTACCTCGGCAAGGATGCGGCGGCGGGCGCCAAAATAATAACATCCTCCTGGCACAGGCCCGATAACCTCAGCACCCCCGCAGGTGCGAAGATCGGCGGCACATACGTCACGTCCTGTCTCGCCAAGAGAGAAGCGGTCGAACAGGGTGCCAGTGAGGCGGTCATGCTCAACGGCAACGGCTACGTGGCGGAATGCACGGGAGAGAACATATTCATCTACAAACGCGGCAAGATCTACACCCCGAAGCCTTCCAACAGCATATTGGAGGGCATAACCCGCAACTCCGTGATACAGGTCGCCAGGGATCTGGGCTACGAGGTCATTGAAACTGATATAAGCAGAGTAGAGCTCCTGACCTCGGACGAAGTATGGATGACCGGCACTGCGGCCGAGGTGGTCATCGTGACGACGATAGACAACCGTCCCGTCGGTAACGGTAAGCCGGGGAAGGTTGCCACGGAGCTGCAGAAGAAGTTCGCGGATATCGTGCGCGGCAAGGATGCAAAGTATTCCTCTTGGACAGAGCACGTAAACTGAGGGGGTTCAACCCCCTCTTCAAAGAGGATCTGTCATCCCTGTGACTGGTTCGTTACGGGCGAAGACCCAAAATATGAAGACTGGCTATATTTGGCAACCTGACATTTCCAAATTCCTTTCAATAATCACTATTCTGATTCTGCAGGAGAGTTGCGGCAACTTTATCCAGCATAATCCATGAAGCCGGAGGATTAGTCATCAGTTATGCCGCTCTTTCTTTTTCTGATATAGGTTGCTGCAAAACTTGCTATTATGATGATGAATACGAACAGCAGGGTGTATAAGGTGGCATCATCGCTGCTGAAGTACTCAAAGAAGAAATTGCTCATCAGCATCATCATCCCGTATTTCAGAATGCATCCGATCACAACATAGAACATCGCCTTGGAGAACTTCCAATCATCAATTATGCTTATGAATGCCCCTGCGAAAGGTATCATCGGTGCGACACGGTTGATGAGCAGTGCTCTTTCATCACTCACAATCAAGAATTTTATGTATTTGTCAACTATATTTTTTATTCTCCGTGGAACATGTATGTGCTCCACTACCCAATACAAGGTAGTGAAACCTATTATTTCGGCGATCACCGCTACCGCCAGAAGCTGCAGTCCGAAAGCCAAGGTCGGCTGATAGATGAACCCCACTATGAAGAACAGTTCCGGGAGTGTTGGGAATATGAACGCATCTATCAAGAAGATGAGGAATACACACAGCAGCATTCCAACACTGCCGTATGGTCCGAATATGCTGTATATCCAATCACTTATGAACAAACCCGGCACGCCCCTCGGTTACTTCGCTCAATACCGTCCCCACTATTTTAGCATTGATTCGCCCCGTGAACGGTATCGTCAAAGGAAGAATCTCTTCCCGTATACGATGTGGTCTCCGCCGTAATATACGTATGCAGTCGCAGATCCAGACACGGTGGCCGAACCTGCATAAGAATCTTGGAATGAACCCGTCTTATATTCTATTGATCCAAACGAATCCGGTGTTATACCGGAACAAACCATCTGTGCCAGAGATACTCTCACTTCTCCATCCAGACCGCCTCCGAGCACTGCCACCATACCACTGCCGACAGATGCGACGGAGATGCTTGAGAAATCGTCATTTTGGAATCCCAGATACAAAGTGTCAGGAAGGCCCAGCATCAGGCCTCCGCGCAGGTTGCCGGCATTCATGGAGAGCATCCTCCCGATATCTCTGTTCTCAGACGGCACGGATCCCTTGCCGTTTTCGGTATTCACCGACCGGATGCCGAAGAATCTCGTTCCCGGATCAGAGAGTTTTATTATTTGTCCACCCTCTCCAATGTAACACGAATCCAGGATGCCGCCCGCCCAGTAGAGCACGCCTCCTCCATTGACCCAGTCCACTGCTGTACTGTTCACATCAGAGAAGACCGTCGGCGGTAATATGCCGGACACGACTATGATGCCGACAGCGGCTCCGCTCTCCATAAGATCGGCGATTTTGTCCGCATCGACGATGGTCGGTCTCTCTGTATTGCGTTTATCAAACTCGAGCATGAGCTGGTTGATGAAGGCCCTTTGTTGGCTGTGAGATTGATATGAAGTGAATCCCTCATCATAGTAGATATATATCCCATCAAAATCAGTTCCGTTCTCGAAGATAGTTACAGAGTATTCTACCGCCGCCGATGATGAAAGCTCATACTCTATATCGTCCCCGATTCTCTGCATTTCGGATCCGAAGGAGTTGGGATTGGCCCAATATGTTATTCCCTGACCGACCATCAGGAAAACGGTCAGTATGATGGATACGGTCACAAGAGTACGTTTATCCATTTATGCTGTGCCTCCTTCTCAGATAGACAAACAGGAAGATCATCCATAACCCTATGCCCTCCATCACCCCTGTTATGATGAAGAGTAATTTTTGGAGCGAGATCCCAAGCACCGATGTGTACATGGATTCCATGAGGGATATCACGGTCCCGAGATCGATGATATCCGTGTAAGCACCCAGACTCAAGAGCACAGAGAAGTGGCTGGTGGAGAATGCGAACAGAACGGCACCGACGGTCATGACCGCCCACGGAATGATCAGCTTGCGGTCATTTACGACTATGCGGTACGCAAGGAACGGTATGATTATCAGGAGATACTGCGGAGAAGGTATCCACATCAAAGACAGTGCGGTTGTGACGAGAGCCAGAAGGAGAAGTCTGTCATCGAGCCTCTCCTCATCCATGCCCTTGCCGCCGGCATACATTCTGTATCCGAGATAGGAGATGAAGGTCAGGATAAAAAATTGGGCAATGATGACGATCATCATACCTGTGGAAGAGAGCAGAGAGAACAGATCAAGCCCGTCCCCGGTGCCTGTAGACACACCTCCTATCCGTGAAGTGATGAAAAAGAACGACTCTATGAACGTCCCGTCCAACAGCATAGGGGCGTACATGAGTAACGTGACGATCAGTATTCCGCCGGCTCCCCTTGTGAGATTCTTTACTATTGCGCTTTTATTGCCTCTATACCGGGCCGCGATGTATGCTATAAAAACAATCACGAGATATGCCGGGAACAGCTTGGTGAATGTCGCGGCGGCGATAGACACGCCCGCAAAAAGATAACGCTCCTTACGAAGAAGCATTACGGCAAGGAGCATGAACATCACGGAGAAGGTATCGAACGTTGCATGCACCGATGACGCATAGATTACGATGGGGCAAAGGAACCATAATGCTGCGCCGGCAGCAGCTTTGCGCTCATCCCCAGTCTTCTCTTTTATGAGGGAATAGAGCATCCATGTGACCAATAAATCTGAGATTACCAAAGGCACCTTCATCAGAACGTTGAATTCAATAGTCGTCACGATGGCGGTGGATGTGTAGCTATTCTTGAAAAGATGCAGGCTCGGAAGCAGCTCTTCAAAGAAACTGCCCATAGAGGACAGTCCGAGCAACATGTTCCCGACAGAACCTACAGCCCCCAAGATGTAACCCCAAACCGGTGAATAATAGTAGCCGGGCAGATCATATAATCCGTTCCCGCTCATGATATTCTGTATGGTCGTTGCCCAGAATGAGATGTCGTATGCGTAGGTCAGCAATGGCATCAGGATCAGACGTATCGCAAGACCTATCATAATTACCAGGAAGAGGGGGTGTTTGACCGAACGTCTGAAACGTTCTGCATAGAAATTGTCTGCCTCCCCGCGCCCCATGCCATTCGTATTACTAATTGCCACCTTTATACTTTGTTACATTCGTGCGATGTATAATTAATGAAAATAACAGTGAGGTGTTAATGAGAATTGTTATGGTTACGGACAGCTTCTATCCCACTCGGGACGGAGTGGTGACTTCATTGTGCATAACCAAAAAAGGTCTGGAGGACCGGGGCCATGAGGTTTTCATCGTAGCGCCGGATCCCGGAGAGAAGCACAGGCTTCCCGGTGTGCATTATTTCCCGGCTGTGCCGTTCAGCAAGTATGAAGGGTACTATGTTCCGATATTCCCGTCTAACAAGAGGGAGATATTGGAATCCCTGGACGTTGATATCATACATGTGCACGGTGTTGCCGTAATGGCCCTGAAAGCGCTGATCGCCGCAAGAGCGATTAAGAAACCTCTGGTACTGACGTTCCACACGTCCGTCGGTGATACGATGCAGTACTATTCGCCAATAAAGATGCCCAAAGGGATCTCCGACAAGCTCGTATGGACGTATCTCCGGAACATCCTCAAACTGCCGTTCGCCGTTATAGCGCCCACAGAGCCAGTAGCCGAAGAGCTGGAGAGGATGGGCGCGAGAACGAAGAGGACGGCAGTGATTCCTACAGGATTGGATGTTGATCGGTTTACCCCGTCCAACGACGGGGCGGCAGTGAGGGATAAATACGGCCTTGAAGGGAAGAAAGTACTGATACATGTAGGCAGGATTTCCTTCGAGAAGAATCTGGACAAGGTCGTTGAAGCGATGCGACTGATCGATGATGTGGTTCTCATGATAGTGGGAAAGGGTCCGGCCGAGGATATGATAAGGAAGAAAGCCGAAGATGCCGGAGTGGAGGACAGAGTGATATTCACGGGCTTCGTATCAGATGAAGACCTTCCCGACTATTATGCCGCTGCAGATGCCGCGGTATCCGCCTCAAGATTCGAGACCCAGGGGCTGTCGATAATGGAGGCCATGGCCACAGGTCTTCCCGTGGCCTGCGTCAACGAGAGAGCCTTCAGATCCTTCCTGGAGGACGGTAAGAACGGATTCCTCTTCGAGGAAGATATGCCTGATGCGATCAGAAAGGCTCTGAACGCATCTTCGGATATCAGAGCGGAAGCGAGACGGACAGCAGAGAGATTCTCCGTCACCGCCGCGGCAAAGAAATTGGAAGACCTTTACAATGATGCGACGGCATCTGCCGGTGAGCAGGAATGAACAGTGAGGCATTCACCATCACAGATATGCATATCGACGCCCGTACTGCAACCAGCAGAATCCTGCAAAGGGCGATAGGAATAAGTTCGGCAAGAATCGTTAATACAGAATAAGGTGAATTTATGAGAATAGTGGATGTGAACCCCTTCTTTCATCCTTTCAGAGGAGGAATCGAGATGAGGATGAAGGATACGAACAGACTCCTTGCGGAACGGGGGCACGACGTGACCGTGGTGACGGGAAGGCTTCCGGGGACTGCTGAAGAGGAGCTCATGGATGGTTACAGGGTCATACGTTTGAAATCTAGATTCATGAATATATACAACCCTCCTTACATATCATCGAAGAACGTGCTCGAGACACTGAACGATCTGGATGCGGACGTAGTCAATTATAATTACAGATGGGCACCGTCGTACAACAAGGACCTGGGAGCCTACAGGGGTCCGAAGGTCTTCACGGATCATAACACCTGGGGGGAGGGCGTGGGCATCCAGTCAACGCTGTCCGGGATCAACGATGAAATGTTCAGGAAGCACATGGAGACGTTCGACCACATAATATGCGTGAGCGAGTATCTGCGCAGGGACCTGATCGAAAGGGGATTCTCCGGTGCGGACATATCAACAGTGCCAAACTGCCTGAACGGACTGCCTGAGATGGGAGAGGAGGGCGATTTCATACTCTCTCTGGGGCGTATAGTCAGGGTAAAAGGTCTGGATTATATGGTAGAGGCGATGAGGGACATAGATTCCAGACTAATCATATGCGGCAAAGGGCCCGATCTGAACAGGATAACGAAGCTGGTCTCCAGAAACGACCTGGAGGACAAGGTTGAGATTCGGGGCTGGGTCAGTGATGAGGAGAAAGTGAGGCTCATGGGCTCCTGTAAGATGTTCGTGATGCCGTCTCTGTTCGAAGCAATGGGTATAGCCGCTTTGGAAGCCATATCTTACGGCAGACCCATCGTCTGCACGGATGTCAACGGTCTTCCGGAAACCGTCGGAGAGGCTGCCCGTATAGTCAGGCCGAAGGATCCGAAGGCAATATCCGACGCCGTCAATGATCTTCTGAATGACGGTGCGGAACGTGAGAGAATAGGGAAACTGGCACGTGCCCGGGCCGGAAGGTTCCTGTGGAAGGATCATATAAGCAGTATAGAGGAGATATACGAGAAGGTGGCCCGCTAGTTCTTCAGTCTTTCTATCTCTTCACAGATATCCTCATATTCCGGGTCATCCCGGGACATGCACTTCCTGTCCCATTTCTTTCCCATGATGACCATGCCCTTCTCGAACCCCATCTCGGATATTACATCGCAGATCCCTCTTTTCCTGAGGATCATCGCACCTACGCCGGTCATTATCAGCGCACCGACAGCGTCCATCACCGTATCCATGAGCGTATCGAAGGCATCTATGTCCTGCATATGATTGGATGAAACGATGAAGTCCACGGACCCCTCGAACATCTCCCATGCGTTCCCTATGGCGACGCCTATCAGGAATGTTGTGAGCAGGAATGCAGCCTTGGGCATCAAAGATATGCGGTTCGTGTGGCACTCAATGGCACCCAGTCCGATGAACACCAGCATTGTCACGAGCATCGAGGACAGTATGTGGGCGAACTTGTCCCACCACCAATAGTAATGATAGAATCCGAAGAACAGCGATATGCCGTACATCATCACATTCAGGGACATCAATATCGTGAGCCAGTATGGCGAAGTGAACCATCCTGCCCTCTTCAGCAGCGGCAGTATGGTTATGATGACCGCACAGAATATGTTGGTGAATCCCACATACCATGCCGTGGACACCCCGTAATTGTAACCCAGGAATCCCAGGGCCGAGAAGGTCAGCATGATCCCGGGGAAGACGAAAAGAATAATATTATCAAGAGGCCCCCATTTGCCAACTTTCATAGGTTTCCCTCCAGAAGGGTCTCCTTCGTAATGATCCTTATGTCGCGTTTCTTCATCATCCTGCGTGACAGAATGATGACCACAATCGATATCACGAATGAAGCAGCGAACTGAACGACGATGTCATTGTTGACGATGATCTCTGAACGTATGTCCTCTATTCTGATCAGATATGTGACGACGGCCGCAAAGGATGCGATGGCCATCGAGAACATCAGAGAGAATGTTGTGAAAAGCGCTTTATCCAAACGCATTCCCATGAATGCGATCATCTCTGCGATGATGAATATGGCCACGAATACGTACGGCAGCGTTTCCAGGAAAGCGGCAATCGCGTCTGTTGTGCCCAGGAAGGGCGAAAGCGTCCCGATCATCAATGCTATAAGGACGATGACCATGATGCCGATCCTGAGGTGCTCCCCGCGGGTGACGGACCGGTATGAGGACACGCTGAACAATATCACGCATATGGCGCAGGACGTAATCGTGAGTGTCTCCATCCGATAGAAGTTCATTATCAGCAGTATGGCCGACAGTATCAAACCTGTCACGGAAACGATGCTGCTCCTGTTCATGATATCACGCAAATCTACCGGGGTAGATTGAGAACACGGATATATGTTTTCGCTCATATTCGATGCTGTTTCAGAAAGCAGCCAAGTTCGCAGCGGTGCAGAGGAGAAGACGTGATCGAGAGGACACGTGTTCGTGAATGGGCGTCGTCGTCTTCCTTATATATTCAGACAGTGCCATACTCTTTTCTCTCAGGACGGTTATCCTTTGAAACAGAGCAGGATTTGAGGAACAACCAATAAATACATCCATCGGATAGTGCCGTTGCTCTTCTGAGCCGATGAATAGTGAAGGCGCAAGCCCGAAAGAGGTAATAGAATGTCTATATTCGTTAAATTTGAGACCCCGAAAGAGATTTCGGACAAAGCATACTCCCTGGCCGAGATAGCCAGGGACAGCGGGAAGATAAAGAAAGGGACCAACGAGGTCACCAAGGCCGTGGAGCGCGGATCCGCCTCCATAGTGATAATGGCAGAGGACGTGGATCCCCCGGAGATCCTGGCTCACATACCCGCCCTGTGCGAGGAGAGGGGCGTAGCTTACGTATACGTTCCCAACAAGATCGAGCTCGGCAATGCCATAGGCCTTGAGAAACCCACGGCATCCATCGCGATAACCGATGTCGGCAAGGGCAAGACCCTGTGCGATGACATCATCAACGCGGTCAAGTCCCTGAAGAAGTAAGGTGATCTGACATGGTAGACGTTGACAGCATCCCGTCGGAAGTGGTCGAGATCATCGGCCGCACCGGAATGACGGGAGAGGCCACCCAGGTGAAGGTCCGTGTCCTTGACGGTCGCGACAAGGGAAGGATCATCACCAGGAATATCATGGGCCCCGTCCGTATGGGCGACATCCTCATGCTGAGGGAGACGTCCAGAGAGGCGAGGAAGCTCGGGTCGAGGTGATTCGCATGGTGGAGATCAGGAAATGCTCCTTCTGCGGGAAGGAGATAGAGAAGGGCACGGGCAAGATGTACGTGAAGAAGGACGGCAATATCCTGAACTTCTGCACGAGCAAGTGCCAGAAGAACATGATCGACCTTAAGAGGGTCCCCAGGAAGACCGCTTGGACCGAGAGGTTCGCAACCGAGAAGGCTGCGAAGCTGAAAGCTTCGGAGAAGAAGGAGTGATCCCCGTGGAGAGGACCTACCTGATGGTGAAGCCCGACGGCGTCCAGCGCGGACTGTGCGGCGAGATAGTCACCCGCTTCGAGAAGAAGGGACTGAAGCTCGTGGCCATGAAGCTCATGGTAATACCCAAGGCAACCGCCGAGAAGCACTACGGGGAGCACAAGGGCAAGAAGTTCTACGATTCTCTGATTTCGTACATAACTTCCGGCCCGGTCCTCGCCATGGTCTGGGAAGGGGAGAACGCAGTGTCCGTATGCAGGAACATGATGGGGAAGACGAACCCGCAGGAATCCGCACCGGGCACGATACGCGGAGACTACGGCATGCAGACCGGTATGAACATCATACACGGCTCCGACTCGCCGGAGTCCGCGGAGAGGGAGATAGGGATATTCTTCGGATCCGAAGGCCTCGTCTCCTACGAGAGGTCCGCCGACAGGTGGACCTACGAGTAAACCACTTCATGCTCTCCAATCCACAAGGAGTGATCCTATGGCGATCAGGCAGCCTATAGTCAGTGTACTGGGTCATGTAGACCACGGCAAGACCAGGCTTCTCGACAGGATAAGGGGCACCTCCGTTCAGTCGAGGGAAGCGGGAGCCATAACCCAGCACATAGGCGCCACCGAGGTCCCGATAGACCACATCTACAAAGTGTGCGGTAACCTCATAAGGAACAAATTCGACGTTCCGGGGCTGCTGTTCATAGACACCCCGGGCCATCATTCTTTCATGACCCTGAGGTCCAGAGGGGGATCCCTGGCGGACATAGCGGTCCTGGTGATCGACATAAGGGAGGGGCTGAAGCCCCAGACGATAGAATCGATAAGGATCCTCAGGCAGTACAAGACCCCCTTCGTCATAGCGATGAACAAGATCGACACCATCCAGGGCTGGTCGAGCGTCGAGGGGAGATCATTCATTCTCTCCGAGAAGGGACAGCAGGACCATACGAAGGCGGCTTTCGATGAGAGATTGTATGCCATAATAGCGCAGCTCTCCGAGGAGGGCGTTTATGCCGACAGATACGACAGGATAGAGGATTTCACCAAGGCTGTCGCTCTTGTGCCCATAAGCGCCAAGGAGGGCGAGGGGATACCGGACCTCCTTCTCGTACTGATAGGTCTGGCACAGCGTTTCCTGGAGACCCGGCTGAAGCGTGACGACGCCGGGCTGGGCAAGGGCACGATATTGGAGATAAAAGAGGAGAAGGGGATAGGTCCGACCATTGACCTGATCCTCTACACCGGCACACTGAAAAGAGGAGACACGGTCGCCCTGGGCACCAGAGGCTCACCTCATGTGACCAGGGTGAAGGCGATACTGAAGCCGAAGCCGCTGGATGAGATAATGGATCCCAAGAACAGGTTCGATTCCGTGAAGGAGATCACGGCCGCCGCAGGAGTCAAGATAGCCTGCCAGTCCCTGGAAGGGGTCGTCTCCGGTGCGCCTCTGATAGTGGTATCCGGGCCGAAGGACCCTGCGGTGAAGAAGCTCACTGAGGAATCGGCCATAAACATAGACCTTCAGGATAACGGGCTCATGGTGAAAGCGGATGCGATAGGTTCCCTGGAGGCTCTTGCGTACGAGGCCAAGGCTGAGGAGATACCCATCAGGAAATACGGCATCGGCGACATATCCAGAAGGGACATAATGGAGGTCGCGGCCCACAGCGAGGAAGTGAACAGGGCCATCCTGGGATTCAATGTGAATCTTTCGAAGGAGGCCGAGTCCGCCGCAGAGGCGAACAATGTCCGGGTGTTCTCTGATCAGGTGGTGTACCACCTGATAGAGGAATACGTTCTCTGGAGGGACGATCTGAAGAAGAAATCCGATACGGACAAGAGATCGGAATTCTCGTTCCCCGGGAAGATCATGCTGCTGCCCAACTGCACGTTCCGTGTCAGCAAACCGGCGATCGTCGGGGTCCGCATACTGTCCGGAAGGCTCAGGCCCGGTCAGAGGCTCATAAGCAGGGAAGGTGCGGAGGCAGGCAGGATAAGGAGCCTGCGGTCGGGCGAGGAGGCCGTAAGAGAGGCTATGCAGGGCGATGAGATCGCCGTGGCCATAGAGGATGTCACGGCCGGACGTCAGATAAACGAAGGGGACATCCTGTACGTGGACCTGATGGGCTCATCTATTAAGGAGATGAGCAATCT